>Ga0137425_1000142_pt1 | contig 24061 bp, 17 predicted proteins | sample EasRivERMZT640_2_FD_102318 | JGI IMG/M metagenome (GOLD analysis project Ga0137425, IMG submission 102318) | Soil microbial communities from meander-bound floodplain in the East River, Colorado, USA - East River MetaG ERMZT640_2 | ecosystem: Environmental > Terrestrial > Soil > Floodplain ...
CCAGCGGCGAATACAAGGTCCGGCGCGGGGACACGCTCTACAGCATCTCGCAGCGCTTCGGCATCACGGTGCAACAGCTCCGGCAGGTGAACAACCTGGGCCGCAGCTCCATCATCAAGCCGGGCGATCGCCTGAGGGTGGTCTCGGGTGCTGAGACCGAGAGCTCCTCGCGCCCGTCAGGGCCTTCCTCCTCCACCAACTCCACCAACATGATCCAGTATCGGGTCCGCCCGGGGGACACGCTGGAACAAATCGCCGCGCGTCATCGCGTCGAGGTGACCGACCTGATTCGGTGGAACAGCCTCTCCTCGGCGGACTCCATCGTCGCAGGCAGCACGCTTCGGGTGCGCCTGGACTGAGCCTCAAAGAATCTCATCCCTTGACACACCGTTTCCTCTGACGCTACGATGCCGCTGCCTCCCAGTGGGGAGCGGCATGGAGAGCCGAGGGCGAAAGCCCGGGCTCTCTTTTTTTGTGCCTGGGAGACAAAGGCGCGCATTGCTGGCTCGGGTTCATAGCGGCGCCATCCTGGGAATCGAGGCGGTCCCCGTCTGGGTGGAAGTGGATCTGGCGGGCGGGCTTCCCGCGCTGAATATGGTGGGTCTACCCGATACGGCGGTGCGCGAAAGCCGGGACCGGGTGCGATCGGCCATCCAGAACAGCGGTTTCGCCTTCCCACCCCGTCGCATCACCGTCAACCTGGCCCCCGCTCATCTGCGCAAGCAAGGTACTTTCCTGGATCTTCCGGTGGCGATCGGAATTCTCCTGGCCTCCGGAACCCTGGCGCTCGAGCGTGCGGAGAAGCTCTTTTTCGCCGGGGAGCTTTCGCTGGATGGAAGCCTGAGGCCGGTGAAGGGAGCCATCTCCCTCGCACTGGCCGCGCGGGCTCTCGGCTGTCGGGGCATTCTTCTGCCGGAGCCGGTGGCCGCAGAGGCGTCGGTGGTGGAAGGAATCCCGGTCTACCCGGTGCGCAGCCTTTCGCAGGCGGTGTCGTTCCTATCCGGCGAAGAAAGAATCGATCCGCTGACGATGCTCGAGTATTCCCCCGCCGAAGGGGGGATCGCCGGGGAGGAGGATCTTCGCGATGTGGCGGGACAGGCGGCGGCGCGGCGGGCCCTGGAGGTGGCCGCGGCGGGGGGACACAACTTGTTACTGGTGGGGCCGCCAGGAGCCGGAAAGACCATGCTGGCCCGGCGCCTGCCCGGAATCCTCCCGCCCCTGAGCCGGGAAGAGGCGGTCGAGACCACGCGCATCCACAGCGCGGCCGGGCTCACGAACCACGGTGGGCTGCTCCGGCGGCGCCCCTTCCGGGCGCCGCATCACTCGATCAGCGGCGTGGGTCTTGCCGGTGGAGGCGCCATTCCCAGGCCGGGCGAGGTGTCCCTGGCGCACCACGGGGTGCTCTTCCTGGACGAGCTTCCGGAGTTCAAGCGTGGTGCCCTGGAAGTGCTGCGACAACCGATGGAGGAGGGGAAGGTCGTCATCAACCGCTCCCTCCTCACCCTGGAGCTTCCCGCCAGGTTCCTGCTCATTGCGGCCATGAACCCCTGCAACTGCGGAAACCTGGGCAACGCGGGACGGGAATGCTCCTGTACCCCCCACCAGATTCAAGGTTATCGGGGCCGAATTTCCGGACCGCTCCTGGATCGCTTCGACATCCATCTCGAAGTGCCGCGCGTCGCGGCGCGGGATCTCGAGGCGGACCTGGACGCGGAACCCTCCGCCAGCGTGCGGGATCGTGTGATGAGAGTGAGGCAGGCTCAGGTGGAGCGCTTCGCCAGGACCCCCGCGCGCGCCAATGGTGAGATGAGCTCGGCCCAGATCCGCGCTCATTGTGCGCTGGATGGGGCGGGTCGGCGCCTCCTCTGCGCCGCGGTGGATCGGCTCGGCCTCTCCGCCCGCGCCTACCATCGCATCCTCAAAGTAGCCCGCACCCTTGCGGATCTGGGCGACGAGCAGGAGATCCAGGTGATCCACCTCGCTGAGGCGATTCAATATCGGATGCTCGACCGTTCCGTTCCCACGACTGGCTCTCACACTTAAAACACTTGAATTCTTTACTGTGCCGGAGGATTCTGCTACTGTCGCTGTATTCCGCGAGGACCGAATGGGCTGGAAATTCCTGAAGCAGCCGGTGAAACGTGCCTTGGGCGCCGCGGGCGAGGACGGAGGATCGTCGCTCGCCGCGTTTCTAGGGACGCTTGAGATCCAGGTGCTGGAGTGCCTGTGGAATCAGCCTGAAGAGACCAGCGTCCGGAGGCTGCAGGAGAGTTTTCCCGGCTCCGCCTACACGACGCTCATGACCACGCTGGATCGCCTGTTCAAGAAAGGGCTCCTCGAGCGCCGCCTGTGCGACCGGGCGTTCCTCTATGTGCCGCGCTTCACCCGGGAGGAACTCGAGAAACACCTGGCGGCCGGGGTGTTGGCGCGGCTTCTCGCGGGGGCGTCAAGTCGCTGGGCGGCGCGTCCGATCCTATCGACCCTGGTCGAAACGGTCGGTCGGCGGGACACTGCTCTCCTGGACGAGCTGGAGGCCCTGATCCGCGCCGAGCGCCTCAAGAGGCGGCGATGACCTTTCTCGGACTGGCGCTGTGCGTGGGGATCCTGGGCTTCGCAGCGGTGAGCGCCCTCGCGTCGCTGGCGCTGCGTCCGGTGATCCGGAGCGCCGTTCCTTATTCGCGCACCGGGGGCCTGTTCGCGCTGCGCTACACCCCCACGATCCTCGCCGTGGTGTTCACGGGGTTCATCGTCCTCCCCGCCTTCGTGCAGCTCGAGCCGCGCCGCAGCGGAGAACGGATCGGAGTTCTGATGATCGCGCTCGCGGCGGCGTCCCTGTTGGCGCTTCTGGCCGGACCGCTGCGCGGCCTGCGATCGGCGCTGGTGACGGCGAGGCTGACGCGGCGCTGGAGATCGGGTGCGGCGCCAATCCTCCTCCCCGGGTTGCCGGTGCCGGCGTTTGCCATTGACGAGGAGTTTCCTCTGGTTGCCCTGGTGGGCATCCTGCGGCCGCGGATCTATGTGGCGCGCCCCGTGCTCATGCACTGCACCGCCTCCGAGATGGCGGCGATCGTCGCGCACGAGACGGCCCACTATCGACGACGGGACAATTTGAAGCGCCTGCTGCTATGCTCGTGCCCCGATTTTCTGGCTTTCAGCGCGACTTCAAGAGATCTGGAGCGTGCCTGGAGCGAGAGATGTGATCGCGCCGCCGACGATGACGCCGCGCGCCGGGGATCGCGCCTCGACCTGGCGGCGGCGCTGGTGAAGGTGGCGCGCGCGTTCAAAGCGCCGGCCCCGGCGGGTGGGTTGTTCGCGGCCTTCAGCCGTGGCGACGATATCGCCTCCCGTGTGCGGCGGCTTCTGCGTGAGGCGCCGGCCTCGCCCGGCGCGCGCTGGGCGGACCGTCTCCTGCTGATTCTGCTGCTGGGAGCGATGCTCGTAGGTTTTGTGCTCGGTCGTGGTCCCGAGGTGCGATTCGGGGTCTACAGCATGGCCGAGTCAGTCGTCCGCCTGCTGCAGTAGCTAGAAGCGGGTGACGAAGCGCAGGTAAAGCCCCCGCCCGGGTGCGTCCATCCCCCAGCTCGGACCACGATAGTTCTCGTCGCTGAGGTTCCCGAAATCAGCCAGCACCTCGCTGTTTCCGAAGCGGACGCCGCCGCGGATTCCGAACACCGTGTAGCCTGGTACGGAGGTGTAGAGTGAATTCGCGGCCAGGCTGGGACCCAGCACCCGGGTCTGAACCTGCGACAGAGTTTCGCCGGTCGCGAGAAGCACGTCGTCCGGAGTCCCGGGCGCCAGATCGGCGCCCACCCCGATGAGCCCCCGGGCGCGCGCCCCATTGTTGAAGAAGTTGGCGATGGAGTTCTGGGACCGGCTGGCGCCGGTGCGGCGGTCGCCGAGGTCGAGCGACGAGAGACGGTCCTGTTCGGCGGCCACGTGCACGTACGGCTCAAACCAGAATCGACGCCCCTCGGGGGCATAAAGGAGCATCAAATACGCCTCCTGGGGCGGGGTGCCACCCTCGATGTTGGGCGGCTTCCCAGTGTCCCGGTCCTCCGCCCGCAGGGAAGTCGCGACCACTCCCAGACGAAGATTGGCCGGCAGGGCGAGCGACATCGTCCACTCGAAGCCGATCACCCGGGCGCGATCGAAATTCGCCCGGACCAGGACCGGGTTGGGCGACGCGTCGACGAAGACGGCGCCGTTGGCGTTCTGACTGGTGATCGTCTCATCTCCGAGGGTCTGACCGACCGCTCCCGGCGGCAGGATCAGAGTCTGTTTGGCAATGTTGCCGTCCACGTCGGTAAGCGAGGCGCGCAGCTCGGTCTCGAAGCGCCCGCGCTGCAGCTGGAACCCCGCCTCGTAGGAGATGCTGGACTCCGGACCCAGCTGCCGTACGGGATCGCCGGTCGAGACGGCGTTGGCGTCGGCGGTGGTGCCCACGGTCCCGCCAAGTCCTGCGACGTCCGGGGCGGCCACTTCGAAACCGGCTCCGGTCAACCCGAGCGTGCCAAGGTCGGTAATGCTCGGTGACCGGAAGCCGCTGCTGATGCTGCCGAACACCTGCAAGTTCGGGACGACCGTGCCGACCACCCCTGCCCGGTAGGTGAGACTCGAGACATCAAGCTCATCGTCCGGCCAGAGTGGCTGGCCGTTCACCAGGGGGCTGTCCGAGGCCTCGGCCTCGTACCAGGCGCCGCTCCATCGCAAGCTGCCATCGACCCGAAGCCGTCCCGGGATCGCCTCGATGGTGTCCTGGACGAAGAGCCCCGCCTGGCGGAAGGTGGCGCCATCCGGCACGCGCCCGCGCCGGATCGTTTCGACTCCGGTGTTCGGGTTCTCGGAGAAGGACGGGGCATCGACCCCTTCAGTGGTGGCGTCGATGCCGAATGAGATCGCCTGGCGCGCGGTGAACTTGGTAAGGAGCCCCTGCACCCCGTAGGCGGAGGTGCGCTCGGGCTCGTGAGTGATCGAGGCGTTCGGATTGCCGTTTCCACCCTGGTTGACCCTCTCTTCGCGCTGGGTGTTGAACGACACGCCGGCGCTCAGCCGGTCGAGCCATCCGGAGAGGACCCGCTCGTACTTGACGTAGGCCAGCTCGGCAACCACGTGGTCGAGATCGGCGATGAGGTTGCCGTCCCCCCCGATGAGCTGGTCGTAGCGCTGGCCGTGCTCCTGTTGCCCGCGCAAGTACGCTCCGGTGATCTGGGAGCCTTGCACCGGTTGCCAGGTGAAGCGCAGTGAACCGCCGTATTGATCGAAGGAGGTGTCGGGGAGGCGGTCGTCGATGACGACGTCGGAGGGGAGGTCGAAGTACCGGGTGACGGCATTGTGCGAGTCGATCCCCTGGCCCGGACGGACGTCATCGACGCTCCGTCCGGAGACCGTCCCAACCAGCCCGAAAGAGGTGGTGGCGAAGGAGCCGGAGAGCGATGCGCCGTAGCTCTCATCGACGCTGCCGCCGTAGGCGCTGAAGCTCCCGTTCATCTCCCTGCCGGCCGCCGTCAGGGTGGGGGCGTTCGTCAGCAATTGCACGCTGCCGCCGATGGCGTCGCTGCCGTACTGCGCGCTGCTCGGACCCCGGAGCACCTCGACCCCCTGGAGGTAATTCGGGTCGAGCAGGTTGAAAAACGTGTTGATCCCGCCCCGCGCCGCTCCGGTCGAGTAGCGGATGCCGTCGACGTAGGCGTTGACTTTGGCTCCGGTGAACCCGCGCACATAGATGGCGCCGATCGTAGGGCTGGTGCGCTGAAGATAAAGCCCGGGCTCCTCCGCGGCCGCCTGAGCGAGCACCGTCTGGGCCCGGAGAGAGAGCTCCTGCTGGTCCACGACGTTCACCCCCTGCGAAATCGAGCCGGCATCCTGTGGGACGCCGGGTGCGGCGGTCACGACCACGCGCTCGATGGCTCCCGATGCCGGGAGGTCGATGGTGATCGGCGCCGTGTCCGTGCCACCGGCGACGACGATGCGCTCGATCAAATCGAAACCGGGAGCGGTGATCTGCAGGATGTAACGTCCAGGGCGGAGCCCGTCCAGGGAGAAGCGGCCATCGGCGCCGGTGTCCACCTTCTTGAGTGGCAGGCGCGACAGGTCGAGGAGCGAGACCTGTGCCTGCTCGACAGCTGCCCCGGAAGGGCCGCGCACGACGCCCGAGACGGCCGCGGATTCATCGGCGAGAGCGATGGCTCCGGCGAGAAATGCGAAGAGGGCCGGACAGCACCAGCCGATCCTGCGCATGTTCATGCCGATTCTCCCTGAGTGGACGATCCGCAAATTGTGCCCGCAGGCTGGGTCTACTACCAGCCATCGTAGATGCCCGGCGGAGGTAAGCGCCGATTCCGCCCGTGCCTGCCGCCGCAGCCGCGAGGCCGCGAACGCTGGCGGATCCGGAAGGGGAGGAAAGAGCTCGTTTGGCGGGGGATTCGAAGCTTGAGGCGATTGCCGAAACCGGGCTACCGGGGGCGCTGGAACCAGGAATTGACGTCGAAGCTGTAGGAGAGCTGCAGCGCCAGGGCGTGCCCCTCGGGGTCGGGACCGGAGCTCCTCTTTCCTAACTCGGTGCGATAGGAGGTTTTCACCAGAAGGCCCGGGATGATCCGGAATCCGATGCCGGCCTCCAGGCCGTTGACCCGAATCTGCTCCTCCGACCACACGGCGTCAAAAATCCAGTAGGCCCACGGCAGGTCGCCCCGCTCCCAGCGCAAAGCGGCGTACCACCGCGGGGAAAAGGTGTATTTCGGCTCCACGTACCAGGCTCTCCCCCAGGCATCCCCGGCATAGGGAACCTCGAGCCGGGCCTGGGTCAGCTCTCCGTTGAGCTCAAAATGGGCGCGGCTGAACTGCAGGTCGAGGCCCCACAGCTTCTCATGGAAATCCCCGAGCTCGTCGCCCGGCAGCAGCCAGTCCTCGGAGATCCGGCTCAGATAGGGCCCTTTGGTGAAGTAGCCGCCGATGCGAAACCCCGTGAGCGGCGTCACTCCGGCGGAGATCGCCGGGCGGACGGAGGATTCTGTGGGGGAGTCGTATTCCTGGTGCGTGAGCGGTCCGTCCAGAGCGGCCACCATGAAATCGAAGCGCTTGACGGCTCCGTTAATCTGGATCCCCAGAGGATAGGATATTTCATAGTTCAGCGGGGTTCCGATGAGAGGGTTCTGGCTGGAGAAATAGCGTCGGGAAAAATTGCCATAGGGCAGGGACAGTTTTCCGGCCTGGAGGACCAGGCGCTTGGGGGCGTCGAAGGAGTAGCGCAGATAAGCTTGCTCGAGCCGGGTGTCGGTCTCTCCCGTCTGGGATCCCCTTCCACCCTCCACGGCACCCAACACGAAACCCTGGAGATTCTCCATGAACTCCCCGACCGCCCAGAGCCTGAGCCGGGCGGCGGAGGCGGTTTCCCCCTCGTTACGACTCAAGGCATACGACTGCGGATCCGTGTACCAGATTTCCGCGTCAGTCAGCCCCTGCACGAGGACGCGCTCCTCGGCATGCGAGCCCCCCCACGCGAGGACCAGCAAGGCAAGAGATATCCAGCTCGCACTCAGGCGCCGGCGTGTGATGACCGGGGCCCCCTTCGAGGCGGATCGCAACCTAGGCTGCATTGCGCAGCCCAGCCAGGGTCTCTCGGACCGCTCGTACATAGTCTTCCACCGAGAAGGGTTTCATCAGAAAGCGCCTGCCTGACTGCTCCAGGAAGGCTCGGGTGCTTTCGCTGGCGGAATCGCCCGTGACGAACAGGACCCGGCGCATGAGCGCGGGACGGTTTTTCTCAATCCAGCGGAACAGCTCCTGCCCGGAGAATCCGCCGGGAAGCCTCAAGTCGGAAATCACCAGCTGGTATTCCCGGCGTTGCAGCTGCTGAAGTGCCTCCTCTCCGGTGGCAACCCCCACCGCCGTGGCTCCCACCGATGCCAGGATGGCCATCTGCAGCTCGAGAATGGTGTACTCGTCCTCCACCACCAGGATGGTGGCATGCAGCGGCGCGGCGCTGTCCTGAGGCTGGTCCTTCGAGATCGTCGGAGCGCTGCGGGCGGGATCGGCCGAGGTCACCGGAAGAACCAGGATGAAGCGGGCCCCGCCTTCGCTGCGATTCTCCGCGGCGATGCGCCCTCCGTGTCCCTGGACGATGGCGTGCGTGATGCTCAATCCCAGTCCGGTGCCCTTGCCGATTTCCTTGGTGGTGTAAAAGTGGTCGAAGACCTTGCGGGGGTCCTTCATCCCGGGCCCGCCATCCTCGAAGGTCACCACGACCTGTCCCTCTTCCTGGGCGGTGCGAATGGTGACTGACGGGTCTCTGGCGAATTCCTTGAGAGCATCGTAGGCATTGTTGATGAGATTGAGAAAGACCTGCTGGAGCTCCAGCTCGTTGCCCTGCAGCGTGAGCGGGGTGGCTGGGGCCTCCAGACACAGCTCGAAGCCGGCCGCGGCAAAGTCGTGACGGCGAAGCGCCACGGTCTCCCTGAGAAGCTGGTGCAGGTCCACGGCGGTGCGCTGCCCCGTGTCCCGGTGCGCCACCTTGAGAAGGTTTCGCACCAGGCCGATGATCCGCTGTGATTCCTTCTGCATCCTCTCCAGCCTCTCCCGGATCGAGGGATCGAGCTCGGGGGAGCGCAACAGAATGTCGAGATTTCCGACCACTCCAGTGAGCGGATTGTTGATCTCGTGGGCGGCACCGGAGAGCATGCGTCCCAGGGATGCGAGCTTCTCGGATTCCTTCAAGCGCTCGACCCGGACCATCTCTTCACGGGCCTGTGTGAGCTTGCGCGTCTCATGCTCCTGCAGCGACTCCATGAGCAGGTGATACGCCTGATTCAGGGTCCGGACTTCGGCGCTGGATTCCGAGCCCTGGAAGCGCAGAGAATGATCCCCGGTTTCCGCTACCGTCCTCACGAAGGCGACGAAGCGCTCCAGCGGATCCAGAACGGAGCGTGACACCCGCCACGCGAGCAGACCCGAAAGCAGCAGGGCCAATAGGGCGCAGAGGGAGAGTGCGACGAGGATGGAGCGGCTGGCGGCCGAGAGATCGCGTCCCAGGGGTCGGAGCAGCACCAGGGTCGCGTCGAGCCCTTCCCGGTCGTGACCCAGGGAGAGGGTCGCACCGACGAATTCCTCGCCCCTGAGGGTCACGAGGTTCCTGGAAGCCTCTCCGCTCAGCAGGCCGGCGAGAAACTCCGAGGAGGAGATTTCCGACCCGGAAGAGGAGGAAAGGGTGGATCCGAGGACCTGGGTGCCGAGGGTCAACACCACGTCGCTTTGGAGCGTCTTGCGCATCTCGCCCAGGAACACGCTGTCGATTCGGGTTCCCAGGGTCAGCGTGCCGATAGCGAAATCTTGAAGAACGATTGGGACGCAGCCGATTTGAAACGTCTCACCCTCCCGGTGCAGCACGCCGAAGCTGGAATTCCCGGAGAAAGCGTCGGTCTCCAGGGCGCGCCGCACGAACGGGTTGAATCCCAAAGATTCCGCAGAGGTCCTGGGTGTCCCGGATGCCGGACTGACGGCGAGCAGGACGCCCCGGGAATCGGTGATCACCGCCAGATCCTTGTCCAGCAGCTGGCGAATACGATCCAGCTCCGTCTGGACGGTGGCCAGCAAGTCGAGGCGCTGTCCCGAGGGTGAGGGGCTTTCCGACTCGTAGGTTTCCATGGCTGCCCGGAGGGTGGGGCTCTGGGTCATGAGACGGGAGGTCCACAGCAGCTCGTCAAAGCTGCGCTTCTGGAGCTCGAGCACCGTTTTCTGATTCTCGGCCAGGAGATCGGCCAGGTGGGCGCGGGTCTGCCGGCGGATTTCCAGGCTCAACAGCGCGAACGAGCCGGCGACGGACACCAGCGTGACCAGGGTTCCGAACAACACGAGACGGGCTCCGAGGCTCATCCCGGCAAGCCCGTGCGGCGACCTCTCGGGGGCTTCTCGGGACGCCGGAACCTCAGTCACCGACGGGGGCATCTTCCAGGGGGATGGCGAAGTCCATGGTGGTCTCCTGGCCGGCTCGAATCAGGACCTCGCGCCGGATCGGCCGGGCTCGCTCATGCCACGCGGTGATGGTGTAGGTCCCGGAGGGGAGATCGGGAAAGCGAAAGCTTCCTTCCGCATCGGGTGTCGTGAAATACGGATTGTCCAGCACCAGAATGACGGCGCTCATGTCCGAGTGGATGTGACAGAAGACCTTCACCACGCCGGGCTCGTCGAAACGCACCGAGCGCGAAGCACCCCGAGGATACCGGCCCAGATCGAAAGAGGCGGGTTTCGAGAGCGAGAACACGTTGTGGTAGATGGGATCGCTGTTGGGGAAAACCACCGTGGATCCCTTCACGATCGGCAGGATGTGAGGCAGAAAGCTCTCGTTTTTCTGCTCCATCTGAAAGGAATCCCCGGATGCGTTCTGTCCCGGTGATTCGATGGCGGATGATTCCAGGTACAGAACCACATTCCTGATCTCCTCGCCGGGGCTTCGTGAGGCGGAGGGAGCAGCGCCGCTCAGGTCCGGATAGAGCGAGAAGCGCATCTTGCGGGCCGTCAGACGTGGGCCCAGCGTGACCGATCCCCGCAGCGAGCCCTCTCCGGGTGGAGCACCAGCAGCCGTGCGGGGGCCCAGTTCCCGGGAGACTCCCTCCGAAGCCAGTGTCAGAAAAACGACAGCCAAGGCCCCGGCAAGGCGGCGCAGGGACGGGATACGGCGGGAATGGGCCAGCAATATCAGGCTTTTCATGGCTTTTTTCCGCTTTTCAGCAAGCGTGAAACTTGGCGCGCTAGGGAAATATAGGCGTCTGCAAGGGCTTTTCAATCGACTCAGGCCACTCTGTTATACTCGCGCGCCGCCGGCCTCTCCACGGCCGGGCCCCACACGGGTCGATCTCGGAAAGGGGAGGGGAGTGCCGCTCCTGCGCGACGAGTCGGTAGCCGAGTTCACGGCGCGTGCCGTGGTCACCGGGATCCTGCTCGGGGTCATCTTTGGAGCCGCCAACGCCTACCTGGGCTTGAGGGTCGGTCTGACCGTGTCCGCCTCCATCCCGGCCGCCGTCATGACGGTTGCGCTGTTCCGCCTGTTTCGGCGCAACGCGACCATCCTGGAAGCCAACCTCTCGCAGACCGTCGGCTCCGCCTCCACCTCCCTGGCGAGCGGGACCATCTTCACCATCCCTGCCCTGTTCATGTGGGGTCTGGCGCCTCCTTATCTGCAAGTCGTGGCGCTGTGCCTTCTGGGTGGAGTGCTGGGGATTGCGGCGATGATTCCCCTGAGAAGGCTGCTGATCGTCGACGCGTCGGAAGAGCTGCCCTACCCGGAGGGCAGGGCGTGTGCGGAGGTGCTCCGCGCCACCGCCTCCTCCTCCGGCGGAAGTGCCTGGATCTTTCGGGGCATGGCGGTGGGCGCCTTGATCAAGCTCTGTCTTTCTCTGGTTTTCCTCTCGCCCGGTTCTCTCTCGTTGGCCATCCCGGTTCTCCCGAAGGCTGAGCTGGCGGTGGAGATTGCCCCGGCGCTTCTCGGGGTCGGATTCATCCTGGGCTACCGGCAATCAGCCGTAATCGTCGCCGGCTCGATCGTTTCCGCACTGGCCCTCACTCCGCTCATCGCCTGGATCGGGGGCTCCTCGACCGCGGCGGTCCTGCCGGAAGCCACCCTGCCGATAGCCGTCATGGACGCTGCGCAAATCTGGTCGCGCTACGTGCGTTACATCGGGGCCGGAGCCGTGGCGACCGCCGGCGTCTTGACGGTATTGAAAAACCTCCCGAGCATGATCGGCGCCGTCCGATCGGTGGGGCGCGGGCTCACCCGTGCGAGCCGCTCGCACGGGACCGCGTCAGCCATGACGGATCCGACCGACCGTGACCTGCCGCCGGAGTTCGTCGCCGGTGCGGTCCTGCTGGTCATCGCCGTGGCCGCCCTCGTTCCCGGCGTGTTTGCCGGAGAGATGGGGTGGTTGCCGCGACTGGTGTGCGCCCTGGGTGTTGCGCTGTTCGGCGTGCTCTTTGTGGCGGTGGCCGCACGCATCGTGGGGCTGGTGGGAGTGACCTCCCAGCCGACCTCGGGGATCACGCTCGTCACGTTGCTCGGCGTGGCCTCGGCGTTCGCGGCATTCGGATGGAAGGAGCCGGCCGCGCGCGCGGCGGTGCTCACGGTGGGGACCATCGTGGCGGTGGCCGCGTCCAAGGCGGGGGACATCTCGCAGGATCTGAAGACCGGATTCCTGGTGGGGGCCACGCCGGCGAAGCAGCAATTCGGGCAATTGCTGGGAGCCGCCGTCGCCTGCTGGGTGGTGGCGGGGACCGTCCTGATGCTGGGAGCAGCCTATACCTTCGGGTCGAAGGAACTGGCGGCGCCGCAGGCGACGCTGATGAAGACGATCATCGAGGGGGTCCTGGCGGGAGAGCTGCCCTGGGGACTGGTTCTGACAGGGGGCGGAATCGCTATTTCGGCGATGCTGTGCGGAGTCTCAGGTCTGGCGTTCGCCATCGGGGTCTACCTGCCCCTCGCCTCGATGATGGCCATTTACCTTGGGGGTTGCGCCAGAGCGCTGATGGAGCGGGGAAATACGTCAGGGGAAGTCGATCAGAGCAATCCTGGAGTTCTGGCTGCTGCGGGACTCGTGGCCGGCGAAGGGCTCGCGGGCGTTCTCGTGGCAGGGCTGGTCGCCGTGGAGGTGGCGGGAAAGTCGATGCCGGTGTTGCTCTCCGGGCTTCCCGGGACGCTGCTCTCGACCTTGATGCTACTCGCGGTGGCCGGACTTCTCTTCCGTGCGGGGAGGGGCAAGACGGCTTGAGCGTCCGCACCGCAAAGCTTCGCCTGCAATCGCTGGGCGAGATCCTGGTCACCCTGGGGTTTCTGACCGATGCGGCATCCGCCGCCCTGCTGTCACCCTTTGCCTCTCTGTCCAATCCGCTCGGATCGGTGCGGGCCCTGGCCGCCCTGACGCTGCTGGCTTCAGTCTTGATGGTCCTCCTCATCGCATGGCTGCTGCGACTGAGGGGCGAGTCGATTCGGACCTTCTGCCTGGGTCAGGGCGCGTCGCTGCGGAGTGGAGTCAAGCTGGGGCTGCTGCTGGTTCCCGGGATGTTTCTGGTGTCCTTTCTCCTCAAATCCATGATTCGTCACCTCTTCCCGACGCTTTACAGCGGCGAGCGCAACGTGCTGGAGGAATTGATGCGAAGCCCGGCCGACCTGGGTCTCTTTCTCGTGGTGGCCATCGTGGCGGGGGGATTCCGGGAGGAGCTGCAGAGAGCTTTCATCATCAAGCGGTTTGAGGCGGGCTGGGGGCCGGCCTGGGTCGGGGCGGTCCTGTTCGCCGCCCTCTTCGGCTATGGCCACCTGGTCCAGGGGGTGGACGAAGCGATCATCGCCGGTGTTTTCGGCCTGCTCTGGGGAGGGATTTATGTGGCCCGCCGGAACATCGTCGCGACTTCGCTGAGTCATGGCCTCTACGACTGCCTGGAGCTGATTCGTTACTACCTTTGGGGGCCGATGAGATTCCTCTGAAAGTTTGCCTGCAGCCCGGGCCAGCCGCTCTCCGGTGGGTTCCAGGAGAATCATCACAAAGGGTCCGGCGCGGTGGGCCGTGCCCAATTCCTGCGCCGAGCCTTCGGGAGATCGCCTCACGAGCAGCGCTTCCAGGATCCAGGGCCAGTCAATCACCGCCGTGATTCCTTCCTCCCGAATATAGGGCGCCATCCGCTGTTCCCTCAGCGCCCTGGTTGCATCCCGATTGACCACCCCATCCAGGTTGATGACCTGGCACCTGGAGAAGTAACCGACCGTGCCGGACTGGAAGGCGCCCACGCGGCTGCCCGCAGGCAGCTGTGCGTCGAGGGCCTGAACGGCCAGCAGATAAGTGCTCACGTTCAGATTTGGTTTGTGCCGAAGGAAGGTGCCGGGCACCTGGGTCGCGAAGACCAGCGCGTGGAGACCGCAGGCGATGAGCGCCAGTTTCCGGGGTCCCAATCGACGCAATACGGCGACGCCTTCGCCCAGACGATCCAGGGCCGCGCCGGAGACCATCGTCGAGAGGAGGAAGAGTGGGAAAAAGTAGCGGGAAAACCACCACTGCCCCAAGGCACCGAACGCGTAGGCGGGAATCCACAGCAGCGCGCTGATCCCGGCGACCCGTGCGAACCCCTTCCAGGCCCCCTCCCCTAATCCGGCACGGTGTCGCAGTGCCACCAGGTTGGTCAGCCCCAGGAAGGCCCCGCCGACCACCACGAGCCAGCGCTGCGGGCCCAGCCAGCCAAGCAGCGACACTGGAGCCGTGAGGAGTGAGGTGGGAAAGAGCAGCGGCTGCTCCAGAAGGGTCTGCAGAGCCTTGCGGAGGCTCCCCCAGTAGTAAAGGAGCGGCGGTGACTCGGGGGGGAAGAAGGTGGCGGACCGCGCGCCCAAAACAAATCGGGTCCCATAGCACAAAGACAGGAAGCGGGTGGCACCACCCGACTCCGGCAGCAGCGCTCCGAAGCGGTGATGCAGCCATAGAAAGTAGGGGAGCAGAATCAATGCTGCGACGAGGCCCACGATCCCGAGGCTCTTCAGCCGCCGCGATCCTGGGAGCGGCAGGCGCAGCAGATCCAACGAAATTCCGGCCGCCAGGAGAATTCCATCCACGCGCGCCAGCACCGTCAGGCCCAGCAGCGCGCCCAGGGCGGCCAGTCGCGGAGGATCGGGGTTGGAGCGAACCTTTCCCAGGTACATATCGAGGCTGGCTGCCAGCAGAAGTCCAAACAATCCCGTCTCCAGCCCATTGAGGCCGGTGATCAGGAGAGCCGGAGAGAAGGTCCAGAGGAACAGGGCGAACAAGGCCGCCCGGCGCGTGGCGAAGCGTCGGACGATACGGTAGATGAACCACCCGGTCAGACCGCCGCAAAGTGCCAGCAGTGTCAGGGCCAGGTGAATCGGCAGGATCGGGTCCTGCGGAAACAAACGGTAGAAAGGGACCAGCAGCAGCGTATACAACGGTTGGAAGCCGGAGGTGGCATGCAGCCCATCCGCCGTGGCCCCGGCGCCCCGAGCCAGATTCCTGGCGATGCTGAAGCCGTAGAAGGCGTCATCGATCAAGGGACCACGCCGCGCCAGGTAGTCGAACGGAGCCCACGCCAGTCCCAGGCGCAGCAGCAGCCCTGTCCCGAGGAGGGTCATCAGAGTTTTGTCGGAGGCGGGATGGGCTCGTGAAGGGTCTGACCTGTCCATCAGGGCGCGTTTCCCATGGGGTCCGGAGGATAGCATCGCGGATAAGGGGCCACAAGGCGAGGCCGAGGCGGATCCGCTGAAGTTCAGGATGGGCGGGCCGTTCAGGACCCTTCTGTGCTAAACTGCCTGCACTACAAACTCAATTTCTTCTCCCGCACAACTCGCGAAGGGGCGGGAGCTTTGGAGGCTTTCCATGAGCAGGCGATGCATCTCCGGCCCGCACTGGGCTGTCGCGCCATTTCTCTGCCTCGCGCTTCTCGGGTGCAGCTCGGGATCCTTCAGCGCCCGGGTGGACAATGGCACCGGCACCGTCAATATTTTTCTGACGGATGCCCCGTTGGACCTCGCGGGAGTGACGAGCGTCAACGTGACCCTCACCGACGTCGTTCTCTTTCCAAAAGACTCCGACAGCTCCGGAGAGATGACCACCCTTGCCGGCGACCTCGACGCGATGTCTCCGGTGGTGATCGTCTCCCACCCGGCCACGTTCGACCTCTTGACCCTCACCGGTGGGGCGACGGCCCTTCTGGGTACCGACGAGGTTCCCGCCGGGACCTATGCGCGCATCCGGCTCGAAGTCTCCAGCGCCGAATTGGTCTACCAGGACGGCACCACGGCGCCCTTGAAGATCGAGTCCGGAAAGGTCGATGTGCCCATCCAGTTCAGCGTCGCCCAGGACGAGACCACCGGCGTCGTGCTGGATTTCGACGCAGCGGCTTCGGTCCAGGTCAACGACACCGCGAGCGGAACGCTTATCTTGAGGCCGGTGGTCACTCCCAAGAGCGTCCAATAGTCCCCCGGAATCCCACTCGCTTTTCCATCCCGCGCATCGGCGCCTCGGGTTGACTCGGTCGTCGGCTTTCGACTAGCATGGCCCGCCTTGTGGCGGCGGAAGTCGAGGGCGGATTCAGCGCCGGGCACGGGGCTTGAGCCCAACGTCCCTTCGAGTCGCCGTTGAGCAAAAATACACCCGCGCGGGAAATCCGCGTTCAGATTGACAGCCGTTACGAGTTCATCGACTTGGTCCAGAAAATGGCGGAAGATCTCTGCCGTGTGGTTCGACTGGGCCGGGGCGCGGCACAGAACCTGGGCCTGGCGGTGCGGGAAGCTGTCGCCAACGCCATCAAGCACGGGAACCGGCTGGACGCAGGAAAGCATGTCCTGATCCTGTTTCGGGTCGAAGCCAGGAGACTGGTGGTTGCCGTTCGGGATCAGGGGAGTGGCTTCGATCCCCATCGGGTCGAGAATCCCGTGGCGCCGGAAAACGTGTACCACAACCACGGGCGAGGCATCTTCTTCATGAATGCCTTCGTGGACGATGTGACCTTTACCCGCCTCCCTACGGGAGGCACGGAAGTGCGACTGGAAAAGAGGGTGGACAGGAAGCGTCTCGGCCGATCTCCTGTGGCCGACGCCCCGATGAGACAAGGAGGAAAGCAGCCATGAAGACCAAGGTAAGGATGGTGGGCAAAGTCGCGGTGGTGGATCTCTCGGGCAAAATCACCATCGGTGAAGGGGACGTGGTCCTGCGCGACGAGGTCAACAAGCTCCTGGAGACCGACAGCAAGAACATCCTGCTGAATCTCAATGGGGTGACCTATATGGATTCGGCCGGCATCGGGGAGCTGGTGGCGTGCTACAAGCGCGCCGCGGAGGCTGGGGCCAAGCTCAAGCTGCTGAATCCCTCCGGAAGGGTGTCGGATCTCCTCTCCCTCACGAAGCTGCAGCAGGTGTTCGACATCTACAACGAGGAAAAGGAAGCCCTCGTCAGCTTTTAGGCCGGTCCACCCGCGCCTTCAGCTCCGAAAGCAGGTTGAGGGCCTGAAGGGGCGTCATCTCCTCGGTCCGCAGCGCGCGCAGCGTCTCCCGCACCGGATCCGGTTCTTGGGCGAAAAGCTGGATTTGGGCGGGCTCCGACAGCCGGTGCGCTCCTTCCCCCGCAAGGCGTGGCACTCCCTCGCGATCCAGCTCGTTGTTCTCCAGATTGCTGAGAATCTCGCCGGCCCGCCGGATCACCTCCCGGGGAAGACCCGCAAGGCGCGCCACCTGAATTCCATAGGAGCGATCGGCGGTTCCCTCTTCCACCCGATAGAGGAAGCGGATCTCGTCGTTCCATTCGCGGACCGCGATGCGGCAGTTGCGGACCCGGGGAAGGGTGAGAGCCAGCTCGGTCAGCTCGTGGTAGTGGGTCGCGAACAGGGTCTTGGGGCGCAGCCGCGGCTCCTCGTGGAGGAATTCGGCCACGGCCCAGGCCAGGGACAGCCCGTCGAACGTGGCGGTGCCGCGGCCGATCTCGTCGAGGATCACCAGGCTCCGTGGCGTGGCGTGATGGAGGATGTTGGCGGTCTCCTGCATCTCCAGCATGAAGGTGCTCTGGCCTCGCGCCAGGTTGTCTGACGCCCCGACGCGGCAGAAGATCCGATCCACGATGCCGATTTCCGCCTCCTCCGCCGGAACGAAGGAGCCGGCGTGGGCCAGCAGGACGATCAGCGCCACCTGCCGGAGGTAGGTGGATTTGCCTCCCATGTTGGGGCCGGTGATGATCAGCATCTGCCGTGAATCCGGATCCAGATCGGTGTCGTTGGGAACGAAACGCTGTTCCGATTGCAGGCGCTCCACCACGGGATGACGCCCACCGCGAATCTTGAGCAAGCCGTCGGAGCGCAGCTTGGGCCGCACGTAACCGAAGGCCACGGCCGTCTCGGCCAGGCCCGCCAGCAGATCCACTTCGGCCACCGCCACGGCGGTTGACTTGATCGCCACCGCCTCCTGCGCCACCTTCTGACGGATTTCTTCGAGGAGAGCCGTCTCCAGCTCGTCAATCCTCTCCTGGGCCGTGACCACCTGCTGCTCATATTCCTTCAGCTCGGGCGTGATGAACCGCTCCGCGCCCACCAGCGTTTGCTTGCGCTCATAATCCGCCGGCACCGACCCCAGGTTGGAGCGGGACACTTCCAGGTAGTAGCCGAAGACCTTGTTGTAGCGGACCTTCAAGGAGCCGATGCCCGTGCGCTGCCGCTCGCGGGCCTCCAGGGAGGCCAGGAATCCGTGCGCGTCCCGCCGAATGGAGCGCAGGCGGTCCAGCTCCTCGTGAAACCCGTCCCGGATGTATCCACCGTCGCGCAGCAGCGCCGGCGGATCCTCCGCGATGCCGGATGACAGCAGGCCGGCGATCCCCTCCAATGGGTCCACCCTGGATTCCAGCTCGGAAATCAGCGGGGAGCCGGACACCGCACGAACCTGCTCCTTGAGGGGGGCCAGCGCCAGCAAAGAATCGCGCAGGCCCAGAAAGTCTCTCGGGTTGGCTGCCTTCAGCGTGATCCGGGAAAGCAGGCGCTCCATGTCGCGGATTCGTCCCAGGATCTCGCGGGCGCGCTCCCTTTGGAGAGGGTGGCGGGTCCAGGCTTCGAGCGCGTCCAGGCGCGGCTCGATGTGGGAAAGGCGCGCCAGGGGGCGCAGCATGAGATCGCGCAAGGCGCGGGAGCCCATGGGGGTGACCGAGCGATCGATCAGCTCGAGCAGGGAATTTTCCGCGCCTCCGCTGAAGAGGTTCGCCGTGATTTCCAGATTCCTCCGTGTCGTGGCGTCCAGAACGAGCCGGTCCGATTCGGCATAGAAGGAGATCCGGTGGAGGTGGCGCAAATCAGAGCGCTGAGTCTCCTTGAGATAATGAATGGCTCCGCCGGCGGCGCACACTGCCAGCTCGCGATCCTCCAGTCCGAATCCGGCGAGGGAGGCCGCTCCCGTCAGACTCAACAGCGCCCGGGTCGCGCTGTCCCTGGAGAAGGACCAGGGGGGGGAGGAGTTCACGACCGCCTGGATACGCAGAACTCCCGGGAGCAGGCGCGCCAGGTCGGACCCCTCGGGGACCAGAATCTCGCGCGGGGCGAAGAGCTCGATCTGATCCGACAGATTCTCCCAAAGGCCGGAGCCCCGCAGCTCGGAAAGCGTGAGATCTCCCGTGGAAAGATCCAGGTAGGCCAGGCCCATCGCCTCCCCCTCGAGGAACAGGCTCGCCAGGAAGTTATGCTCGCCGGCGGCCATCTGGGCGGGATCGTGAAACGTGCCCGGCGTCACGACCCGGACCACCTCCCGTCTGACCAGCCCTTTGGCCTTGCGCGGATCTTCCACCTGGTCGCACAGGGCGACCTTGAAGCCCTGGCGCACCAGCCTGGCCACGTAGCCGTCGACGGCGTGATAGGGGACACCGCACATGGGAGCGGCATTGGCGGTGCCCTTCCCGCGGGAGGTGAGGGTGATCTCGAGAACCTTGGAGGCCGACAGCGCATCATCGAAGAACATTTCGTAGAAGTCCCCCATGCGAAACATCAGGATGGCGTCCTGATGCTCCTTCTTGAGCTGGTGATACTGGCGCAACATGGGAGTCAGATCGTCCAGGGGGCACCCCGCGAGGAAGCGATTCGTGATTTTGGGGAGGAGAAGTCTAGCACAGCGTTGACAGGCTCCAGGGGGTATTCTATAAAGGCGGCGCATGGAAGATTGGCGCACGGAAGAGGATTTCGAAGAATCAGCGACTCATCTGAGCGAAGGATCCGGGCCATCCTCCGCGTCCAGTCATCTGGATGATGATGAGGATGATGACCTGCCCCCGCTGCCGCCCGAGCTTCCGCTGGACGATCAGGATCGAGTCCTGCTGGTGCTCTCCTACCTGGGGATCCTGGCGCTGGTTCCCTTCCTGACGGCGCGCAAGGAATTCGTCCAGTGGCACGCGCGTCAGGGGCTTCTGCTGTTCTGCGTTTCCCTCACGACACTCTTCGCCATGATTCTGGCCAACGTGGTTCTGTGGCATTTCCACTGGGTGCTGGGATTGCTGTTCCTGCTCCTGCTTCTGACCTCCAGCTTCGGAGTCCTGGCCCTGATGGTGGCCTGCATCCTGAAGGCCTTCGAAGGTGAGCGGTGGCGAATCCCGTTTCTCGGGGACTTCGTCGAGAGGCTCTGAGAGGAGACGCCATGGGCTCGCTGGATTCAATCTTTCAGTTTGGCGGTCCCTGGCTGGGCCTGATTCTCGTGGCGGCCGCGGGGGTTGGGGAGTACCTGCTTCCCCCTCTGCCCGGTGACACGGTGATGCTGTTCGGATTCTTCCTTGCGGGGCGTGGCGATCTTCCGTTCGCCTGGGTCCTGGCAGCGGCCTTGGGGGGGAGCATGCTCGGGGCGGAAATCGCCTATACCCTCGGTGACCGGCTCGGGCACTCCTATTTTTTCATCCGCAAGTCCCGCCTGGCTGCCGCCGCGCTTCCGACTCTGGAGCGGTATTTTCAGCGCTTCGGAGTGGGCATGGTCCTGGTGAATCGCTTCCTGCCGGTGCTCCGCGGGTTCTTCCTGTTTGCCGCCGGGATGGGAAAGATGCCTCGGGGCGCCACCTTCGTCTGTGCCACCCTCAGCAACCTGGCCTGGATTCTCCTGATCGCCTGGGTGGGGCACCGGTTCGGAACCTCCTGGGACCGGCTCCAGGGTGTTTTTCGGACCTACGTCTCCGTTCTGGGTGTGCTATTCTTGGCCTACACTGCGTGGACCGTCATCAGGTACCGAATGCGCCGGAAGGCCGCCCTTCAGCCTTAGGTTCACCGGCGTGCAGGAGACTTCATGAGCCTTGAAATTTCCCCCGCCCCTCCCTTGAGGAAATTTATCGTGGATCTGAGGGCGCTTCTCGCCTCCGGTCACGGCGAATCGGAGCAGGTCCACCATGTCAAGTCGCAGCTGATCGAGCTGCTCGAGACCCCCGGATGGCTTCCACAGGCCTGCCGGGCGGCCGATTCATCGAGCTACGCCCGCCACCTCCTGTATCAGGACTCGGAAAGCGGTTTCGTCCTCGTGGCGATGGTCTGGGGACCGGGGCAGAAAACCGCAATCCACGATCACGCGGGAGTGTGGTGCGTGGAAGGGGTGTACGAAGGGCGCATCCAGGTTACGCGGTTCGATCCGGTGGGAGAGGTCGGAGAGACCGTGCGCTTCCACCAGGGGGAGGTCATCGGAGCGGGAGTTGGGGCGTGCGGTGCCCTGATCCCACCGGTGGAGTACCACAAGATCGCCAATGACACACCGGCGACTGCCATCAGCCTGCACGTCTACGGGCGCGACCTGAAAGTCTGCAACATCTTCGACCCGCTGGGTGGCGATCTCTATCAGCGCAAAGAGAAGACCATGCAGTACCACAGCGTCGTCCCGCTCCAACTCTAATCACCGCCGGACAGTACGATCGCTCAGCGCTTCTTTGCGCCGGGAGCCTTCGATTGAAGCTGCTTGAGCAGGTTTGTCTGCTGGGGTTGGTTGGGATTCATGGCGAGGGAGCGCTTGAGGGCGGCAATCGCCTTCGGTGTATCTCCCACTTCCTGGTAGGCCCGGGACAAGGCGTTCAGCAGTCCCACCGAGACCGGGCCGACTTTTTCCGCCTGCTCGAAGAAAGGCAGAGCTTCCTGATTGCGACCCTGCTCGCCGATTGAGACGCCGAGGTTGTAAAGGGCGAGGGCGAAATCGGGGTTGAGTCGGATGGCCTCCTTGAGGCTCGCTTCCGCTGACTTGTAATCCCCTCGGGCCAGCAACAGAGCTCCCTGGTTGGCGCGGTATTCGGCATTCTTGGGATCCAGCTCGATGGCTTTCTGGAAGGCGACCTGGGCTTCGTCATAGCGCGATTGAAACTGCAGGGTGATACCCATCCAGTTGTAGTGCGCCGCCGAGGTCCGGTCCTTCTCCAGCGCGGCCGCCAGCAGTCGCTGGGTGCGCGCGAAATCCTTCCGTTTCAGCAGCTCACCCACCAGGCGCGCCATGGGTTCCTTGGCCGCCGGATCGAGAAACAGCGCCTGGATGTACTCGGCTTCCGCTTCCGGTCCCTTGCCCTGAGCTTCATAGACCCGCCCGAGCCCGTAGTGCGCCATCGGATCCTGGGGATAGCGGGTCACGGCCATCTGCACCAGGTGCAGGGCCGCCGCCGGAAGATTGCGCTGCAGGTAGATCAGCGCCGCGTTCACCATGGCGCGCGACTCCACCGGGTCTACCGTCATCCCAAGCGGGCGGATGCCTCCCTCGCGACAAGGGGGGATCAGGACGGCCATCCAGCGTTCCTGGGTGGCCGAGCCAAGGATCTCGTCAGCCCTCAGCTGGGTCGACGCTTTCTGGACCGCGGCTTCCGTGATCTGCTTGCGAACCTCCGCTAGCGGGCGACCCCCGCGGCGGGAATGAAAAGCCAGAATCGTCTCGGGGTCGAAGGATTGCTCCAACCGATAATGTGCCTTGAAATTGAGATTGTCCCGCGTTTCCAGCTTGGATTCCGCTTCGACCGTCACGGGGGTCAGGGGATAGTGCGTGACCCGGCTGAGGAAAGGGAGGTGGAAGTGGATGCCACGAGAGAGGACGACCGGGTTCCCGAACCTGGGATCCAGGACCCCCACCTCGTCGCCTCCCACGAAACTCACGCTGGAGAACAGGGCGGCCAGGACCAGAACGGCCGTCGCGATGGCGACGATGCGCTTCATGAAAATGAGGCTCTCCTTGCATGGGGAAAAAGCGGAGTATGTTAGCGCCGGCACCCGGGGGTGTCAATCTTCGGGAATGAGCGAACTCGGGGCCGGCCGGCGATCAGCGCTGGGGATCGGGGGTGGGAAGGCCAAAGAGAACGAGAAGATCCACCCGCCACTCTCCCTCGGGACCCTCTTGCACGGCTCCCATGCGTCCTGGATCGTAGGGAAGCCCGGAGGCGGGGTCGGGAGCCGGGGGCTCGAGGTAGCGCAGGAAGAATGACGATGCGGCGAGCCGCTCGCGCGTCTGGGGATCGGCGAACCCCTTTTGGGCGGCGTAGCGAAATCGCGCTGCATCGTCCAGATAGATGGCTCTCGATCGTGCCGAGAGGATCCGCCAGGCTCCGTCCCAGTTCTTGTCCAGCAATCCGCGGCGGTAAATCTCGAACGCCGCCACGCGGTTCACCGCCTTGGGAGGGGCTTTGTCCTTCCGGCCATAGAGGAGCGCCAGGTTGATGGAGGCGGCGTGATGCGTGGGTTCAATGGCCAGGGCCTTCTCATACTCCCGAATCGCTTCGTCTTCCTTTCCCTGCTCGGTCAGCAACACTCCCAGCCCGAGGTGGGCCTCGGCATAATCCGCACGGATGCGCAGAGCCTCTCGGAACTCGCTTTCCGCCTGATCGAGCTTTCCGTCGTAGAAGTAAGCGGTGGCGATGCGCTCGTGGGCCTCGGCGAAGTCCTTTCGCAGTGACAGGGCGCGCTTGAGCTCGCGAATGCCGTCGTCGGTCCTGCGGGCCGAGACCAGGGCCGCTCCCAGGTTGAAGGCCGCCTCGGGATCGTTGGGGGAGAGCCTTGCCGCCTCCTTCAATTCCTTCTCCGCTTCCGGAAATCGCCCGAGGCTGACCAGGGCGATACCCAGGTTGATCCGCGCCTGCACCAGATCGGGCTTCAGGCGCAGCGCTTCACGAAACTGGGCGGCGGCTTCGTCCAGTCTGCCATCCGCCTGGTACACGCTGCCCAGGTTGTAATGGGCGGGCGCATACTCCGAATCCACCTGAATGGCCTCCTGCCATGTCCGCGTCGCTTCCTGGCTTTTACCGGCCTGATAGAGAAGCGCTGCCAGATGATCCCGGGGCTCGGGGCGGGACGGCAGAAGGCGAATTGCCTCGCGGAAGGCCTGCTCCGCCTCGGCGCGCCCCATCGCCTGGAGCGCCAGCCCCTTCAAATCCATCGCTTCGCCGGAATCGGGCTTCTCACGCAGGTAATCCGTGGCCAGATCGAGAGCGCGCTGGGTCTCTCCCTTTTCGAGCGCGGCACGGGCGGCGGCGACTCGCGGATCTTCCTGGGAAGGCCTGCAGGAAAGGAGGGGCCCCACGAGTAGGAGCGAGGCGACGGCAAGGCTGAGAGCGGCGGCGCGGCGCGGGTGGAA
>Ga0137425_1000143_pt1 | contig 23979 bp, 14 predicted proteins | sample EasRivERMZT640_2_FD_102318 | JGI IMG/M metagenome (GOLD analysis project Ga0137425, IMG submission 102318) | Soil microbial communities from meander-bound floodplain in the East River, Colorado, USA - East River MetaG ERMZT640_2 | ecosystem: Environmental > Terrestrial > Soil > Floodplain ...
CTGCGGTTACCCGTGGTCGTTCCGACCGTGCAGGGTGCGTTCTGGCTGTAGACTTTCCAGCCGGTGTGCAGGGCACGGGTACCGCCGCTCAGACAATCGGTGGCGGGATCGATGCCAGGGTTTTCGGCGCAATCATCGAACACGGCGCCCGAAAGAGAAGCCCAGCTAAGGGTCGCCGAGAAGGGACCGGAGCCGGAGGGGCTGGAGATGGCTGGCGTCGGGAGGCCCTGACAAACGGTGTTGGGAGTGGCGCCCACCTGGTCCAGGTTGTAGGCCTGGAACAGGGTGTCGAGATCGATCGATTCGACGAGATAGGTTGCACTGTGACCCGATGTTCCCTCGCCGAAGGCATTGTTGAACAGCACGACCATCGGTCCCAGGGTGCCATCGCCCTGCAGAACCGGTCCATCGGAAATACAGCCATCCACGTCCTGGTTGCCCCAGTCGTGAGCGTAGACATTGCCGATGCCCGGGAGGAACTCGAACGTGCCGGGAGCGCTGGCACCGCTGTCGTTCCCAGGTCCAAAGGCGGGGTCGCCGAACCCGAATGCCCAGAAAGAGTTAAACGGGGCATTTCCGCAGCTCGCCGGATCCAGGCCCTGCGCCGGCAGGATCTGGACGGAGTTCGAATCGTAGGTCCCGCCACCCTGGAACATGTTGATGCCGCTGCCGCATACGGCCAGCGTCGGACTGGTTCCCAAGGCCAGACACAAAATCCCCGCCACAACAACCGGCAGGCCAACCCTAAGGACTTTACTCATAGCAGCTTCCCCCCTGAAAGGTCATCCGAAAGCCTCCAGACTTCTCCCTTTAGGAAATCCCTAACCCCTCGACTGACAAGATTTTAGTGTGAATCATGGCATTCCGACATGAGACAAGTGACTCCGCGAGCTCCTGTGTGGAAAATTGCTTTTGACTTAAGTACGGCCAAAGAGAGAATTGTCAAGGAGAAATTCCCTTTCTCCTCTGGCGAATAATACTCTGAACGCTTGAAAAATGTTCAAATAACCCGCAGGAAATTATTGGGAGGCACCTCGACCGCGCTCCATGGCCTGCCGTAACTTGTGGCGCGCCGAGGCGCCGTGGCGGCGAACCGTGATGGTGGAGATTCCCATGGCGCGCGCGACTTCAGCCGTGTCGAGATCCTGCAATTCCTTCAAAACAAAAACCATTCGCTCCTGACGCGAGAGCGACTCCAAGTTCTTGAGCAGGCGCGTGCAGAGCTGGGTGTTCTCGAGATGGATTTGAATGCCGTCGGTATGCGAGGGCTCCTCGGCGCCGCTTTCCAAATGAGCATCCCAGGAGACTTCACCACGATTCCGGCGCCGGCGCAGCTGATCGTAGACCACGTTCACGGCAATCTTCCAGATCCAGACCTCGAAATTCTTGCCGCTCTGGAACCCGGAGAGATAGCGAAAGACCCGGAGAAACACTTCCTGGCCGGCGTCCTGGGCATCCTCCGGCGACAGGCCCATCTGAATCGCCATCCCCAGGATGCGCCGCTCGTGCCTCCTGATGATCTCCTCGAAGGCGTCCAGATCTCCCGCTTGAATCCTGTCGATCAGCTCCAGGACTTCGCGGTTGCGCTGCTGGGCTGCCTCCAGGACCGAGGCTTCTGAGACGGACACGACTTCCCTCAAATTAGTAGGGGCTGATATTTCCGCGGGAGTCCACCACGACGACATTGTAATAGTACCGGTTCACCCCCGGATCCGGGACGTCGACGATCGTTGCGGCGATGTTGTCCTGGAGCAGGTTTCCGGCTGTGAGCGAGCTGCGCGGCACGGGAGTGGTGGCGCCGTGCAGCCGGTAGTGACTGATGCGGGCAGCCAGTCCCGTCACGGTCAGGCTTGCGGCCGGCCAGCTCAGCCGGATCATGCCGGGCGTGGGTGAGGGTTGCACGGCCAAAGCCACGATCCCGGCAGGCAGGTCGGCGCCGAGCCCTGAGGAGAATCCGCTGGTATCCACCGCCGAGACCAGATAAAAGCCATGGTCGGGAGTCACGGCGCCGCCGGTGTGGGTGAATGAGGGAGAGCCCGACGCCGCCACCTGCCCCAGGAGATTGAAGCCATCGGAAGGAATGAAATCGGCGAAATTCCCCCGGTAGATGTTGTAGTGATCGACCGTGGTCGGATTGCCGTAGATGTTCAGGGTCACTGCCGACCAGGTGAGCACCAGGTCGTTGGCGCTGCGGTTCAGCATCAGCGTCTTGATCGTGGCAGGCGGCGCCACCCCGACGAAGATGTGCGGCGTGCCGCTCACCTCTCCACTGTCCGCCCCCTGGATGCCCGAGGTGTTCACCGCATAGACGATGACGAAGTAGGGGGTCTCAACGGTCAGGCCATTGAGGAATATCGTCGTGGACAGGCCGGCATTGATAGTCAGCGGGTGACTTCCCGGCGAGGTGCCGTAAGCAACGACGTAGCGCTGTATGTCGAATTCCGGGTTGGGGAGCCAGCTCACTTCGAGGGTGGTGCCGATCCCGGTGTCCCGGACCTTGAGCCCTTGGGGGGCGCCGGGGGGCACGAGGTTTTGCGGCAGGGCCCGCCGACATTGCGGCCCGTCCGGAGGCCCCGAGGCACCACAGTCGGCGTTGGTGTTGGTAACCGCGCCTTCGAAGCCCGCGGCATCCACCGCAACGGCGCGATAGAAGTAAGTGGTCCCATTGGACACGGTGATGTCCGAAAACGAGGTGCCGGTCAAGGGGGCGCCGTTGAGCTTGGTGTAGGGCAGTCCCAGGAACTGGGTACGGTAGACATTCGTACCGACGGAGGCTGGATCCGGGCTGGGCGTCCAGGCCAGATTCACCACCGCATTGCCCGCGGTCACCGCGAAGCTGGCCGGAGGCTGCGGGGCCGGGAGCACCAGATTCACGGACGGCTCGCCCACGAAAGCGAATCCCTGCATGTCGGCAATCGCCCCCTGCTGGAACAGCGCCCCCCTGGCGCGCTCCGTCAGCGTGCCGAGCTCGCGGAGCTTTTCGGCGCCGAACAGGTCGTTGAACAGCTGCCCGCTCACCGTCTCGGCGAAGAAAGTAAAGGAAAGCCCTGCCGGAGCGAAATAACCGATGGCGCCGCCGGTGGTGGATTGGAGGAAGGCTTCCGCCATCGAATCGACCCCCACCGCGTGGAAGCCGCCACTGAGGCAATCGGAGTTGTAGAAGAAGGGCTGGTAGGCGCCGTTGGTGAGCAGCGCCACGTCGGCCGGGCGGAAAAACAGATCATTTCCCAGAATGTCGAAGGCGCCATGCCCGGAGTAGCTGGCGATCGCCGGGTGCGAGCTGCTCCAGTGGCTCGCGAAATCGGCCTTGAACTGCGCCACCGGGCCCCCGCCGCCCACCGGCGCGTTGTAGGGGGGGCGGGCGTAATACTGCTTGGTCTGCGTCCAGGGGGGAGTGAAGTGGGCGGCCATCACATCCTGCTCCCCTTCGAAGAGCTGGGTCTCCTCCGGAACGTTGCCGACGTCCGCCAGGAAGAATCCGTCCGATCGCCAGGCCCCCGGAGGGGGGGACTGGGAATAGGCGAGGACCTTGGTGAAAACCGCATTGGCCTGGGCCTGGGTGCGAACCGGTATGCGGCCGTGCAGAATGTCCGGGGAGTGATCCGCTCCCAGATAGGAGGCCAGCCAGGTGTCGGCTGAATAGAATTTCAGAATGGCCTGGTCATAAAACATGATCGCGGTGGGAACCAGGTTCACCCAATCGCCTCGGTTCAGATTGTTCTTCGGGTCCCACACCGTGTCACCCACCAGGAGGAGATAGGCGGGTGGCGGCGCCGTCCCCGAAGGACCGACCCAGTTGGCGTGGGCATAAGCCAGAAACGAACGAATCGCCTCCGGATCCTCGATGGAATTATTGAAGGAGTCGTAAATCTCCTGAATGTAAACCAGCTTGACCGTGAGCCCGCGGGAAGTGGATAGGAAGTTGACGAACTGACTGTAGGGGCTCGCCGGGGCCGTGTCGATCAGGCTGGGATGGGCGATGATCAGGTAATCGGCTTCATTGCTGGAGTCGAGGAGATTGTTGGGCTGCCGTGGGGCGACGAAATCGGGAGTGCGGTAGCCCCCCGGACCCAAAACCAGGAAACGCCGGGTGCTCCCCGTGGGCGGCGCCTCCCCTGCCACCTGAAACGTCAGGCTGGTGGCCCCGGCGGTGCCGTTCAGCACCAGGCGCGGCTCACGAGTGTCGTTCGTGCCCGCGAGGATGCGGCTGACGTCGTAGGCCAGAATGGTCGGGGCAGAGAAACCCTGCACCAGGAACTTCGCGGCCTGGTTGGCAAAGTTGAATGTCAGAGCATCGGAAACAGCTTGGAACTGGCGCCGGTAGGTAATGTCGGCAAAGTCCACCAGGACTTGATCCACGCTGATTCCGGCGTCCGCTAGAACCTCGACTTTCACGGTCGTCGGATTGGTCAGAATGGCCTGGCTGGCCGAGGTATCCTGATCCACCACGGTGTCACCGTCCCAATCCAGGGTCACCTGCGTGGCGCCGGCCCCGTTGATCGTCACCCGGGTCTTGTGATCAGGATTGACGAAATCCAGCGTGCTCACACCGCGCAGACGCACCTTTACAGGAGCCGTAAACGCCACCGAGGCCAGTCCCGGGAGCGGCACGGAAAGATCCCGAAATACCGAGGTCGAGCTATCCGCAGTAAGGGTCGGCAGCCAGTAAAAAGGATCGTGGTCCGTCAGCGGCAGGAACCGGTCGTTCACTTCCACATGGGCCGTATCCTGGAAGTTCGCCTCCGCCGCCATCCCCCCCGGCGTGCCATCCAGCGTCGCCATCCGCAGCCGGCCAACGGAGCCGGGGCTGTCCAGCAGGTAGACGTTGGTGTCGGTGAAATCCGCCGCCTGGTGAATCGGCGAGATGCAGGTTGGAGGGCCACAGTTCAGGGTGGTGAAGGGGTCGGCGTGCGGCTGTCCGTAGAACTCGAGGATGTCCCCGAGATCGAACGAGGCGTCCCCTCCCCCGACGACGCGCATCGGGATTTCGACCCCTTTGAGACGCAGCCGGAAAGCGGCCGGATCCGCGCCGATGAAATCGGGAACGGCACAGGAAGGAAGCGAGGCGCACGAGACTCGATAGATCCCTTCCTGCTTGGCGCCTATCCGGTAGACGGTGGTGGTTGTGACGGCTTCAAGCGATGGAGCCTGACGCGCTCCAGCGAAATCGCTCGGCTCGTGGAGTGTGCTTTCCGGGTCGGCCTGAGCGGGATTCAGAAAGGCATCGCGATACATGGTCTTGCCGCGCGGGTCCATTCTTCCCCTGCCGCGCGACCTGGCCATCCCATCTCCCTGCAAGAATATTTCAACTTCGATTTCCTCGGCGATGCGTGCCGTGCCGCTCTTCGGATGCACCTGCAGTGGAGTCAGGATGAGCTCGACGTAGCGTTGGTCCCGCAGGTATCCCACCTCGCCCAGCCTGGCGACCTCGCCGGGATAAAAAGCATCGCTCTTTTCGAGAGCGGCATCCGCCCGGTGGCGCGGAGGGTAAACCGGCGGTCCTTCCGGATCGCTCGAAGGCCCTCGATCCGATGCCGGGTTCCCCGGTGAGGGGACCGACTCCAGCAATAATTGATGCAAGGGACGCATGCGAACCCGACCCACGCGCAGCTCCGGCGTACCGGTTGCGGGAAGGGCGACACGCTCGATGCGCACCGGGACCGACGGCGCCTCAGGCCGGGGGAGTATTCCGTATCCTTCCAGCCGCACGCTCCAACGGCCGGATTGAACCAGGCTGGGAGCCAGCTCTTCCCTGGGGATACGCAGCGTGGTGTGCAGGTAGGCGGCAGAAGCGCCTCCAGCCGAGGATCCGGGCTCCAGCGCCACGGACATTCCGATGAGCAGGAGGGAACAGACCAGCAGTCCCACGGCAGTTCCCTGCCGAGTGGGACGGGCTCCCCGCGCTCCGCGGGGGGAGGATCTGCGGAGATTGTGGGGGTTAATGGCGACACCTCAAATCCGCTGCCACTCCGGATCGCGAAATCGATTCCCCCCGAAATAGGGAACCCTCCCGACGGTGGCCGCGAAACTCATGCAATGCTTTGGGCATATTGAAATATACGGTGTGGAGGGGGGGTAGTAAAGCAATTTGTCTGCGTCCTAGGGTTTCGGGGGGGCGTCGAAGTCCTCCTCCATCAGCTTCTTGTAACCCGGGTCGCCTCTGAGGGATTCCAGATCCGGGTCCGAGCCGATGAACTTGGCGTCTCGGAACCCCAGCCGGACAGCCTCCCGAAGCTGCTTGAGGGCCTCGGCCTTGTCTCCTTTACGGGCGTAGGCACAGGCCAGGTCATAGACCACCTCCCCGGGATAGAGGGCGCGCAGATCCAGGGACAGCTGCAGGAAGAAGATCGCATCGCTGAAGCGCTTCTCGGGGAAAGCGAGGTGGCCGAGCTGATGGTAGACCTCCGACTCGAGCGGATAGAGCTGCTGGACGGTTTTCAACAAGTCCTTCGCCTTCTTGACACCCTCCTCCCCTTCGGGAATGTCGATGGCTGCCAATCCGAGCAGCGTCAGGCGAGCTTGCGGATCGGCTTTGAGGAGGGACTCCCGGACCTTCGAGAAGGCAGCGTTCCCGAGCACTTCCCAGCGTAGCGCCATCTCCTCGAGGAGCAGCAGGGAGTCGCGGAATTTTGCCGGATCGGGCAAAGCACGGGCCTGGGCATTTGCCAGGGTAGGCGGGCTCATCCCCATTTCCGTAATCCGGGTCACCGCCGCTGTGGCCGGGGCCGGCCCCACCTGGAAGTGGGCACGGGGGATCGTCTCTCCGCGATTCAGCTGGCGCAAGGCGTCTCTTAGACGCGAGACTTCCCCGGGGTGCGAGCTGCTCAGGTCCTTGGTTTCTCCCGGGTCGACGGCGACGTCGTAAAGCTCCGTCTTCGGCCCGAGGATGAGCCGCCATTTTCCTTGCGCCAGAGCCTCCCCACCCGCCCAGCCGAACGTCTCCCGTCCAAATAGCGCCGAAGCGTAAAAGCTCCGGGGGGCGGCGGGGGCTTGACCCAGAAGGTCCCGGCCGGAGAGTCCCGGGACGGCAGGAATATCCATCAGACGCGCCAGGGTCGGATAGAGATCGATCGATCCGGCGAGCTCACTGACCCGGGATCCCTTCGCCTGATTCGCCCCGGGGGCGCGCAGGATCAGGGGAATGCGGAGGGTGGGTTCATACAGGAAAACGCCCGCCCGGGACTCGCCGTGCTCGCCGAGCCCGAAGCCATGATCGGCGGTGAGGGCAATCGTCAGGCTCTCATAGTCCTTGCGCTGCTTGAGAATCTCGAACAAAGCCCCAATCTGCACATCCAGAATCGCGAGGCGGTCCACATAGGTCTTCTCCAGATCCTTCGCTGGCGATCCAGCCGTCGCTTGGCCCGGAACGATGGGATCGGAAAAGTGCAGCCAGAGAAAGTACGGGGACTCGCCGACCCCCTCCAGCCAGCTGCGGGCGCCGCCCATGACCGTGCTGGACGAGCGCAAGGTGAGGTGCCAGGTGCCACTCGAAGGCCGAACATATCCGTCCTGGTAAATCTCAAAACCCTGCTCGAATCCTCGGCCCGCGGCGGCCCGGGAGCTGCCGAGAAATGCGCCGGTGCGGTACCCCTTGGCCTTGAGCTGCTCGGCGAGCGTGAGCTCCTTTTCACCCAGGCGATTGCGGTACTCATCGTCCCAGACCTGGTGCTCGAAGGAGGTTTTCCCGGTGAACAGGGTAGCCAACGAAGGGAGTGTCGAAACCGATGGAGTGATCACTTGCTCGAACCGACGCGCCTCGGCAGCCAGGCGGTCGATCCCGGGAGTCGGCTTGCCGCGCCCCTTGCCGTAGCAGGAAAGATAGTCCGGCCGGAGCCCTTCGACCGTGATCAGCACCAGGCTCCTGGCTGGCGATTTCTTGACCGGTGGTGCCGGATCAGGCTCGGCGGTCCAGGCAATTCCCCCGCAAGGCAAGAGCGCGAAGAGGCCGAGAAGGCAGCCAAGCGGGAGTAATCGCGCGGACACACGAGACAGTATTGCTGGATGAGCGGGCGCCCGGAAGCGCCCGTGGATGGCAGGAATCACTCGCCGCACTTCTCGAAAGTCTGGTCGAGGCCCTCGATGATCTCGCCGGCGGCGGCCCGGGCCTGCAGCTCCAGGTAGGTCTTCTTCCGATAGCGCGCCAGCACCTCGGCCTGCGGATACATCTTGGTGGGATCCCCGGTCTGCAGCCAGGCGACGCCGGCACAGAAAGCCGTGAACTCTCCGACCTCGGAGTTCTTGAGCGTGGTCTGTGGAATCTCTTCGGCCACCCGGCGGATTTCCTTGAGGACCGAGGAGCCGCGCCAGACCTCTCTCATGGACGGAATCTCCATGATATTGGCAACCCGTCGCCGCCATTGCACGCAGGGGTAGATGTTTCCATAGGGATCCAGGGCGAATCCACTCCGACCCGTGCCACAAACGGCTGAAATCTCCTTGTCGTCCCGGCGCATCGGGACCTTTTCCTCGCGCACGTCCTTGAACTCGTCAGACCACCAGCGCTTCATGAAAGCCTCGCCGGCCCCCAGCTCCAGCGGCTCCTGGTCTCCGTCGTCCTTGGGCGTGATGACATTGTCGAAATGCAGCTCGCTGTCGAGCTCGTCCGCCAGCGCCCTGATTTCCCTTACCTCTCCCATGTTCAGATTGGTGATCGGAGTCTTGAGCAGGACCTTCATGTCGCGCTTGCGCAGCGCCTTGACCGCGTTGACCAGCTTGTGGAACGAGCCCGGGACCCGGGTGAGAGCTTCGTGGGTCTCCGGACGGGCGCCGTGCAGGCTGATCTCCAGCTCGAAGGGGTGGACCTCCTGCTTCAAGCGCTCGGCCATCGCTTCGTCGATCAGAAACGCGTTGGTATAAATGCGGATGGCGAAGTGGAGCCGCTGGGCCTCGCGTGCAATCTCGAAGAAATCCTTCCGGCAAAGAGGCTCACCCCCGGAAAGGGTCAGGAAGAGCACTCCGAAATCGGCTATCTTCCGCAGAGCCTCGAAGACCTGTTGCGTGTTGAGCTCCTTCTGTCCGGTGGGGCAGTTGTAACAGAAGGAACAAGCATGGTTGCAGATGTAAGTCAGCTCGAAAAGGGCCGAATAGGGAGTGGCCGATTTCCAGTTGCGCGCGATGATGGCCTGATAGGCGTTCATGCTGCGGTTCTCCCGAATAAGGGAATAGCGGCCTTTTTCCTAGCCGAGCATCCGGTTCGCTTCAAGGGCTGCGAGAAACTCCCGAACATCCTTTTCGGCCACGTCACGAGTGATCTCGAACTCTTCGCAGATGAGATCCACGATGTCCGATTCCATCCTCTGGCCGTTCAGGAGATCCCAGACCCTCGAGCCTATTTCGTTCAGAACATGAATGTACGAGCCATCGGGCATGACGATGGTGGCCTGCCCCTCGAAAATCCTGAATCCCGCGGTGGGATGCCGCCGAGGTGCGCCGGTGGCCGCTGATGATTCCGTCATCCTTCTCTCTCTCCTACTGCAGCAGTCTCCAGAAGTCGGCTGACTTCCGGAAATGCAGTCGTCGGACGGGCAACGCTCGCACCAATCGGCTGGTGGTTTCCAGCGCTTCGCCGCCTCGACCTCCCTCCATCACGAAGGGAAGGCTGCCCATCAGCTCCGCGCTCCCCAGCGAGGGCGCCAAGTCCACGAGAAAATCATCTCGATCCTGCACCAGACGGTACAGCCCGGCCAGTGGAAACGCCTGGTCCGTCTGAGGCGGCTCCCGATAGAGCCCGCGAAATGGAACGGCGCAGGCCTGGAAGCCGGACGTCGTCTCCCGCAGGAGGACCAGGTCATCACCCAGAATCAGGTCGGTCCCTGAGAGCAACGTCACCGTCGTCTTGCCCGATCCCGAGGGGCCGAAGAACAGGTGCGCCTGACCCTTGCGGACCACACCGGATCCATGAATCAACAACCCGCCCCGTCGCAAAAACCAGTGCGCCGAGACCACCCGCAGGAAATTCTCCACGGCGCGATGCAGTGGATCACCCTGGTCGGGCGCGATGGCGAGCTGCCCCCGATGATTGCCGAAATCGAACCACCCGGCGAACTCGTAAGCGTAGGCGGTCAGCCGCTCGCCGCTCCAAACCTGCTCGAGCCGGTAGACCTCGGGCACGCCGCTCTCCAGATGTCGGCTGCGCAAAAAACCCGGCACCTCGGCGTCGACGACCCGAATCCTGCCGGCACCCTCCGGCTGCCCATCCACCACGAAACTTCCGTAGCGGGCCCTTACCAGATTCCGATCTTCTTCGGCAAAGCCTTCGAAAACCAGGTGGAGGTCGGACAGGGAAAAGCCCAGCGAACTTTCCCCACGGGGTCGGCTCACCCGGGAGAAGTAATCGGGACCTGGGTGGAACTCACTTTCCTGGGCAAGACCTGGAATGACCCCTCTCCTAGCTCGCGCTCTCCGCCCTAACCCCGCAACCCGCAGACTGCCAGCTGGCGAGTTTCGTCAGGCGAATGAAGAGCACGCCTCTTGGCTGGTCTGCCGAAATATACGCCAAGAGACCGGGGCTGTAAAGGGCAACTTCGCAGGGGTTTCAGCGAATATAGCCCAGTGAGCGCAGCTTTTGGAGCACCTCCGGGTCGAACTCGGACGCTGTACGGGAGGGTTGAGGGCGTTGCCCGTAGGTGGCAACGGAGCCGGGGCCCTCCCTGGCAAAGGGGGAATCGGGCGGGAAACACTGGAGCAGAGGCCGTCCCATCATTTCCATGGAAAGCGGAAATCCCAGCATACGCAGCAAGGTAGGCGCCACATCGAGCAACTGTCCGGAAGTTGACAGTCCCCCCCCGATTCCCGGACCCGCCAGCACCAGAAAGCCGGAGTCATCCGCGGAGGCATCCTCTCTGCCCGGATCCCCCTCCACCACGATCGTGTCGTTCTCCCCTGCCGCCTGAACCAGGTCCGCGATTTTCCCATCCAGACGGTCGAGATGGTCGACCAGCCATCTGTCCCGAATGATTTGCCCGGCTCGATCGGCTGGGGAAACGGGCGGCCGGGCCAGCAGATCAGGTCCATTGAGGTAAACGGCCACCAGAGGCCACCGACCTTCCTTCCAGGCTTTGCCCGCCTGCGTCAGGTGAAACTCGTCCATGAGTGGCCCCTCCCCCGCTTCGGGCGGGAGCCTGGCGTCCGGGCCGGCTGGTGCGCCCGGGGCGAAACGCCGGAGGAACTCCGCTTGAAGCTGGGTCATTTCCTCGGGAGGGAACACTTCCCGGTCCGGGGTTCCTCCGGATTCCAGCCGAAAGAACGCCCTTTCGCTGATCCGGATTCCCGGTCCCTCCTCCGCCGGCCACGTGGCCCACCAGTTCACCACGGCAGAGGGGAATCCCTTCGCCGCCAGGATCTCCCAGATGGCTTTGTCCCTTCTGTGGATACCCGAGAGCGGCACCTCTCCTACCCGGCCCACCCAGGGATTGAGGAGGCGCGCAGCCCGGACCAACGGCTGGGTCCAAGGTGACTCGGCCAGGGGGGTGGCCACTCCCGGAAGAACCGCCGTTTCCACTCCCGAGACGCCGTGACGCCGGGGTGGGAATCCGGTCGCTGCGCTGACCCATACGGCGGGCGGGTCGGCAGCTGGCAGCGAAAGCCGGGCCTGGCAGCCGCGCTTCGCGAGGTCCGAGAGTTGCGTCAGATGCCCTTCGCTTTCGAGGCCACGCCATAAATTCTCGCCCAATCCGTCGATGCCAATCCAGAGAACCCTTCCGGCCCGCGGAGACACGGTGAAGCTCGGTGGGTTCGCACTCCGCTCAGGGACTCGCGACTTCATCCAGGGAACGGCGAGCAGCGAAACAACCAGGAGGATGCCGAGAAGCAGGATCTGCCGTCGCCGCCCCCTCGTCGCGCGATGCAGTGGGCGGTCCACCTTCACGAGCGACAGGAGTGCCGTCAGGCTGGTGAGGCGACCGATCCCCAGGCTGATCACCAGGATGAAGGTCAGGACGGCGACCCGCGTTCCCAGAGCGCGCCCGCCTTCCTCCCGTCCACCCCACCAAAGCGACAGGTAAAGCGCGAAGCTCAAGGCGGTGACGCTTCCTATGCCCCAGGCGAGCTTGCCCGGATCGGGCCCGCGCCGACCTAACCCCATCGAGATGATTCGGCCCGCTCCCGCGGCGGCGAGCTCCACCAGCAACGTGAGCAGGCAGCAGAGAATCGCCAGGTAGGTCCCCAGCAGCAGGATGTCCCGGGGAGCGGTAATGGGAGGACTGTTTTGCACGATCAAGATGAGGAGAAGAGGGAATGCCAGAAAGACCCCGGCGGCCATCCCGGCCTTCAGCGCTCCTCTGAGCCAGGCGTGTCGCGATCCGGCGCTGCTCAATATCAGCCGATCCAGCCTATTGTCCAGGTAGCCTCGATCCCGCAGGGCTTCCCGCAGGCTGTCCAACGAAGGGTCGGCGCCAGTCTCCATGGTGATCTAGCGGGTACGGCCGGTCAAATGGAGGGCAAGCCCGCGCAGCAGCGCTACCCGGGCGCCCAGCGGGGTAAGGTGATCCAGGGCGCAGTCGGAAAGCTCTTCCGCAAGGCGCCGAGCCCCTTCGACGCCGGAGAGTGACACGAAGTTGCCGCGGCGATCGCGATGGCTGTCCTTTCCGGTTGTGCCGGCTTCTGAAGTAGCGTCCAGGAGGTCATCCACGATCTGATACGCCAATCCGAGATTCTTGGCGAATTGAATCAGGGCCTGGCGCTCCGCCTCCGGCGCTTTTCCCAGAAGGGCTCCCAGCTCCACGGAGGCGATGAACAGACTGCCGGTCTTGCGGCTGTGAATCTGCTCCAGCTCATGGAGATTCCTGCCCGCCGGGGAGGGCGTCAAATCCAACGCCTGTCCGGCAATCAGCCCCTGGGTTCCCAGCGCTTCGCTCAGCAGCGACGCCACTCCCGTCCGCAGTTCATCCGGCAGAGAAGGATCAGCGGCCACGATGCCGTAAGCGAGATTGAGCAGCCCGAAAGCCGCGAGAATGGCTTTGTCTTCGCCGTAAACGCGATGGCTGGTGGGTCGGCCGCGCCGCAGCTCCGCATCGTCCATGCACGGAAGGTCGTCCAGGATGAGCGAGCAAGCATGGACCATTTCCATCGCGCAGGCGGTGGACATCGCTCGGGAGGCGGGAGCCGAGTAACTCTCCGCCACCGCCAGAAGCACGACCGGTCGAATGCGCTTTCCGGGAGAGAGGGCCGTATAGCGCATGGCCTCGGCGATCCCTCCGTCCGCCGCGTCCGGAGGCGGCAGGTAATCGTCCAGAGCCTTGCCCACCGCTTCCGCTTTCGCGCTGAGGTACTCGCGCACGCGGCTGGGTTCCGCCGCCGGTGAGGATCGGTCTCGAAAGTGGGTCGATGAAGGCACGCTGTTCGGCCTCGTGGTGGGGTTTCCCAGGGAACGACGACGGCGGGAAAATTTTATCACAGGGATCGCCTCCCCCCATTCAGGAGGAGGCCCGTGGAAGGAAGCAGCTCAGCGGATTCGCACCTGAATCGCCCCGGGGGGCGGCTCTTCCCGAATGCGAAGATAGGTGCCGAAGAAACCGGAAATCGCCTCGGAGTATTTGCGTTTGTCCTCATCGTAGATCTCGGACAGCCCGCTTTTCTGAAGCTCCAGGAGGTTCTTGTCCGCTGCCCCTCCTTCGGGGAGCGAAGCGTAGAGCGCTTTTCCGGTGCTCGCCGATTCGGGCTTCGAGGTCGAGACGACGAACAGGAAATTGCGATCGCCCATCAGGGGGAGGGTGTGGGCCATGGTGGCTTTGGTGAGCTTCCATTGGAAATAAGGCGCATAGAAAACCGAGGCATACCCGGTGACTTTGGAAGTGGCCGGCGGGAGGCCTTTGAACAGCACCTGGTTCAGGTAACCGTCCACATCGGGGTAGAGCGAGTCGAGAGCCAGCGCCACCACTTCTTTCCGCTCCGCGGCAGCCAGCAGCCCGGCGTAAGCTCCCATCCCGATTCCCCACACTCCGATGCGCTCGGCGGAAAGATCCCGGCGGGTCCTCAGGAAGTCGATAGCCCCCACGACATCGTAGCGCTCCTCCACTCCCAGGGTGCTCCCATTTCCTCCGCTATCACCGTGCCCACGGAAATCCATCAGAAGCAGGTTGTAGCCCGCGCGCTGCAGCGAGACCGCCGGATCCAGGAACGTTGCTTTCGACTGTCCCAGGTCATGGCAGAGGATGATGGCGGGTGCTTCCCGATCTCCATAAATGAGCCAACCCGAGAGAGGGACACCGTCCGTGCTTTGGAATTCGACCCGATCGGCGCGCAGCAGAAGATCGCCGGGGTTGACCACATCCTTGACCCGGCTCGGGTGCGTGACGGTATGGATTTGATAGGAGACCATGGCGCCCGCGCCAACCAGGATCACCAGCGGCGTGAGAATCAGAATTCCGAAGCCACTCTTGAAGAATCGACCAATCATGAGCTTCTTCTCCCACGGGCGGAGGGCCGCGCCGTCCTGGGAGAATATAGGCTCCCGCGTTGGCCCGTGCAAGGCTAGCTTGCTCAATGGGTTACGGCTCAGCGTCCGCGCTTGGACTGGTCAGGGGGGCGCGCTGCCTCGGACAGATGCTTGCGGATTTTGCCGGCGAGCGCGGGCCCGACTTCCCGGGCGAGATCCTCATCCGTGGCCGACAAGACGCCGCGCACGCTGCCGAATTTTGTGAGCAGCTTGCGAGCCTTGAGGGCCCCCACCCCCGGCACGTTTCTCAAGGAGGTGGTCAGGGTTCGTTTGGAGCGCAGCCGCCGGTGATAGGTGACGGCGAAGCGATGCGCTTCGTCGCGGATACGCTGGATGAGATGCAGGGCGGCGGAAGCATGATCCATCTCGATCTCCCCCTTCCTGCCCTGCAGGTAGAGGATCTCCTCCCGTTTGGCGATGGAAGCGACCTGGAGCGTCACCAGGTCCAGTCGGGCCAGGACTTCCGCCGCAGAGCGCAGCTGCCCTTTTCCTCCGTCGATCAGGACCAGATCGGGCAGCTCTTCCCCTTCCCGGAGCAGCCGCGCGTAGCGCCGGCCCACCACTTCCGCCAGGGAGGCAAAATCGTCGGCGCCCTGGACGGTCCGGATCCGGAAGTGACGGTACTGCGCCGGTCGCATCTTGCCGGCCTCCCACACCACCATCGAGGCCACCGAGTCCGTTCCCTGGGTATTGGAGATGTCGAACGCCTCGATGCGCAGCGGCGGCTCCTCCAGATCGAGCGACTCGCGCAGCGCCTCCGCCTCCTCCAATCCCTGCGAGGCCGCCCCCCGGAAGGCCTGCTCGAACGCCAGCCGCGCATTCTCCGCGACCGTTTCCAGGAAAGCCCGCTTCGGCCCGCGCCGGGGGGAAAGGATTTTCACGGCTCTTCCTCTTTTCACGGAGAGCCATTCCTCCAGGAGCTCCCGGTCGGTGGGCTCCACGCTCGTGTAGATTTCCTGCGGCACCTCGCTCACGGAGCCGTAGTACTGCTGCAGGCAGGCCGCCGTAAGCTCGCCAGGCGCTTCCTGCACTCCCTCCAGAGTGAATTCCCGCCGCGAAGCGACCACCCCGTCGCGCATCTGGAATATTTCCAGGGTCGAGCGCTCGCCTTCGCGATAGTGGGCCAGATAATCCTGGTCCTCCAGCCCCACCGACGCGAAGCGCTGGCGCACCGACAATCCCTCCACCAAGCGAATCAGATCCCGGTAATGCGCCGCCGTCTCGAATTGCTCTGATCCGGAAGCTTCTCTCATGCGCTCCTTGAGCCTGCCGAGAAGATCGCGATTGCGTCCCTCGAGAAACAGTCGCGCCTCCTGCACCTGCTGGCGGTATTCGTCTTTCTCCACCAGGCCCGCGCAGGGTCCCGTGCATTGATTGAGCTGATAGTAGAGGCACGGGCGGGGACGCGACCCGTCCAGCTTTTCGTGGCAGATGGCAACGCGGAAGAATCTCGCTACCATGCGCAACGCCTTGCGCGCGCTGCTGGCGGGAAGGAACGGCCCGAAGTAGAGGTTGCGATCAAGGCGTGCGCGGCGCACCAGCACCACGCGGGGGAAAGGATCGCTTACGGTCATCTTCAGGTAGGGAAAGTTCTTGTCATCGCGCAGGAGAACGTTGTAACGCGGGCGCTCCTTCTTAATAAGGTTGTTTTCCAGGATCAGGGCTTCCCGCTCGGAGCTGGTGAGGATCAGCTCCAGGTCCCTCACCTCGGAAACCAGCGCCTCCGTCTTGGGAGGATGCTGGGCGCCTTTCTGAAAATAGGAGCGGACGCGGCTCTTGAGGGATTTCGCCTTCCCCACGTAAATCACCCGCCCCCGCTGATCGCGGTAGACGTAGACCCCGGTGGAGTCGGGGAGTGAGGTGAGTTTCTCCTCCAGGGTGGAACCCGGGGGCAGGGTGAACTCGGGGGTCATCTCGGAAGGGCTCTCACGCGCTCAGATCGATTTTCTCAAGGAACCGGATTCGATCCCTCAGCTCCGCCGCCCGCTCGAAATCCAGCCTGGCAGCCGCCTGCTTCATTTCCGAGCGCAGATTCTGGATCTCCCGCTCGAGCGCGGCCCGGTCGTCGTATTTCGCTCCGGCCTCGGCGACTTCCAGATCTACTTTCAGATAATCGGCCTCGTAGACGCTCCCCAGCACTTCGTCCAGGGCTTTCACGATTGATTCCGGCGTGATGCCGTGCTCACGGTTGTAGGCCTCCTGCAGAATCCGCCGCCGGCGCGTCTCCGAGATCGCCCGCTCCATGGAGGCGGTCATCCGGTCGGCGTAGAAGATCACCTGGCCCCGCACGTTTCTGGCGGCGCGCCCGGAGGTCTGGATCAGCGCACCAGCGGATCGGAGATAGCCTTCCTTGTCCGCGTCCAGAACGCCCACCAGGGACACCTCCGGAAGGTCCAATCCCTCCCGGAGGAGATTCACTCCCACCAGCACGTCGAAGTCACCCCGCCGCAAATTTCGAAGAATCCGGACCCGCTCGAGAGTTTCCACGTCGGAGTGCAGGTATTCCACCCGCACGCCCACATCACGATAGTACTGGGTCAGCTCTTCCGCCATGCGCTTCGTGAGCGTGGTGACCAGCACTCGATCTCCCAGCTTCACCCTCTGGCGAATCTCGGCCAGCAGATCGTCCACCTGGGTGCCGATGGGACGGACCAGGATCTCCGGGTCCATGAGCCCGGTGGGGCGCAGCACCTGCTCCACCACCTCGCCGCCGGTGAGCTCCAGCTCGTAAGGGCCGGGGGTGGCTGACACATAGACAAGCTGTCCGGTCCTGGATTTGAACTCCTCGAAGGTGAGAGGCCGGTTGTCGACCGCGGAAGGGAGGCGGAAGCCGTACTCCACGAGCGTTTCCTTGCGGGAGCGGTCGCCCCGGAACATGCCTTTGATCTGGGGAACGGTCACGTGACTCTCATCCAGGATCATCAGCGCATCCGCGGGGAGGTAATCCAGCAGCGTGGGAGGGGGCTCGCCCGGCTTCCGCCCCGTGAGGTGCCGGGAGTAGTTTTCGATTCCCTGGCAGTAGCCGATTTCCTGGATCATCTCCAGGTCGAACTGGGTGCGCTGGTGCAGCCGCTGCGCCTCCAGCAGCTTGTGCCGCCCTTCCAGATCCGCCAGCCTCCCGGCCAGCTCCGCCTTGATGGCCTCGATCGCCTCCACCAGGCGATCCCTGGGCGTGACGTAGTGGGAATTGGGATAGATGGGAATGCGTCCGAGACGGCGCAGCGGAATCCCACGCACGGGATCCAGCGCCTCGAGAGTTTCCAGCGTGTCGCCGAAGAATCCCGCGCGGATGGCGAATTCCTCGTAGGCAGGAAATATCTCGACCACGTCTCCGCGTACCCTGAAGCCGCCGCGCTCCAGGTCCATGGAATGGCGCTCGTACTGAATCTCCACGAGCTTGCGGAGCATGACGTCTCGATCCAGCGTCGCCCCCTCTTCCAGGAAGACCATCATGCCGTGATAGGCCTCCGGGGAGCCCAGGCCGTAGATGCAGGAGACCGAGGAGACAATCACCACGTCGCGCCGCTCGAACAGCGAGCGGGTGGCCGAATGGCGCAGCCGCTCGATCTCGTCGTTGATGGTCGCTTCCTTCTCGATGAACGTGTCGGTCTGCGGCACGTAGGCTTCCGGCTGGTAGTAGTCGTAGTAGGAGACGAAATACTCCACGGCGTTGTCCGGGAAGAATCGCTTGAATTCCTGATAGAGCTGCGCCGCCAGGGTTTTGTTGTGGGAGAGAATGAGCGTCGGGCGATTCACCGCGGCGATCAGGTGCGCCATGGTGAAGGTTTTTCCGGAGCCGGTGACACCCATGAGCACCTGGTGCTGGCGACCCTGGCTGACCGATTCCACCAGCTTCTGGATGGCCTGGGGCTGGTCGCCCTTCGGCTGGAAATCGGAAGCCAGTCGAAACCGTCCCTCCTCGGCCCCCGGCCGTGACGGGCGGCGGATCTCCCCTTCCGAAGGGGTCTTCGGGCGGGTTGCTTCGCGGGGTTCAGGGCGCGTTGTTTTTCGGGAGCTCATGGCCTGGATCCCGGCGAGGAGCCTGGGTTGTCTTCATGGGTCGCTGTGTTATACTGCGCTGCGATGATAGCAGATGTAAATGATGACAGTAAAGGAATTGACCACCCAAAACCGCCCCGACGTCTCTCCTTCCGCATCACCGTCATTCTGCTGATTCTGTTTGCCCTGGCGGTGATTACCGGCTCCATTACAGGCTATTTCCTCACTTCGGACATCCCCGAAGTCTCCCGCCTTGAAAACTGGAGACCCTCGGTCGTCAGCGTGCTGTTTGCCGCGGACGGGACGCCCACCTACCAGTTTGGCGGCGAGAAGCGAATCCTGGTCGACTACAACCAGATTCCTCCCCAGTTTATTCAGGCCATCATCGCCACCGAGGACTCGCGCTTCTACCGTCATTTCGGGGTGGATCCGCTGGGAATCTCCAGGGCGCTGCTGCGTGACCTGGCCCATATGAAGATCAAGGAAGGGGGCAGCACCCTCACCCAGCAGCTGGCGAAGCTGCTGTTCCTCAAACCCGACAAAACGCTGCGCCGCAAGCTCCAGGAAGCCGTGCTGGCGATGCAGATTGAGAAGACCTACACGAAAAAGGAGATCCTGGTTTACTACTGCAATCAGATTTATCTGGGTCACGGCCGTTATGGGGTGGAGACCGCCTCACGTTTCTATTTCGGAAAGCCGGCCAAGGACATGACCCTTGCGGAGTCCGCTCTCCTCGCGGGAATCGTCCAGCGGCCGGAGGCTTATTCGCCGCTGCGCAATCCCCAGCTGGCGCTGCGCCGCCGCGACCATGTGCTGGAACGGATGCGGGACGAAGGGTATCTCTCCGCCGATCAGGCGCGTCAGGCGCGCGCCGAGACGTTCCACCGCATCCAGCCGCGCGAGGAAAGCGATCTGGCTCCCTATTTCGTTGAAGAGGTGAGGCGATACCTGGATCGCACCTACGGGGAAGTCGCCCTCTACCAGGAAGGCCTTGAGGTATACACCACCCTCGATCCCCCGATGCAGAAGGCGGCGAATGAGGCCATGAGCCGCGGGCTGCGGGCCGTCGACAAGAGACAGGGATTCCGTCCCATCCAGACCAACATCCTGCGGGACCCGAAGACGACCCTCGAAGCCTACAAGCACCCGGACTGGGCGCGTCCGCTGGAGGTGGGGGATCTGGTGCACGGGCTGGTGACGGCGGTGGATCGCAAGAGCGCCACGGTGAAGGTGGGGCCGTACGAGGGTAAGGTGGGGCCTCAGGAGATCCAGTGGACGCGCTCCAAGGCACCCTCCTCCATCCTGCACGTGGGAGATGTAACCCTTTTCCAGATTCAGCAAATCGAGCGCGATGCGCATCGTCTCAAGCTTTCGCTCGATCAGGAGCCGGTGGTGGAGGGATCGCTGCTGGCCCTGGACCCGGCGACCGGTGAGGTCAAAGCCCTGGTGGGGGGCTACGATTTCAGCCGCAGCGAGTTCGATCGGGTCATGCAGTCATTCCGCCAGCCGGGCTCCGCTTTCAAGCCGTTCGTCTACCTCTCGGCCCTGGATTCCAACTACACGCTGGCCGACATTCTCTTCGACGAGCCCACCGTGTTCATGGACAGCAAGACCAACGTGGAATACCAGCCGGAGAACTACACCCGGCAATACTACGGAACGATGACCCTGCGCACGGCGCTGGAAGAGAGCCGCAACATCGTCTCGGTCAAGCTCCTCAACCAGATCGGCTACCGAAAGGTCATCGACGTGGCCACGCGCATGGGCATTAAGAGCCGTTTGAATCCTTACCCGTCTCTGGCTCTCGGCGCCGCCGAGGTCTCCCTCTGGGACCTGGTGTCGGCCTACTCGGTGTTCCCCAACCAGGGGATCCGGGTAGAGCCGCACATGATTCGCCAGGTGTTGGATCGGGGCGGGACGGTCCGCGAGCAGGCCCACCCTTCGGTGGAGGAAGTGCTCAAGCCCGACATCGCCTACCTGATGGCTTACGCATTACAGGGGGTCACTGAAACGGGCACCGGGGCCGCCGCGCGAGTCCTGAACCGGCCGATCGGCGGGAAAACGGGCACCACCGACGATCTGGCCGATGCCTGGTTCGTCGGATTCACTCCCAGCCTGGTGGTCGGGGTCTGGGTCGGCTTCGATCAGCGCAAGAGCCTTGGAGTTGATGAGACCGGGGCCCACGTCGCCCTGCCGATCTGGATCGATTTTCTGCAAAACGCCCTTAAGAATCACCCCCCGGAGAAATTTCCACGCCCCTCCAGCATCAGCTTCGTTCCCGTGGATCGCCGGACAGGGCTCAAGGCCAGCGTGGAGACCCACTGCCAGCCCGTCATTCTGGAAGCCTTTTTGCGCGGAACGGAGCCCACGGCGCTGTGTTCCGAGGCTCAGCACTTCCGGGTGTCGCTCCCCTACTACTTGCAGCGCTATCAGTTCAACCGGAAAAACGAGCTGCGCATCGACGGCGAGGGGTTGCGCCAACTGCTCCAGCAATCCGGAGGAGAGCTGTCTCTCGATGAGGCGACCGGATCCCTGGTGCTGCACCGACCCGAGGGAGACTGGGTGATTGCCCTGGACATCGGGAGAAGGGACATTCGGGAAATCATGGATGAAATGGCAGGCACGGACCCGGGAATGGACATGCAGGCCGCGGGTGTATCGGCGCCCCGCCGGGTGGGAATCGACGGGCGGGAGGCGACCATGGTCCTGATCAAATACGACTGAGCGTCGAGCTGCCGCGGGCGGTCCAGTGGGCATTGAGGTATTTCCTGGCCCTCAGACGCTGCGCCAGGCGATCCTCCAGCGGCGCTACATCGCCCATTTCCCAGTTCACTGAGAACGCCGCTCCCAATCCTCGAGCCAGTGCCAGAGCCACTTCCTCGAAATCAGGGCGCCTTCCCAAAAGCTCCCGCAGCGTGGTCCAGCCTCGGCGCTCCTCGTGCTGGCCTCCCGTAGCCTCGTCGAAGAGCCGCCCATTGGCATCGAGAAGAATGGATCCGTGTTGAAGCGAGGCGCCCTTGCGGCGCACCTGCGCGGAGCCCACGACCTTCTTCCCGGCAAACGTGATCTCATAACTTCCGGCCCGCGCGAAGCACTGCGCGGGAGGGGTGGAGCCGACTTCGACGCGGGCCCTGCATCCGGGATCCGGAGAGAGGCCCAGCAATGAAAGGCCCTCGGCGATCCCGGCTGCGATTTCTTGATAGGAGTCGAGAATGGAGCCGCAGAAAGGCGGCTCTCCCGTGGGGCCCACCAGGCAGTAGGTCACTTCCCGATCGTGCAGCACGGCCGCGCCTCCTGTGGGCCGCCGCACCACGGGGATGCCGTGGTCCCGGCAGAACCCCTGATCAACGGATCGCAGGGCGTCCTGAAATCTCCCCAACGACAGGGTCGGGACGTTCCAGCCGTAAATGCGCAGGACAGGGTACTGGAGCCGGCTCTCCCCCTCGCGGCGGCACGCCTCCAGCAATGCCTCGTCCCGCGCCATGTTTTCGAATCCGTCCTGAGGAGGGTCGCAAATCAGCCTCCAGGTCTTCAAGGAAGCGTTCATGCCAGCATGCTCTCCAGAGGCGTATGCGGCAGGCCCTGGGAGGCCGCCACAGCCGGATGCACCACTTTTCCCTCGAACACGTTGAGTCCCAGCGCCAGAGTGGGATCCTTGCGCAGCGCTCCCTTCAGCCCTGACTGGGCGATCCTGAAGATGTAGGGCAGGGTGACATTGGTCAGGGCGTAGGTGGAAGTGCGCGGAACCGCTCCGGGCATGTTGGCGACGCAGTAGTGCACCACGCCATCCACCACGAAGACCGGCTCGCTGTGCGTGGTGGCATGGGTCGTCTCGATGCAGCCTCCCTGGTCCACCGCTACGTCCACGATCACGGAGCCGCGCTTCATGCTGGCGATCATGGAGCGCTTCACCAGCTTCGGTGCCGAGGCACCGGCGATCAAGACGGCGCCGATCAGAAGATCCGCTCGCGCCACCGATTCAGCCAGGTAGTAGGCATTGCTCATGAGGGTCTCCACGCGCCCTCCGAAGATGTCATCCAGATACCTCATCCTCGCCGCCGAGCGCTCCAGCACCGTGACGCGCGCCCCAAGGCCCAGGGCGAGCTTCGCGGCGTTGGTCCCCACCGTTCCGCCCCCGATGATGACCACCTGCCCCGGCAGCACCCCCGGCACTCCGCCCAGGAGAATCCCCAGCCCTCCCTGGGTGCGCTGCAGGTAGTGGGTTCCCACTTGGATGGACATTCTGCCGGCGACCTCGCTCATGGGTGTCAGCAGCGGCAGGGAGCCATCCGTCTCTTCAATCGTTTCGTACGCCATTCCTGCCACGCCGGCGCCCAGGAGCCCCCGGGTCAATTCCGCATCCGGTGCGAGGTGAAGGTAAGTGAACAGGATCTGCCCGCGCCTTAGACGCGCCACTTCCTCTTGCTGGGGCTCCTTGACCTTGACCACCATCTCAGCGTCGGCGAACAGGGTCGCCGCCGACTCCACCAGGGTGCCGCCGGCCCGAACGAATTCTTCGTCGGATACGCCGCTCCCCTGGCCGGCCCCCTTCTCCACCAAGACCCGATGCCCGGCGTCCGTGAGGCTCTTCACCCCGGCCGGCACCATGCTCACCCGATATTCGTTGTCCTTGATCTCCTTGGGGACGCCGAGGATCATGACCGCCTTTCTCTTGAACTTTGAGACTCGCCGCTAGCTGTCGATCTGGGCCTTTTGAAGCTTCCCGCTGAAATCCACGTACACCGACTTCCACTCGGAGAAAATGTCCAAAGCCGTGTCCGCCGCTTCGCGGTGCCCGTTGCCGGTTTGTTTGGTCCCGCCAAACGGAAGCTGAACCTCGGCCCCCGTGGTGGAGGAGTTCACGTAGAAGATTCCGGTGAAGAGGTCCCGCATGGCGATGAAGGCCTTGTTCACATCCTGCGTGAAGATGGCCGAGGAGAGGCCGTACTTCACTCCGTTGCCGATCTCGATAGCCTGGTCCAGAGAATCGCAGGGGATGATCGAGAGCACCGGGCCGAAGATTTCCTCCTGGGCCAAGCGCATGCCGGGGTCCACATCGGAAAAAACCGTGGGGGCGAAGAAATTTCCGCGACCGAATTCCCCCTTGGTCAGCCGGACGCCTCCGCACAGGAGGCTGGCCCCTTCGTCCCGGCCGATTTGAACGTACTCGGCGATTCTCTTGACGGCCGCCTCGTTGATCACGGGGCCCATTTCCACCGATTCGTCCAGGCCATCTCCAATGCGCAGATTCTTGGCCCGCTCCGCCAGCTTCTCCACGAATTCCCCGTACACCTTCTTGTGCACCACCACCCGTCTGGTCGCGGTGCACCGCTGACCCGAGGTCCCGAAGGCCCCCCAGAGCACGCCGTCCAGCGCCAGATCCAGCCTGGCATCCTCCAGGACGATGATGACGTTCTTGCCCCCCATTTCCAGCGAGCAGCGCTTGAACAGTCTCGCGGTCGTCTCGCCGACCTTCCCTCCGATCTCGGTGGATCCGGTAAACGAGACCAGATCCACGCCAGGGTGCTCCATGAGAGGTGTACCCA
>Ga0137425_1000146_pt1 | contig 23825 bp, 20 predicted proteins | sample EasRivERMZT640_2_FD_102318 | JGI IMG/M metagenome (GOLD analysis project Ga0137425, IMG submission 102318) | Soil microbial communities from meander-bound floodplain in the East River, Colorado, USA - East River MetaG ERMZT640_2 | ecosystem: Environmental > Terrestrial > Soil > Floodplain ...
GATGCATTCGGATGCCACCATGACGGCGGGACTCTACCCGGGGCTTTGGCGCGATCTCGAGGTGGACCTGATGACTCTCAGCCCGCACCTGTTCCACGGGCCGAAAGGAATCGGCGCGCTGGTCGTTCGTGGCGGCACCCGGCTCAAACCGCAGATCGAGGGGGGAATTCAGGAGGGAGGACTTCGAGCCGGCACTCCCAGCGTGGCGCTGGCGGTTGGATTCGGCGAGGCGGCCCGACTGGCAGGAGAAGCATCCCCCGGACGGGCCCAGTTTCTCGAGAGTCTGGGAGGCACCTTGAAAAAGCGCCTCGAAGCAGAGCTTGGGGATTGGGTTCTCACCGGCGATCCGATCCAGCGAGTCCCGGGCCATCTGAGCCTCTGCCTACCCTACGTAGAGGGAGAGGCGGTTCTGGGGCTTCTGGATGACGCAGGAATCGTTGCCGGGAGTGGCTCCGCTTGCACGCTGGGTGCGGGAAAGGCTTCCCACGTGCTCACGGCGATGGGAGTGGATCCGGTCCTGGCTCGCGGCTCGCTGGAACTCTGCTTTGGGATTTTCAACACCCTCCAGGAGGCGGAGGAGGTGGCGCAAATCCTGCCGGGAATCGTGGCACGCCTCCGGGAATTGTCCCCTCTCGGACCGGATACCTCGCGAGCCGAGACCTAGAAAGTACGAATCACCAGTCCCGTGTAAACCTTGGGATAGAAGTAGGTACTCTTCTGGGGCAGTCGGTGCCCCGCTTGTGCCGCCCGGACCACCGCGTCCACCTTCAGCGGATTGAGCAGAAAGGCCGCCTTCGACTGCCCGGCACGCACCTGCCGGAACGCTTCGGCGGCATCGGAAGTGTACCCCACCGCCCCCGAGGCGATGTCCTGATCAGAAAATCCGAGCACTCCCCTGAAGATTTCCTTCTGCAGGAGGACCGTGTCGAACTCTTCGAGAGGATCCTCCGCAACGCCTGCCTGGGTGGCGAGTCTCACCAGAAGAACTGGATCCGACCGGGTCACCACCGCAAAGGTTCGCTCCCCGGCCTCGCGCAGGTGCAGGAGGATCTCGTCGGGTCCGATGCCCGGGGCCAGTGGCTCGACGCGGTGGCGCTCCCGCACCCCCCCCGCGAAGTCCTGCGTGAGCGAAGCGTCGCCCCCGCGTAACAGCCGATGGATGGGAAAGATTCTGAAGCCGCGGTCTTTCAGGCTGCAGAAAAAGGCCAGCACAAAGCCTGCCCCCTCTTCTCCCGGGAGCGTGTCCCGGACCGCCAGTGCCGATTCGTAGCGGTGGTGCCCGTCGGCGATCAGGGTCCAATCGGCGAGCAGCGACTGCTGCAGCCGCTGAGTCTTTTCCGGCTCATCCACTTTCCACAGCTCGTGCGTGATCCCCAAGGGATCCTCGAACCTGGAAAGCGGCGCCACCCGAGTCGCTTCCTCCAAGGTGGCCCCCGCCGTTTCCCGGGAATCGGGATGCAACAGGAAGATCGGGCTCAGGTTGGCCCGACAGGCGAGGATGAGTCGGGTGCGGTCCTTTCGAGGCCCCTCCAAGGTCTTTTCATGGGGCAGGATGGCCTTGCCCGTTTCCGTTCTCCCCGGAAGCGCGAGGGCCCCCAGGAAGCCCAGGCGTGACGTGAGCTCGCCATCCGGTCCGCGGAAGGTTTGACGATAAGGGTAGAACGCGGGTTGCGGATCGCGCACCAGCGTGCCATCCTCCTGCCACTGCTTCAGAAGGCTCGCAGCTCCCGTGTAAAAACTGCCATCTGCCACTTTCCCTGCCTGGCCGGGAAGAATCAGGCGCACGACATTGCAGGGATGCAAGCTCTCCAGCCGCTGGCGATCCTGCTCCGTAATGACGTCATAGGGCGGGGCCGTAAGGTGGGCCATGTCTTGGGAGAGATGTGCAGGATAGCGAAGCGCGTGAAACGGCTGGATGCGCGCCATCCCGATTACCGGGACGCGTTGTCGCTGGGCGGAGGGGCCACCAGTTTCAGTCCGAGACGGCTGAAGTAGAGGTGCTCGATCGTTCCATTGGAGTATCTGGGAATCCAGACCACGCCCCCCTTCTTGGTGTTCAAGGCCGTGACTTCGATCAGCGCCCGGAGGTCGAGGCGGGTCGTTTCGGGCCCAGCCGCCACGAGTTTGCCTTCCAGCCCGAATCGTCCGACGTTGACGGAAATCGACTGGAGCCAGGGGTAGGCCGGATTGGCTCTGGGTGGCGGAGCCGAGACATCGACTCCGAATTTCTTGGTGTCGAAATTCACCAGGTCCGTGACAAAGGATCCCGTGGCCCGATTCTCATCCTTGATCGAAAGACCATCCTCCTTGAGCAACGCCACCATCGCATCCCGCACCTTCTCCAGGCTTCCGTTGAATTGCCAGGTCAGGGTGGGGGAATTCACTACCGGGAGGGGATCGTCCTCTGCCGCCTTGGGTTCCGGAGCGGCAGGTCCGGCGGCAAGCGCCGCGCCTGGGCCGATTAACGCCAAAGACAACACCCAGGCGATCGGGCGCGAAGACTTCACGGCGGGGTGCCTCCTGATTTGCATGATGATGAGTTCGCAAGAGTATAGCACAGCGATTGCGCGGTTCCAGCCCGACCCTTCCGCTTCAAGACCGGCGACCCTCCGGCCGCCGGTGAAATGCCTCCCGGCCATCTTCCCGTTGACTTCAGACGACCTGGATCTATAATCTTTAGGTTCTTAGCATCGTTCCTTTGCCCATAAACCCCTGAGGAGACCCATCTCCATGACAAGACCTTCGATTCACTCTGCCAGGAGAAGCCGCCGGCGCTGGGCGGGAATTCTCATTTTGCTGGCTGGATTGTGCTTCCCGGGAGAGGCTCTCCTTCGTGCGCAATCGGCCACTCAACCCGCGTCGGGAACGCAGGCCCCCAACGGACTTGATTTCACCGGATTGTCGGCCGAGCAGATCGCCACCACGACCCAGATCCTGGCTGAGACCCGGTGCAACTGCAATTGCGGCATGACGATTCTGGAGTGTCGCACCAAGGACCCCAACTGCTCCAGGAGCCTTTCCGTGGCACGCGGCTTTGTGGAGGACCTGAAGAACGGCAAGGATGCCGCCACGGCCCGCACCAACATGCAGGCGGCCCTTGCCAAGGCGGCCTCGACTGCTCCGCCGGCCGCCGCCGCGCCTGACCTGAACAAGGTCTTCAACATTGACGTTACGGGGGCCCCGATACAAGGTCCCAAGAGCGCGCCGATCACGATTGTGGAGTTTTCCGACTATCAGTGACCCTACTGCGCTAGGCTTTTGCCTACCCTCGAGCAGGTGCTTGAGGCCTATCCCAAGCAAGTCAGATTGATCTTCATGCAATACCCGCTGTCCTTCCACCAGAACGCCCGTCCCGCCGCGTTGGCCTCGCTGGCAGCACAGCGACAAGGAAAATTCTGGCCCATGCATGACATGATCTTCCAGAATCAGGCGAACCTCAAGAATGCCCAGGGCGAGTATCGATTTTCTGAATTCGCCAAGACACTGGGATTGAACGTGGCGAAATTCGACAAGGACATGAAGGATCCCGCACTGGAGAAAATGATCGCTGATCAGATGAAAGCCGGGGCGGAAGCCCAGGTGAGCGGGACCCCCGCCCTCTACCTGAACGGCAAGAAAGTGCCGGATCGTTCCTTCGAGGGCCTCAAGAAAATGATCGAGGCGGAGCTGGCCGCGAAAAGCGCCCCAGCGGCTGCCACGTCGAAATGACGGCCTGCCGGGAACGGGGGCGCGTGGCTCCCGTTCCCGGTCTCGGCCGGGTGGCTAACGTCCTCCCTGCTGATTTTTTTCCAGCTCCTCTACCATCTGGTTGACCGCTCTCTCCACCTCCGGCGTTGGACCCAAAGACAGGCAGAGTCGGAACTGCTCCAGAGCCTTCTGCCCGCCTCCAGGCTGGCTCATGTAAATCACTCCCAGGTTCTGGCGGAGCTCGGGCTGACCAGGCCGGATGGTCAGCGAGCGAAGGTAAAACCGCTCGGCGCCCTGCAAATCCCCCGCCTGCTGACTGATGAATCCCAGGAGCGCAGGAGCTTCCCACTGGGCCGGGTCCAGCTGGAGGGAGCGGCTCAGCTCGGCCCGGGCATCCGCGGATTTCCCCAGCCGCATGAGGGATTCCCCCCGGCCTCGCCGCGCGACGGCCGACTCGCCGTCGAGGTTTTCGGCTTCTGAAAACACCGTCAGGGCATCCCCCGGCCTGTCCTGCTGCAGCAAGAGATCGCCAAAATGGATCCGGAACGCCACGGAGCCCGGGTTGAGGCGGAGGGCTTCCCGGATCTCGCGCTCGGCCTTTTCCCAATCTCCCCGCTGCTGATGGAGAGCCGCCAAGTTGTTGTGCGGATCCCCGGAGCCGGGATCCAGCTCCAAGGCGCGAAGGTAAGCCGCTTCGGCGGAGCGGGGATCGCCCAGCACCCGGTACGCATTTCCCAGATTGTTGTACAGAGACCCGCTGCCGGGGTTCTTTTCCAGGGACTGGTGCAGCAGGGCCACCGCCTCCTCCGCCTGCCCCATCTCGGTGAGAGTCACACCCAGGTTTCTTCGTGCGGCCTCGAACTCCGGATACAGCCCCAGGCACAATCGGTAGTTCTCGGCCGCCCGTGGTAAGTCGCCTCGCCTCCGATAGGCATTGGCCAGGTTGTAGCGGACCTTGGCACTGTTCGGAGAGACGAGGGAGGCCGCCTGGAACAAGGTGAAATCGTTTTTCCAGTCGCGGCAGCGATCCCAGGTCCTGACTCCCAGCAACACCACCATTCCCGTCAGCAGAACGATGGCCGATCGCGGGCGCTTTCCATGCAAGGCGCTTATCAAAAGGCCCGAAGCGGCACACAGGCCGGCGCAGGGAAGATAGACGAGGCGTTCCGCGAAAATCGTTCCGATGGGAAAGGGAAGATTGGACACCAGGAAAAACGTGCACGCCGCGAATCCGAGGCCCCAGGTCAGAACCGGCAGCCGCGTGCGGGAGCGAACCGCCAGAAATATCAGTCCGAGGATGACCCCGGCGGAGAGCAGGACGGGTGGGCTGGCGAAACCCTCGAGAGGAACAATCTGTGGAGAGGAGTAGTCGGCGGAAAGCTTCCACGGGAAAAGGAACAGCCAGAGATATCGCACGACCAGGGTTAGAGCCGTGGCGAACCGTGCTCCCAGCGAAATGTGTGCCAGAGGATTGTCGATCTCAGGAATGGCGCCGGACTCCATGAGGGATCCCAGCACCACCCTTCTCAGGATCAGATAGGCGCACGCCGTCCCCAGCATGGCTGCCAATCCCCAGGCGCGCCGGCTCCGGCTCTGCCCTTTGGGCATTCCCAGAATGCTGCCGGTGAGCCAGGAGACCGCTGGATAGGCGATGGCATTCTCCTTCGACAGTAGCGCCAGAAGAAAAAGAGCCGGCGGAGCGACCGCCGCTGCCGCTCCCCTCCCTCGCCCGGCGCGCGCCGGAAGCCGTTCCACCCAAAGCGCAGCCAGAACGAACAGGGCGGACAGGAGTTCAGCCCGCCCCACGACACTGGCCACTGCCTCAGAGAGCAGCGGGTGCACGCAGAAGAGGAGCGCTGCTGCAAGTGGAAGAGTGCCCTGCCCGAACAGGCGTACCAGGAGGAGGTAGAGGACGATGCAGACCAGCGCGTGCAGCAGCAGATTCACCAGGTGAAAGGTCCAGGGCCTGCCCCCCCCCAGGATGCCGTTGAGCGCGAAGGAGAGGCTGGTTACGGGGCGGTACAGACGGTTGGCGCGGCCCTCCCCCGTCCAGTAGGGAGAGACGACCAGGCGCGCTAGGCTCTGAGAGTTGGCGGCGGAGGGATCGGTTTCGATGATCGCCCGATCGTCGAAGGTGAACTGGTTGCCGAGCGTGCCGGCATAGGCGGCCATGGCCAGGACGGCCAGGAGCAGGCAGGCCCATCGCTGATCGACGAGCCGGGAGCTAGAATGATTCGGGGCCAACGGGCGGCTCAACGCTGAAGCGTCTCGCAGGCGGAACCCCACGTACCGATCAGCGAGTCCCCGCAGAGGCGGCCTTGGCCGGAGCTTCCAGCTTCACGATCCGGACCCCGCTGGTCGTGTCGACTTTGGCATCCACGCGAGACAACTTTCCCATCTCGATGATCAGATTGGTGATGAAATCGCTCTCCAGCGGCACCCACTGTCCGTTGACGCTCAGCAGGTCGAATCCCAGGTAGACATCGTATCTCCCTGGTTGAAGCGGGAATTTGTATTCGGGCTGCAGGGTGGTGCACGAGTTGTTCGGCATCCAGCGGGGGATCTTGTTTGACCCGTAAGTCTGGCCGCTTTGCATTTCCTTCTCGGTGGCCAACCGGGGCTGGGGAAGCTCCTTCGACTTCTTTTTCTCCTCCCAGTAGGTCGTCCGAATCATGGGGGATTCAAACAGTTTCGTGACTCCCGTGCCTCCGCGCCGACTGACAGAGATCTGGTATTTGTATCCCATCGTGGTGATGGTGGGAATGTTTCGGTGGCTGCGCTGCTTGCGAGTAGATTCGGAAATGCTCAGCTCGTTTCTCTGGACACAGAATTGCCGATTGCCCGAAAGGCTCACGAGCAGGGTCCCGCCGGGATGGGCCGGCGCCGTCTGCGTGGCTGCAGCAGGGGGATCGGCCGCAGGGAGATCGGCGGGAGGCGTAGTCTCCTGGGAAAACAGCGGGGCCGAGAGCAGGACGCAGAGGGCCGCGGTTCCGATCCGGAGGCTCCTTCCGCGCACCTCGGTCATTCCCCCTCCTCCTCTGATTTCCGACCGTCAGACACCACTGTGCTATATTTCCGACGAGTTGAATCCGAATCGAGCTGCGTGCGTCATTATAATCGGACCTCGGGTCGCGAACAAAAACGCCCGTCCGACGGGGATTTCCCGGAACTGCCCAGATCGACTCAAGCGCGGGGTGTTTCTAGCTGGAGACCGGAAGAAAGCTTCCGGCCGGACGCGGGAAACGGACCGGAGGCTGGAAACCCGAGAGCGCAGAGGCAGAGCGGGGCGGGGTGGGCAGTTCCGGGAATGCTGATAACGAAGCAGGGAGCCGGCGTCCGATGCGGTGAACGGGGGGGTCGAGTCTGGATCGCCCTTTGATCACTAAACCTCCTGCCCGGGAAGCGTATCCGGGAGGGGCCCTGGGGGACCACTCCGACTGAGCCGCGCGGAATTTATACAATAATTGGTAGTCTGTCAAGAAAAAACACTACATTTGGTAGAATCCACCGCTTCTGAAAACAGCCTACGGTCTCTCGATTACCCGGCCGTTCTGGCCCTGCTGGAGGATCGGTGCCGGAGTCCGTACGGCAAGGAAGTGGCCCTGGCGCTTCGACCTTCCTTCTATCGAGACCAGGTGCTCCGACAGCAGACCGCCACCCGCGAGATGGTGCAGCACCGCCAGCTCAACGGAAATCTCCCACTCGCGCTGTCGACCGATATCCGCCCCCTCCTGGACCGCTTGTCGGTCGAGGGCGCCCGACTCACGGGGGCGGAACTGTACCTGGTGGTGGAGCAGCTCAAGTCAGCCTTGGAAGTTCGGGACGCGCTCCTGAGGTCAGCCCAGACGGGACTTCGGGAAGCTGGCCGCAAACTTCCGGATGCGCGGAACCTGGTTCGATTTCTGGACGGGAAGGTCTCCCCCACCGGGCAGCTGGAGGACCGCTGCAGTGTCGACCTGTCGCGAATCCGGCGCCAGATCACTTCCCTCTCGGCGCGCCTGGAAACCGAGTTGAGGGCCATCGCATCAAGAAGCGATGTCTCCCGGGTCCTTCAGGATGACTTCATCGCCCTGCGCAACAACCGCCATGTGCTGCCGGTTCGCATCGACGCGCAGGGGCTGGTGGATGGAATCGTCCATGCCCTCTCCTCCAGCGGCGCCACGGTCTACATGGAGCCCCTCTCCACGGTTCCCTTGAACAACGAGCTGGTTCGCTTGAAGGAGCAGGAGGAAGTGGAAATTCAGAGACTGCTATTGGAATTCAGCGATCTCCTCCGCTCCCGTCTGGGAGAAATGCGCGGGCTGCTGGGAGATCTGGGAGAGCTTGATCTGATGCAGGCTCGAGCCGTTCTCGCGGAGGAGATGCAAGGCATCGACCCCGAATTCGAGGCCGAGGGATCCTCGAGCCGCACCCTGCTGCACCTGACCTCCGCCCGGCACCCGCTGCTGGAACGGGCCTTGCGCGAATCGGGAAAGGAGCTGGTCCCTCTCGATTTGTCCCTGGAGCGCGACACTCCGGTGCTGGTGGTCAGCGGTCCCAATACGGGAGGCAAGACGGTCGCCCTCAAGACGGTGGGACTCCTGTCGCTCATGGCCCAGAGCGGTCTCAAGCTTCCCGCCAAAGCCGCCCAGCTCCCGCTGTTTCGCAAGGTCCTGATTGACATCGGTGACCACCAATCCATCTCCGACAGCCTGAGCACCTTTTCGGGGAGGATGGCGAATATATCGGCCATGGCCGGGGAAATCGAAGGCCCGGGGCTGGTGCTGCTCGACGAGGTGGGCAGCGGTACGGACCCCGAGGAGGGAGCTGTCCTGGGCGCTGCCATCATCGATTTCTTCCGCCGCCGTGGGGCGGTGGTCTTGGCCACCACGCACCAGCAGGGAATCAAGGCCTATGCGAGCCACACGGCGGGCGTGACCAACGGAAGCATGGAATTCGATGAAGAATCGCTTCGGCCTCTTTACCGGCTGCGCTCCGGCGTTCCGGGGAGAAGCGGGGGGCTCGACATGGCCGAGCGTCTGGGCCTCCCCGGAGAAATCGTCCGCCAGGCCCGCGGACTGCTTCCCCGGCAGCGCGAGATCCTGGACTCCTATTTACGCGCCCTTCAGTCGCTGCAGGAGGACCTGGAGAAGCGGCTGGCAGAGGCGGAGGCAGCGGTCCGCCAGTCGCAGAGACGGGACCGGGAGATGGAGCAGCAGGAAATCCGCCTGGCGCAGGAGCGTGAGGTGCGTTTCCTGCGATCCATGGAAGAGGCTTCGACTCTCATGCGCGGGGAGTGGGAATCCCTGTTGCGGGAGATCGCGGATCGGGAGAGCGAAAAGCGCCTGCGGCGTGAGCTCGAGAAGCACGAGCGTGCTGCGCTGGAGTCGGCGCGCGCGGCGCTTCCGGCGGAGCTCGTGCCGACTCACCCGGAACCCGCTCGCCGGAGCGCGCCGGCCTTGGCTCCGGGCACGAGAGTGAAAATCCTCTCACTCGGCCTGGAAGGCATCATCGAACGGGTAGAGGGCGAGCGGGTCACCTTGCGCTCCGGCTCGAAACTCGTGCAGGCGCGTCGAGAGGATCTGGAAGCCGGTGAGCCATCGCCTCCCGGCAAGCCGTCGCTTCCCCACGGAGTGCACCTGACCCGAGCTCACGAGCCGGAGCTTCGCAAGGAGCTGAACCTGACGGGGAGGAGAGTGGAAGAAGCGCTCTCTCTGCTGGACAAGTTCCTGGACGATGCGTCGCTGGTCGCCTTGAGTCCGCTGCGCATCATCCATGGAATGGGCACGGGGCGACTCCGATCGGCGATTCGGAAATTCCTGGAAACCCATCCTCAGGTGGAAGGCTATGCAGAAGCCGAGGAGCGGGAAGGGGGTGGCGGGGCCACGGTGGTCAGGCTGCGCCTCTAGTTGCGCGACAGGCGGGGGTCCACCATCTGATCCATGAAGAAGTCGAGGAGGAGTCGGACTTCCTTGACCCCCAGTTCCCGGCCGTCATGCCCCATCCTCAAGAGTTCTTCGCGGACCGAGCCGGCATCGAACGAAACTTCCTCTCGATCTTCGAAGAGGGTCATGCGGGCTTCCTGCATCAACACCCCGGCGATATCCCCCAGCACGACGGGTATGGTGTTCAGTGGCAGTCGGGTCTGTCTCGACAGACTCCTCAGCTTTTCCTCGAAGTCCTCAAAATCCACGCCGATCAAGCCAATCTCCCTCAGCGCCGCGGCGCTGATTTGTCGAACTCGCCTCCCAGCCCGCCTCCTGGTGGTGACGGGGGACTCGGGGTTTCGGTCAATATAGTCCTTTCCCGTGCCCGGGCAACGAGCCACACGCTTCAGGGCGACTGAAGCAGGGGATCCTGCCCCGCCTTGTCTGAGCTCAGGTCCAGGATCGTTGCCTTTTGGGCCGAAACGGATGCCGGGACGTACCATCGATATTCCGACCCCTGATCGCTGAACCAGGCGCGCAGCCGATACTCTCCCGGCGCAAGTCCGTCCAGGTGATATTCCCCGCTTGGGTCGGCGGCGACCTCCGCCACCTTGTAAGGCTCCACCAGCGCATCGCCCAGCGTCGAGTATTTCTGCTGGATCGCCCCGAGCTCGCGATTCTTCCGCACCAAGGCGGCCTTCGCCTGATCCAGGTTGTTCGAGGCCTGGGTCATGTTCTCCGAGCTGTTCAGGGCCCGCCGCTTGTCAGCTTCCAGCTGCGCAATCTGGGCCTCCAGATCCTTGACCTCCTCCTGGTAGGCGGAGGCCAGCGCGACGCGGCGCGGCTCGAGCTCCGCCAGGTTTCCCAGGAGCATCACTCGAGCGCCGGAGCCGTAGCGGACTCCCTTGTTCTTGAGCCGGATCTCAATTCGTCCGGCGAGGGAAGCGGCGGGAGCGGGCGGGGCGGCAGGCGTGGGGGCAGGAAGCGGCGGCGGCGCGGTCACGGCAGGAGCTTCTGCCTGGGGCGGAGCCCCTTCCTGGCGGATCCACCCCTCCACGACCACTTTGACGTACCCGTCCTTCGTCTCGACGACGCGACGCGCAGATCCCGGCAGCAGGACGGCGACGGGGCGACCGCCGGGAGAATCCAGCAATTCCTCGGTGTGGGTCGAGGGCGGAAGGTCGGCGGGGGCCGCCCCGAGGAGAAGGCCCGCCAGGATGGCGCCAGCGATCGACTTTTTCATGGATGACTCCGAGTGGGGCGGCTGTCGAGCCGGCGAGGGTCTCGACCTATCCAGCCTGGAATGAAGTTTGTGCGATCGCGCCAGTGGTGGAGCGAAGTGGGATCAGGCACGCAAGTCTCAGAGGTGAAACACGAATCCGAAGCTGTACTCTTCATTGGGCGCGCCGTCGGCCAGTCCGAGAGCCACTCCCAGCCGCAAGGCGAGGTTCTCCGTGGGCCGGAAATCGAAGGTCGGCATCAACGCGAAGTAGTTGTTGCCGCCGTCGTAACGGCGGGTCTCGTAGCGGGCTTCCGCCATGAAGGTCCAGGAATAGGACATTTTGAGGATGAGCCCACCGGCCGCGGCGACCGAGGTCTTGCCGGATCCAGCGCCGGCGATGTCGGGATCGCCGTTGAAGCGCACGGCAGCGTTCCAGATCCACGCGGATTTCGTGCTGGGCCGCCGGCTGGCCACGAACAGCTGGTAATCCGCCGCCCCGGATCCCAGGAATTCATTCTCGTCCGCCGTGGGGAATTTGACCAGGAAACCGGCGGCCCAGGGATGAGTGGGCTTGCCCCAGATCATCTTGCCGTAGACGTTCACGTCGGAGAATCCGTTGTTGCTGATATCGGAATTCAGACGCTCGCCGAACAGGATCTGGTCCTCGGAGCGCACGCGGTCCATGTAGCCGAAGTTCCCACCCAGCTCCACCTTGTCGGCGATGTTGAAAGCGACGATTCCCATGGCCGCGGTGTCCCGGCCCCCATCACCCCAGTCGGCGTAGTCGGCGCGCGCCTCGAGCCAGGTGGATCGCACCAGCGCGGCGTCGCCGATGAAATCCTGCAGGAACATCAGCCGGAAATCGCCGGTGATCGGCGGGGGGGTGGTTGCGACCTGTTGCGCGAAGGCCATCGAAGAAAAGCCCGTCCCGATAACCAACAGAGCCAAGATTCCCGCCAGCCGCCCACGACTCCCTAGTTGTCCATTCATCTGACGCTCTCCCACATTTGTGTAATCCGGGGCCTCAGGTCTTGCCCCGGGCCCGAGGCTCCCTATATTCGCTTGTGAATCTTGAAATGTCCCGGCACAGCGGTACCTTCGGAATGTATCGACCCAGGATTGCCTGCCCGTTGGGTCCGAGGGGGAGAAGGGGTGACGAAAAAAGAGCTGATTCACCGCATCTGCCGCGAATGCGCCCCGCCACGGTTGCGGCGCGTCGCCAGGAATCTCCCGGCGGAGGGAATCAGGAGATCCCGCGCTCGCCGGGCCAATTCGCGCAAGGTGGTGCTGCGGAGGACCGGGTGAGTCTCCTCAGGTGGTCTCGCGCTCTTGTTCTGCCTGGCAGGCCTTGAGCCAGTCCTCCAGGGCGTCGATCTTGCGGATGTCGGGTAGCCGCGGCGCGGCAGCTGCTGGATCGGCGGCATGAACATCCTGCTCCCGCAAGGCCCGCACTTCCTCATCGAAGCTTCTTACCGCCTCCGAGCTCGCGGCGGCGAGCTCGACCCGCCGCAGCTTCTCCTGAAGCAGCGCTATCTCGATGTTCCGATCTTCGATCTCAATCTCCGCCTGCCGCAGATGGTTCTGCAAGAAGCCGATTTCCTTCTCGGATCGTTCCTTCAGCTCGCGGATCTCCCGTTCGCGCTCCATCAGGAGCGAGTCCTTCATCTCCAGGTCGGCCCGGGCCTCCAGCAGCTTCACCCCGCCGGCCCGGATCATCCCGTACTGGACCAGCAGCCGCTCGTGTTTCATCACCAGCTCGCTGTAAAGATCCCGCGGCACCAGCCGCTCTGAGCTGTCCTGCGGCGCCCAGCGCACCGGCAGGGCCGGGCTCTCCGGCGCGGGGCGCTGCAGCGCGCCCTCCTCGCGGACCAGTCCGAGCGCCTGGAGATCTTCCGCCTTGATGCGAAACTCCTCGCCGAATTTTCCCTGCTCTTTCTCCGCTGGCAGCCGGCCGGACTTGATGTAGCGCCGAATGGTTGCCGGCGCGCGACCCATGGCTTCCGAGGCCTGACGAATGGTCAAGGTCTTCATGGAGACTCCCGTCGATTCGATGGCGAGACCCTTCCGCGAAAAAATCGTTCAACCCGCGCGAGGTTATACCAGAAGCAATCCGCGAAGTAAATCCTGCGAAGGGAGAGTTAGCGCTTGGCTCGCTTGCGTGTCGGGGATGTCTTGGAGGCGTTGCCCAGCCGCCCTTCGGCCAGGGCCTGACAGATGTCCAGGGAGCTCACGATTCCCGTCAACCGTCCCCTCTCACAGATGGGAAGCCGGTGAATTCTCATCTTCCACATGAGCTCCGCGAGCTTCTCCACCGGCGTCTCCTCCTCGGCGCTGATGGCGGGCTCCGTCATGATCTCCCCCACGGTCGTCGGGCCGGGTCCCGGCAGCTTCCCCTCGGCGGGGGAAGTGAACGGGTGGCGCCCCCGGCCCAGGCCGCCGAAGACCACGTCGCTTTCGGTGACGATGCCCCTGAGGCGCCCGGCCGCATCCACCACCGGAACCCCTTTGATGTTCCGGGTCTGGAATATCTCGCACAGATCGTCGATCGATGTGGAGGCCGTCGCGGTCACGACTTCCCGGTTCATGATGTCCTTGGCTTGCGTCGGCAAGAGCACCTCCCACGGCGGCCTCATTATCCGACTCTGCCACCTCCCTGACAAGTGACCGTCGCGCCCTCGCCTTCGCACTCCCCGGAGTTCCGACCTATAATGCGGGCTTCGTTCCTCAAGAATGCCCGAGGTTCCGATGATTGACTCCGCGCACCGTGCCGCCGCGACGCTTCCCCGCCGGGTGGTGGTCACGGGCATTGGCGCGCTCTCCCCCAATGGTAATGACCGAGAATCGTTCTGGCGCGCCACACGTGCCGGTGAGAGCGGCATCGCTCGCATCGCCTCCTTCGATGCCGAAGGGCTCGAGTCGAGCATCGCTGGCGAGGTCAAACGATTCGACTCCGACTCCGTGCTCAACCGCAAGGACCGGCAGCACGTTCCGCGCATCGTCCCTTTGGCGCTGGCTGCGTCGCGGGAGGCGCTCACGGATGCGGGGCTCCTGGATCCGGAGGGCAAGGTCAGCGAACCGCATCGCCTGGGAGTGATCCTGGGCTGCGGCGGCGGCGGGCTGGAGTTCACCGAGCGACAGTATGATCTCTATTTTCGCGGTGAGATCCGCAAGGCCAGTGTCTACGTAATCCCGAGCTCCACCACCGGCACCGTCAGCAGCGAGATATCCATCGCCTTCGCAATCAAGGGTCGCAGCCATGTCCTCTCCGACGGCTGCACCAGCTCCACCGATGCCATCGGCTACGCCTTCGAAACCCTGCGCTGGGGCAGCGCCGATCGGATCCTCACCGGCGGAGTGGATTCCACCATCTCCCGCGGAATTCTCACCGGCTTCGGACTCATGAAGGTTCTCTCCAGGTGCCGCAATCACGAGCCGGAGCGGGCTTCCCGCCCCTTCGATCGCGATCGCGACGGCTTCGTGCTCGGGGAAGGGGCCTGGATGCTGGTCCTGGAGGAGCGCGAGCTGGCGCTGCGGCGCGGCGCCAAAATCTATGGAGAGATCGCCGGTTACGCCGCCACCTGCGACGCCTATCACCGGGTCCGGCTCGAGGATGACGGCGAGGAGCCCGCTCGGGCCATGTCCCTGGCGCTTGCGGAAGCGGGGCGAAGCGTGGAGGAGGTGGGGTACCTGTCCCTCCATGGGACCTCCACCCTGCTCAACGATGTCGTGGAGACACGGGCCGTGAAGCGCTGCTTCGGTAGCCGGGCGAGCCATATTCCCATGAGCGCCCTGAAATCGATCATCGGGCATCCGCAGGGAGCTTCCGGCGCGGCGGGAGTGGTGGCGACGCTGCTTGGCATGCGCGATGGGTGGTTTCATCCCACCCTCAATCTGGAGCATCCCGATCCCGAGTGTGACCTGGACTACATCCCGCTGCGGGCCAGGAACATCCCGGTGCAGATTGCCGTCTGCAACTGCATCGGGTTCGGATCCAAGAACGCCGCACTGGTTCTCGCCCGCGACGGAGACTGAAGCGTGGTCCGGCCCCTGCAGCGCTCGTCGCTCAAGGAATTGATGGACGACCCTGCGGTGAACCTCGACGATCTCCGCGTCAACCTGGAAGACCTCAAGCGCATCAACGCGTGCTGGGGAGGGCATCGCTCGACCTTCACCGCCCTGTCCCCGGCCCTTTCCAACTGGCCTCCGGGGCGGCTCTTGAAGATCCTGGACGTGGGGTGCGGCGGCGGCGATCTCCTGGTGGCCCTGGCGCGGGAGTGCCGCACCCGAAACATTTCCGCCGAGATGGTCGGCGTGGATTGCAGCCCGGCAATCCTGGAAATTGCGCGCGGAGCTGTTTCGGGCTTCCCGGAGATCCGCTTGCTGCGCGCCGATGCGCTGCAGCCTCCGTTCCCGGATAAGTCGTTCGATTTTGTTCTATGCTCGCTGGTCCTCCACCACGTGCCACCGCAGCACGCCGCGCAGTTCTTGAGGGGCCTGGGCGCTCTGTGCCGCTGCGGCGTGATCGTCAGCGATCTGCGTCGCGGAAGGCTGGAATACATTGTGACCTTCCTGTTCACGCGGCTCTTCACCCGCGCACGCATGTCCCGCCTGGACGGTCCCCTCTCGGTACTCCGCTCCCTCACTCTGGAAGAAGCCCGTGATTTGACCTACGCCGCGGGATGGACCGAGGGCGTGGTTCGAAAGTGCTTCCCTATGAGACTGCTCCTGATGGATCGGCGCTTTTCATGAGCCCCGCGGCGACGTCGGAAGCGGAGATGCTGGTGGTGGGCGGCGGCCCCGCCGGATCCACGGCAGCGCTCCTGCTGGCGAGAGCCGGGCAGGACGTCCTGCTCGTGGAGCAGCGGCAGGCGAAACAGGGAAAGGTCTGCGGCGAGTTCATCAGCGCCGAGGGCGTGGCGGTTCTCCACAGCCTCGGTGTCCTGGAAGAACTCCTCGCGTCGGGCGCCCAGCCGATCCGAAACACCCGTCTGCAGTCCGTGTCGGGCGACAGCTTCGACTCGTCGCTCCCCGAATGCGGAGGGCAGAGCGGACTGGGGGTCAGCCGGCACCTGCTGGACGAAACACTCCTCGCCGCGGCCGAGCAGGCAGGAGCTCGGATCCTGCGTGGCGCTCGCCTGATGGGGCTGCGCTCCGAGGGCGCCCGCTGGCAGAGCAAAATTCTGGTGGAGGGGATTTCAATCTGTGTCCTGGCACCGCGGATCGTGGGTGCCGACGGAAGGAATTCCCAAGTGGCGGCCCTGGCGGGAGTACCAGGCTCCTTCACTTCTCCTGGCATCGGCGTGCAGATCCATCTGCGTCGCCGGGAAGCGCCGCCGGATCGGGTCGATCTCCTGCTGTTGCGGGAGGGGTATGCAGGCCTGGCGCCCGTGGAGACGGATCGATGGTGCCTGGCGGCCCTGCTCCCCCTGCCGGCCGCTACGAAGGATCCCTATCGCCGCCTCCAGTCCTTTCTGGCCACGCATCCCCGGATCCACCCACTGCTGGAGAATCCCGAGAACCTCCTCGATCACACCGCCGCCTACCCGGTGCGCGCGGGATTGAGAGGAAGGACACCGCCGGGAATCATTCTGGCCGGTGATGCCGCTGGATTCCTGGACCCCTTCTCCGGGCAGGGGATCGCCATGGCTCTTCTGGGCGGGGAAGCTGCCGCCCGGGCTGTTTTGGATCCGAGTCCGTCCCAGGGCATGCGCGGCTACAACACATTTCTCAGTCGCGAGCTGGCCCCACGCATGGCGGTGGCGGCATCTTTACGGCGCCTTCTAGCGCGCCCGGGCTGGGGCGATCACCTCATCCGCATCTTCCGACACCATCCGGGCCTGGGGAGAAAGGTGGTGGGGCTGACTCGCATCGCCGGCTCGCCCGCCATGGGCTCATTGCAGCGCCTGGCAGGCAGGTTTATCTCGCCCTAGCCCCAGCCACGGACAGCGCTCCTGCTGTGCTAAGATTCGCCCTGTCATGAGCAGCTTCCGCATCGAAAAGGACTCCCTCGGCGAAAAACAGGTCCCTGCCACGGCCTACTATGGCGTGCAGACGGCCCGCGCCCTGGAGAACTTCCCCATCAGCGGCTTGCGCGCCCACCCGACCCTGATCACCGCCCATGCCACCATCAAGAAGGCCGCCGCCCTGACCAATCAGGAGCTGGGAAACCTCGACGCCCGGATCGCCCAGGCCATCGTCCAGGCCTCCCAGGAGGTGATCGAGGGGAAGCTGCGCGACCAGTTCGTCGTGGACGTGTTTCAGGCGGGTGCGGGCGTTTCGTTCAACATGAACTGCAACGAAGTCATCGCCAACCGGGCCAGCGAGATTCTCGGCGGGAATCGCGGTGACTACAAGCTGGTCCATCCCAATGACCATGTGAACATGGCGCAGAGCACCAACGATACCTATCCCACCTCCATGCGCCTCAGCGCCCTGATGATGATCGGCGAGCTGGATCCGGTGCTGGAGCGCCTGGAGCATGCTTTCGCCTCCAAGGGCCGGGAGTTCGACGCCATCATCAAGTCGGGCCGCACCCATCTTCAAGATGCCGTCCCCGTTCGGCTGGGGCAGGAGTTCGCCGCGTATGCCGCGACCGTCGGGCGGTGCCGGGCCAGGATTCTGCTCTGTCGCGGAACTCTCTCGGAGCTGGGAATCGGGGGCACCGCGGCCGGAACGGGAATCAACACGCACCCCGAGTACCGCACGCGGATGGTGGTGCACCTCTCGCGGCTGACGGGACTTTCGCTGCAGAACTCCCCGGACATGCGCGAAGCCATGCAAAGCCAGCTCCCGCTCTCCGAGATCTCCTCGGCGCTGAAGCTGCTGGCGCTGGAGCTGGTTCGCATCGCCAACGATTTGCGGCTCCTTTCCTCCGGCCCGCGGACCGGATTCGCCGAAATCCAGCTCCCCGCGGTGCAGCCCGGATCCTCCATCATGCCGGGGAAGGTCAATCCCGTCATGCCCGAAGTGCTCAACATGGTGGCCTTCCAGGTGGTGGGCAACGATCTGACTGTGGCGCTGGCTGTGCAGGCCGGGCAGCTGGAGCTCAACGTCATGATGCCCGCCATGATCTACAACGTTCTCCAGTCCATGGAGATTCTCAAGAACACCTTGGAGGTCTTCCGCAGCCGCTGCGTGGAAGGAATCACCGCCGACGCGGCGCACTGCGAGCACTATGCCCTGGAGAGCGTCGGGATCGCCACGGCCCTGAACCGGCACATCGGGTACGCCGCGGCGGCGGAGGTCGCCAAAGAGTCGATGCGCACCGGCAAATCCATCTATCAGATCGTGGTGGAGCGCAAGCTCCTCGACTCGGAGCAGCTGCGCAGCATCCTCGATCCCCGGGCCATGACCGAGCCGGGAATTCCAGGCAAGCGCTGAGACGGCATCCGCGAGTCTCCCGCCGGTTCCGCAATCCATGAGCCTCGTAACGTCTGCGCCCGATCGCCGGGGTCTCTTCCTGGCGGCCGCGCTGCTTGGCGCGGGCGCGCTCCTGCGACTCGCCGCACTCAGCCATCCCCCACCCGTCAACATCGATGAAGTGCGCTATCTATTGACCGCGCACCATGTCGCGGTGGGCCTGGGGTACAGCGATTGGAGGGGGCCCGAGACTCATATCCACCCGGCGTTGCCCGTGCTGACCGCCACGCTCGCCGGAACCAGGCGGGAGTCCCTGGAAGGTTATGGCCGCGCGGTCAATTACGTGGCCTCGATCCTGCTGCTCGTGCCGGTGGGGATGCTGGCGTTTCGCTTAGGGGGGATGCCGACGGCGCTCCTGAGCTTGGCCCTGCTCGCCTTCCACCCGGGCCTTACCCGGGCGGCCGCGACGGTTGGGCCGGAAGGACTCTACGTCCTGGCGACCGGCCTGGCGATCTGGCTCCTCTTGCCGATTGCCGAGGTTCCCTTGCCGCTCTGGCGCTGGGGAGTCGCGGGCGTTTGCTTCGGTGGCGCCTATCTGGCCAGACCGGAGGGATTGCCGGTGGGAGTGCTTGCCGGCGTGCTGGCGGCGATTCTCGGGCGTGGCAGCGATCGACGCCTGGCTTGGGCTGGCCTGGGATTGTTCCTCCTCACCCTCCTGGCCACCGCCTCCCCGTTCCTCCTTTTCATCCATCGCGCCACCGGGGAATGGAGTCTGACCGGCAAGACTCTCGAGCTGTTCTTCATCGGGCAGGGGCTCCTTGAAACGGGCGGCCAGCCGCCCGACTACCAGCGGTTGCGCGAGCTGCAGCACCAATGGCAGGGGGTGCTTCCCTTCCTCTGGGCCAATCCCCAATCAGTCCTGGGAGCGGCTGCCTTGAGCGCGCGGGGGATATTCGGAAGGCTGCTCCCCTCCCAACTTGGCCCCGTCGGCCTGCTGGGGCTGTTGGGCTTTCTGCTGGCGCTGTTTCGCAATCGGCTGCTGCTGCGACAATCCCTGCTGTTTTTCGCTCCCTGCCTGACTCTCCTGCTGATGTTGCTGACTTTTCCCAACGCGCGCGTGGTGGGATCGGTGGTTCCATTTCTGCTGATCCTCTCGGCGTTCGGATGGATGTACTGGATGGTCGCCCTGATTCCCGGCAGGAGAGCTCGAATCGGCCTGGCCGTGTTGGTCCTGGCCGCCGGAGGGGGGTTGGCCTGGGCTCGAACGCTCCGACAGCTTCCGGAGAACCCCTTCGGAAGGGCGGTTTCGCCGGAGCGCAGCGCCGCCCGCCAGGCCCTCGAGCGAGCCGGAGATCCGGCGCGGATTGCCTGCAACGATCCGGTCCTCTCTTATTATGCCGGCGAGCCGGCCTTATTCGGCCCGACCGGAGCGTATCGAGCGCTGCCGGTGGCGACGTCTTGCAACCAGTTGTTATCCATCCTGAAAGAGAGACACGCGAGCGTGGCGATCCTGTCCGGCGCGAATGCCGAAATCGACCTCGCAGTCTCCTCAAAAGACTGCAGCCTCCAGAGCATCTTCGAATCCCGGCGCACAACCGGCGAGCCGCTTCACGTTTACGCGCTGGAAGACGGAGCGCAGAAAGAGCAACCATAGAGCAGCGCCGATACGAACTACCATCGGATTGTGAAGGGTGCCCGGCCGGTGGCCGCCTGGAAGAGCTGGAGCTCCGGGAGTAAGCGGAGAGGGTTTTCAGGGAGCCGGCTCTGGCGCCCGCCCCCTTGCCGCAGGATGGAAAATTCGCAGCGTGGCCGTGCCCCCCACTTCGATTCCCGATTGATAGGCACCGCGCACGACGAGCGGAAAATCTCCGGTGCCGGAAATCCCCGACAGCAGCAGGCGGCGGTCCAGGTGGACCACGAGCTCTTCCACACCATCGCCATCCCTATCCTCCAGGGTGGCGCCGGAAAGTTCCGCCTGGACCTCGGGCCCTCCGCCCAGAGAAACGCTCAGGCTCGACAAGTCGAGATCCGCGGCGAGGAAAGGCGGGGGGGGCTCCAGAACCAGGGTGAATCCTCTTCCCCGGCTGCGGTGCGGCAGGGCTTGAGGGATCGATTGCACTTCTATCGGGAGCAGGAGCGCCTGGAATGCGTCCAGTCGCTCAGTCGTCAGGAGAGTGCGCGGATCCAGGACGGGAATTCCGCGTGATTTGAGGCGCTCTTCCAGATCGTCCGGGGCCAGCTCCGGATTGGCCGAGAACAGCAGGGCGGCCGAGGCCGACACATGAGGGGCCGCCGCCGAAGTGCCGGTGAGCTCCTGCACTCTGCCGAAGCTGGAGCTGGTGCGAATCCTGGCTCCGGGCGCCAGGAGATCCAGGGATTCACCCCCGTTGCTGGTGGACAGCACTTGGTCGGCGGCATCCACAGCTCCCACCGAAATCACCGAAGCGACACAGGCGGGCGACGCCATCACATCGGTTCTGGCGTCATTGCCTGACGCCGCCACGAAGACTCCGCCTTTTGCGCGAAATGCCGCCGAGAGCTGGGATACCGCCTCATTGAACGCGCCGTCATGATCGCAGGGCGCTGCGAAGGGCCCGGCGGCAAAGCTGAGGTTCACGACTCGCACGCCGTCCCCGTGGGTGACGACCCAGTCCAACGCCAGGAGAACGTCCGAAAAGGTCCCGAGCAGAGAATCGTCCAGGACGCGCACCATCAAGATCCGCGACAGGGGAGCGATTCCCTGCGGGGCCACGACGCCGCGAGAGGCGATGATGCCCATGACTCCCGGGCCATGCGAAGTGACCGTGTGCGCGGAGCCGGGCCCCGATTGCCGGGCGGAGCCATCGGGACAGCACCCCCCGAAATTGGAGCAGAAGCACTCCTCTCCCGCCAGGGCCGGATCAAGGTCCGGGTTCTCCAGGATGTCCGTGCCGCTGTCCAGGGCTGCCACGGTGACTCCCTCCCCCAGAAAGCCAAGCTCCTGGACCCGGTCCGCGCCAATCTGTGCGGCCGAACCAGCGTCGGTGCCGCGGACTTCACCGTCCAGATCCACCCGGGACACGCGCGGATCCGCGAGAAGCCGCTGCAAACCGTTGCCGGTGATTCTGGCGATGAAGACCGGAGCCGATTCGAGGCGGTGTTTCGCCTCAATTTCGGAGGGCGGGGCTGCTCGCAGGACCTCATCCACGATCGCCCTGACCGAGCGTCCGCGACCGGCGCCGCCGGGGCGCAGCGTGACCACCACCCTCGCCTCCCCCCGATCCTCGACCTCCTGCACCAGCGTCTGCTGGGTACGGGCCGGGGGAGCTGAGGCGGAAGTCTCCCCCCTGGGCTGGGCCGTGCTCAGGAGCAGGCAGAGTCCTGTAACCCAGGCCCCAAGGGGGCGTCGCATTTTTGGGACCATGAATGGAAAGTACCGTCAATAGGGCACTTTCGCAAGAAGTTCCTGGGGCCGGAAGGGGCTTCAGCGGGTGGCCGAGAAGACCGCCTGATCGACGTCATCCACCAAAGTCAGGTTTTCGCTGATGCAGACGATTTCACGCAACGCCAATTGACCGTTGAGGAAGGCGGCGGCCAGGGCCAGGACGCCGTGCAGCCAGGGGGGGGTCCAGGGGAAATGGGTGTGGGTTCCGCCGCCGATGATGGCCGACACCATGACGGCGCTCATGGTCAGCATGGACAGCGGGAAAACCCGGGCCTTGAAGGGCAGGGTCCGGCGATAGAGCTGGGCATCCAGCTTGAATTCCTTCACCACCTCTTTGATCCGGGATCCGGTGCCGATGAAGTAGAACATGATGATGGCATGCGTGAACATGCTGAGCAGGGTGATGGGAATCGACCACTGCACATGGGTGGGAAGGGAGAGCCACCCTCGGGAGACGAACCAGCCCATCAGCACGACAGCGGGAAACAGGACCGCCGAGAGGATGGTCAGAATCACCAGGAGCGGTCCGAAGGGAACTCTGTCCAGCAACCGCTCACCTCCCCCGCAGGGCTTCGGACACCAGGCTCTCGACCCGTTCCAACGGCAATCCGCTCACCGCCGGATCGCCGTCGCCATCGGGGAGGAAGAGTCTGGCCGTCAGGTCCTGGTTCCCGGTGTAGGTCCAGCGCCATTCCCGGTTGGGCTCCAGAAGGTTGAGCTCTCCGGCCAGCGGGGTTAGGTCCAGTCGTGCCCCCTTGGGCGGAGTCACCGTGTCGAACCAGGAGAAAATGTGATGCTCCAGCTGGAAGCGGAATCCCCTTCCGTCGCGGGCGGCCGTGAGAATCCGGTGAAACTGGCAGGAGTCGAACCGGGCCATCTTCTCGAGCTCCTCCTCGGTCTCCAGGACCGACAGGCTCGACGACGGATACTCCCGGATGCGGGCTCCCCCGTCCCGGACCCGCTGGAAGGAATGCACGATGCTCTCGAACTCGTCCTCCCAAAGGCGCCTGTAGGAGTCGGATTGGTAAAAGAGATTCGGGAGTCTTCCCAGAAGCTCTTCGTAGACCAGGCGGGAGCGCTCCTCTTCTCCGTGCTGGAGCAGCAGGGCGGCGATGGGAGATCTCTTCGGCTCCTCGAAAGCCGTCACCATCAGATCGAACTTCACCGCATCGGCGGAAGTGAACGTTCCAAAATCCCCTGCCCTGGCAGCATCCACTAGAAACCTCCGATGTCGCAGCGCCTCGTCGGGGTTCATCACCGCCCAAACCGAGAGCAGCCCATCCGTGTCGAAGTGGTTGTTGGAGACGATCCGGACCGGATGGAGGAAGTCCTCGCGCTGCGGATCGGCGGCGAGCCGCAGCGCCATCTCGGTGGTGGTGTCGGCGCGATAGCGCTGGGGGGTTCGGTTTCCCGGCCAGTGACTGAGGTTCAGCGTCTTCCCCGCCACGCCGTCCACCACCAGCGTGACCGTGGGATCCAGCTTCTCACTGTAAAACTCGAATCGCCGCTGCAAATCTCTCCTTCCGCCGTCTCAGGCTGGCCTGTGTGTCGCAGTTGCTCGGGAGTTCGGAGGGGATTATAGGAAGGAGGGATGGGACAGGCAACCGGCAGGCGGAAAGCAGACACCTCTTGACACCCCATCGGGGTACGGAGAAAATTGAACCATGGTTCAAATTCAGGCTCACAGAAAGCACCGCGAGGCCCGAGCCGGAGCACGGGCACTGCAGCGACGGCTCGCCATTCTGAAAGCCGCCGGGCGCGCCTTTCGCCGCCACGGGTTCGCCCAGACGGGCATGCGGGAAATCGCGCGGGAAGCAAAGCTGAGCTCGGGGAACCTCTATTACTACTTTCGGGGCAAGGACGAGCTTCTGGCGTTCTGTCAGGATCACGCGCTGGACCGGCTCCTGGCGGAGGTGAAGGCGGTGCGCGCCTCCGAGCGCTCGGCGCCGTCGCGCCTGCGGCGCCTGATTCGTTCACAGGTCCACTGCATGCTGGATGATCTGGCGGGCGCCGCGGCCCACCTCGAGGTGGACGCGCTTCCCCCTCACATCCGGGGGCGCGTGCTCCGCAAGCGCCAGCGCTACGAGCGCGCTCTGCGAAGAATCATCCAGCAGGGGGTGCGGGAGCGGGCTCTCGAAACCGCCGACCCGGCCCTGGCGGCCCGGGCGATTCTCGGGGCGGTGAACTGGTCGGCACGCTGGTTCAACCCCGAGGGCAAGCTCACCCC
>Ga0137425_1000148_pt1 | contig 23742 bp, 26 predicted proteins | sample EasRivERMZT640_2_FD_102318 | JGI IMG/M metagenome (GOLD analysis project Ga0137425, IMG submission 102318) | Soil microbial communities from meander-bound floodplain in the East River, Colorado, USA - East River MetaG ERMZT640_2 | ecosystem: Environmental > Terrestrial > Soil > Floodplain ...
AACGCCTCACGACGTAGCTGACGAACTCGGGAAAGTGATTGACTGGTTCGGGCAACTGAATCAGCGCGTCGGGTCCTTCCTGATCGAGCCGGGTCATCCAGGAGGCGATGGTGAGCGGGCTCACGAGGAAGACGCGGGCGGTTTGAGCAAGAGTCCAGCCGCGGATGGCCCGAAGCTCAAGGATTGCCAGTCGCGCAGTCGGGGGGTAGTGGGGTCGTCGGTGAGGCTCGATCTGCTCCATGCGAGCGTCCTTGATACGGACCTCCTCGCGCAGGAGCTGGATCTCCTGCCGAAGCCTGTCCTCTTCGGCCTGCTGTCGGAGCTGACGGTTCATACTCTCCGAAGCCCAGCCCTGAGTCAGTGCCAGGGAGGTTCGGGCGAGAGAGATGACTTGGACAACAGCCGAGCGGACGCGACGGGGCCAGCCTCGGGGCAAAGGAAGAGAGCGGGATTGCGCGAGACGGAGCATCACCAGCCTCCCGCAGAAGTCCAAGGATAGTGGGTTGGTTGACAGCTTAACCTACTTAATGCGTAGAGGATTCCAGGCGGGTGTCCGGCCATACAAAATCGGTGGACCACTTCAGTCCGTAAGCTTCAGATGCGCCTATTAGCATGCGGCCTGCGATTTCTCATGGGCATATGGCAAGTCGTCGACTTCTTACCCCTATTTTATTTTTCCTCTCGAAAGAATTCTCCCCTCCCGGTCGTCCCGTTCGCGCCTAATGCGTCGGCGACCTTCCTGACAGGACCAATGGACCCGCCCGATGGTCTTATAGCATTCCAACCGAATCGTGCTTGCCATGAAAATAATTAGCTAGCGACGAGTCGGATTGGTGGTATAGATCAATCCGCTCTTTTCTTCCATGTAACCAAACGAACGGCTTGAGGGAGCCGCCCAGAGGCAGGGATTTCTGCCGCAACCTCTCGCCGCCCGCCGTGCAACCGCACGACCGACGGTCCAGTCCGGCTCGTCTGTGACGACATGCCGGATGATGGCTTTGATCTCGAAGTGTCTCGATGCTCACATTTGCAAGGAGTGGTCATGCGCCGACTCGTCCGCAGTAGCGCGCTCGTGTATCTCCTGGCCCTGGTTCTTGCCGGCGCCGGGAGTCCATCTCAGGATGCGACGCTCCCTTTCCAAAGGAACTTCCTTTGCGGAGGGACCGGCAATCCCATCGGGGCCTACTGGCTGTCGCTCCCTACATGCAGCAACATCCATACGGCGGAGGAGCTCTGTCTGGCGATTCCCAACGCAATCAGCGTGGCTCAGAAATTTCCTCAGGATGCGAATCTAGGGGGTGACACGGACACGCGCGACTGGACCTTGAACTGCCAGACCGGCGCCTGTATGGCATCGACTCATACGCTTTCTCCGACAGAACCAGGATGTCTGTCCACCTGTTTCTGCGTCAACCCGGGGGAGGGCTTCGAGATCAAGGTCAGCGCACCGTCGAGCCTCACGGTGAACGGGTGCGAGGACCCGATCACAATCAATCTCCCCTCCGGGGGGAGAGGCTACTTCATCTCCGTCCCCTATCAGACGAACCTGGTCCGGGCGAGCGACCTGGCAGCGGCTGTCGGTCTGCCAAACTTTTCAAACGTGGCGAGCCTCAATGGATGCACCGGGGTGATAACCATCTATACCGTAGGTGTAGGGGGCAACAACTTCACTCTTGCGCCCGGTGAAGCGTATCGCATCCGGTACGGCGACGCCCTGGGCCACAGCTATGCGAATCCTACTACCGGGTCCTGCGGTGTGCCGTGCGGCACCGGCGACACCGACGGCGACGGTGTGCCTGACTCTTCGGACAACTGCCCTCTGGTGACGAATCCCACGCAGGACGACGGCGATGGGGACGGTGTCGGCGACGCCTGCGACAACTGCCCGACGGTTCCAAACACAGATCAATCGGATGGCGACGGCGACGGCTCCGGCGATGCGTGCGATGTCTGCACGGACACCGACGGGGATGGATACGGAAACCCCGGTTTCCCCCTGAACACCTGTCCGACTGATAACTGCCCGCCGGTTCCGAACTCCGACCAGCGGGATTCCGACGGAAACGGCGTCGGTGACGCGTGCGGATGCAAACCCGCTCAGGTGGGGGGCGCGCTCGGCTGGAGGAGTCTCGCTACGGTGCCTTCCGGGCGCGAAGGGGCGACGGGCGTGATCATGGGCACGCGCATCTACGTGACCCACGGCTATAGTAGCGGAAGCAACCTCGCAACCACGCTCATCTACGACATCCCGACGAACACCTGGATGATGGGCGCCTCCGCCCCGACGGCGACGTCCGAGCTGACCGGCGTCTGCATCGAGGACTCCATGGGGGTCGGTAAGGTGTTCGCCGTCGGTGGCAAGGGGCCGCGCAGCAACGTGGAAATCTACAACCCGATGAGCAATGCATGGACCACGGGGCCTCCGATGCCGACGGCGAGGCGTGGTCTCGGAGCCGCTTTCGTGCGGGGGATTGGGGTCGCCGGTGGAAGTCTCGGGAGCGTCTTCGTCGTCGGCGGCGGCACCGGCACAAACCCGCGCTCGGCGACGGCGCTGGCCGTCAACGAGGCTTTCGACGTTCAAGCCGGTGTCTGGGTCTCGCGCGCTCCCATGCCGATTCCGATGATGGACATCTACTCGACGACCTACTTCCCTGCGACCGGGCGCATCTATGTCATTGGGGGTTTCGACGGAAGCATCGAGAGAAACACAGTTCAGATATACGACCCTTCTAGCGACACCTGGAGCCTCGGGTCTCCGATGCCCACCGCGCGCTCGAACCTGATCTCCGGCATCTGCGGCAGCCGGATCTTCGCGATCGGCGGCTACAACGGCGGCAACATTGCCGTGAACGAATCCTATGATCCCTTCACGGACATGTGGGCTCCGGGACAGCCGTCCAAGCCCACAGCGGCCTCGGAAATGGCCTCCCAGTCTATCTCCACGGGCACGGAGATCTTCGCGATTGGCTCGGGACTCGGCGGCACCTCGGGCATCCCGAACGAGGTTTTCACCTGTGGAGCGCTATCGGTCTGTTTTTCGAACGCCGATTGCGACGACGGCAATCTCTGCAACGGCAGCGAGACCTGCACTCTCGCGACCGGTCAATGCCAGCAAGGGACTCCGGTGGTCTGTTCGCCGCTGGATCAGTGCCATGATGCGGGGGTCTGCAATCCAGCTTCCGGCATCTGCTCGAGTCCCAAGCCTATGGTCAGCAAGAACGAGGCCACGCCGGCAAGGATCTGATCATCTTCCTGCGTCACTAATCTCAATGGGGTTGTGCGGTTTGTGTCTGCGCGGCGTTTTATATCAGGTAGGAGTCCAATTTCTTTCGCGTGGCGAAATCCGAGAAGGATCGCGGAGGAGAACGAACTAATGGCCGGTTCGGCCGAACGGACACGTCCGGGCTAGAGAGCCGGGGGTCCGACCACCACGTTCGTCGTGAGGAAGCTGCCCGTTGATCCAGCAGGACAGAGTCCTGACCCAGTAAGAGTCGTCCCGGCCGGGTAGCGATGGCAGCAGCGCCGGTTTCAACGCTTGTCCAAGGGGCCCACCGCGAGGCTGCTGTCAACGGTACGCCAAATTTCCCCCCTATCGGGAAGTTAATTTTCCCTCCCCCCTCGGGTTGAAAGTGGAATGGGGGAAGGAGCCGAGTCCGGACGAGTTCGTGATGAAGAGAGTTTCCCGGGAAGCGATCAGACCCACGAGAATCGGTGGACCACTACCTGGAGTTATAATCCGCCTATGAAGGGGAAAGTCGGAGAGGCGCTGTCGGCCGGTGACCTATACGTCGCACTGCAGCCGATCGTGAATTTCGAAAGACGTGAGGTCTTCGGACACGAGGCACTCGCCCGGTGCAAGTCGCCACTCTTCAAAGAACCGCGCGCGCTAATCAATGAAGCGCTCGCATCGGCGTGCATGGGCGAGTTGGGTCGCGCCCTCCGCGCGATGGCCGCGCAGTCCTGCCCTCGCACAGCGCTGTTCCTCAACCTGCACCCCGCCGAGTTCAACGAGGGTTGGCTCGTCCGTCGCGATGACGCCATCTTTTTCCACGATGAGACGATCTACCTGGAAATCACCGAGTCGGTCCCGCTCAGCCACTACGAGCACTGTCACGGCGTGCTCAGGGAGATCCGCGGCCGTGGGATCTCGCTTGTCGTCGATGACCTGGGTGCTGGCTACTCGAACCTGAAATATATCGCCGACCTCTCACCTGAGGTCGTCAAGCTCGACCGCGATTTGATCGCCAATCTCCGCAGCCAAACGCGCATGCACAAGCTGGTCACGGCAATCGTAAGGCTGTGCGACGATTTGGGGGCGAAGGTGGTGGCGGAAGGAATCGAGACGATCGACGAGATGCGGGCGGTGATCGACACGGGAGCCCACTACGGCCAGGGCTACTTGTTCGCCAGGCCAGCGGTCCCGGCCCCGATGGTGGATTGGAAGGTGCTAGAGATGCGAAGAGAGTAGGGGAGATTGTAGGTGGCCACTGAGACTTGGTGGCCTCTACTGGGCGGCTTCATCGGCGCAATCGATAAAACCTTGAGGTAGACCACCGAGATCATGCGAGCAATTTTGGCCGGTTCGGGGACGCGGAAAAGAGCGGTCGGGTTGGGGAATTCGAGAGGAGTGGCGAATTCCAATTGTTTTCCTCGCTGGGCGAGACAAGCTGAAGCAGGCGGTTGGGCTGCGACAGGAATGCCCTTCCGGTAATGAATCCGGCCCCCCAAAATCGGTGGACTACTACAGGGAGGTGCGCGCATGGCATTCAACCCAGATGAGATCCACGCTAACCGGGATTACTTCGCAGCGAAGCTCCGGGCGGAGCGACAGAAGGCGGATGTCGTCAGGAAGGTGAAGGAGAGCAAGGGGGACTTCATTCTTCTCGACACCCGCGGGCGACAGGCCTTCGACCAGGGCCACATCCCGGGGGCCTGGTGCCTTCCGCTCGAGGAGCTCGACGCCCTCGCGGCCCAGCTGCCGAAGGACCGGGAGCTCACCAAGTACTGCTGGACCCACACGTGACACCTCTCCGCGAAGGCGGCTCTGCAGTTGGCAGAGCTAGGATTCTTCGTGAAGGAGATGAACGCGGGCTGGCGGGAGTGGACTGCGGAGGGGCTTCCGACCCACCAGGGTGAAGCCATAGGAGTGCGTTGCGATTGCAGTGTCTAGGAGGGAGGCGGTCACCTTCGGCCCGACGCCGAAGCTGGCGGCTGATGCTCTCCGAAGCCCAACCCTGCGTCAGTGCCAGGGAAGTCCTGGCGAGGGAGATGACGTGGACGACCGCCGGGCGGACTCTGCGGGGCCAGCCTCGGGGCAAGGGAGGAGGACGGAATTGTGCGGGACGGGGCATGACCAACCTCCCGAAGGAATCCACGGAAAAAGGTTTGGCTGGCAGCTTAACCTATTAATATGTAGAGGATTCCAGGCGGGCGCCCCACCTATAAAATCGGTGGACCACTACACCCATCCGACCTTGAAGCTCGAATAGGTCGAATGGAAAAAGCTTATCTTAGCCAGCCCCTTCGGCCATTTGTTCTCCTAACCTCCGTTTCTGTTCGTTATTCCGAAATACTCGCCGCGGTCAAGTTCAAGGACGTCACTATCGCATTCTCGCGCTGTCCTCCATCACAATTCGAACGACCGGAATCGATTGCACGCAGGGGCCTACGACCCCATCCGCTCGGCTATTCGGCTGTGAAAGTGAGAGTGACTGGACGCGACCCGTATTCGGCGGGCGATAGAGCACTTGAAAACCTTGACTTGCTTCGTGGGCTATGGAACCTCTACCTAAACTTCGGCCGATGGCGAATCTCTTCCGGGGAGAGTAGAAAGTGTGTCAACGAAATTGTGCCCGGCCCGATCCACACGATCCATGTACCGAATGGCAAAGCAGCAACTGATGAATACTGGTTCGAGCCTGAGTTCGATGCGCGAGTAAATGGTGTGGCTCTTGAGAATAATTACCTAAAAGTGAAAAAGTTCGAGAGCTGGGCGCGGAAACAACTTCAACTCTGTCCCTATGGAATGCGTATAGAGAAGTTAATTATCCGCTACACTCGGGCCCTCGATGAAAGGAATCTTACCAATGCTTTCTTGAGGATATGGTCCCTATTGGAGGAGCTGACGGCCACCCAAATGTTAAACCATAAATTAACTGTTCGTCGGGCGGCCCGGCTATTCCAGAACCATGAATACGCGCAACTAGTCTTAAATAATCTCCGTTCGTTCCGGAATCGAATCGTCCACGAGAGTCATGAGACGGACCAAGCTGAAGGACTCCTGTATGAGGCCAAAAGCTACGTGGAAACAATGCTGCGGTTCCTTTTGAAATACCACCGCACTTTTTCTAGCTTGGAAGAGTTGGGAAAGTTCTTAGACCTTCCCATCAACCGTGATGCATTACGTACGGGCCTTCGCTACCGAAGGTTTGCGCTTGAGCTTGATACGGGAGAAGATCCCTCGTGATGAGTATAAGGAAGCTGATATTCAAAAATGATTGGTCGTGGAGCGAAACCGGTGATGATTAAATATTCAGCATCCAAGCGGAATCCTGCTCTCGCCAATGGATTGAGATTGTGATTGCTCGAAGGTGGTGCTCAGTGAGTACGGCGCAGCCCGCTCGCGTGGGCGCGACCGTGAGAACATCCTCCTGTATACCTGGGGACAATAGGAGCAGGTTCCCGATCTGCGTCATCCTAGCCCTCGTGACCCCGATCAGCCGAGCCGCCTCCGCCCAGTCCTTCAATTCCCCTGAGCGAATCATCCCGTCGATGCGGTGCGCGAGCGCGAGCAGGCGGGCGACCCCGGGGACGCGTTCGGATGGCTTTTCTGAAGGAGGGGTCTGGCCCCGAGGGCGCTCATCCCGAAACTTGACCCGGCAGGTAGCATTTGCAACAGGAGTCCGGACCGGCGTGCTCATCGCGTCCCTGCTTCGTCACCTGACGCGTCGGTCCGAATCCCGCCTTCTGCACCAATTTCGGTTGCCAGTGTCACGATCCCGGTGGGCTGGAAGGTGATGACCAACTCCTCGGTCGTCCCGTCGTAGGTCACGTTCTCGATCAGCAACCGCAGGATTCGCTCCTTCTCGGGCGTGTGCAGGACCTCCCAGATCGGGTCGAACGCGGCGAGAGTCCGGACGACTTCCTCCTCGTCCACCTGGCAGTCTTTCAGGGATTCCTCCTGACCACGAATCTCCTGCGTGCGATTCTCCAGGGTGGTCAATCGTTGCTGTGCCTTTTCCAGCGCGACGAGAAGCGCCTCTCGGGCCCCGGTCGAGGTCGCTGACACGGCTCCCACGAGGCGGCCGACTTCCTCCCTGGCCTTCCCGATTTCCCCTGCAATGCGCCTCGCTTCGGCCTTCAACTCCCGCCGTTGGGCTGCGACTTGGGACAAGGCCTGTCGGAAAGTCTCGTGGCAGAGGTCCGGGTCTTTTCCAATGGCCCGAATGCGATCCACCACGAACTGCTCAACCTCGGCAGCCGGCACCGATTTCGTCGGGCAGGTGTCGTGGCCCCGCTTCATGGCCTTTGAGCAGGTGTAGTAACGATAGAGCCTGCCGTCCTTCTTCGTGTAGGAGGGCGTCATCGCGGAGTCGCAGGCGCCGCACCGAAGAAGACCGCGGAGGATTGCGCCTGACCGATTCCTGACGCCAGAGTTCCCATCGCGGCCATTCCCTTCGAGGAGAGCCTGAACCTTGTCAAAGATCCCCTTTGGAATGATGGCGTCGTGCTCGCCCGGAAAGACCTCGCCGCCGAGTTTCATCTTCCCGGTGTAGATGGGATCGGTAAGGACCCGCCGCAGTGTCACGCGGTCCCACTCGGCTCCCTCCCTCGCGATGCCCTTCTTCGTCGTCCAGGATTTCCGGTGCATACCCCGGCGGTTGAGCTCCTGGGATGTCCCGACAAGGGACTGCTTATCGATGAAGAGGGTGAAGATAACTCGAACCTGTTCAGCCTCCGCCTTGTGGACCAGGAGCTTCCCGCCTTCGGGGGCAACGTCGTAGCCCAGGGGCACCATTCCACCGGTCCATTTCCCGCGGCGGCGGGCCGCATGCATCTTGTCGCGGGTTCTGTCGGAGACCATCTCCCGTTCGAATTGGGCGAACGAGAGGAGCATGTTTAGGGTCAGTCGTCCCATCGAGGTCGCGGTGTCCAGTTGCTGGGTGACGGAGACGATGCTGGCCCCGTGCTCCTCGAAGAACTCCGCGAGCCGGGCGAAATCAAGGAGAGACCGGGACAGGCGGTCGATCTTGTAGACGATGATCCGCTGGACCTTCTCCGCTTCAATGTCGGCCAGGAGGCGCTTCAGAGCAGGGCGCTCGAGGGTCCCACCCGAGAATCCGCCGTCGTCATACCGCTCCGGGAGAACCTCCCAGCCCTCGTGGCGCTGGCTCCGGATGTAGTTTTCGGCAGCCTCGCGCTGGTTGTCGAGGGAGTTAAAGTCCCGGTCCAAGCCTTCGTCTGTGGATTTCCTTGTGTAGATGGCGCAACGGACGGGGGCTAGGGCGACAGCCGCCACAGCACGACCGTTCCGGAGCGCCGGGGCCATCAGGCTCGTTCCTTTCGGCGCGTGAGGCCGAAAAATAGGAGCCCGTTCCACTTCTGGCCGGTTACCGCCTTGGCCACGGAGGACAAGGAACGGTACGGTCGACCTTCCCACTCGAATCCGGTCTCGGCGACTGTGACCCGAATCTCATGGCCCTTGTACTGCCGAGTGATCACGCTGCCGGGTGACGGAAGTCGCGAGTCCCGCACAGGTCGGGCACAATGGCGCGACGTCGGCGCAGGGGCCGCGTTCGTAAGTGGGTCCCATCCACGGGGTGGGAGGAACCGAAGGTCGTCGTCCTTGTTCAGCTCAGCAATCCGTTCCTTTGCGCGCTGGCTCAAGCCGCCATAGGCAAGCTCCTGGACCCGCCAGGCCAACCGACGCCACAGATAGACGCGATTGCAGGAGCGAGATTCCTCGCCGTAAAGCTCGCGCCACCTCACCCGGAGTTGGCCCACCGTCATCTTCTGGAGGGCGGCAATCTGGTTGATGACGGTTGCTTGCTCCGGCCGGTTCATGGGTGTCCTTCCGACTCCAATTCATGCTCGGCTCGGCCGACAACATCAAGGCAATTCGGAGAGCCGGTCGCAGGTTCTCGACTTGGAGCAATCGAGGCAGGTTCGGGATCTTGTGAACTGCCCTGGCGGAGGTATCCGCGGGCGAGTATGGAAGCAACCTCCCGGAGATTTGCATCGCGATTGCTAGACACCATCAAACCTCGTCATCGTCGGTCCCTCCCGGGCCGTTCCCTGGTAGCTCTGGATGATCGCCTTGAAGACCGTCCGTAACCTCTTGTATTTTTTGGGAGTTCTGCTCCTCGTTCAAGGGGATCACCTGATCGTCTTGAAGCTTGGCCGTAACTTCTTTGCTCTGTTCGAGATTGCTGGGTTGTTCAAGATGATCAGTTGGGTGTGGCGAGGGGTTTACTTCACTTCCATCGTTGTTTTTGAGGCACCAGACCCAATCGCCTTCACCCCGCCGTCCACCCACTTTGCTCTGGCGCATTGAGCGAACGCCTGCGTCGAACCGCGCCCTGGTAAGGGTGGCCTCGGCGATCCGCGCTTTCTTGGCGGCCCTGGCTACTTCGTCTGCCGGAATGGGGCCATCGGCAAGGATGGTCTGGAGGAAATGGACGGCCTCTTCCAGAGCATTACGGTGTTCTTCCGTCTCTTCGTGTCGAGAAAGGGATGTTGCGCTGAGGTCCGAGCGCCCGGTCCAGAAGAATTGCCCTTCTCGCAATTCATAGCCGACAGATGGACCCAGAGGCGCAAGGTTGGACTTGAGGTGGACGATCGCCCTGCGATTCGGGTTTCGAGGATCCAGGCCTGCCAAGAGAATAGAGCGAGCTGCGGCGGCAAAGTCGATTGAGCCAAGCCCACGGTATAACGCCTTGCGATTCTCGTCCTTGGACAAATGACGAATGCAGAGAATGGCACACCGATAACGATCCGCTAGGTCGACCAAGCCAGCGAGAACAGTTCGGATCTCGTTCGCACGCCACATGTCGACCTGGGATCCAAGAAAAGCTTGGATTGGATCAACCACCATGAAGATCGCGCCGGTCGACTTCAGGGCGGCTTCGAGTTCCGGGAGATCGGCGAGTGTGACTCCTACTACCTTTTTCCCTCCTGCGGTTCCATTTCGGATGGCCTTCCCAGTAAGTACGAAGACTCGATGCACGTCCGCCTCGGCTGAGTCCAAACGCGGTCGAAGAGTGTCGGCCAGACCGTCCTCCGCTGAGAGGTAGATGACGTTCCCAGGCGGATGGGCTTGTCGGGGCACGCCATCCACGTCCGGGAAAGGCAGACCCCGAGTGACGATCGCGCCAAGGTAGAGTGAGAGCCAGCTCTTCGCGACCCCAGGGTCACCTTCCAGAAACGTCAGCTTTCCGATCGGAATGTAGGGGTTCCAAAGCCAATCAACAGCCTGAGGGGCAACATCTGCAATGCACACCAGTGACGGCTCGGCCGGAGTCGTTCCGTTCTGAATATCCAGGGAGTTGGCTTGAATCGTGAGGCGGTCTAGATCCCGGAGTAGGTCCTTACCTTTAAGACCGTGACTGGCTCTCTCACCGAGCTTCCACGCCTCCATCTGGACGACGGCCTCGAGGAGTTTCTGTTCCATCCAACCGAGCCAGGAGGGTTGAGCGGGGAGTCCCATCAGTTCCTGGAGGATCTTTAGCCAGGATTCGCGGTCCCCCCGATGCGGAAGACTTGATGCCAAGCGAGTTGCAAGAAACTCGATCTGTTCCTCGCCCAGTGGTAAACCCTCCTCGACGATAGCGGCCAGTTCCTCGAGGATTTCACGCAATTGAGGAATCGCCGTGAGCCTACCGTCGCCAAAAGTCCGGTGAGCCCTGGCGATGATGACGCGATCACCACAGCGGATGAGGGCTGCGAGATAGCCTTTGACGAGGGCAGTGTCTCGAGGATCGGAGGGTGTCCAGCTCATGGGCATTGCCTTCCCGACTTTTTTCTTACTTCGCTGGCACGCTGCGCGCCGTCACCATCGCTTCGATGTCCGTGGCACGGAAACGAAGTAGTGTCTTTTTCTTCCCCCTCCAAAGCTTTACGCAGGGAATGCGACCATCCGCAGCTGCTTGGTAGACAGTCGACCGTTTGAGCCGAAGGCGTCGCGAGACTTCGGCAGCAGTGAGGAGCTCGGTATTGTCCTTGTCCATCGTTCCTACCTCCTTTATTCATGTACATCCCCCTATCTAATGTCTCCCGCGAGGTGACCCCCCCGTTTTTGACAATGGGGGGATTCGTGGAGGGGAAGAAAGAGTGGAGCTGGATTGATTGAGAGGACCGGGTCCTATAAGGGAGGGCAGGAACGTACTGTGGTACTAAGGGTTACGAGAGCCGGCTTCGAATTCTTTGACGAGAGGGTTCAGCTTCCGAGCAGCGTAGCGGATCTGTGGTGGCGTCAAAGCAAAGTGTCGGCCAACAGACTCAAGGGTGGGCCTTCGTTGGCAAAGGTCTTCGGGTGAGGTCAGGAACCGGCCTGCCTTCCAAGCTGCGACGGCAAGAAGTGTCGGGTCCATGCGCTTTAGCCTGTTGAACTCTTGCCAAGCTGCGAAGACGAATGCCGCTCCCTGGGTTGCTGCCTTGAAGCGCTTCGCCTTGGGCCATCGCGGCAGGGCAAACACGAAAACTCCGTAGTCCGACGTGAACCAGATCTGAAAAGGTTCTCGTCCTCGCGTCTGTTGACCGGCTCGCATGGAGCGACCCCGGGCAATACCTTCCAGCGCCAGGATGAGATGCCATTTGTTGGGATTCGAGCAGCTTCGATAGAGATCGACAAGAAGCGGATCCTCCACCCATTTGTACCATCCCTCCTCTCGAGCCAAGACTTCTGCCATTCTTTGGAGAAGAGGATTTGCAGGATCTACGTCGAGAATGATGGCGAGGCGACTCACAAGAGCGCGTTTCCAATCCGAGGGTGGAACCTTCACCAGGGACCGGGAGGCACGAGGTCTTGCGAGCTCACTGGGGGGCATCGATGCGCCTCGCCAGAGTTCCTCACGACGTACTTCGTGGGCAGTGGCGTCCTGGGCACCTGGATGCTTGTCTGCCCCTGTACCCAAGCCGACATCGAGATCAGCCCTCATGCCGATGGAGGCGAGGAATTTCTCGAACTCCTCTTCTGTGGCGTTCGAACTTGGAGGAGGGGTAGAGCCGTCGCGCAATCTGTTATCGGAAATGAACAACCAGACGCAAGCTTCCTGAAGCAGCTTCCGGCGTGTTGGCTCATGGGTAAGCCGACCATCCTCATTAAAGTAATAGGTTCCTGACCACTCCTCAGGTCCCGATTCCTCCCCGATGACGTATGTGGAGTTTGTAAGTGGAATGCATACGTCTGTGCCTTCGATGACGATCTTTCCATCTTGCCAGCGAAAGGACAGCGGAGTAGGGGCCGCTCTAAAGCGCGGCCGGGAAGAGCGTTTAACTGCAGGGTTATCTTGCAAGGGCAACTCCAAGTCGTCGAGCATCGCGGAAATAATCTATCACAATGGAAATGGTGGAAGAAGAGTGCGTATCAGCTCTCTGTTTGTGTCTTGTGTCTGGAGATCTCTCTGTTACACTGCAATTAGATTTTCTTTGAGAGAGGACCGTGGCGGGAGCGGTGTACATTTCTCATGCGTTTTCTTCCAATCCTGTGGGGAATAGGGACGCTGTGGCCCGCATCGCACGGGGGCTTGTGTACGCGGGTCATTTACCGTTAGCGCCCCAGTTGCTTTTCCCCCAATTCCTCGACGAGACGACGGAACGCGACTTGGCGCTGCAGCTCTGCCTCCGACTTGTTGCGCTGGCCGACGAGGTACGGGTCTACGGCGACGTGACAGCTGGGATGAGGTTGGAGATCGATGAGGCTCACGGCCTGGGAATCCCAGTCGTGCCAGGACAACTGCCGTGAACGCCGGAGCCCAGCGGACGCCCGCCCCGGCTGACGATGCCCGGGGCGGTGTGTGGGGCGGGCTACTTAAGGTTGGCCTTGGCAGTGGTGAGCAGTTCCTCGAAGGCGGGTCGGTCACCACCCGCGGCGGCGAGGGCTGCGGACCTGACGAATCGCGTGGCCTTTCCCGGACCAGCCGCTTTGTGGATCTGGTCGCGCTGGACCTCGGTGAGGCGGAAAGCGAAGACGACCAGCGGCTCCCTCGGCGCTTTTTCCTTTTTCGGCTTTGGCTCCTTCACGACCTTTACCTTCGCGGACTTCCTGCTGGCCTTGCCAGTGGATTCAGTCTTCACGCTCGTCTCCTTCTTCGTGGTCTTCTCGGTTCCGTCCATCGTTCGGTCCTCCTATTGGCACACTTCGCACTTTGGCGGGTGCCCAAGTTGGCGGGACCATTCCCGCCGTTCCACTTCCGTCATCGGCGACCACCTTTCCCATCTCCACGTGTCGCTACCGGGGTAGGGCGCGTGCATCGCGCAGGTAACCTCCCCACGCTCCGACCAGAACAACGTCTCGCGATCGTCGGCCCGTCTGGCCGTCAGGGCGTTTCCTTCGGCTTGCTTATTCATCGTTACCTCCATGAGATCGAGGTTCTTTCCCGTGTCGGGCACAAGCAGTGCGCTGCTGGCGTGCCGATATCAAGGAGATTCGTAGGAAGAGTGCGATTCTCGGTGCGGTTTCGAAATGTGGCTCTTCAGCCACAGCACGGTGGGCCTGTGGGCGTTCTTCGCCCAGAAGTGAGGGGATGATGCGCAGCCGGAAGAAACTCTCAATGATGGCCGCCTTGCCGCCGTATTTGGGCGGAAAACGTCGCCTGTGCCCACTCATCTTCCGGGAGATCGATCGGGTGCTTCCGCGCCGACACTGGTCTGGGCGAATCTTTCTGGACGCCTTCCTGGGCGGCGGGTCGGTGTCCCTGTTCTCGAAAGCTCAAGGGTTCATGGTCGTGGCGACGGACATTGCGGAGAGGGCCATCGTGGTGGGTGAGGCGCTCATCGCCAACTCGCGGGTGAAACTCACGCAGGAAGACGTGCTGCGGCTAGTGGCTCCGAATAATGACCTTCCGGGCAAGGTCGAGACTGGATATGTCCCCAGGGTGTTCACGCAGGAGCAGGGACGGTTCTTGGATCGCGCGCTGGTGACGGCGGCTGCGACAGATGATCCGGCGAAGGCAGCCCTCTACCGTCTCTTAGCAATCCGGGTGGCACTGCTTGCCCACCCCATGTCCCAGGTGCGCCCCGGCACTATCCACCGGCTGACGACCGGCGAGGTCGAGTCGATCACGGAGAGCTGCTTGTACCACTACGTGGACGGCCTTCGGCTGACCCGACCAAACAAGCTGTGGGAGCTGGCCCAGGCGATCAATGCCGGGGTGTTCCAGGGAGAAGGGCATGTCCTCCGGGTGAGCGTTCTAGACGCCCTGCCGTCAATCCAGGCCGACGTTGCCTACTTCGATCCGCCTTACCCGGGCGTCATGAGCTATGAAAAGGAATACCGGATCATCGACGAGATCCTGGAGGGCGCGTCGCGACCCACCAGTCCCTTCACAGCTAAGGACGGGGTGTCTCTGCTCGACACGCTCTTCGAAAACGCCACCCACATCCCGGTGTGGCTTCTGAGTCTGGGCAATGCCGTGGTGGGAATCGAGGAGCTGGAAGCGAAGATGTCGAAGCATGGTCGGCAGACGAAGGCGATTGCGCTGAAGTATCAGCACCTGCCGGCGGTCGCAACCCGGGAGAAGAAGGAGACCAACCGGGAGTTCCTGGTAGTGGGGTGGGATCCGAATGCGCCGCTACTGCGGAGTGTCTCAGTTGGTGGAGCCGACTTCCGGGATCACGCCCTCGGAGTCGAGGTCGACCGGGCCGTCCCCGGCATCCATCCGGACGTGGACTCGGGTGGCCCCGAGCCAACGACCCCGGAGCCCCTCACGTCGAATGCCGTTCAGGAGAGCCATGCGTCCCTCCCCGAGCAGGCCGCTACCGAGGGCAGGGGTATGCCCATCTCGGAACTGCAGCCGGGCGTCAATGGTCCAGATTCCATCCTCACTGAATCCGGCTTGGACGGAGATCGTAAAGGGCGGGTCGGCACTTCGGGCATTCATGCTCCCAATGTCCCTTAAAGGTCGCCAGGGAGTCAAGTAGGAGAAATCATGATCAACGAATGCGCACCGACGGCCCAGGAGGCCGAAGAATCATCCCACGTTCGCCGTGGGGCGCGGATCGGACCCCGAATGGTCCCGTTGGACGACCTCCGACCGCATCCGCTGAATTCCAATGTGATGCCCGAGGATCTCAAAGAGAAGCTGAGAGCCCACATCCGCCGAACGGGCCGCTATCCATTCCTCGTGGTCCGTCCGCACCCCGAGGAGTCTGGGCACTATCAGGTCCTGGATGGCCACCATCGAGTGGAGATCCTCCGCGAGCTGGGCCACACGGAGATTCGCTGCGACATCTGGTCGGTGGATGACCGTGAGGCAAGGCTGCTCCTGGCTACCCTGAACCGGCTCCAGGGGCAGGACCTTCCCATCCGACGAGCCCAACTCCTCCACGAACTCCTCGGTGAGATGAGCCTGGACGATCTCGCCGGGCTCCTGCCCGAGACTGACAAGCAGCTGGAAGAGCTGCACGCGCTTTTGGAGTTCCCGGCGGAGGAAATCGCGGCACTCCTTGAAGAGCAGGCCGAGGAGGCCGAAAAGGTCCTCCCCCGGGTCATGAGCTTTGTAGTAACTCCCGAGCAGGAGGAGCTCATCGAGCAGGCGGTGGAGATGGCAAGTGACGGGACAGTGGGAAGGGATCGGAAGGCTCGCGGGCTCATGAACCTCGCCAAGCACTTCCTGGAGACGCAATCCCATGGGTAGAGCCAACCTCAAGAAGCGCGAGGAAGCGCGGCGGCTGTTCCTCTCCCGCGAGCTGAACACGAACGCGGAGATCTCCGCCAAACTGGGGATCAAACCGCACACGGTGGGATCGTGGCGCAAAGAGGAGGCTTGGGACGACCTGCGAGTGAAGGTCGACAAGCGGGCCGCGGAGAAACTCATCGAGCAACTTAGCACTGAGCGGGTCACCCTCAACGTCCGGCACTACAAGTACTGGGAGTACCTTCTGACGCAGATGGTAGAGACCTTCAAGGGGGCGAACTTCGGCGTGAAGGAGTGGGAAAAGATCGCCAACATCTTCGAGAAGGCCCAGAGGGGCCAGCGCCTCGCCAGAGGTCTTTCAACCTCTGGGGAGACTGAGGAGCAGATTCGAGCCGAGGCTGCAGCTGAGAACCGGTCGCTGGTGGACGCATTCGTAGACGCTGTGAAGGGCCACGTCAGCGACCCGGAGATCCGGGAGAAGATCCGTCAAGCTGTCATCAGTCGCCTCCCTCAGGAGCCGGAAGATGTCTCGCCCGAGGCCGGGTAGGATCGCCCGGCGCTACGCTCAGTACCGGCTGAACGAACTGGCAAGTCCCGAAACTCGGGCTACCGGCGTCCCCCTCGCCATCTGGGCGCTCCGACGCATCCGGCTCGATTCCAAGCCGTTCTCCTTCGAAGACCACGAGTACCTCCGGTCCCTCTACGACGACTCCTCCCCGCACGTCGTGATCATCAAGGCGGCCCAGCTCGGGGTGACCACCTTCGCCATCCTCCGGTCCTTCCACGCGTGCCTGTCGGGCCTGACGGTGATCTATTACTTCCCCACCAAGACGGATGTTCTGGATTTCTCCCGCTCCCGGGTGGGGCCCCTGATTGCCTCGAATTCCTTTCTGGCCCGGGCCATCCGGGACACCGACACGGCAGGCCTCAAGCAGATCGGAGACGCGTACCTGTATCTGCGGGGAATGATGTCGACCGTGGGAATGAAATCTGTCCCTGCGGACATGGTGGTGTTCGACGAGCTCGACGAGGCCAGTCCGGATGCGAAGGCACTGGCCCGGGAGCGCCTCTCCCACTCGGACTACCGGAGGATGGTGGAGCTCTCGAACCCCTCCCTTCCCGGTTACGGCATCGACGAGGCATACCAGGAGAGCGATCAGCGGCACTGGATGCTCAAGTGTTTCTCCTGCGGAGAGTGGACGACCCTGGAGGTGGAGTTCCCGAAGAAGCTTGGGGAGGAAGTCCGGATCATCCGGCCTCGGCCTGACGGCACGTCTTACCGGGCCTGCCGGCGTTGCGAAAGCGAGCTGGACCTAGGGAAGGGAGAGTGGGTGGCCGAGTATCCCGACCGGCCGGTCCACGGCTACTGCATCTCCCAGCTCATCTCCGCGAAGATCGATCCGGGAGAAATCCTTCGGGAGTATCAGCGGACTCGGAACCCCGAGCGGTTCTACAACCTCAAGATCGGGGTAGCCTGGGCGGATTCGCAAAGCCTGCTGTCGCCCTCGGCGGTGCTAGCCCTCTGCGGGGACCAAGGGATCGCCGAGAAGTCCGACACCCCTTGCACCATGGGCGTGGACACGGGAAAAGTCTTGCACGTCGTCATCAGTCGATGGGATGGGGAGCGCCGACGGATCGTCTACCTCGGCGTATTGCAAGAATTCTCCGAGCTGGACGACCTCATGGCGCGGTTCAAGGTCAGTCGGTGCATCATTGACGCTCTGCCTGAGACCCACACCACTCGGGCGTTTGCGGGACGATTCCCTGGACGGGTATGGCTAAACTATTTCAACGAGCACCAGAAGGGTGGCTACCGCTGGGACGAGGGGGAGCGGATCGTTCAGGAGAACCGGACCGAAACTCTGGATGCTTCGAGACGGGTGATCCGAGAGGGGCTCGTGCTGCTGCCACGGCGCACCCCGCTCGTGGAGGAATTCGCCCAGCACCTGGCCGCCGACGCCAAGCGACTGGAGGAGGATGAGCAGACCGGCTCTCAGCAATACCGGTACGTCCGCACGGGTGCCGACCACTTCTCCCTGGCGTTCACCTACGACTGCATCACCTGGTCTGGAGAACCGCCGGGGGGGAGAGGCGGGGGCGTCATCGTCGGTCAGCTCACCGACGAGGAGATCGGGGAGGCCCACGAGTTGTCGACGGTGGGAATCCTCAACCGGGAGTTCTGAAACCCGACCGGCTGGGTGCCGGAATGGTCGGCCGAGGGAGGATGCCAGGTGCAGATTGGTCGGTGAGAAGGCCCTCCCGGGTGCACTTTACTCGCCTCGACCCCCTTCCCAGGTGCAGTTTGGGTGGTCCGGATGCCCCTCCAGTGCCTTCCATGCGGCATCGATTTCGGGAAAATTGGGCTTCCGACCAGACGCTGCCGGATCGCCGAAATCCCCTAAGCTACTTCCCTGCAATGAGTAGGGGAAAAACGGTGCGCCTCAGAACCGGCAGTGGAAGTGATTCTGGAGCCCCAGGACTGCCGCTACGCTGCCGCTTGGCTGCCGGAAATCCCCCGGTTCTGCCCCCGAAATGCCGCTTGGTTTGGGTGGCTGGAGAGCCACATGTCGTCCTTCGGTTGAAAGACGACTGGCTTGCTTTGGGTGGATTGTGATTGATGGTTGGGCGGCGTAGGATTATGAAAATTCTGTAAGGACGTACTTCTTTGCCGTTCCGAGTGTCCGGCTGAATCTCTCAAAACAAAACTTTGACAAACTTCCATCGGAGGACTTCGGAAATGGGAAATGATCAAGCAGCTCAACCCAGTCGAACCAAATCGACGGCAAGCCTCACTTCCTCGATCCGGTGGTACATGGCGAGCCTTGCTCTGCTCGGAGCGGCAGTTGGTTTCTTGGCAGGGGCCAGCCACAGTCCCGTTGTCGCTGTACTACTTCCTGTTCTGCTTGCCCTCGTTGGAGGGGCCAGCGGGTTTCACATTTCCAGACTAGACCTCACCTCGGTGGCCAATGTTGCAATAGTCGGCCTTCTCGGGAAGAGCCTGCTTGCGTTCGTGGCCTTCTTTCTTGTTGGGTCGATCTATGGAATCTCCATCAGAACTGGCATTGGGCTTACGGAATTCCTTCCCAAGCTACACTCAGAATCACCGAAGCATGCTCAGCTTCCGGTCCTGGCTAGCCCTGACGTCACACAATCGATTCAACTCGTTCTACTCCGTACTCGTCTCAGCGCTCTTGGGACTTCTGCAGAGGAGCAGCAACGTCTCCTCGCGGAGGCAGCCACCTTAATCTCATCATCCAAAGCTGAAGGCAAGGGCGTCGAGAGAAGCGGCCTGGACGGACGAAAAGCCAGACTCAGCGGTGCCGAAATTGATGAACTTTTGCGGGTCTTATACAGATCGTCTCGCGAGGAAGACATTGCCTGGGGAAGTACTGAGGCCGGATTAACCCCGCTTTTCTCCTATCCCGATTTTAGGTGGTGATGAGAGGAAGCGGAGGATGCATGCTTCAAGGACCACAATCAGGAGGACATACAGCAGAAGTGTGGAATTACTTTCTCACAAACTCAGGGTCGCGGTTATCCCCGCAGATGGCGATTTTCAGGCACCTACAACTCAGCAGTTCAGGGTCCTGATTCGTTCCCACATCTCCTGATCACTCGGGTGGGTATATATCGTGGTCGTCAACGGACTCACGTGCCTCGCGAACCTCTGCGCCAGGAAGAGGTCCCGGCTGGCCCGGTAGACGTTGGTCACCGCCGTGTGCCGCAAGGCGTGGAAAGGGTAGAGCCGGTCGAATCCGGCCTTTATCTGCCAAGTCCGGAAGGCAAACTGGACGCGGCGCTTGCTGATGCGCACGCGGGATTGGGAGCAGAAGAGGGGATCTCCGGGCTGCAAGCCTTCGCGACGTTTCGCTTTGTGTATCCAGAATCTTCGGAGCTTACGTATCAGCGCGTCGGGTAGGAAAACGTCGCCCTTGCGCCCACCCTTGGCGATTTCGGGGCGGATTTTTAGGCGTGTGCGGGGAGTCCTATCCTCTATATAGACATCTCCCACGTTCAGCCCTACAATCTCGGCCAATCGTAGCCCGGTGCCCAGAGCAAGCGAGTAGATGAGATGGTCCCGGGGATTACGGGCTGTTGCTCGAAGAATTGCTTTCTGTTCGGTGTGGGTCAAGGTTGGCGGGGATAGGTGCGGCATCGGGACCTCCGCGGTGCAATGGCATGATGCCGCTTGTTGCGGGGAAGTCAAGCAGACAATTGCGCGCTCAATAGATGGATACTCCAGAGCAGGAGACAGTGAGATGAAGACTCTCCGGGCGGGTTACCTGACAGCGATTTTGTGTTTGGTTCCTGTTCCATCGACCGCGCAGCAGCTCCCTCCAAAGTCGGAGGCGAGGACTCAGCTCGAGGCCTTTCTGACACAGAAGGGGAGTATCCTCGTGAAGGTATTTCACCCATTAGGGGTCGTTCCGGCATCGTATGGAGCGTCAGCTGATCTCGATGCTGTCGTGATCTACGAACCGGGGAAAGAGGTGCAGCGACGTCGTGGAATCAAGATCACGGTTAAAGAGGTCGGCCGCCTCGAGCGCGAAGAGACATCGTTCCTAGATCTCGAGGAGATCGACTCGCTTATCAAGGGTCTGGACTACATGGCCAAAGCCTCGACGGAATGGGCGGGATCGCAGCGGGACTATTCGGAGATGGTGTTCATGACGAAGGGAGATTTGCAGGTTGGATTCTACACGGACAAAGGAAAGACACAGGCGTTCATAAAATCTGGGACGATTGGCAGCGCGACTGCGTACATGCAGGGAGACGGACTGAAGAGCCTCAGAGAACGACTCGAAGCGGGGCTATTGCACCTTCAGTCCAATTAGGCGGCAGAGAGCCAATCCAATTCCACAATGCTCGAATGGAGGTCTCCAATGCGAAGGCTTGCTCCACTGCTTTTGATGGCCGGATTGTGTTTCGGCCTCGGTGCGAGCTTGACATTTATTCGAGCCCACGGTGGTGGTCTCGATGCCTGTGGGGGGCACAACGACAGGAAGCATGGTGGGTATCACGTCCACAACTGGACTTCATACTGTGCCTGCCACCCAGATGCGGTTGAATGCGCTTCTAAGAAGACCGGTGGGTCAGCGGCGCCTTCCGGTTCCAGCACTCCGTTGACTTCCTCAAGCGGAGCAGGGAACATTGTTGCGCTAACCGAGAGAGTTCAGAAGCTGGAGGAGAGAGTCGAGGCGCTGGAGAAACTCGTTGTGAATCGCTGAAGGAGCATTCGAGTGTGAACGAAGCTTTCACCTGTATCGAGGGAAAGACAAATGGCGCTTCATTACACCCGTGACGGCTACACCTTCCGAGCTGACTCCCAGGGGCTGACGATTGAACCCGGGCCGAAGCCGATTACTCTCGGCCGAGGGGAGCTCGACCATCTCGGACTACAAGCTCGTGACAACCACCAGATACCGCTCGAATCGGTTTCTCCCAAGGAAGACGTCACCGGCCGAATCATGTCTGCCCTTCACGAGGCGATCAACCGCTGTAAGGGGCCCGAGGAAGCCTGGATGGCGCAGAACCTGAAGCGGGGGATGGTGCTGATCGGAGGGTTGGCGACGAAGTCGCTCAGCGCATCCTGGACCAAGAGGGGGTCTAGGGGAGTGAGTGAGATGCCCGCGCTATGTGGGTGGGTGCGATGCGCTTCTGAGTCGACCCATCATTTAAGACGAGGCGCGAAAGCCCCAGGGGGCTCGATCTGGATGGCCTCCCGGGGCTACGTTCTATCGACAGAGTGCGCTTGCTTCAGTCCTACTAAACCTCAGCACACGGATCGGAGCACGGATCGCTGCAAGCAGAGAGCGAGCAGCCGTCGTTGTCGACCTCCACACACGAGTACGAGCAGCATTGTTGGGGACCTGGAGGTCCGATGTACGTGCATCGCGCACGGGTTTCCGTCGTGCACTGCACGCAGCAGTTCAGCTTACAGAAGCCGGGGAGTGGTTCCGGATTGGGTGGAGCGTCGGGTAATGGGATAGGTTGATTCACAACAGACCGGGCCGTCTCGGTTGTAGGTGGTGCAGTAGCCCGGAGAGGCCCGAAATAGATCGCGAATCCAAGCACGAGGCAGGCGGTAACGAGGAGGAGAAACAGACGTCTTCTCAATGGGACCTCCTTCTACGGCAGCATTCGAGTCCAGAGGGGAGCGCCAACACAACCATCTCACTAATATAGTCTGATTTCTCCTGCAAAAGGTTACAGAAGACTCCCTGCCCGTCGAGAGCTTCAGTTGTAGCTGGTAGCGTAGGCCGGTTCTGGCATGCCCGTGATGACGGCTTTCCCTCCACAACCGACGAACGCCTCGCTCATTATTCGAGGAGATCTGCCGCTGCAGCGGTCACGAGGAGGTCTGGATGGCGCAGGACCTGAAGCGGGCAATGATTCTAATCGGAGGTTGGACGAAGAGATGGCGCAGAGGATCCTGGATCAGGAAGGAGTTTAAGGAGAACGGTCGGATTGAGATTTGCGATATGCGCAACCGTGTATGGCTCTGCACCATACTTCAGTGAGATCTGTAAGCATTGAACGATGAGATTTCAATTGACAGCGCAGGAAGGTTGGCGTAGGTTCGAAGTGTCTGCGTCGTTATCTACGAGTTTCTGACTCCGCCGGCGAATGTGCGAGGGCATCCTGCCAGGCTGAATGTCAGGAGGTGCTTGCACGGCTTGTGGCCCGGCGAGTTCCCGCCAAGGGACTCCTGGTAAAACAGCAACAAGCAAAGTCCGAAGTCACATTCTTCCTCGCCTCTGCGCGTCGGCGTGACGAATTTGTTTGCCACGCCGTCCGAGGAGCTTCCGACGATTCGCTCGGAAGCCAGTCGGCTAGGATTTCCCTCTCGCGGGGTGAGAAAGGTGTTGATAGAAGGAGGTCCCATGAAAGGAAGACTCTGGCTGCTGTCTGTGTTCTTGCTGATCGTGGCAGCGGTCTTTCTTGCGCCAACCAGAGCATTAACGGGGGGCAAGGAAGCTTCGAAATCGTCTCCTCAGGCTACGGGGCGCGAAGCGCCGTCTCAGCAGTGCTCCCAAGTTCCCGAAGGTCGCGAGATCGAGCCACCCGACCCCGGACAGCCGCTTCCTGGCTGTCTGGGTACGAGTTTTTGCTCTCAGTACGATGGCATTCGGTGCATGGTCGATGGCGCCTTCTGCAACGGCAAGTGCAGGTACGTCCAACTGTCTGACCCGAGCTGTACTCAGCCGGATCCAGTGCCTCCCAGCTGGGGCTGTGGTTGCACGTAGACTGGAGACCACGACGCGACTGAAGGCGCCCTCAGGGAGTCTAGGGCCATGGGGGCGCCTCAACATAGCAACCATTCAGAGCGAAACTGAAGACAAGCTAGGCGCCGGCTCACCGACGGCATCCTCGCCGTCATGGACAAGGCCGCCCGGCGCTGTCTGGGACCGAAGGATGCTTGACCCTCCACTCTGATATGTCGCGCTAAGTGATCCCTCTTCCCACCACAACCCAGCGCTTTCGCCGGACGGCACGCGCATCGTCGTCGCAGAGAGCGACCCGTCCTTCAAGTGGCGCCTGGCCATGCGTTCGCTTGATCAGAGTGAGTTTGTGCCCTTTTCTATGACCGTGGCAAGGGATTCAGTGATATAAGACCCTGGTCGCTTGCCGCATTCCTAGCCCGGTGAGGCTGGCGATAAGGGCCGCGCGAATCGGCCCGTGAAATCGAAAGTCCTACCGAAACCACCGCAAGCCAGGCAGCGAGGGGCGTGGCCGAAGGGGGAGATGCTGATCTCTGCCCGGGGCTCCCGACTGCGATCCTCGACAATCCTCACGCTGCGCCCAGGTTCCACCATCACCTGGTCTCCAAGGCTTCAACATCCAACCCGCGAAATCGCGAACGTCCCTAGCATTCCAGCGAGCAGCC
>Ga0137425_1000149_pt1 | contig 23710 bp, 17 predicted proteins | sample EasRivERMZT640_2_FD_102318 | JGI IMG/M metagenome (GOLD analysis project Ga0137425, IMG submission 102318) | Soil microbial communities from meander-bound floodplain in the East River, Colorado, USA - East River MetaG ERMZT640_2 | ecosystem: Environmental > Terrestrial > Soil > Floodplain ...
AGCAGCTGGACCTGGGAGACGCTGAATGGGGTGGATGGAGTTCTCCCCGTGGGTGCCAACGTCGGCGCACTCGTGTCGATCTCCGCTGCCTCGGCCGGAAACTGCAAGTTCGTGGCGATCAACCCCGTGTGGGATGGCGCACCACTACGACCTGGGTTTGAAGGTCAGTTCCTGGGCGGTCAGGCCGGTCCCCTCGGGGGCGGCGGCAACGCCGATGGTGACGCCTACCCCGATTTGACCGACACCTGCCCCAACACCGCCAACGCCAACAACAGCGATGGTGGTGACGGCGACGGCGTCGGCGACGTCTGCGACAACTGCCCGGCCGCGTCGAATCCCAACCAGGCGGATGCCGACAATGACGGCCTCGGCGATGTGTGCGACGCCTGCGGCAGCGGCAGCACCGACGTGGACGGCGACGGAGTCTGCAGTGACGTGGACAATTGCCCCACCGTCTCCAACGCCAGCCAGGCTGATGCGGACGCGGATGGACTGGGCGATGCCTGCGACGCCTGCCCGAACGATGCGACGAATGACGCGGACGGCGACGGCATCTGCGGTGCCTCGGACAACTGCCCCGGCAATGCCAATGCCGATCAGACGGATACCGACAACGATGGCAAGGGCAATGTCTGCGACCCCTGCCCCTATGAAGCCGACGATGACGCGGACGGCGACACCAAGTGCGCCTGCGACGTCGCCATCTTCAATGCCGGCAACTGCCCCGGAACTCTGGGCACGACGTTCGACAACTGCCCGCAGATCCCCAACCTGAACCAGGCCCCCTCGGGCTTCGGTGACGGATACGGCACGGTGTGCGACGAGAGGTTCAGCGCAGCGACCGTTGTCCCGCGCGGTGCAGACTCCGGATTCGGCAATTGCTTGATTACCTGGAGGACCTCGCAGGAGTACAACTGCCCGGCCTTCTCGGTCATTTACCGGTCTGCCGCTGGTGACAAGAACACGGGTGTGTCCGCTGCCTGCACCAACTGCACGCGCGGCGTGCGCAACACGCTCTACGGCGGCGCCGGCCAGCCCATCGCCAAGTGCCACGGCGGTCACAACATCCTGGTGCTCGCGAACCGGTCGCTGACCAACGCGTGCGGCAAGCCGGTTTACAACACAGCAGTCGGGAGACCTGTCTTCAGATTGGCCGCCCGAGTCCATTGATGTCTCGTAGTTAACTGCCCAATCAAGGGGCCACCCGAACTCCAAAGCCGGGTGGCCCCTTTTGATTCCTGCACGCCCGCCGGGAGAGGGACCCCGTGAGGGGGGCGTCGCGCGGAAGCGTGAGCCAACCGGTGAGAAAAATAAATCAACTCCTAGCACGTTCTCGATCTGTCTTGACCCTGGGCGGAATTCTGCTGGCCGGCTGTACGACTCTTTGGGCGCAGCTGGACTTCGCTGCCCGGCGGGACCTCGCCATCGGAGCCACCCCCCACGGCGTCGCCATCGCCGATCTCAACGCCGATGGCAAGAAGGACATCGTCGCGGCCAACGGCTCCTCGAACTCCTTCTCCACTCTGCTCGGCGCGGGGGGAGGGGTTTTCAAGCCGGAGGTGCGCAAGACCACCGCCGCTTTCCCGAATGGCCTGGTGGTTGCCAGCTTCAACTCGAATACCGATGCGCTGCTGGACGTGGCGGTGGCCTGCTTCGTGGGCGACCAGGTGCAGTTCTTCCCAGGCAACGGCGCCGGCGGCTTCGGCTCGGCCACGAGCATTTCCACGGGAGTGGGAAGCCACCCGATTGCTCTGGCGGTGCTGGACTACAACCTGGACAGCAAGAACGATCTGGCGGTGGTATTGCACGGATCGAATACGGTCCGGCTTTACCAGGGGAACGGCCTGGGAGGTTTCTCGCTGGTCAGCACGCTCCCGGTCGACCTGAGTCCCGTGGACCTCGTTCTGGGTGACTGGGACGGTGATTTCAAGCTCGACCTGGCGGTGGTCAGCGAGCTGGATACTTCACCGGATCCTCCGCCCGACGGCAAGCTCACCATCGCCTATGGCTGCCCCACCGGCTTCTGTTTTCCCTCGGTCCTCACGGTCGGGCCCATCCCGGCGTCGGTCACGTTCGGCCTCCTCAACAACGACTCCTTCCCCGATCTGATCACCGGAAGCACGGCCGGCAACAACCTCTCCGTCACGTTCGGTGACCCTGATTTCGGGTTCTCTGCGCCCCAGTCGGTTCCCGTGGGCGGCTTCTCCCAGGTGGTCTGGGCGGCCGACTTGAACGGCGATTCGAAGCAGGACCTTTCCGTCGGGCTCGAGCTGTCTCAAGGCCAGGGGGCGCTCCAGGTGCTGACCGGCGATGGGTTCGGGGCCTTCACAGCCGGCTCGACTTTCGCCATTGCCTCCTTTCCCGGAGGCATTGCGGGGCAGGACATCGGAGGCACCTCGGCCCTTGACCTGGTCACCACGAATGTAGGCGCCGCTTCGGTGTCGCTGCTTTTCGGCAACGGTGCGGCCGGCTTTACCTCCACCCCTTCGCACCTGATTGCCTCGGGAGCTTCGGTCAGCGCCCTCGATTCCGCCGACATGAATGCCGACGGGAAAGCCGATCTTGCGGTGACCCGGACGGACGAGAACCATGTCAACGTCCTGGTGGGGAGCGGCACCGGCACCTTCTCGGCCGGCCCCACCCTGATATTGCCGGGCAACCAGCCGGGGGATGCCTCCGCGACCGACGTGCTCGTGCGGAATTTCACTTCGGACAGCCTGCCGGACATCGTCGCCCTGAACGGCGCCCTGGAAACCCTCTCGGCTTTCCCGGGAACGGGGCCGGGCACCTTCGGCAGCCGGGTGGACTACGGACTGGGAAACAGCTGCAATCAGAGCAGCGGGGCGGGTTGCATCATTCCGGAGGGCCTCGAGGCCGGTCCGCTCAATGACACCGATACCACCCACCCGGATCTAATCGTCTCCAACTCGGCCGGAGACGGCTCCTTCCCGTACGGCTCGATATCGGTATTCCTGCAGAGCGGAGGGGGATTCGGCTCGGCGACGCGCTTCACCGGGGGAGGGAGTCCCACCTGCACGGGTGGGGTGGCTTTCGGATTGCCGTGCACCACCAACGCCAATTGCTCGGGAAGGTGCAGCATCGCGACGGCGACCCCCTGCAACCTCGACACCGATTGCCCCGTGGGGCAGACCTGCTCGAATCCCGGCCCAGGCACTTGCACCATCGCCCCCTCGGGCTCCGCAGTGGGACTGGTCAACGCCGACAGCAATCGGGATGTCGTCGTCTGTGAGTATGCCCTGGCACGGTCCGCGTACCTTCCGGGCAATGGGACCGGCGCTTTTCCCACCTCGAGCGGCACGGTAACGACCGGCATTGGGCCGCGAACTCCTCTCCTGAAGGATCTCGACGGGGACGGTGACCTGGACCTGGTGACGCTCAACTTCGACGACTCCTCCGTTTCAACCTTCCTGGGAAACAACACCGGCGCTTTTGCCCCGGTCGTCCAGGTGATGGGCGTCCGATCCCCCTGGAAGGGCTCGGTCGCGGATCTCAACCTGGATGGCTGGGACGACTTGATCGTGGTCGGCACCACGGCGGGGTCTGTGCAGGCCCTGCTGGGGGACGGGACGGGTCGCTTCGGGGTTCCGGTGCGCTTCGGCACCGGCTCGATTCCCAGAGACCTGACCGTTGCCGATCTGAACGCCGACGGGAAGCCCGATGTGGCCGTCACCAACGAGCTGGATGGGAACGTGTCGATCCTGCTCAACACCAGCCAGAGCCCGATCCTGAACATCACCCAGGTGCCCGGCGGAACTCAGGGATCCTGGACGGCCTTCTTCGAGGCCTCCTCCTACGACCTGATTCGCGGCACCAGCAGCCTGATTACCCAGACCGCAACCCAGGTCAGCCTCGGTCCGGTCGTGTGCATCGAGAACGACTCTCCGAATACCGACAATGTGGGCAATGAGGACAATGTGAATCCCCCCGTCGGGACTGCCTATTTCTACCTGTTCCGCACCCAGGATCAGCTGGTCAAAGGCTCCTATGGGCGCTCCACCCTGGGAAAAGTGCGCGTGGCCGCCTCGGGGGATTGCCTTTGAGAGCTCCAAAATCCGGCTCCGGAGAGATTGGCTTGAACACCCTTCCAGCAGCGCCGGTATTTACTGAGTGAAGGGAGGGATCGAGAATGTCTGATCAACATCACCAGTCCACCGATGAAGTTCTCGACGAATCCATCAACTCTCTTAAATCCATACAGATAGGAATGTCGCCACAGGTCAGAATGCAGCTGGCGCGACGCTGCGCCCAGGCGGCGAGCTCTTCTCCACCGGGGTTGTTGGGTTGGCTGCGCGGAATTTTTGCCATCCCGGTCCCGCAGGCGGCGATGGCCACGGCCTTCGGCCTGCTGGTCCTGTTTGGCGTCACGGCGGTCATGATCTCGGAAAGGTCTGCGGTTCAACCGGTTAACGCCGAGCGAGAGTCGCAGGTCCAGCTGGTGTCGCTGCGCCCCGATGCTTCCGGGCACATCACCCTGGAATGGCGGGATGGCAGCCAGCGGACCTATCGGATTCTCAAGAGCGACAATCCCAGGGATTTCAGCAAGGCGGCCAGCTTCCGCGTGCGCGGCAATCGCTGGACCGATCCGAGCCCGGGGGGAACCGGAATTACCTATTACAAGGTCGAATAGCTGCTTTTTGCTTCAGATTTTGGCTTGACAATCGGATTTTTGACGGTATCTAACAAGTTCATCTCTCTCAATCTAGGCATGTCCCTCGGGGGAGGGGCAGCCACCTCAAAGAGGCGGAGGAGGGTCGAATCGATGGTCAGCAAGGCGAACTGGAAAGTATGGGTCATTATGGGAGCGGCAGTTGCCCTGTTCGTTACCTCGGGCGGACTGCTGATGGCTTCCAACATGGGTTTCAAGATCAATACCGCACTGCAGAACGGCTTCGTGGCCCCGGGCCCCAAGGGTGACAACTGGCGCGGGCTTCCCTGGAACAGCCCCAACACCACCTACACGGCACTGTGCAACACCTTCGCCAACGCCGGCGCCACCAAGGCGAACATCGCCCTGTTGACCGTCAACGCGGCGACCGGCGTCACGACGACCGTGAACTGTGCCGTCGGTAACGCCGCCCTGATTCCCGTGGGTGCCGGAATTCGCGTTCGTGTCACCGGTGCCGTTGCCCCGGCCAGCCCGGCCAACATCGTCCTCGTCGGCTCCAGCAATGAGACGGCGCCGTTTCCGACGATCCAGGGTGGTTTCGTCGCGCCGGGTCCCAAGGGAGACAACTGGCTTGCCCCTCCCTATCACACCACGTCGGTCAACGCCGCCAACATCTGCTCGACCTTCGGGCTCCTTGTAGGTCAGGGAACGGTAACCCGCGTCGAGGCAACGACGGGCGTCGCCACCACCCACAGCTGCGGTCTGGCCGCGAACAACTTCAACCTGATTATCGGCGAGGCAGTCCGGGTCAGAAAGAACACGGCGGGAAATATCGTCGGGACCCTTCCTCCCCATTTCTAATCGTGCTATGATTTCGGCCTCTTGCAGGCCACCTGTGAATGAGGTGATTGCCGTGAACTCGAGTAATCCTAATATTGAGAGGGGGATCAGTGATGCGACTTAAGTGGAGCAGGGGAATCTCGCTAATGGCGGTCGCTGCGATGATTTCCATGATTCCAAGCGGCCAAGCAATGGCGAATTGCACGAACCAGGGTCTGGCGACCATCAACGGCCTGACGAACCACTTCGTGAATTGCGGCCCTGCGCCGACAACCTTCATCTGGTTTCACGGCCGAGGCATTCAGGGCGTGATCGGCGCCGAAAACACTGCCAACCAGGGGAACACGCCTTCCGGGCACGACAGCGCCAACCGTTCCGGAATCGCAGACGGTACGTTCTCGGACTTCGGAGCCCCGGGCGAGTACTACGGCGGCGGAGACATGGGAAACCAGGGCTGGGATGGCTGCATTCAGAACATCCCCGATGGTATCAGCGCCTGCAACGGAGGTCAGAACTACGGAGTCCAGGACTATGTCATGGCTGGAGTCGATCCCGCCGCGCCGAATATCGCCCGGATGGTGGCCGTTTCGGTGGATTTCAACGAAGTCCTGCTCGGGTGGGTGCTTGATAACGCCGCTGCCCCGGTAGTCGACGGGGACCCCTGCGTCGGTGATGCACTTTCCGGGAACCCGAATAACATGTCCTGCAACCCCATTCCCGCCCCCCAAATCACCGGGTTCAGTCCGGTACCCGGCGGGAACAACATCAACCTGGGAATCGGCGCGACCGACGGCATCGAGATTCTGGATGACTGTCTCATCGCCGAGGACAAAGCGACCAACTGTCCGCGCAACCTCTACGCCGGTCGAGTCGTCGTTTACCGGCATGGTGGCTGCACCGCGGCGCAGTCTGCCGGCCTCGATCGCCGGGCCTATGTTTATCCCGCCTCTCCCGCTACCGGAACGCTGGCGATCACCGATCGCTGGATCGTGTATAGCGTTGAAGACGGAAACCTGAACGGTATCCTGGATGCCGGAGAGGATGGCACCAACGGCGGAGTGGTCAATGCCGCCCTGGATCCCCTCATCGTCGCCGGGACCAACCAGTCGTCGACTACCATCAGGGTTCCAACGGTTCCTCTCGCGACCGATTGCATCTTCCTCGGTCTGGCGATTGGTCTCGACAACAACAAGCTCTCGGTCAACCCGCCGACCAACACGATTTTCGGCGAGATGGTCCTCAGCCCGATGGTTTCCGTGAACCCGAACCCGGTTCGGTCTGGAACGGGTACGCCGGTGGCTGACCTGGTCACGGTGATTCGCGCCAGCAAGAGCCAGGGGAAGGGGACCGTGGACTGGGAGACCGGAATCGAGATGAGCACGGCAGGATTCAACGTCATCGGCACGAAGAAGGGCGGCCAGGAGACCAAGCTCAACGGCACGCTGATCGCGGCCAAGGAAGGGACGACGGGAAAGGGTGCCAGCTACACCGTTACCTTCGATGCCGGACAGCTCAAGGGCTCCAGCACCGTCTATGTCGAGATCGTGAAGACCGATGGCTCGAAAGAGCGCTTCGGCCCGGCAAGCTTCTAATAAGAGAGGGGGATTGGATAATGAAGAAGCCTTACGAGAAGCCCGCCATCATCCACAGCGAGAAGGTGGAAGCCCGGGCTGTGACCTGCTCCAAGAGCAATGACACGTGTGGTCCGACTGGACCGATCACCAGCTAGAGTAGTAGCTCTACAAAGAAAAGGGCCACCGGATCTCAATCGGTGGCCCTTTATCTTTTTGGAAGCAATGCAGGCTCTCGTATTCTCCGAAAGAACCCAATGGATACGGTGACCCGTACCCCTTCCGGTCATGACAGCGCCGGCCGCTCCGGAATTGCCGATGGGACCTTCTCCGACTTCGGCGCTCCCGGCGAGTACTACGCGGGCGGCGACTTCGGCAACCAGGGATGGGACGGCTGCATCCAGAACTTCAATGAAGGGCCTTCCGCCTGCAATCCTGGCGCTCTCGATTTCGGACCCCTCGATTACGTCATCGCTGGTGTCGATCCTGCGGAACCTAACGTCGCCCGAATGGCCGTGGTCTGGACTGGAACGAAGTCCTTGTAGGGTGGTTACTGGATAATGCGGGCGCTCCAGTGGTGGACGGGAATGCGTGCGGTGGCGACGGCCTCTCGGGCAATCCTGCCATGTTCTCCTGCACTCCCATTCCCGTTCCGAGCCTGACGGGGTTGATCCCTGTACCGGGCGGCACCAACGTGACGCTGGGAATCGGTGATGTCTCCGCGATTCCCATCCTGGACGATTGCGCCCTTGCCGAGACCAGGGCCACCAACTGCCCCCGCAACCTGTATGCCGGCCGAGTCCTGGTTTACCGGCACGCAGGCTGCACGGCGGCTCATGGAGCTGAGATCGTCAAGACCGATGGCTCCAAGGAGCGCTTCGGCCCGGTGAGTTTCTAGCCAAGGTGCAGCAGTTCACTTGTTAAAGGCCACCGGTGGCACGGCCGGTGGCCTTTTTTGCTGGTGATGGCGGGAAGCCTCGCGCCCGCCTGCGCTATAATGCGCCGCTCCCTTGTCCCTTTCAGATTTCTCGAAGAAGGAGGCTCGTGCAGACTGAACTTCCCTCGGAAATCTCCCCGCCCGAAAGCTTGAGCTGGAGTCGACTCGCCACCTTGTTCACCCTGGGAGCGGGGCTCGCCCTGGCGTTCGTGGCCGCCCTGGGCCTGACGTCGGCGGCTTTTGGCGCCAACCTGGCTGCCCGCTGTGCTCTGGTGGCGACGCTGATGATTGCGGCCAGATTCGGCGGACGCGCGGTCTCGGGCAGGGTGGGTTTACCGCTGCTGGTGGGCGCTGCGTTCCTTGTCCTGCTTCCTTTTCTCGGTTTCCTGATGGCGCCGCTGGGCTCACTTCCGGCTAAAGCCGGGTGGCCTGCCGCGCGCTTCCTGGCCCGGATGGCCCTGTCGCTTCCCGTTCTGGCCGTGCTCGGGTGGTGCGCCGCGGCTGCGCTGGCTCGTCTGACCGGCGCTGGCGGCAAGTTGAGTCTCTGGAGGATGGCGGCTCTGGACTGCGCGATTCTGTGCGCCGGAGCCTCCCTGGGAGCCGTCCTGTCGGGCTTTCCGCTGTTGCCCTGGAGGGGGGATGCGTGGGTCGCATTTGTCGGCGCCTCCGCCCTGTTCGCCGCTGCGGTCCTTTCGAGTCTCTCCAGCAGCTCCGCGTCGCCACGCCCAGGTGTACAGCCGGGGAGCTTCGCGCCGTTCAATTCCCGCGGTCTGATTCTGTGGGGACTCGTGGCCCTCGGCCTGCTCCTGGCCTGGGAGAAAGCGCTGGTGCCCATCTATGGACCTTTTCCTGAGCTTTTCCCGCGCACCCTGGCGATGTTCCTGGCGGGGTGCGCCCTGGGGAGCCTGGCCCTGGCGCTGTGGCCCTATCCCCAGGCTTCTCCACTGCGGCTGCCCATCCTCGCTCTGCTCACCGGGTTCGCCCTGGCCCTGTCCTTGACCCTTCTCAACAGCCTCCCCCTGATGTTTCTGTCCGTCGCCGCTGCCGTCCCCCGGGAGTCGCTCTCTTTTGCTCTGAGAATTTGGGGGATGGGGGGTCTCATCGTGGCGCTCGTGGCGGCCGGAATGGGGGCGATGCTCGCAACTCTCATATCTCATCCAGGACCTTCACAGGAGAGCCGAGCCGGGGTCGCGAACCAAGGCTCCTGGGTCACCTCCACGGCCGGTGGAGTTCTCCTGGCGGCCCCGCTGGCGGCCTTCTGGGGCCTTCCTTCGTTGGGCTATGAGCGATGGATGTGCGTTCTGGCCGTCCTGCTCCTGGCCTACTCGGCGTGGGAGTTTTCCCGGGCGGCCGGCGCCTCGGGGTGGGGCAAGGCTGCCGGGATCTTTCTCTGCCTGATCGGGACCCTGGGAGTGGCCTTCGCGCTGCCGCGCGGCAATCCGAAGCTTCTCGCGAGTGGAGTCTACCTCTACTGGCCGGAAATCCTCGAGAAGTACCAGACCGCCGATCGGTACCGTGAAAAACGGCTGCAGGCCGACGTCCCCTTTTATCGCGAGGGGGGAGAGTCCACCGTGGCGGTGGAAAGCGTTGTGGCGGATCCCAGCGTGATCCTGGCGATCACCGTGGATGGGGCGCTGGCGGCCACCACCTTCTACGATCTGGTCCCGCAGGTGCTTTCGGCCGAGATTCCGCTGCTGATGCACCCTGCGGCTCAAGACGTCTTTCTGGTGGGTTACGGCAGCGGTGTTCCGGCGGGCTCGCTCCTGCTCCACCCGCTGAAGTCGCTCGATGTTGCCGAGCCCGAGCCTGCCGTGGTCGAGGCGTCCCGGCAGTTCGAGCCGGCCAACCGTATCCCGCGCGCCGACCCGCGACTCAGGCTCTTCCATGAAGACCCGCGTCAGGTGTTGAAGTCGCGCCCGGCGGGCAGCTATGACGTCATCCTTTCCCGCCCCTCCGCTCCCGAGGCCGCACCGGGACGCTATCTGATGACCCGGGAGTTTTTTCGGCTGGCCGCGACCCGGCTCAAGCCAGGCGGTCTGTTCGCCCAGGTGGTGCCGCTGCAGGGGATGGATACCGAGGATGTGACCTCCCTCCTGCGCACCATGCAGTCGAGCTTCAAGGACGTGATGGTTATGCAGACCTATTACTTCGAGCTGTTGTTCCTGGCCTCCGACCAGGAAATCCGCTTCAATCTGGAGGAGATGGAGAAGAGTTTTGGCGACGAGAAAATCCGCAACGACCTGACCCGAATTGGCGTGATCGATCCCGATTCCATCGTGGTGCGCTATCGCCTCTCCGGTGAAGGCGCGAGCCTGTTTGCGCGGCCCGGATTGGTCTACGGGGATGCCGGGGCGCCGCCCACGTGGGCCGGCTACCGGGCGGGGGGAGCCCCGGCGGCGGATCAGACGCTCGAGCAGATGGATCGGTATTCCACCGGCCTCGCGGCCCGGCTCACCGGCCTTCCCGAGGGCGCCGCCGGGAACGCCGTGCTGCTCCGCCTGGCGCAATCGGCCCTCGGAGCGCGCGACGCGATCCGCGCTGCGGACCTGGGGGAATCGCTTCTGACCCGGGACGACGCCTCCAATGGTCATCAGGTATTGGGTGACGCCTGTGCCATCGAGCACGAGCAGCTGAAGGCGGTGGAGGAATGGCACAAGGCGCTGCAGGCGAACCCGGAAAACGTCAATGCCCTGATGAGCCTCGCCGATTTCAATACGGATCGCAGCAACTATGCGGAGGCGGAGAAGTATCTGAGTCAGGCCTTGAAGATTCTTCCGGATGACCCCGGCGCCAGCTTCGCGCGCGGCCGCGTGCGCTACTTTCTCAAGCAGTACCGCGAGAGCGAGACCGATCTGGCGCGCGCCATTACCCTCAAAGGCGACGCGGGGGCGCCCCTGGCGCTGTATTATCTGGGGCTGATTCAGAAAGACAAGGGAAACCTCACCGGGGCGGCGGAGTTCCTGCGCCGTTATCTGCAGTGGGGCTATCAACAGGGGCGTCTGACACCCGTCGAGGCGGATGTGCACCTGGCGCTTGCGGACGTCTACACGGGACTCAAGCTTCCGGATCTTGCCGACCAGCAGCGCAAGGCGGGAGAGGCATTGAAGACCCGTTTGGCGGATACGATGCGCACCCAGCGTCAGGCCATTATGGAATACCTGCAAAAACCGTGAAGAGCCGGCACACCCGAGAATCGCCCGAAGAACTGGAACAGCGCCTGGGCTATCACTTCAACGACCCACTGCTGCTGACGCGGGCGCTGACCCATTCCTCCTACGCCCACGAGGTGGCCGGCGGGAACCTGGACAACGAGCCGCTGGAATTCCTCGGGGACGCGCTGCTCGGGTGCCTGATCTCGGAGCGGCTCTTCCGCAGCTTTCCGGACCGCGACGAAGGACACCTTTCGAGGTACAAGGCCTCCCTGGTCAATGCTGAAATCCTGGCTGCCAAGGCGCGCCGCCTCGGGCTTGGACCTCATTTGCTGCTGGGCAACACCGCCGAGCGGGTGGGGGCGCGGACCAAGGGATCGCTCCTCTCCGATGCCTTCGAGGCGCTGGTTGCGGCCATCTACCTGGATGGAGGATTCGAGGCGGCCCGCGCCTTCCTGGAGCGGCAGTTCACCGCCGACATCCGCGGGCTCACGCGCTCGGGGCTGGCCGACGAGCGCGACGCCAAGACGGCCCTCCAGGAGTTGCTGCAGGCGCGCGGCGAGCCGACACCGCGCTATCAGATCCTGAAGGAGAGCGGCCCCGCCCATCGGCGCAATTTCCAGGTGGGACTGGTGCTGAATGGACGAATCGCCGCCCAGGGCCGCGGTCGCACCCGCAAAGCCGCCGAGCAGGCCGCCGCCCGCAAGATCCTTGTGGCTCTGCGGGAAACTTCCTGAAGTCCTAGTTCTCCGGCACGGGCTTGATGCCCCGGCCGGTGAGCTCGGCGATCAGCTCACGGATGCGCTTGGCTTCGCGATGTTGCGGGTAAGCCCGGATCGCTTCCTGGAAATGATAGAGCGCCTGAGCCGGCTGCTGCATACCATCCAGCTGAACCAACGCGATGCCAAAGTGATAATCCGCCAGCTCGGGTGGGGTCAGTCTCTTTCCCGGCGTTCGGGCGGCGCGGATTTCCGCCAGCGCCTCGTTGTAGCGCTTCGAATCGTAGAGCAGTCCCGCCAGGTCGTAGCGCAAGCCGAAGTCCTCGGGGGCGATGAGCAGTGCGCCGCGATAGGCCTTCTCGGACTGTTCGCTCTGCCCGAGCGCTGAGTAGCCTTCCGCGAGGCGTCGCAGGTATGGGGGATACGGAACCTGCTTGGCGGCTTCCTCGACTTGCTTGACTCCCCGGCGTAACAGATCCTCGCCGCGGCTGCGGTCCGTCGCCAGCAGCGCCCTTCCGTGATCCATCCAGGCGGCGCCCAGGCCGAAATGCAGGCCGGCGCGCACCGTGCCGAAGTTCACCCCTTGGGCCATGCGCTCCGTCTCCACCTCCTGCCGCATTCTTCCTGGATCGACCCCCAGGGCGGCGGCGGTTGTCGGATCCATCGGCTCGTCGCCGAGGATCTTCAGCCCCACCCGGTATTCCTTCTCCGCCTCGTCGAAGCGTCCCTGCTCGCGGTAGGCATCGCCGAGGCTCAGCTTGCTCTGCAGCGTCGGGAAAACTCCCCGACCTCCGGTCCCTACGAGATTCATCATCAGCCACAGGACGATGCCCAGCACCGGGATGGCCACGAGCCAGGGCCTATCCCGATATCTGGCCCAGGGCGGAGGGAGCGAAGCGGGGGAGATCTCCGCTTCGCCATCGGTGGGGCGATTGACGAAGTGATCGAACCAGCGGCGGGCCTCGTCCCAGGCCGCCAGCAGCGCGGTGCTGGCGAACAGGCAGAGAAACGGGACGATGGGCACGCGAAAGCGCGAGAAGTTGAAGAACAGCAGCACCGTCGCCATGTAGCCGAACAGCACGAGGTAGATCCACACCAGGGCCCGCCAGCGCCGCCAGCTCAAGACGATTCCGAGCAGCCCGAGCGGGGCCACCGCGATGAAGGTGATGACGTACAGCGGAAGGATCAGGAAAAGACCGGGGAGACTCATCGGGGTCAGGAGAATCTGGCGAATCTCGTAGTAGTTGTAGTTGTCGGGAAGCTCGTAGCTGTTCCAGAAGATCACCAGCTTGCGCCCCAGGAGCTTCAGCCAGGCCCCGGGGTTCTCGCCGATCCACTGGAGCCCCTGCTTCAGCCAGAAGGTGGAGGATTCCCCGGCGGTGAGCTTGCGCCCCGAAAGCTCGCCAGCCTTGGCGATGAAATCCTCGTGCTCCTCCTCGGGAGTTGCATGCACGAAGGGCGGCGGCAGGTAGCGGCCGTTGGCGTCGGCGTTGTTGCCGATGTAGAAGACCTCGCCGCCGCCGGTGGTGAGCAGGGCGAATTCCTTCCCGACCGCGTAGTTTCGCGCCGTGACCGGCAGGATGCCCAGCGCGGCCCCCAGGGTGAAGCAGGCGCACGCCTTCGCCTTCTGCCGCAGATTCAAGGCAGGGAAAGCCAGGAAGAACCCGGCGAGCAGCAGCGGGAACAGCAGGACGAAATTGTCGCGCACCAGCGAAGTCAGCGCGAAAACGAATCCGGCAGCGATCACCAGGCGGCTGCGCGTCGCTTCCGAGCGCAGCAGGAGATCCACGAGATAGACCGTGAGAAACGTCGAGAGGAAGGTCTTCATGATCATCCCCTCGTAAAACAGGAATGGACCGTAACAGGCGACCAGCAACCCGGTGAACAACGCCTCCCGCTCGGAGGCGACCCGGCGGGCGATCCGGATCATGAGCAGGCAGGTGCCGACTCCCGTGAGGATCTGGAAGCCATGCAGCGCCCATTGGAACGGTCGCCCCTCACCCAGGAGCTTCAGAAACACCGCGACCAGGTAAGCGTACAGAGGGCTCTGGACGAAGATCCGGTCGCCGATCCAATGGCCGGCGGCGATCTCCCGGGCCCAGTTGAAATAGAAGAGAGGATCGAGTCGGTCAGGATAGTAGTAGGGGGTCTTGGAGAGCTGGAAAACGTAGGCCAGGCGAAGCAGCAGCGCGAGGCCCGCCACCATCCAGACCCACGCGTGGGAATTCTCCGCAAGCCAGGCGGCGAGACGACCGGGGGGCAGCGGCACGGGAGGAGCGGGCGGGACGGCGCTCGGTTCCGGTGGCGCTTCCAGGGTCTCCGTTTCCATCGATCGGCCTCCTCCCAAGGGCCGGTCATTATACCCTGTCGCATCCCTCTCTTCAGAAGCGACTTCCGACCCGGCCCCCAGCTCGATTCGTCGGTAGCAGCGTGCCGCTTCTCTGGGGATTTGTTTGCAGGGGGGTCGATCTCAGGCGTCGGGTTCGGTGGCCTGGCGGTGGCGCTCCAGCTCGTCGAAGTAGTCGGTCTTGACCAGGATCTCGCGTGGCTTGGCGCCTTCGCCCGGGCCCACGATGCCGTCGCGCTCCATCATGTCGACCAGGCGGGCGGCACGCGCATAGCCCAGCTTGAGGCGGCGCTGCAGGTGGGAGATCGAAGCCTGGCCAGTCTGCACCACCAGGCGGGCGGCCTGGTCGTAGACCTCGTCCACCTCATCGTCGATCCCTTCCTTCTTGGCCTCCACTCCCTTGGTCACCGCAGGATTGAACTCGGGCTTACCCTGCTTGCGCAGGTAGGCGATGACCCGGTTCGATTCCACTTCGGTCAGCAGCGGTGCGTGCAGCCGGATGAGCCGTGAGGATCCGGGCGGCAGGAACAGCATGTCGCCATTCCCGAGCAGCTGCTCGGCGCCGTTGGTGTCCAGAATGGTGCGCGAGTCCACCTTGGACGAGACCCGGAAGGCGATGCGCGAAGGGAAGTTGGCCTTGATCACGCCGGTGATGATGTCCACGGACGGGCGCTGGGTCGAGAGAATGAGATGAATCCCCACGGCCCGCGCCATCTGCGCCAGCCGGGTGATCGACTCTTCCACGTCCGCCGCCGCGGTCATCATCAGGTCGGCCAGCTCGTCGATGACCACGACGATGAAGGGGAGCGATTTCACCGGCTCCTCGCGTGGCATCCCGTCGGAGCCGGTGGTCGAGTGGGTGAGGGGCTTGCCTTCCTTCTTCGACAGGGCCAGCAGCGCATTGAACTGATCGATGTTGCGCACCCCGCACTCCGCCAGCGATCGATAGCGGCGCTCCATCTCGAAGGTGGCCCACTTCAGGGCATTGCTGGCCTGCTTCGGCTCGGTGACCACGGGCGTGAGCAGGTGCGGGATGGAGTCGTAGATTCCCAGCTCGAGGCGCTTGGTGTCGATGAAGATGAACTTCACCTCCTCGGGGCTGGACTTGAACAGGATGCTGGTGATCATCGTGTTGAGCCCGACGCTTTTTCCCGCCCCGGTGGCCCCGGCGATCAGCAGGTGAGGCATCTTGGCCAGGTCGGCGATGAACGGCTCGCCATGAATGCGCTTGCCCAGGGCCAGGGTCAGCTTGCCGCCGGAGGAGTGGTACTTCTCGGAGGAGAGCAGCTCGCGCAGGGCGATGATTTCCCGGCGCTTGTTGGGCACCTCCAGGCCGACGGTGGACTTGCCCGAAATGCGGTCGATGCGCACCGACTCGGCCTGGATGGCGAGGCAGAGATCGTCCGAGAGCGAGGTGATCTTGCTGTACTTCACTCCCGCGTCGGGCTTGAACTCGAAGGTGGTGACCACCGGGCCCGGATGGATCTGCACCACCTGCCCCTGCAGCTGGAACTCCAGGAACTTCGCGGTGATGAGCTTGGCGGTCTCCATCAGCTCCTTGTCGTCCACGCTGTGCTCTTCCTTGGCCTCGTTGAGCAGGGAGAGCGGCGGCGGGGAGTAGCCGGCGAGCGCGCTCAGAAACGGGAAGCCGGGCTGGGTGGACTCTTTTTTGGGCTCGCGGATGGGCTCGGCCTTCTTCGGTGGGGCCGCCGGCTCCACGGGCGCAGACGGCTCGGGGGGAATCGGAATGACCTTCCTGGGAGTCTCCACTTTGGCCCGCGCATGCTTCTGGATCACCTCGCTGCGCAGCGCCTCCCGGCGCCTGGCTTCGCGATGCCGGACCCAGGCGACCAGGAAGCGGCTGGAGGTTTCCTGGGTCAGGCTCCTGAGCCTGGCAAACAGGCTCGCCAGGGAAAGCCTCGTCGCCATGAGGATTCCCACCCCGATCAGCCCCAGGCAGACCAGCGCGGTCCCCACGGCCCCCAGATTGTTGCGCAGGTAGGAAGAGAGCAGATCCCCCAGCCACCCGCCGGAATTGTACGGGGAGCCGCCGATGCGCCGCTCCCCCAGGAGCAGGCTCAGCAGGGAGGCCGCCGAAAGCAGAATCAGCATGGTTCCTGAGAAGCGGAAGGTGTGCCCGTCACCGGCACGGTTCCAGAAGCGCTTCCAGCCCGCCCAGCCCAGCATGAAGGGAAGCAGGTAGGCGCAGAATCCCAGGAATTGCAGCGATCCTTCCGACAGGTTGGCGCCGACGCTTCCCACCAGGTTTCCCGGGGGATGACCGTTCCGGCCCGGACCAAAAAACGTCGGATCGGAGGGATTGTGGGACAACAGGCTGAGGAGGAGCAGCGCGGAGCTTACCAGAAGCAGAATTCCCCAGGCCTCTCCGAACAGGCGGCTGCGCAGGATCGCCCCCCAGTCGATGCGGGGCTTGCGGCGCTTCTCGGGCTTCGCTTTCGCGGTTTTGGCCATCAGATTTCGATCACCACGGGGATGATCATGGGACGCCGGCCCGTTTCCCGGCGGAAAAAGCGCTTCAGATCGGTCTGGATTTTCGCCTGGATCACGTGGGTGTCACCGCGCTCCTCCAGGGTGGAACCGCCCACCGTCGAGCGCACCACGCCGGAGGCGCGCTCCAGCAGGTGGTTCTCCTCCTCCTCCAGAACAAATCCCCGGCTGACGATTTCCGGGTCCGACTCGATTTCGCCAGTGGCCTTGTTGATCACCACGACGGCGGTGACGATGCCGTCCTCCGAGAGGTGCCGCCGATCCCGTATCAGCACCTCTTCGACCTCCTCCAGGGTGGTGTCGATGAATACCCGGCCGGTGGGAATGCGCTCGCCGCGGCTCACCCGGTCCTTGTGGAAAACCAGCCGGTCGCCGTCCTCCACCAGCAGAATGCGATCCGGAGGCACTCCCGATTCCTCCGCCAGCCGCGCGTGGCGGTGCAGCTGGCGGTACTCGCCGTGGATCGGGACGAAATACCTGGGGCGGGTCAGGTTCAGCATGATTTTCAGCTCTTCCTGGCTGGCGTGCCCGGAGGCATGCACCGTCGGCGACGAGTCGTCCAGCATCACTTCCGCGCCGCGTTTCAGGAGGTGGTTGACCACCCGGGAGATCGCCTTGTCGTTTCCCGGAATCGTTCTGGCCGAGAAGATCACCTGGTCTCCCGGCCCGATCTTCACTTCCTTGTGCTCGTCCAGGGCGATGCGGGAGAGGGCCGACATGGGCTCCCCCTGGCTCCCGGTGACCACCAGAATCAGCCGTTCGGGGGCCACGCGGGAGGCGGATTTGGGCTCCACCAGCACGCCCGCGGGAATCGACAGATGGCCGAGCCGTTCCGCGACCTTGGTATTCTGCAACAGGCTGCGTCCCACCAGGCAGACCCGCTTTTTGTTGGCGTCGGCGATGTCGAGTATCTGCTGGATCCGGTGGATGTGGCTGGCAAACGTGGCCACCAGCACCCGCTTGTGGGCGCGCCTCAGAATCGGCTCCAGCGCCTCTCCGACGCGGCGCTCCGACGGGGTGAATCCCTCGCGCTCGGAATTGGTGGAATCGCTCAACAGCGCCAGCACCCCTTCGTCGCCGAACTGCCCGAGGCGCGGGAAATCGAACAGGCGGCCGTCTACGGGTGACTGGTCGATCTTGAAATCGGCCGTGTGGATCACCAGGCCCACAGGGGTGCGGATGGCCAGGGCCAGGGCCGCGGGGATGCTGTGGGTGACCTGGATGAATTCCACCTTGAAAGGACCGATGTCCACGACGTCCCTCGCCTTGACGACGCGCAGGTCGGAGCGGGCGTCCAGCTGGTGCTCGGTGAGCTTGGCCTGAACCAGCCCCAGGGTGAAATCGGTTCCGAACAGGGGAGCGCGCACGGCTTCGTACAGGTAGGGGACGGCCCCGATGTGATCTTCATGGCCGTGGGTCAGGAGAATTCCACGCACTTTGTTGGCCCGCTCGAAAAGGTACTGAATGTCGGGAATGACGAAATCGACACCCAGGAACTCCTCTTCCGGGAACATCAGCCCCGCATCCACCACCAGGATGTCTTCCCCGTAGCGCAGCAGGGTGCAGTTGAGCCCGAACTCGCCGCACCCCCCCAGGAAAAGGATCTCCAGCGGGTGGTGGCGCGAAGCGTGCTGGGAAGACTTTTCAGAAGATTTCATTCGACCATTTGAAAAATGGTGTTGCCGGGGTAGGGACTGCGCTCTTTCGGTGCGCGAGCGCGGCGGATTATATCAGAGAATATGGCCCTTCAGATGCCGTGTCAGCTCGACGTATCCCTGCAGCGGGATGCGCTCCGGGCGGTCCTCGGGGTTGATGCCGGTGGCGCGCGCCGCCTCGTCCGCCAGGGCCACCTCGATGCGCAGCCCCGCCGCCAGAGTGTTGCGGAGCATTTTACGCCGTGCGGAGAAAGCCGCCTTCACCACCCGCTCGAAGTCGGCTTCGTCGGAGGCGGAGGGGAAGGGCGAGAGGCGCGGCGCGAAGTGCAGCAGGGTGGAATGCACCGCCGGTGGAGGGGTGAAGCACGCGGGGGACAGGTCCAGGATCCTGCGGCAGGTGGCACGCGCGGCGCACAACAGGCTCAGCACGCCGAAAATCCGGCTCCCCTCCGAGGCCAGAATCCGGTCGGCAACCTCCCGCTGCACCATCAGGGTCCAGTCGGCGAACAGCCCCGCCTCGTGCAGCAGCCGCACGACCGCGGCGGAGGCGACCGAATAGGGAAGGTTTCCCGCCACGCGCACCCCCGGGCCCGCCAGGAGCGGGCTCTCCACCAGGCCTTTGAGATCCACCTTCAGGATGTCCCCCACGCTCAACGCGAAAGAGCTTCCCGGTGCCACTCTGCGGGAGAGCTGCTCGGCCAGGGAGGCGTCCAGCTCCACGGCGAGAACGCGGGCCCCTGCGGCCAGCAGGGGAAAGGTCAGGGCGCCGCGTCCCGGCCCGACCTCCAGGAAGCGCTCTCCCGGGAGCGGCGCGATGCCCGCCACCACCCGTTCCACCGCGCTGTGCCGGGTCAGGAAATGCTGTCCCAGGCGCTGGCGTCGGGAGCGCGAAAGTCTCGGCATCAGCCTTGTATCCTTTCGGCCGTCACGGCATCTCAATCAGCGTTGCAAGGGGCGGCCGGCGCGATTCTGAGATTTGCCGCTCCCCGGCCGCGTATGGTATAAGCACGCGACTTTTTTCAGGAGAATGCATGGCGAGCCAGGATGTGCTCACATTGGATGGCAAGAGCTTCGAGCAGGAGCTCGGGAAAAAAGGAAGCGGCACGCTCCTGGTCGATTTCTGGGCCGAATGGTGCGGTCCCTGCCGGCTCATGGGCCCGATCATCGACAAGGTCGCCACCCGGTTCAAGGGAACGGCGCGAGTTGGAAAAGTGGACGTGGATCAGAATCAGGCGCTGGCGGCGCGTTATGGGGTCCTGAGCATACCGACCCTATTGCTCTTCAAGGATGGGCAGGTGGTCGAGCAAGTGGTCGGCACCACCTCGGAAGACAATCTGGCCAGGCTCATCGAGCGCCACAGCCTGTAATCCGGTTCTCAGCGGGTGCGGGCCAGGTTGGGAAGGTCCGGAACCACGGCGATCCCGCCATCCGGCATCAAGGCCATCCCGGCGATCTGCCCGCCACTGCCGGCTTCCTTCAGCGGCCTCAACACCACGTCGGTCTCACCCAGCACGGCATCCACCGCCAGAGCGTAGCGCTGCGGCCCGACCCGGTAGACCAGGCCGGGAAACCCCGTCCGGGAAGTGCCATCCGCCTGAGCCCAGGGAATCCTCGGAAAGCGGACCAGCGGCATCGGTTCATTGCCGTCTTCCTGCCAGAACGATTTCCCTTCGCGGATGCGAATGTGCGAGGCGGGCAGTTCGACGGCCCGCTCCACGCTCGCCACCGGAATGGCGAAGAGATGCTTTCCAGCCTGGCAGAGATAGGAGCGCACCAGGCTCACCCCGGCCGGCAGGATCATCTCCAGCTTCCAGGAGCCGTTGTCCGTGCTCAGCGCCGCGGAGCCGCCGAGCTTGGCCATGTTCTCTTGAAGCTTGCGATCCATCGCCGCCACGGCGGGCTTGTCGGCCGACTCGGGAAACTGCAGGGTGAGGCAAAGGCGCTGCGCGTTGCGGGTCACCGCCAGCTGCAGCTCCGCTTCTTCGGGCCTGCCCAGCTGGCGGAGGATGTCCTCTCGGCCGACCGCCGCTTCCACGAACCCCGGCAGCAGTGATTCCAGCACTTCGCCGACCTCTTCGAGCAGGGCGAGGTCGAGCCGGGCGTCACCCCCATGGATCTGTAGGTGAACCCGCCGCGAAGAGTCTCTCGCCGCTTCTTCCGCGCGGCGCAGCAGCCGCGAGGCGATGCGATCGAACGGGACCAGCCGGGCGGCGAAGATCTCGGCGCGCATGCGCGAAATGCCCCGATCGATGCGGCGCAGGATGGGATCCAGGGCGGCATGGTCGGCGGAGCCGTTCACGGGAAGCAGATGGCGGGCGACCTCCTGCCGATCCGTCGCCATCTGCTCGAGGTGATCCAGCAAGCGGTCCAGGAGCGAGGCCTTGACTCGCAACGATCCGTTGAGAGCCGAAGCCGTGCGCGACGGGAGCTTTTCGGGAACGCCATGCTCCCGGGTCAAGGCCGGGCTCACGATCACGTCGGCCACCCCGGTCAGGCGACCCACCCAGCCGCGTGCATCCTCGGACGACAGGCGCGTCCGCAGCGTGAGCTGCAGGGTCGCGGGGGCATCGGCGGCGAACATCGCTTCGACCTCCCCCTCCTGTTCCAGAAGCTCACCGATTCTGGCGACCAGGGAGCGCAGCACCCGAACCCGGGCGCGCGGCAGGGGAGTGTCCTCCATCAGGGCGATCTGCAACATCAGGTCTCTGGGCGTCTCCTCGCCCGGGGGAGGGGTCGGAGGCGTGCCCCCGAGAGTTCGGAGAACGTCCAGCGCGGAGTAGGGCTTGGTGATGAAGTCGCTGCCCCCGGCCGCCAGGGCGTTCAACACCGCTCCCTCCTGATCCGCCGAGGCGGCCACGATGATTCTCGGAGAGGGCTCCATGCGCGTCAGGGCGCGGGTCAGCTCCACTCCGTCAAGCGACGGCATGATCAGGTCGGTGATGATGAGGTCAGGCCGGATTTCCGGCGCCAGCGCGAGGGCCGCCGTGCCATCGGAAGCCTCGGCCACGATCCGGTAGGAGCCGCTCTGCTCCAGGATCTCGCGAAGCATGGAGCGCAAGAACGCGGTGTCGTCCACCAGGAGCACGCTGCGCGGCATCAGGTTTTTCCGAAGAGGTTGAGAACCCAACCGACGAGAATGCAAGTCCAGCGCATTATGGGACGGTCTCCCGAAGGAGTCAATGCTCGTCGAATGCGCTCCCCTGACGGTGCCGGCAAAGTGAAGTAGACTCGCCCTTCCCATTGGGATCTTGGCGGGGGAGGGACCCTCAGGTGCCGGTAAGAGCGAAATCCCGACGAAGTCTGCCGGGGTTGGTGCGCTTGCACGGGGAAGTGCAGGGGCCCAGGAAAAACGCCTGGGAAGGTGTCTTCGCGGTGACCCGCCGCATTCCCCGCGGCAGGGTGATGACCTACGGCCAGATTGCCACACTGTTGGGAAGTCGGCTCTCGCCACGCGCCATCGGGTGGGCCCTGCACGGGTGCCCGCGCGACGTTCCCTGGCATCGCGTGGTCAACGCGTCGGGAGGCTGCTCCACCGACCGAATGCCCAACCTGGCGCCGGGACTTCAGCAGGCGCTGCTGCGGGCGGAAGGAGTGGACTTCCGGCCCAACCAGACCCTGGATCTCGGTGTCTACCGCTGGGTGCCGAGACGCAAGCCGGCGCCACGCAAAGGGGGCGACGGCGGCCGGATGGAAAAAAACTTGCGGCGAAGCCCCTGAGACGGCCCACGCCACGCTGGCCTGGATCTCCGCGGAGCCGGCCCGCGGCCGTGACAAACTGGCGCCCGGTTTCCCAGGCTGAAAACTTGGATCTGCAATATCTTGCAGTATCATGCTTTAGTGATGGTTGGGCTATTTCCCCCTGGCACTCCTCTTGCTAAAATAGTCGCCCCCTCGCCATCCGGCGGGGGCGGGCCTCGTTCACCGGATATGCCATCTAGAACGCCAGCCCCCCGCTGAAGCGGGAGGTCGGCTCCCAAAGGGAGCGAAGTTTCGACATGGAACAAGACATCCGACGCCTCAACGATCTCGTCGCTCAAAAAAGCTCCTTCGTGGAGCCGCTCCTCACAGAAATCCGCAAGGTCATCGTAGGTCAGCGTTACCTCCTGGACCGCTTGCTCATCGGTCTCGTCACCCAGGGGCACATCCTCCTGGAGGGAGTGCCGGGGCTGGCGAAGACGCTAGCGGTGAAGTCCTTCTCCGATTCGATCGACGCCAAATTCCAGCGCATCCAGTTCACCCCCGACATGCTTCCCGCGGATCTGATCGGCACGATGATTTTCAATCCCCGGGACGGCGTCTTCACCGCCAAGAAGGGACCGCTGTTCGCTCACGTCATCCTGGCGGACGAGATCAACCGGGCGCCGGCCAAGGTCCAGTCGGCGCTCCTGGAAGCCATGCAGGAGCGGCAGGTCACGCTGGGGGACAAGACCTACCCGCTGGAGCCGCCGTTTCTGGTCCTGGCGACGCAGAATCCCATCGAGCAGGAGGGAACCTACCCGCTTCCCGAAGCTCAGGTCGACCGCTTCATGCTGAAGCTGAAGGTGGACTATCCCAACAAGCAGGAAGAGCGCGCCATTCTGGATCGGATGACCGGGGCGGAAATCCCCTCGGTGCACCGGGTCGTTTCCCCCGCGGACATTCTTGCGGCGCGGGACGTGGTGAATCTCATCTACATGGACGAGCGGGTCAGGGACTACATCGTGGACATCGTCTTCGCCACCCGGGCTCCGAAGGATTACAAGCTGGACATCGCCCCGCTCATCGCCTTCGGCGCCTCTCCCCGGGCCACCATCTTTCTCACTCTGGCGGCCAAGGCCCACGCCTTCATCAAGGGGCGGGGCTTCGCCACGCCGGAAGACGTCAAGTCGATCGCCTTCGACGTCCTGCGGCATCGCGTTCTGCTGACTTACGAGGCCGAAGCCGAGGACGTAACGCCCGAATCCATCGTGCAGCGCATTCTGGACACCCTGGAAGTGCCGTAAGGCGCCGCGCGATCCGGCCGGGAGAAGCACGCATGCCCCTGAGCTCCCAGGAAATCCTGAGAAAAGTCCGGCGGATCGAAATCCGTACGAACCGCCTGGTGAATGAGTCCCTGGCGGGGGAGTATCACTCCGTCTTCAAGGGGCGGGGCATGGAGTTCGACGAAGTGCGCGAGTACACGCCGGGAGATGACATCCGCACCATCGACTGGAACGTCACCTCGAGAATGGGCCATCCCTACGTGAAGAAGTACGTGGAAGAGCGGGAGCTGACGGTCATGCTCGTGGTGGACGCTTCCGCGTCGGGCGATTTCGGCACCGTGGGCGGCACCAAGCGCGCCCTCTCGGTGGAGGTGTGCGCGCTCCTGGCCTTCTCGG
>Ga0137425_1000152_pt1 | contig 23381 bp, 14 predicted proteins | sample EasRivERMZT640_2_FD_102318 | JGI IMG/M metagenome (GOLD analysis project Ga0137425, IMG submission 102318) | Soil microbial communities from meander-bound floodplain in the East River, Colorado, USA - East River MetaG ERMZT640_2 | ecosystem: Environmental > Terrestrial > Soil > Floodplain ...
CGACAAGTGCGGAACACCCAGCCGGCTGAAGACGGACAAGGCGAAATCGAGCAATCCCGCCGGAATCTCCTTGATGAACTCGAAACGGCCGCTGCCGCTGGCCCGAAAGTCGTCCTGGCGTGTCCGGCGCATCAGGACATAATACTTTTTCCCGTAAATCAGGACCTTCCAGTCATTTCCCAGGCCGGGGAGGAAGGGCTGGACGACGAATTTTCGGCGATGCCGCGATTCCCGCACGTACCCCTTCCGCTTCCACATGCGGCCGAGATCCCAGGCCTCCGTGGGCCAATGCCGGCTGGAGCTGACCGCGGATGCGGCCTGAGCGAGGTCCTCCGGGCTCTTGCAGAGGCGCACCCCGACACTCATGGAGCCCGAGGCGGGCTTGACCACACTGGGCAATTCGATGTCTCCGGCCCTCCCCTCGAACTCTTCCCGCGTGCCGAAGAAACGGCTTGTGAGGCTTCCCGCCTCGTCCTCCAGCAACTGTTCCCGAAGGATCTCCATGAATACCTTGTTGTGATGCGCCCTGAGGAATTTGAATGCAGGAACCAAACGGGCTCCGACAATCTCCAGCCCCAAGACGATGTCTTCGATGAACGACCGGTAGTGAAGCTCATGATCCTCGGCGGAAGTGTAGAGGAAGCACCGATCCTTGAGGTCAGCGCTGCGGAAATCCACGTCGCAGAAATGGAGGAACCGCGCGCGACAACCACGGTCCTGGAAGTGGCGCGCGAGCTTCTCCCGGTCCAGGCCGCTCCGATAAGGAATCGCCCCGTGCTTGGTTCCGAAGTGTCCCTTGTAATCCACGAGCAGGCTGATGTCTTCCATGCTCTCTCGTGCTGAGGCTCACCCAGCGAGCCTCAGTCGGCGTGATCGTTGAACTCCAATTCGACGTGCCCTCTCCACCCGGCGGGAGGCAGGAATCGATGTAATACCGGAAGCGAGCCGACGCCTCGGAGCTCCTGCCCATTCCACTGCACCTTGATGGTTTCCGGGTCGAAGTCACCCCAGCTGTCCCTTCCGAACTCCGCGTGGTGCGACAGCTGAGGTATCTTTCTGAAATCGAGCCCCATCAGCCGGGCGAGGCAAAAGTCCAGCACGAAGGGATTTTCCGAGATCCCCACGATCCCTGTCTCGACCGGCAGAGGCTGCAGGGGACCATTTCCCTCTCCCGCGACGAGCCCGTCCACGATGGTCAGGTAATGGCGCTGCGGGACCTCCGCCAGAGCTCCTCCGTCAGGTTTTGCGTACAGCACAATCTTGTTGAGGTCGTAAATCATCCTCCAGATGCTGTCGTTTCCGTACCAGGATCCGCCGGAGATCAGGAATCGCTTTCCCAAGCCTTCCCTCGTTGCCTTGACCTCGATCCCGTACAGGCGTCTGAAGGCGCGCCAGGATTTCTGCAGCACTCGGAAGAGCAGCTTCGATTTTCCCCGCGCCCATTGATGCACTCGCGCCTGGAGAACGATCGGCCACTCGACATCCGGCGGGAACTCGTCCCCTCCGGAGCCTGGAGACCCGGCCTTGAAGTGCACCAGGAAGGCCTTGTTCGCGTTCATCCCGACGAGATTCTTCAAGGCGCCCGTCATCCCCGCCTTCTGATGCGTCTTCATCTTCGGCATGTTGATGAACAGCTCGCACTCCAGCAGGCTCCGTGAAATGCGGTAGCGGTGATAGCCCTTGTGATGGCTGCTCTGGGTCTCCTCCGGTGAATAGTCCGCGACTCGGAACGACGTCGCCGCCTCGCAGATGGGATCCAGGAAACTCTGCTGATCCAGAGTCACATCACTGTACCCCGCGGGGTCTCCGACATCCTCCGAGGACGTGTCCGGCGTCAGGTACCCGTTCAACACTCGCACCCGTTGTGCCCGGAGGTCCCGGAACTCAATCCGCGGCCGGCTCCGCGACTTGTATTTGCTCTCCAATCGGTCGATCCCGGCCTGTTCCCTCAACAGCTGCCAGTCACAACTCTGGATGGGTACGTCCGCCACCAGCAGCGACTCGAGCGCTTCATACTTCTGAATGCAGATATCGATTGTCGCTTCGATCAGCGTGGGGCTGGTGACCAGGGCCCGGATTGGAAAGTCAGGGTCAGTTTCATGGATGACCCAGTTGGGCTTGATGACGATGCGTCGGATCGCTCCATCCGGCAACGCAGCACGCAGCAGCGGGATAAGGTCGGCGTCGCCCTTATTAGCGGAATGGATTTGGCACGATTGAGACACGTCACTCTCTCTCGATCGAATGGTTTCCGCCCCTAAAGCCTGCGCAGGCAGTTCCACCCTACCTGAGCCGTTCCAAGACCGTGGCGAAGCATTGCTGTTGCATCCGTGGTTCTGCCCGACGGGACCATGAGTATACAATGTCGCTCTTCATCGATTCGTATTCGGGAGAAAATCCGGTTGCCGCTCAGAGAGAAAGTTCTTCGTGGCGGTATCTATCTTTCCTTGCGACAAGGAGTCGGCCTGGCTGTTGGAGTGGCTGGGGTTTTGCTAGTCACCCGGCTCATCGGTCCTACCCAATACGGTCTCTACCGCGGCGCCCTGGAAATCATGGCATTCTTCGCCGGCGTCGCTCGCTGGGGACTGGATGCCTATTTAATCCGACGCGAGGAACCGCCCACACGTGCCGTTTACAACCAAGCGTTCAGCCTACTGCTCCTCGGCTCTTTGGGTTTCGCGGCTCTTGGATTCCTATCCATACCCCTGCTCGGGCGATGGCTTGGTGACATCCGATATCTCGCACCTTTACAGGTCCTTCTGGCGGCTCTCCCGTTTACCGTCCTCTCCATCCCGGCCGTGGCCCAGATGGAGCGCGAGCTCGACTATAGGAAGGTTGCCGCCCTCGAAACGATTGGCCAGATTCTCTACCAGGGCCTGTCGGTTCTGCTTGCGTGGAGAGGCTGGGGGCTCTGGGCCCCCGTTGCGGGCTACGTGGTCTGGAATGTATGGACGACCATCGCGAGCTGGATACTCGTCCGATCGAGCCCCGGCTGGCACTGGTCGACCTCTCTGGTCCGGGAGATGCTAACCTACGGAGCCGGATATTCTGCCTCGTTCTGGGTTTACAACATTCGATCGCTGGTGAACCCTCTCATCGTAGGAAGATATCTGGGCCCGGAGCAGGTGGGATTCGTCTCGCTGACCATTCGACTGGTGGAGGTTCTGGGTTTTATCCGTGCAGCGACATTCCGACTCTCGCTGGCGACCCTTGGCAGGGTCCAACAAGATGCCGACCGTCTACGGCGCGCGCTGGAAGAGGCGCTCGGCCTGCAGGCCCTTGCCCTGGGAATGCCGCTGGCAGCTTTTGCATTGGTGGCACCGGTGGTCTTGCCCCGACTGTTTGGGGATCAGTGGGCCCCTGCCCTGGAGATTTATCCCTTCATCTCGCTTGGGTTCATGGTGGGTGGAATCTTTGGAATGCTGGCTTCCGTCCTATACGTCAAACGGCACAATCTCCAGGTCACCGGAGCCAATGCTGCTCATTCGCTCCTTTTCGTATTCCTCGCCATCCTTCTTGTTCCTCGCGTCGGTCTACTCGGATACGGATATGCTGAGATCGGCGCCATGGCATCCTATTTCGTGTTGCACCGCTTCGCGACTCGACAATTCAGCTTCACCTACCGCAATGCGATCCCATGGGTTCTGGCATTCGTGCCCATGCTCTTCGCGCCCATGCTGGACTGGCCCTGGCGAATGGCCTTGATCCTTCCCCTGGCATCTGTCTGCGCCACTCCGATGGCCCGGGAAAAGCTCGGAGAAGTCTGGATTCTCATTCGCCGCGGGACGGCTTGAGGAAAGGGCGTTGGGGTGTAGGCCTGCAGGCGTGCGTTCTGGCCTTCGGGACTGGTATCCCATGCCCAGCTTAGATGCCGGCGAACCGCGTGCGAGGGGTGGCGCTACTTACTTCGCTCCACGGGCGAAGAGCACCGCGGGAATGGTCTTGAGGATGATCTTGACGTCTTTCGAGAGCGACCAGGTGTCGATGTACTCCATGTCCAGGCGCATCCACTCGTCGAAATCGATTGCATTGCGCCCTCGGGTCTGCCAGAGGCAGGTCAACCCGGGTTTCATGCTCAATCGGCGCCGCTGCCAGCGCTCGTAACGCTTGACCTCCGAGGGGAGCGGCGGCCTCGGCCCAACCAGGCTCATGTCCCCCTTCAGGACATTCCAGAGCTGAGGAAGCTCATCCAGGCTGGTGCGCCGCAGGAACGCTCCCACACGCGTGACGCGCGGATCTCGCGTGAGCTTGAAGACCGGCCCGGACATTTCATTGAGCACCTCCAGGGCGGCGCGCTGGTGCTCCGCATCATGGACCATGGAGCGGAATTTCAGCAGGACGAATCGCCTTCCGTTCAGTCCCGTGCGCGTTTGCCGGAAAAGCACGGGCCCCTTCGACTCCAGCTTGATCAGCACGGCGAGGATGACCATCAGGGGCAGCGAAACAACGAGACCTATGAAGGAAACCAGGATGTCCATGAGCCTCTTGAAGAAAATGTCCGCTGCGGCGTGGGGCGTGGAAGCCAGGGTCAGGATGGGAATACCGGAAACCGAGCTGAGGTAGGTACGGGCAAATATGGAGTGCGCGAAATCCGCCCGAATATGAATTTTCGTTCCCACTTCCTCGCACTTCAGCAGTTGGGCCTCGCACCGGGCCAGGCGATCGATGGGCAGCGCAAAAATGATTTCGTCGATGATCTCCCGGTCCACGATCTCTGGTATGTCGTCGACCGATCCCAGCACTTTGTATCGGTCGGCCTGAACGTGCTCCTGCCCGAAGTCGTTGACGAACCCAGCGACCCGAAATCCAAAGTCCTTCCCTTCGGTGAGGGTATCGGCTACCCGCAGTGCGCCCTCGTTGATACCCACAATGAGCACATTCCGGTAGTTGAACCCTCGGCGTCGAGCCATTCGCTGGAATGTCCGGATGCCCGACTTTTCGGCCAGCAGCAAAAGATAGAACAGGCCAAGAAACAGCCCGAACAGTGACCGGCTGAAGTACTTGGCCTGAAACACGAAGATGGCGGCGCCCAGGATGACTCCACCGAGGGCGACGGGCTTTGCCACGATCAACGGCAAATCCAGAAAGCTGCGTGTCCGAAGCGAGCCATAGATTCCACCGAGACGCAGAAGGAGGTGAAAGGTCGGTATCGACAGGAAGAGGAGCCAGACAAATTTTCGCAGCTCGATGCTGACCAACGAGGGGTCCAGGAGCGGCAGCATCCAGAATCGGATCGAAAATGCCAGGAAGAAGGATAGGCAAAGCAGTAGCATGTCGCAGATCGCCACCACCGCTGCTAGTTCCTTGGCCTTCTCTTTCAGCACGAAGGTGCTCCTCTGGAGCCGCGCCCGCCCAGCAACGCGCCGGCAAGCAACCCCGCAAAACGCACATTCGTTAGGAGGTACCTTGCTGCCAGTCTTCTAGGCTCCTGAATCACGCGATAGGACCATTCCAAACCGGCGCGGCGCATCCACACCGGCGCACGACGGGTTCTCCCTGCCAGAATATCGAGCCCTCCCCCGACTCCCATGGCAAATGGCACGCCCAACCTCTCTCGGTTATCCAGGAGAAAGAGCTCCTTCCTCGGACTCGGCATTCCCACGAACAGGATATCGGCTCCGCTGCTCCGGATTCGGCTCACCACTCCGGGTTCCTCAATATCAGAGAAAAAGCCGTGTTGAACCCCCACCACTCGGACTCCCGGAAATGCGCCCTCGACACTCTGTCGAAGAATGGCCGCAACCTCGGGCCGTGCGCCCAGCAGAAAGAAGCGCCAGTGCCGAATCGCTCCCTCCTTTAGCAGTTGTGCCATCAAGTCGACCCCCGCCACTTGTTCGGTCTTCCCCCGGCGGAGCAGCCTCATCCCCCAAACCACCGACATGCCGTCCGGGGTTATCAGATCAAAACCTTCAAGCAGCTTTCTGATCCCCGGGTCTCTCCGCGCCTCCACCACTTTCAGGGCGTTGAGCGAGCAGTGCATGATGCCCTGCCGGGTCTGGACAGCCCGAACGGCAGTCTCCCGAACTTCTCCCATGGAAAGAACATCTAGGGAGATTCCCAGAAAGCTCGTTCTCATGGGGCAGGCCTTTCGGCTTGCGCAGCAAGCTCCGCAGCCGCTCCGTCGGACGAGAAGACCTCGCGGTAGATCTCAAGAATGGTGGCAGCAGTTTTGTCGAGCGAATATTCCTGCATTTTCTCTCTCGAGCTGCTTCTCTCGCCGCTTCTCAATACCTGGACGATGCTCGCGCTCATTTCGTCGGGGTCAGCCCCACATACGTGGCAGTTGTGGGCGCCGGCGAGTAGGTTTGGAACGTCGCCCACCGGCGTACTGATGACGGGTAGATTGCACGCCATGGCCTCTTTGACTACGTTGGGAGAGCCCTCATTCGCCGAGGTCAGGAGCAGGAGGTCCGAAGCGTTGTAATAGTCCGGCAGTTCAGCCTGGGGCTTTCCCGCAACGATTCGTAACTCCACGTCGGGCATGGTTTTCTTCACGGACTCGACGGCGGCTCGGGCGAGCTGAGGCTGTTTGACCGCGGGTAGCTCGGGATCGGCGCAAACGAAAAGCACCACCGGGTGATTCTGCTCCCAACCCAGGCGCGTGCGCGCCGCGGATCGATCACCGGGACGGAAAAGCTCCAAGTCCACGCCGCTTGTCACGATGTGAGCACGCTTGCGCACCCAAGGCAGGAGCAAGCGTGAGAGCATCCCCTGAGAGCGGACCACACATGCTGCCGCCCGCCATGAAGCTATCTGTCCCAGGATGAAAGTGAGAAGCGATCGCAGCGGAGCCCGCTCTCTTCCGGCGAACCCTGGATTCAGATCGCTCCCGCAATAGCTCACCACCAACGGAACTCGGAACTGCCAGGAGGCGACAAAACCGCACAGTCCATAGTAGGCGTGGACCATGCCGAAGCGACCCTCGCGCAATGCACGGTTCACCCGCCATATTCCCTTCAGGTAATTCAAACGCGACCGCCGCCCGTCGATCAGCAGCACTTCATGGGGGCATCCCGCACCGGACAGGGAGTCGACTTGCCGCTTTACAAAAGTCCCAAACGCAGGAAATTCAGGCGAGGGATACATTCCCGTCACCACGAGAACCTTCGTGTGAGGCCCCTCTTTGCTCCATTTTTCCGCAGCGTGATCAGACAAGTCTTGCTCCATGCGAAAGCGAGGCGCCGCTCTGCCGTGCTAGGCGGCGGTTACGGATCGACCATGGTCTCGCAGCCATGCAAAGCACGCCTCATAACTACGGATGGCTTGCGGAAGAGCGTAGCGCTGTTCGGCGTCCAGGCGTGCCTTTGCCCCCATTTCGCTCCGGAGGGCTGCATCCTTCAGCAGGGTCTCCAGGGCGCCGGCCAAGCTCTTCGAAGTCATGGTTCGGACCAGCATCCCATTCTCGCCATCCCGGATGATCTCCCTGGGTCCGTAATCCACATCGAAGGCGACGACCGGAAGTCCGGCCGCGAACATTTCGATGATGACGTTACCGAACGGCTCGAATTGCGAAGGAAGCACACCGATCGATGCCTTCTTCAGAATCGGAAACGGATCAGGGTGATAGCCGTAAAAGTGCGTGCAGTCGCTCACTCCCAACTCCCCCGCCAGACGTTGCAGGGATTCCCTCTCGGGACCGTCACCGATCAGGTGCAGCTCGGCGGCCCCAGGCGGTAGGTGCGCGAGCGCACTGATGAGCAGGTCAAACCGCTTCCACGACACAAACCGACCCATCGCCACGATTCCCCGCTCTGGCCGCTGCGTCCCGGTTTCGCGGGGTGCGGGCAAGCGGCCCAGGTCAACCACGTTGGGTATCTGCACCATCGGAATCCCAACCCCCTCCAGACGCGCGGCAAATTCCTTCAGAATGCCACGTGAGGGAGCAACGATCATGTCCACTCGGCGGTCGACCAGCCCGTCGATGACCCGCTTGGAACGCCGGAACGACTCCCCCAGTCGAGCCTGGGAGGGCATGACCTCCTTTCGAGCGATGAGGCTGGCTCGCTGTGAGCAGAGTCGATTGGCAAGCCAGCTCAAGACTGCCGCGTATTCCATGGATGCGATGATGAATTCCGGACGGAACTCTGCAAGAATTCGTCTCAGCCGAAAAACCAGAAACGGGAAATCCCATCGCGACCTCTTCCCCAAGTCGTAGAGCGGAATGTTCGCGGGCACCTCGCCGACCAGCGCCCCGGTGAGCTTGCAGCACACGATGGCTGGACAGTACCGATCGAGATCCAACCCATTCAGCAGGAGAGTCATCTGGCGCTCCGCTCCGCCAATCTCGAGGGTGGGGATCACGATCAGGAGTCGCGTACGCGCGCCGCTCTCGCTCAGATGTATCCCCCGCCCGCCTGCCTCGGAGCCGCTCCGAAGTTGGTGAGAGTTGCGCTGTCACCCGAGCGCTCCGGCGCCCGCGATGGTGCTTCTTCCGCTTGCCGTAAAACCGCAAGCATCCCAACGAGAAGAACCATGGGAATGATTCCTGCGCCGCAGCTCAAGATCGGATAACCAGGGAGACTGACCATCCCTGCCACCATGTACGCGACCAGCGTGCGGCTCAGAACTGCCAAGTCGCCTCCCGCCTCATAAAGGCGAGAGTGCCAACTGCCCCTCGAGAGCTGGTAGAGTCCCGCGGCGAGAAGCGCGATCCCGAGAACTCCCAGCCGTCCGAGAAGATCGACCCATCCAACATCGTAATTGCCCGTCCCTTCCAGCTGATGCAGGGCCTCCATCTGCTGACCCCCGGCACTGTCGTGGTGAAGAAAGCCGATGCCCACCAGCCAATGCTCGCGCAGGATGGGCGCCCACCTTTCGATTTGCTCCTGTCGAACTCCATAGCTTCCGCTGAGCTGCTCCACCTCGGTCACCGTCGAGAGAGCCCTGGAAGCGATCATTTGGCCGTATTCGGGATGGATCGCGCCAATCGTGGCAGCGAGGACGATGAGAAACAACAGGAACTTGGCCACGCTTCTCGCTCCACGTTTTCCCTCGATGCTCGCTTGGACGACGATACCCACCAAAATGCCCACCCACAGTGATCTGTAGAAGTGAACCGTCGTTCCCATCGCGAGCAGGACAAGGGAGAACTTCTCGAGCCCTGAGGACCTTCCATCGACATAGCGGTAAAACTGATAGAGAAGCATGGCTACGATGAGGGGCGCGCCACTGCTCCGCACGCGCGTAAAGGTCCCAAGGCCCACGTAGTTCGCTTCCCCGACAATCAGCGCTGGGAGGAATCCAAGCTCTCCGACCAGCGATATCAACAGGTACATCAGCGAGAGGACCGAGGCGACTAACGTCATCCAACCCGCGAGCTGGCGAACTTGTAACGGACTGCCTGCATAGACGGGCACCACAAGGAATCCGAAATAGTACAGATAGGGCTTGGCTGCCTTGACGCTCAGCCAGAAACTCTGCTCAGTGCTGAGGGAGGTGAGAAGAATCTGGCCGATGATGAGCACAAGCAGGATCAAAGTCCCCAGGCGCAGACGGCGGCCGACGGTCCCCTGATAGGGGAACCCCGCCTTTATCAGATCTACGAACAGGGGGATCACCAGCATCGCGGTCACGATGTCAATGAGCTTCACGCTGTTCACTTCAGAAGCCTCGGGCAGCAACCCCAGGAATTCAGCAAAGACGAGCACGAAGCTGACGAGCGCCGCCATGCTCCGCTGAAGAACGAGAAACAGGTACGCCGCGCAGAGAACCACTCCAAGGGGCACGAGAATTGAAACGGAGCTCAGAACTGCGACCTGAAGGACACCGCAAAAAGCCGCAAGCATCACCGTCAACAGCAGAGTGTTCATCTCTCGTTTGCGGACGAAACCGTCTTTCCAATTCTGCAGGCTGTCGACGGGGCTCGAGAATAGGCTATTCATGCGAATCAGAGTCCTTGCGTAATCTCGGAGGCTTTCCGACTAAAATTTGGGTTCTCGGGGTCCTCGGAGGAGGCGCGCAGGTATTCAGACAAAGCACTGCCCCGATCTCCCAGGGCCTCGTAGGCACGACCCAGACCGAAGTGGATTTCACCGGGTCCTGCGACTTCCGGTGGAACGGGGATGCCGCGCGCAAGGACAAACCTCCAACGTGCTATCGCCTTCTGGGGTTGTCCCTCCTCGAGGTAAGCCGAGGCCAGATTCAGGTGACTCTGGATGACGGAGGAATCGAGAGATAGTGAGCGCTCGAAGCAGCTGATGGCTTCCTGAAATCGTTGCTCCTGGTAGAAGGACTTTCCGCGGAAATATTCGAGGCGTGCCTGATAGAAGAGCGACAACTTCGGTTCGACCTTTTGCATTCTATCCACGACCCTTCTCGCCCGTTCACCCTCGTGCTTTCGGATGTGGTGGGAGATGAGTGCCTCTCCGGCCAGGTAATCCAGCTGCTTGGCAGCCTCCACCCTTTCGAACTGGACCTGAGCCTCTGCGCGGTAGCCATGGGTCCAGAGGAAATCTCCCAGCATAGCCTGCGACATGGGGCTCTCCCCCACGAAATCTTGCAGATCACCGACGTCGTCCACCGAAGACCAGAGGAGGCTGAATACAGGACGAGCGAAGTGAATGCTGTCGGAGAGGGTAATAGCGAAAGCCTCCCGCGCCTCGTCCCTCTCATCCAGCGCGATCCAGAATGACCCGATCCTGAAATGCAACGACGGCTTGAAGGGATCCAGCCGGTCCGCTTCATGAAGGAGCGCGGCGACCGCTGCGGGAGTCGTACTGTCCTCGCCAGGCGCTCCCGGCACACCGGAGAGGTTCTGGAGGATGCTGGCCTTGACGAACTGGTACTCGGCGTACCCTGGGTTCCGGACGATGGCACGATTGATCCAGGTAAGCCCGTCCCGCAGCGAGCCTTGCAGACGAAAATCTTGCTCACTGGCTCCAGCGGAGCTGGACTGCGGTTGGAGACTCTGAGTCTCGGCCCGGACCAGATAGAGCAGGGCGGTTTGATAGGCGATCTCGGGACTGTCCGGTGCGAGCCGATCCGCAAGGCTCAGAATGCGGAGCTTTTGCATCTGAATCTTGTCCGGCACTACCTTGAGGCTGTCGGGAGGATGCGCCCTTTGCAGCCGCTTGAACTCATTCATCGCCAGGGAGGAACGCCACTGAGCGACCCCAAGCGTGGCGTACAGGAGCAGGCCGGGAATGCCCAGACCCATCAGCCACACCCGTCGGTCAGGCATGGGGATCCTCCCGTAGGGCGGGCACGGGGTGTCCCTCCGCTCTCGCCAGAAGTGCCAGGCACCCGATGAGCAGCGTCAGCGCCAACAAATTGGCCGGGATCTGCAGGGAGAAGTCCACGGCCTCGTGCAGCGCCACACTCAGGAGAGCAAAGCCGCAGGCGGCTCGCAGCACAGCGCTGGATCGGGCCGCTTCAGGTCGTCGCCACGCCCTGACCACCAGTAGGATTCCCGCGCCCAGGAGCACTCCACCAACGAGGCCTGTTTCCGCCAGCACCTGCAAATAGTCGTTATGGGTGTAGTCGTAGAACGCGGTGGTGGTGGCTTCACGGTAGCGTGGAAAGACGAACTGGAAAGTTCCGACTCCCGTTCCCAGAACTGGATAGTCCTTGATGATGTCAGCTGTTTTCCGCCAGACCGCCATACGGCCGCCCGGCTTCGTGACCTCATTGGTAAGCAGGGCGTAGCGGCCGGTGAGGGTCCAGTAGCCCACGCCGTACATCGGGACCAATACCACCGCGGCAAGCAGCCCCACGAGCAGTGTCTTCTTGAGCGACCATCCTTGCCGAAGCTGCAAGAGACAGAACGCCACAGCGGCACCGAGCCCCAGGGTGATGCCGGCTCGGGAGTACGACAAGACCAGCCCGACGCCGGTGATACCGATGCACAGCAGCAGCGTCAGGTTGAGGCTGGCCCGCCGGTCGGTGAGAGCCAGTAGTCTCTCACGCCAGGTTTCCCCCGACTGAGGCTCCCTCAGACGCGAAAAGAGCAGGCCCAGGGCCACCAGAAGCGTCATCTCGAGAAAGGCAGCGTAGTGGTTCCGGTTGATGAACGTTCCTGTCGCGGCATCGACGTAGAAGCGCTTCTGGTAGGCGAAGATGTGCTGGTGTCCGCTCAGGTACTCCAGCACTCCATAGAAGGCTTGAAAGGACCCGACGCAGACGAATAGGTAGAGCACGCGGCGAATCTGTCGTGCCTCCCGAAAGCTATTCAGGAAGAGAAACAAGAAAAGCGTAAAGGCGACACCTTTCATCAGATAAGTCCGTGTGGTGAAGGAATTTTGAGAGAGTGGTTGCCACGCCGGCGCAGGCTTGTAAGCGGCGCCCAGGGCAGCGGCATCCGCCTTGACGATCTCGGAGGTGGCCGTCAAGGCCCCCGGAAGGGTCGCCTGGTACAGCGCCTCGGTCTTGGGTGAGATGGCTCGGATCAGCTCCGGGGGGAGAGGCGCGATCTGCAATCCCATCAGGATCAGGAATCCCGCCGCCGGAAGCAGCAGCGGTGAGAAATTGACTCGCGTGGTGGCTGGGAAGAGGAACAGCCGGTAGAGGAAGATCAGTGCAACTGCGGCAACGCCCAGCTCAAGCGCGGAATAGGCCCAGGGCTGCACGGATCCGAACGGCAGCGGGGCCAGGACCACGATCCCCAGGAGGCCCCCCCGGATCAGGAGATCGAGGGTTCTTTCCAGGCTGCTCAAGGATGCTACTCAAGAAAAATCCGTGTTCAGACCGTCGGGGGCGGAGTCGTCCCCCTCGCTTCGTTCCCTTCTGGAGCAGCCTCGTACCGGTAGGCCCGGTAGCGGGAGCCGTAGTGATACCCGTAGTACTCCCCATGTCGGATGTCCACGTCATTGAGGACCACGCCCAGCACGTTGGCTTTGGCCTGGACCAATTTGTCGCGCCCGCGCATCACCGACTGCCTCGCCGTCTGGCCGCATTGCACGACGAGAATCGTGGCTCCCACTTTCGAAGCCATGATGACCGGATCCGCCACCGACAGCAGCGGCGGCGAGTCGATAAGAATGTGATCGAACTGCGTGCTCTTCCTCAGCGTTGCCAGGAGAAGATCGAAGTGCCCGGAAGCCAGAAGCTCGGAGGGGTTGGGCGGGATGGGACCGCTCGAAACCAGGAACAGATTTGGCATTTCGGTTTCCTGGACGATTTGATCCAGCTCGGCATTGCCCGAGAGGTAGCTGGACAGCCCGATACCGTTTCTTGCCCCCAGGGCCTTGTGGAGTCGGGGCCGCCGCATGTCTCCGTCCACCAGGAGCACTTTCTTGCCGCTCTGGGTGAGGGTGATGGCGGTGTTCAAGGTGGTGACGGTTTTCCCCTCCTGGGGCTCGCTGCTGGTCACCACGATCACCTTCGGCGGCGCATCGGCAGTTGAAAGGAGCAACGAAGTCCGCAAAGTCTTATAGGCCTCCGAGGCGGGTGAGGTGGGATCGCGCACCGTTACCAGGTCGACCGCCGGGGATACCGGCTCGCGTTTCACCCGCTTTCCGGCCGATGCCTCACCTGCCAGCGCGCTGGAGACCACCATCGGAATCGTCCCGAGAGTCGGCAGCTGCACGAACTTCTCGATGTCCGAGGTGGATTTGATGGAATTGTCCAGGTACTCCAGGAAAAACGCCATCCCCACGCCCAGGGCCAGGCCGACAAAGAGGCTCAGCATGATATTCATTTTCTTGTTGGGTCGGAATATTCTATCGGGGATTTCGGCGGAGTCCACGACCCAGACGTTCCCCGTCCCGGCATTCTTGAGCTTGGACAAGGAACCGGTCTCGGTCTCGCGCTGCATGAGCCGGTTCAGGATTTCGCGCTTGGAGTCCACGGTCGCCTTGAGATTGGCGTACTCCACCCCGTACTTTTTCTGCTTGATGGCCTCGCTCTTCTGCCCTTCCAGGGCGAAACGGACCGTCCTCTCGTGGGAGGCGGCTTCCTCGTACTCCATCTTGGCGGTCTTGAGGGTATCGTCGTAAATCTTGCGGGACTCCTCTCCCATGGTCTTCAGGGCGTTCTCCCACTCCGCCTTGAGGCGCTGCATGTCCGGCCAGTCGGGCTTGAACTGCTTCGATTTCTGCGTGTACTGGCGCTCCAGCTCGGCCGATTTCTGCCTGAGCTGCTGGATCAAATTGCTCTGGGTGGCTTCTCGGATCGACTCGGGAGGAGTGGTCAGGAGGCCTTTGTAGCGGGCTTCCTTACGGGAGGCCTCCACCTGCGCTTCCAGAACATCCTGGTTGAGCTGGGACAGTTTCTGGCTGATGATGTCTTCCTTGTCGTCCAGCCCGATGATCTCGTTTTCCTTGCCGTAGTCGTTCAGCTTCGCTTCCAGCTCGGAGATCTGCTTCTTCAGCTCGGTGGTCTGGGTGGCGATGAACTCACTGGCCTGGGCGGTGCTGTCGTAGCGCGCCGACTGGTTGAACTCCATGTAGGAGTTGGCCACCGCGTTGGCCACGCGGGAAGACAGCTCAGGGTCAAGACTGACGAAGGCAATTTCCACCAGGTGAGTGTTTTTCAGCGGAGTGATGTCCAATCCGCTTTGGATGAATTCAACATAGGGCTTGTCCGGGTCCTTGGGGAGATCCTCCAGCGGCGACTTCCGTACGAAGGAGGCGACGCTCGTAAACAAACCCTTCCCCGAACCGCGCCCCACCATCCGGTTCACCACGGGGTCGTTCTTGAGATCGAGCTTCTGCATCGCTTTGTGGGCCACGTTGCGGCTGGAGAGGAGTTTGTACTGGGTCTGGTAGAAGTCGGTATACGACATGTAGTCGTAACCAATCGGCTGAACCTGCTGGAAGGTGAGAACGTTTGGTTGTTCCCGCTCGATCTGAATCGTGCAGATGGCTTGATAGGTCGGGGAGATCAGGAACGAGCCCAAAGTCACGGTGATGACCAGGACCACCACCGCGGTGAACACGACCCAGCGGCGGTGCACCAGGACGTTCCAGTAATCGACGAGGTTGATTTCCTTTTGGTTGACGGGTTCCATCAGAAAAAGGTCTCCGGGACGTAGATGCTGTCGCCGTTCTCCAGCTCGAAGTTGTCCTGCTTTCCCTTGCGCACCGCTTTCAGATCCACTTTGATCATGTCCTGCGTGCCGCCCGCCTTGGTGCGAATCACCACAATCCCCTTCTGCGAGGCCCGTTCGCTGAGCCCCCCGGCGGCGGCAATGGCCTGCAGGAGAGTGAGAGGACGGCTCGACTTGTACTCCACCTCACCGGGCTTGCGGACGGCGCCATCCACGTAGACGTGCAGCACCCGGTCGATGGGAATGTTGATGACGTCTCCCGGTGCGAGCGCGATGTTCAGCACCGGGTTCCCGTTGATCATCAGGTCATCCAGGTCGATGTCGATGCGGGTCGCGGCGCCCGAGGCATCCGGGCGCAGGACATACAGGTCCCTGCCCGCCTGGTGCGTGAGCCCGCCGGCCTCCGAGATCGCCTCCAGCAGCGTCCGGTCACCCAGCATCTCGATACTGCCGGGCTTCTCGACGGCCCCGACCACACTCACCTTCCGGCTCTTGGCCTCCTTCACGAAGACCCACACCTGGGGATCGGTCAGATATTTATCCGAAAGAAGTTCCCTTAGCTTCTCCTCGGCCTGCTTGGTGGAGAGCCCCGCCAACGGCACGACTCCCAGAAGGGGCAGCGAGATCGTCCCATCCCCCGAGACGCGCACCGTCCGGGTCAGGTCGGGCTGCTCGAAGACACCCAGCTCCAGGAGGTCTTCCTTGCCGATGACGTAGTCGGACCTGATCGGCCCCGGGGGGCCACCCAGGGACGGGGGAGCCGCGGTGCCCACGACGTGGGCCGAGGACCCCGTGCCGGCCTTCGCGGGAGGGTCCGGCACCCCTACGGGGAGACTCCCCGTAGGCTCCTTCTGACTCCCCGTGCCAGGCTTCGCCGGCGGGTCCGGCACCCCGACGGGGAGACTCCCCGTTGGCTCCTTCTGACCCAGCACGACCGCCAGCGAGTCTTTCTCCGGAAGCAGAGAAACCGGGCAGGGGCGCACCAGGTCGAAGACGACCCGGGTGCCGCTCTGATTCTTCGCAGGAAGAGGTGTTACCGAGATCTTCTTGACCAGATCGGATTGGAAGTCGACCTTCCCCTTCAGGCCGTTCCTGACATTCTGAAGATCGAGCACGACACGCTTGGGGTCCGACTCGTCTCGCGAGTATTGAAAGTAGCCATCACAGATAAGCCGGAACCTCCCGGCGGTACCGTCCGGCCGTACCTCCAGTAGCGTGGCTCCCGGGGCCTGGGCCGGTGTGGCAGGGATGAAGGATACGAGGGCTAGCAGCAGGAGAACGGTCCTGGTGGGAGTCCAGTCCCCCGGTCGTCTTGGAGTAACAGGCGCCATGCGTTCTTAAGGTCCTTTCGTGAAACACCTTATTTTATCAGAAGTTATACGAATAAATCATCTGGACCGTCAGGCGGTGGCGATTAAGGAACTCGAAGGTCGAATCTCTTTCCCATTGGCCCACTCGCATTCCGATCCGGCTCAGGTTGCTGAGCCGGAAGTAGGCTCCCGCGAAAAAAGCACGGATCCGGTCGGTCCTGAATCCAGTTTCGCATTCGAGTTGATCCTCATCCACGAGAACACAGGTCGTGGTTTCGTTGGGGAAACTCACCTTCTCCCGGTCGATCCCGATCTCCGCTGCTACACGCGCCGACACCGCCTGGGTCAGCGTCGCCCCGTAGCCTTGGTCGAGGAGATAGACGTTGTTCACCGCCGTGGTGAACAGCGCTTGGCGCTGCCCTCGCATCTCCAGGCTGGTTTGTCCAGTGAAGCGGTAAACCAGGACAGCATCCCCCACTGGCCCGTCGTATCCCTCGTCGGCACGGTTGTCCGGTTCGAGCCTCATCACGCCCACCTTCAGCGAGCCTTTGATGAATGCGGAGGGGTCGAAGATGAACCCCACGGAAAAGCGGCGGGAGCTGGAGTCGTCGTCCTCGTTGGGGTCGATTGGCTCCGTGTCGAAATCGATCCGCCGTCCTTCCCATTCCATCAGGAAATCAGTCTTCGGCAGGATCCGCTTGCTGCCGGTAATAGTGATGACTTTTTCGAGACGATTCAGTGCCACGGGGATTCCCTGCCCGGCCTCCACCCCCGGCTCGTAGTCGAAGTTGTCACGCCCCAGGCGGAACTGCAGCGAGGACTTCGGCCAGACGAAGCGCCAGCCGGCGCCGAACATTCGCTCGCGCCGGCGGATTCGATAGTCGATTTCGGTGCTGGGCCGCTCCCGCAGCGACAGGGCCCTCAGCTCTGCGAAGACGAGGCCCCGCTTCATGTAATAGGCCGTCCGCGCCTGGAAGGCATTGTTGAAATGGCTCAGCTCGTCGTTGTGGGCGTACCAGACGTAATCGAGAATCTCCTCCACCTGGATCACTCCCCGGTCGCGAAACAGAGTGAACAGTCTGATTCCCAGCTCGGGGCTGGAGGTGAAATCCGCCGAGGCGGTTCCGTCCTCCAGGAAGACATTGCTGTCGTAGCCGGTGGCGCGCAGCAGGAAGAAAGGGCGCACTCGAAACGGGCCCCAATGGAAAGTTCCAACCGTGGGGAAGTCCTGTTCCAGCGTGGCGGCCATGGCCTGGCCCAGGGGAGCCAGGACGAGTAGGAGTGTAAGCAGGCATGCTCGACGCATGGGCATCCCGAGATGACCCTTGGAAGTTGGTAGAGGGCGCTCACGGCGAGACGCGCTCGCGCCTCGAACTGGTGATTAGACAATGATTTTACGGGATGGGTGGGGAAGGGTCAATAGGACCTCTCAGGCTTTCGGCGTGCCCATGCAACCGTTACTGGAGGAGGTTCCTGGCCCGGGCAGCCACAGGGGGCCCGTCGTTCGATTCGAGCGTTGCCCCCGGTGAGGCGGCTGCTTCTTGAAAGGCCGTGCGCGCTTCGCGAACCAGATCCTTCTTGAGGTAGCACAGGCCCTGATAGTAGCGGACGGTCCCTCGGGAAATTCCGACTCCGGCGGGAAGGTTCACCACGTTGAAAGATTCGGAGAGCGCCTTGTCGTAGGCGTGAAAATGCATGAAGGCCAGCCCGAGGTTCACCTGGGCCAGCGCGCGCAGGTACGCCTCGTCGGCGCCCCGGGCGAGCTGGCGGTAATCGCACAGCGCCTTGTTGTAGAGCCGGTCGGGTGAAAACAACGGGATGAGCACCGGCGTCGTCTCGACCGTGAGCGCGATGTTCTGGCTCGTGGCGTCCCGTTGAATGGTGAAGGAGAGACGTTCCTTTTCTTTCCAACCCGCGGTCCCGACCTGGAGCGACCTCGCTTCGGCGACTTTCTTGCTGTCGACCAGGAGAACCTGGTCGGCGGGATGCAACCCCGCCCGGTCCGCAGGCCCCGACTTCACCACGCGGACCAGCACGGGCCCTTCACCCAGGAGGGTGTCGGTGAAGGCAGCTCCCACCCAGGGACGGACCAGCTCCGGGACCCGATCGAAGCGAGTCAGGAAGTCCTGCACTTCGGCGGGCTTCGCCAGGTCGAGCTTGACGATGTCAGGCTCGGGCTGCTCGGCGGAATAGAGGAAGAGGGATTCTCTCCCCTTCCCTCCCTGCTCGGAAATCGAGATTCCCACCAGAAGCAGGTCCGCCTGGACCCTTCCCAGAGCCTCCAGAACCCTCGCGGGAGGCAGACCGGCGCCCTTGCGGAGCTTTTCGGCTTCGATGGGCTGCTGCAGCTCACTCACTAGGCTCTCGCGCAGGCTCTGCAGGATGTCGTTACTACGCACCTGGTTGACCGAGCGCAGCGATCGCATGCCATCCAGAAGCAGCTTGTCCTCGTCGCTCCAGCTCAAGCGCCCCCACTCGTCGAGCTGAAACGTACCCAGATACAGGAGCGTGGGGCGCAGGGTGGCGTCCAGGATGTTGGTCACATCCGGCTTGATCCGGACCCGGTCGAACCAGATCCCTTCCCCCTTCTTGACCAGCCGGATGTCCCGGTCTCCGGCGCACACCACGGCCTGTTGCAGGGGAGTCGTCCCTTGAGACTTTCCATCCACGAGGACTTCCGCACCGGAGGGATGGGAAGACACCCGAATCGTGCCGATTTCCTGCTTGAGGGCCACCGGCTTGAAGATCTGCGGAGAGTTCTTCTCCAGGTCGAGGGTCACCTGAATGGTCCGTGGTTGCGGCTCGAAGCACTCCTTCTCGAAGCGGATCTGGTGCTGGCCGGCTTCCACGTTCTGGATCAGCAGGGGAGCGGAAGAACGAGCCGGGTCCAGTCCGGCCTCCTTGACAAGCGATTGCAGCTCGGGCGGCAGGGAGCCGAAGGTGGTTCCCGCCACGGTCCCGTCGATGAGGATGTTCACCCCCGCGGGCTCGGTGATGAACTGCAGGGTTCTGCGGTTGGGAACGAGCTTGATGTCCCGCCGCAGCTCCGAGCGAGGATTCAGAATCATGTCCTCCTGGTGCTCCTGGAAACCTTTGAGGGCCAGCCTGAGCTTGTAGGTTCCTGCCATAACGGCCCGCCCCGACACCGGGGTGAGCGAGATTGGGTCATCGTTTAGAAAGACCTCCGCCCCGGGAGGGTCGGTAATGACGGAAAGCGTCCCGACGTTTTCCTTCTTGACCTGCTCGTACAGCTCGATGACTTTGGGTGAGACCACCCGGCGGTCGATCTGATAGTCGATTTCGACGCGCAGGAGCTTCGCGAAATCGGCCCGCGCCCGGTCCCGATCTCCCTGGTTGAAGTAGGCTCGGGCGCGCAGATCCAGCGCCTCGGCCACCGAGCGCAGGGCGCTCTCGCCGCCTTCCTGAAGCTTGCCCGCGTCATAGACCTGCACCACCTGATCGAACTCGGCAATGGCTTCGGGGAACTTGAGCTCGGCGAAGAACTCCTTGCCGCGCTTCAGGTGATTCTCCAACGATGCCAGCCCGGCGGTGAGATCCTCTTCCTCTTCTTGCTCCTGGCCCAGGCAGGCCGGGCCGGGGTGCGCCAGGAGGATCGCCAGCCCCAGGGCTATGCCGCGCAGGAAGTCCCGCGCGCCAACCCGGCGCTGGCTCTCAGTCGAATCGAAGAACGGCATCGGCCTTCCGGTCATAGACATAAATCCTTCCCTGGCGATCGACATCCACGCGCTGTGGATCCGAAAGTCCTCCCTTGGTCTTGTCGCCGACGAGCATGGCGAGGACGCGCTTGCCCGTGGGATCCAGCACCACCACGCGAGAGCTGGCGCCATCGACGATATACAGGTCCCCCAGATCGTCGACGGCCATATCCAGGGGAAGTGTGATGGAGGCGGGGGGCTCGTCCAGTCTGAGGCGGGAGAGGAGCTTGCCGTCCGAGTAGATGCTGACGGACCTCTCCTTGGAATCGAGCACGTACACCTGGTTGTCGAAGCTGACTTGCACCGCCGCCAGCTTGCCGGATGCGCTGCGCTGCAGTGAAGCCTTGAAATTCAGAGCCCGTCCGTAGACCAGGATCTCCTCCGCCTTGGCGTCGGCCACCAGAATCCGGCCGTCCCGATCCACGGCCAGCGCGCTCACGTCCTTCACCGGCCGCGAGGAGGAGGCGTCGGGTCGGACCAGAGAAAGCTGCCGGGTTCCCGACAGGACGATTCCGCCACCGGTGAGGGTGGGCGACCCGTGCCGGTCCATGGCTACGGCCTGGAGATTCGCCAGCACGAACCTGCCGATGACCTTGCCCGTAGGGTCCACCTTGATCGCCCCGCCCCCCCGACCGTCCCCGACCAGCAGGTTACCGTCGGGATCCACCGCCATCGATACCAGCGATTTGGCCCCGAGCAGCTGCAGCTTTCCGGAATAGGTGGAATCGAGCTGGTAGGAAACAGTCCGACCCACCGAAGGGTCGAGGCGAAGCCGGTGCAGAAGCGTCAGCCGCTCCAGGGCCACCCGTGCCTCTGCGCGTGAAGGAAAGAAATCTCTGACCTTCTGGTACTCCTCCATGGCTCGGGGAAAATCCTCGTCCCGGAACAGAGAGTACCCGAACGCCAGCCGCGCCTGTGGGGCACCCGAAAAATCGGGAACCTGCTCCAGGAGGCGTGAGAAGTCCTCGATGGCCGTGCCGAAAGCCTCGGCATGCATCTGGCTCACCGCCGCGCCGAACAGCGCGGGACCCACCAGGGGGCTGCCGGGATAGACATTGACCACCGAGGTGAAAGCCGCGTAGGCCTCGTCTGAATTCGCCTTGGGATTCTCCGGCTCCAGCGCCAGGAGGCCCAGGCGATACAGCGCCCCGGGTGCCCGGCTCGAGGTGCCGTAGTCGAGCCGGATGCGCTCAAGGAGCGGGACGGCTTTCTGGATCGACTCACGACTCACCAGTCCCAGGTCATCCAGCTCGGTGGTCGGGTAGTAATAGGTGGCCGCCTGAAACAGCGCGTCCGCCGCCTGGGCTGTCTTGCCGTAGGACTGATAAATCTGCTCGAAGCCTTTGAGGGCCTCTTCCGGCTTACCGGTACGCAGCAGCTGCAAGGCGTTGTCGTAGAGTTTCTGGGCTATTCCTGTGTCCTGGGCGGGGGCCGGGCTGACGATGAAGAGGCTGAAGATCAGAAATCGGAAAAGCCGCTGGGGCCTCGGCGGCATCATGAGACCTGCATCAGAAGTTGAACGCGAACGTGACCACCTTGGTTACTCCGGGCTCAATCGTAACGTTTTTGACCTGCGCCTGGTCCGCATGTCCTTCCGGAACCACCTTGATGTCATGATCCCCGGAAACGATGTCCTGATCCAGGAGCGGCGGCGCGCCCAGATCGACGCCATCCACGAAGATTCTGCAGTTCGAGGGCTCGGCTTGAATACTGAGTTTCCCGAGCCCACGCCAATTCACCTTGAGGGACTGGGTCTTTCCCCCCGTGATGCTGACCTTCTGGGTCGATTGATAAAGAACTCCCGGACTCTTCAGGACGATGCTGTGGCTGCCCTCGGGGAGAGTGACCACTCCGTCCTTGGTGGCGACTTTCTTGTCATCCAGGAAAACCTCGACGGTATAAGGGGGCGGCGGATCGAAGCGGGCGAATCCCTGCGGAATCTCGGAGAGTGAGACGTTGTCCATGGTCGCGGTGATCGTGCTCCACGGGGTGGTCTCGTCGAACGTCCTCGTCCATTCCTGAAAGCGGTCCTTCTTGAGCATGAAGGTATGCTGCTCGCATGCGTGATAGTCGCGGATGGTGTAGGGCGCGGGGCCCAGGAGTTTTCCGTCCATGTAGACCTGCGCGTGGGGGGGGTTGCTGTCCACGACCAGGTCCGCCACTTTCGGCTTCAAATCGGTGAGATCGTAAGATTTCTTCATCTCGGAGGCCTTGATGAGCAGCGAGGCCTCCCGACATCCCTGCTCGGCCCGCAGCTCATGCTCCCCCGTATCCCCTTCGGGAAGCTTGACCACCGACCCGATGAACTTGCTGCCGTCCCAATAGACGTCAGTGTCCTGAGTGGTCTTCAGCTGGGCTTCCCGCCCGGAGATGGGCAGGGCCAACTTCGGCGCCGCCGGGGGCCCCAGCCTCGGCAGGCCCAGGCCGGCCTGGCTCTCCTTTACGGGCTGGGTCGCCGTGGCGGCGTTGAGATCTTCCAGCGCGATTTCCTGGATTCGCCGTGGGAACACGATCAGGCCCAGGATCACGATGAAGATGAAGGCCGCCACCTTGAACGGCTGCCCTGCGAACATGGGAGTCGAGTTGGAAGGAATGCCCCGAGGATAAGTTCGAGCCCTCTCACGGGGTCGCAGCGCCGGCATGGGGGGTTCCTGGCGCCCGACGCGCAGGGTCGGGGCACCCGGGGCGGGTGACCGCTTGAGGTGGAAGCTGGAATAGTTGGTCAGCGCCTCGGCGAACTGAGCGCCTGTCTGAAAGCGCTCTGCCGGATCCTTCGCCAACGCACGCCGCAGGATCTGGTCGAAGGCAGGCGGCAGCTTCTCGTTTAGGATCCGGGGCGGGCGTGGCTCCTCGTAGAGGATGCGATAGATGATGGTGGAGATGGTGTCCCCGCCGAAGGGGCGCTCCCCGGTCGCCAGCTCATAGAGCACCACGCCCAGCGAGAAGAAGTCGCTGCGGCCATCCATGGGTCTCCCGGAAATCTGCTCGGGAGACATGTAATTGGGGGTGCCGATGAGCACGCCGTCCTGGGTGAGGTTCGCATCGGGGTTCTTCGCCAGACCGAAGTCGGTGATTTTCAGGAGCTCGCCTTTGAGGAGCATCAGATTGGCGGGCTTGATGTCCCGGTGAATCACTTTGTTCTGGTGCGCGTAGTCCAGCGCCGCGCAGGCCTGGGCGGTGACGGCCAGCACTTTCTCGAGAGGCAGCAGCCCGCCTGGCTTGGTGTACGACTCCAGGGTCTGGCCATCGATATACTCCATGGCGATGTAGCTGCGGTCGGCCTCCTCGACGACGTCGTAGATGGTGATGATGTTGGGATGGGTCAGCTTGCCGGCGGCTTGCGCCTCACGCACGAACCGGTGCCGGGTCTCC
>Ga0137425_1000154_pt1 | contig 23327 bp, 26 predicted proteins | sample EasRivERMZT640_2_FD_102318 | JGI IMG/M metagenome (GOLD analysis project Ga0137425, IMG submission 102318) | Soil microbial communities from meander-bound floodplain in the East River, Colorado, USA - East River MetaG ERMZT640_2 | ecosystem: Environmental > Terrestrial > Soil > Floodplain ...
ATGCCACACCAAAAAAATAGGCTGTCGCGAATAGGCGACAGCCTGAGCGTAGGCAAAAAAATAGCCCCGCTGTTTCCAGCGGGGCTAAGTGAGAGTGCTCGCTTACTTGCGAGCGGCGCGCATTGCGTTGAGTTGGCGGACCAGTGCTAGTTCAGCTTCAAGCGCACTCTCCAACTCGGCCGCTCCCTCGACTGGCTCCGCAGCAGGAGCCGCCGGAGCCGCCGGAGCCGCCGGAGCCGCCGGAGCCGCCGGAGCCGCCGGAGCCGCCGGGACCGCATTGCCGCCTTGCTTGCGACTAACCAGAGACGCGGCCGTTGCGAGACGTTTCAGCTCGTCACGGACCGGGAGCAGCAGCTCGGTTGCGTTCCACGTCTCCGCCAGCTTGTCGATAGCGGCAAGCGTAGCATTGACATCGGCAGTCGCCTGATCAGTCAGCGACAGCGCGACCGGCGCGATAGCTTCAACCATCTGGGCGCGGTCTTTAAACGTGACGCCCGGGACCGTCTCGGTTTTCTTGGCCTCGCCGCGACCGCGCGTCTCGGTTGTCGATTTGGCGGCGCGCAGGTGAGCCAGCGCGAGTTCCGCCGGCCGGTCCCAGTATTTCGCGTGCAGCACGCGATCCGCGACCGGGAGCGCCTCCTCCTCTTTCCACGCGACGCTGGCGCGTTCGATGATGCCAGCCGCCTTGCCGCGAACGTCAGGCAGCATTGCGAGGTTGAACTCGCTCCGCAGTCTGCGCGCGACAGGTGACGCGAGACGATCCGCCGGCGTCACGTCCTTACCAGCCGCGTTCCTGGTGGTCGCATTGCCAGCCCAGACCAGCATTGCGGCGTCGAGCGCGGTCTTAATCGCGGTCGCGCCCCACTTGCCAGCGTGCGCCGCCTTGGCGAGCTTGAGCATGATCGCGAGTTTGACGTTCGCGACATTCTCGCCGGCCTCGCGGGCAATCCGGTCCGCTTCGGCCTTGTTCTCAGTCGCGATAACGAACTCGCGCATTGCGCTGACGACTACGCTGTCGATAGCAGCTTGCGCGTCTTGCGCTTCATTGCGCTCCGCGTTAACCACGGCTTGCGCGACCAAATTCGGGCGACGAGTAGAAGTGCGTGCCATAGTCTATGTCCTTTCGGGACGATACGAGGGAATAGCCCCTCATTATATGCAGAATGTCAGAATACATCATTGTATTGGCGCGCGCGGTTACTCCCGGGAGTAAATTAACCATTGTTTTTTTATTTTGACGCGACTATGGCGCGGCCGGGCCTCCGGGGGGCAGTACTTGTCCAAAGCCATGCCGGCCCCCCGCCCGCTCCCCGTAGTCGGAAATACGAGAATAATATTATTTGAAACCCAACTTATAGTTGCGCCCCAAAACCCCTGCGTGGGTAGGTGGTTGCACCCCTGCGTGGGTTCGCCCCTGCACCCCTGCGTGGGTAGGTGGTTGCGCCCCAAAACCCCTGCGTGGGTAGGCGATGGCGTACGTACGCCACCGTACTACCCACAGTGTTAAATCACGTTAAGTCGTCATGATCTTGTAATTGGAACCAATCTAGAGTATGTATTGTTCCTGATCCGTTTTACTGAGGAGACGGTTTAGAAACATGCGAGAGTATGTCCTGCCGAGGATCGACCCCCAGGCGGTCGAGCGCCTGACGGCGTATTTGCGCGGCAAGTCGTGGTCGCAGCGACCGGCCCAGGCTTCAGCGAGGGTGCTGGCCTTGATGGTTCGCCTGTGGGAGGACAAAAGGGAATTCCCCACCAGGAAGGCTGTCGCCGATCACGTCGGCGTCAGCGTGCCCACCGTCGACCTGGTATTGCAGCGCCACCGTACCGGTGAGCTACAGATCGTCTACGAAGGCGCTGGAGCGCCCTTAAGGGGGCGTCGGTGGGTGGTGCCTAGCGATGAGCTAAGGGCTATCGGGCGCGCTTCTATCGGCCCCGCAGCCACGTTCCACGAGAGCCGTGCACCGTATAGGCGTCGCGGGGTACACTCCGAGGATGAGCACGCCGCCCAGCTCGCTCGCTAGCCTATGGCCGGTCTTTGCGGTCTTGGGCATCCTCGTGCTGATGGCGGGCACGGTCGTCGTGGGGTCCCTGTTCGCGCCGCCCGAAATCGTCAAGGCGATGATCGGCGGTCACATCATCAGTCGCGGTGTTGTGGTTTTCCTAATCATTCCGACAATCGCAATTCTGTGTATGCAAGAGCGCATCAGCGGCGAGGCCGCCGTTGCCGCGTTATCGTCTATCGCGGGCTACATATTAGGCGGCGTTCAGGGAAGTATACAATAAGTTTATTCATGTCGAGCGAATTCTCCGTGTAGTCTATCTGTAGCTTCTCGACGAGCTGCAGCGGCATCTTCAAGTGCATCGAACGTGCCGAGGTGAACCATTACACCGTTTGCATTGATACGGGCGAAGAATTTGCCGCGTTTTCGGTAAACGCCTTTATGTCCCGTTGTATTATGCCTACGTTTTCTTGTATTTGCTTGGTTTTGAGAGTAACTAGCCGCGCGTAGATTACTCACTCGATTATTAGACCTATCAAGATCCTTATGGTCTATTACAGCCGGCACTGGCTCGCCATAAACAAGCAGCCATATTAGTCTATGAAGTCTATAATGCGTACCGTTACCGATAGACGTATACATATGACCGTTGGGAGACAGGCTTCCAGCCGGCTTTCCGGCGTGTCGGCTATTCCAATTTTTCGCGCCTTCGCGCGGCCGCCATATGAGCGTGCCGGTAACCGGGTCGTATCGCAGCAATTGCTGTACGAGGTCGCGAGGGGGTAGTGTGCGTGGAGCCATAACGAGCCTCTAGCCAGGTCGTTGGGTCAGGACAACGCCGATGGTAGCACCACATCGGCGTTGTCCGATTATATCATGTCCAGCCGGCCGCCGACACCGGCTCCCTCGCCGCCGTCCTTACGGCGTACCGCCTATCCCGCATGAGAACCCGCCCGGTCAGATTCATCGACGTACCCAGGCAAAAATACTGCAGCGCGTCGACTACGTCCGACCACGGGTGGTCTTTTTCGGGTAAGTCCTCCATTCTGCCGTCGCGTTTGCGGCGGTAGCGGTACTTGTTCCCCAGTGCCGTGATCAGCGTGGGACATCCCTCACGGGAGATTTGAATACCCGGCTCCCCGGCCAGGGTCTGCCGAAAAAGTCGGTCCACGGCGAGTAATCTTGGCTCGATTGCATTCGTCGACGCCGGGTAGGCGACAAACCCCTGTTCCTTCAAAATGTCAAAATTGGTTTCTTCGGATAATTGCGACCGTTGGGAGCCGGCCGGGTCGCCAACGATAAAAATCCGCTTATTGGCGTATGGCCAGTTTGTCAAAATAGGCTTGAGATGCTCTTCGATCATCTGGATCAAGCCCATGTCCTCGGTAACCACTTCTTTCATAATGATGGCTCGGCCATATCCATCGTGCTGGCCGATTACCGCGCAAGGCGTACGCCCAAAGTCCATCCCGACCATGACGGGGCGCTGAGGATTGACCACGACCCCCATGTCCTTGACATGCGTCGGTGCGTGGAATGTTCTGCGGAATACCGCCTGCCCGGCGTTGCTGACGCCCCATTGGGATTCGACATGGACCTGGACCCAATCTTGATCGCGGTCACCGGCGAGGTTTTCGTAGTATCCTGGCGGTAGATTCTCAACGTTTTCGGCGTTCGGCCCGATCCCCGAGGGTTGGTGGTACAGTGCCCATCTCGGGTCTGGGTTCAGCACTGTACGTTCGTGGTAAGCGGAGTCGGTCGTCCAGGGGTTGCAATCCGCGATTAGCCCAAACCATGTTGGTCCTCCCATAGCCCTACTCGGATATCGACCTAGCCGGCCTAATAATCCGCTAACGATTTCTATTGGCACCTCACGTAATTCATTAACCCAAGCACCGCTCAACTGAGTTGACAATAATCGTCTAACATCTTCTTTAGTATCTAATGGGATCATAATAATGTCGCAGTGTACATGTGTACCGTCTGGCAACGGCGCTCGAATTTGTATTGTCGAATCGGTGACGTAGTAATGCACGATAGGGCCTAAATACTGCTGCACGTCGGCAAGCACAGTCAATCGGAGTTGCTGTAATGTATTACGAACTACAGCCCATCGAGTATACCGAGTTCCGTTAAACGGTTTTTGTTGACAAGCTCGGCGCAATATTTCCATTATGCAGCCCATAGATTTCCCAGAACCTATAGGACCTACTATAATACGCACAATATGATCATCGTCGTGCATGAATTTTTCTATCGTAGGCGGGGGGATGTAATCAGTGATCATTTCCAGTGGATCCCATAGACAACACGTTGCACTGACGCGATTTCTTTAGCAACGTGGTTGCGTATCTTACCTGATGCTATGGTGCGCCCTGCGGCACAACCGCGGCATATTCTTGCCAGGCGGCTTGGAAGCTTCCCTCGTCTTCAGCGAGAACGTCAGCCGGGCCGAGGCTGGCGGAAATGCGCAGTTCATGGGAGAGATCGAGGAGATCGTCGGCAAATTGAGGATAGCTCCTGAGATATCGCTCAAGCGTTTGCCTGTCGTGGATTGGCTCAACGGAGAACGCGAACAGGACATCTTCAGCCGATTTCTTGTTCGTCATGACCCGGCTTCCTCTTCAAGCGCTGCTCGCAACGCCCATGGCCCTTTCTGTTTTTTAACCTCGAATGGCCACAGGTATCGGGTTACGCCGCAGTCCGGGCATACGACTTCTACTGAGCCTTTTTTCATTCTTCGTCCTCATCCCAGTCGATTACTCCCGGAGTAATTCTACTCGGTAATGCGGCTTCTGGGTTAAGGGTAAGTTTCTCCGCCGGCTTGTCGCGGAATAAAATATTCAGCGTAAACCCTGGGCCGCTCGCCTGCGCATTTTTCGCCGCCCCGCCGCCGTCCAGCCCGGATACCCTGGACAGCTGCTTGAACGCGTCGATCCGCTGCTGCGGAGCAATGCGGGGGTCGGAAGCGATTCCCGCAGTAGCGGGAATTAGCTCCTCCGTCGCCTGCATCGCGCGCAACCTGACGCGGCTTTCGGTGTTCTCGTCGCTTTCAACCAGGGCTCGGCCTTTCTGCGCGTTCCTGATGACCTGCGGATGCTTCAGCAAATACCGCCGCAGCGCGGTCTCGTCCGGGAAGCCGTAGCGCAGCGCCAGGACATGCCCCTCGTGAATCCCGGCGGCGATGTCATAGGTCAGCCGCATGATCAAGGCGTCGTCCAAGAGGGGGTTGGGGTCTAGGAAGTCGTCGCTCACCACATATTCTCCGGTCTCTTGCGCCGCGTGGCCGATATGGTATATCTGCGGAGACTGTATTTTTGCAGGATAGTTTTTTGCCGCCAGCGGAACCCGGTCGGACGGCATCCTCCCCGTCGATTTATGGACGGCGCACCGCGCCGGGGTTTCTGCGTGTCGTCAGCCCGGACGACCTCGCGGCGCAAGACCGTGCGGCGGCCGCCGCGCAGAACCCGAATGCGGCGCCGGTCCAGCGCCCCGACGACCTCGGCAACTATATCCGCCAGCGCTGGTACAGTTTTCGCGATCACCGCAACTCTAACCAAAATTCCATCAACGACCGGTTATTGCGCGCCCAGCGCATGTTCGAGGGTCAGTATGACCCACAAAAAATGGCCGAAATCCAGCGGTTTGGCGGCAGTTCGGTCTATTCGCGGCTGGTTGCCGTCAAGTGTCGCGGCGCCACGTCACTATTGCGGGATGTTTATTTAGGCGCCGAGCGCCCCTGGTCGGTCGATCCCGAGCAGGACCCGGAAGTGCCGGCCCAGGTAGCCGCTACCATCGCCCAGATGGTCGCGACCCAGGCAGCGCAGATGGCCGGCATGGGTCAACAACCCGACCCGGAGATGGTGCACTCGCGCTATATCGCCATGATGCACGCGGCGCAGCAGACCGCCAAACGTCAAGCCATAGCCCAAGCCGAGGGCGCTTCTAACCGCATGGATGAAATCCTGACGGAAGGCGGGTTCTACTCGGCCCTGTCGCGTTTTCTCGTTGATATTGCGCTGTTCCCCTATGCCTGCATTAAGGGTCCAACGGTGCGCATGGCGTCCAAACTCGTTTGGACCAACCGCCGGCCCACCCTGTCGACCGTCCCCCAGATGGTTTGGGAGCGGGTCGCGCCCCAGGACCTCTATTGGGATCCCGGCGCGCAGGATATCAACAATGCCGAGTGCATCGAGCGCAAAAAACTCACCCGCAACGATCTGGTTCAGGTCATGGACCTGCCTGGCTACGATCAGGACGCGGTACGGGGCGCGCTCAACGACTACGCGACGGGCTTGCGCGACTGGATGGATTCACCCGACGTCGAGCAGGCCATGCTGGCGGCGCGGGAATCACCCAGCCAGAATTTCTCGCACCTGATCGACGCCGCCGAGTACCACGGGTTGGTGCAGGGTCATGTTTTATTGGATAATGGTGTCGATCCTCGTAGCATACCTGATCCTGATCGTGAATACATGGTTCAATCTTGGGTTGTCGGTCGGTACACTATAAAGACCCAGATCAGCCCTAGCCCCCGGCAGCGGCATCCCTACTATGTATCTAGTTTCGAGAAGGTCCCTGGCACTATCGCTGGCCACGGTCTTCCTGACATTCTCGAGGACCTTCAGGAGGTCGCCAACGCGACACTTCGTGCGCTGGTAAACAATATGTCGATAGCCAGCGGCCCCCAGGTCGTCGTCAATACCGAGCTGCTCGACCCCAGCACCAACGAAGACTCCCTCTACCCGTGGAAACGCTGGAAAGTTTTCTCGGACCCGCTCGGCGGCAATACCTCTCGCCAGCCCATTACCTTTTTTCAGCCGAGTTCCAACGCGCAGGAACTTATGTCGATCTATTCGTCCATTTCCAGTCTGGCCGACGACATCTCGGCGATCCCGCGATACCTTACAGGCGAGTCGCTAAAGGGGGGTGCGGGGCGCACGGCGTCGGGTTTGTCGATGCTGATGGGTAATGCCCAGAAGGTATTGCAGACAGTCGCGGCAAACATCGACGAGGATGTCATACGCGGGGTTCTGGACAGCCTCTACGATATGGTCATGCTGACCGATACGTCTAATCTGCTCAGCGGCGGCGAACAGATCAAAGTCAACGGTGTCATCGTCGCGCTGCAAAAGGAAACCGACCAGCAGAAGCGCTTGCAGTTCCTGCAGATCACCGCCAACCCACTCGATGCGGAAATCGTCGGCGAAGTCGGCCGCGCCCGCGTGCTGCGTGCGCTCGCAGGCGACCTCGGGCTGCCCGACGACATCGTGCCGGACGACGAAGCGATCACGCAGCAAGTAGCTGCGAAGAAACAAGCCCAGATGATGGTGATCCAGCAGAATATCCAGCAATCCCAGGCCAAGCTCGCCATTGATGCCGGGTCTGCCGCAGCCAAGGCCGGGATGGACCCCACTCAGGCGGTGACCCAGCTCGCCGGCGCGGTCGGTGCCGCCCCCGGCACCGCCGCCACGATAGCGCAAGGCGCGCCGGTAATGCCGGGCGGCGGTGCTGGCTCACCTCCTGCCCCACCAGGCGGTGGCGGCGGCCCACAACAGAATAACTTCCGGCCGCCGCCGGGGGTGTCTAATGGCTAGCGCGCTCGAGCCGGAGCCGATTGGGCGCGAGAATATCCCAATGCCGCAGCTGGATTGGAGCCGGGGGGATATTCTTTTGCGAGAAAGACCAGGGGAGGCGAATGACAGCCTGATTTATTACGGCGAGCAAAAACCTTTCGTTGAGCCCATACCACCTAGCCCATGGGATAAGCCGGTTCTCGATAAAGAAAAAGGTTGGGGTAGCAGCACGAACGCGCCGGTTAGCGACGAACCTACCGGCCCAAACTATAAATCCGGCTTCGCTAGCCCGGCGGAGCGCGGTTTTATCAGCGATACCCCGCCGAGTGTTCTGCCGCCGCAGGACGTGGTTATTCCTACCGGTCCTCGGCTTCCGGCTAGTGCCCTCGAACCAGTGTCTTATGCCGGCGACGTCCTCTCCCCCTACGCTCGCGGTAACGCTCAACTCGGACAACCCAGTAGCGTCGAGGGTGTCAAGGACGAGATGGCACGCCGGTTTACTGGTATGGTCGCGGCGATGCCGCCGGAGGTAAAAGCTCGGGTCGACATCATCAGCGGCCATCGCGACGCCGCCCGGCAGGCCCAGGTTAATCCAAGCGTTAAGAACTCTCGCCATATGCACGGTATGGCGATGGATTTGGGCAACGACCCCGTCGTGCTCGACTGGATCGGCAAGCACCCCGAGCACGGGCTCGGGTTCCCGTTGCGACATATGGGGCCGAAGGAATACAACCATCTGGAGATGATCGACCCCAAGACCGGCGCACGTGCGAGCGTGGGCGACGAGCATCTCCATGAGCAAACTGGTTCGTCGACCCTGCCGCAGCAGGCGGCTCCCGCTGCCGGCGCCGAGCCGGCCGAAACATCGAAGAAACCCAAGCATCCCATCGAGATATTCGAGGATGCGGTGAAGGAATTCCCAGTTATCCACAAACAGGGGTTATTTTCCGGCCCTGGCGAATCGACCGAGTACTGGCCGGCCGGCGAGCCCGGCACCCCGGCCCGACCCCGGCCGGCTTTTATCCCCATCGACCAGTCTGGCATGGAGATTGGGCCGGATGCCCGTCCGATTGATGTATTAGGGGATGTCGTCAGCCACCATATGGTCAAGTCGGACCCGGTGATTAAAAAGCACTACGAGGATTTCGCCGCTTCGTTGAACCCTACTCAGAAGGAATTGCTGCAGGCGCAGCATATGTACTACACCAAGAACGAAGGCGAGACCCGTCCCTATGATCAATGGGAGAAGACCTCCGGCTTGCCGGCCTATTTCCGGGGTTATGCCTTCGATCAGTGGCCGACCGACTTTAACAAGACCGCCTACACGCCGCAGCAGCGCTACCGGCTGGACCGGATGATGGATTATCTGCGTGGCAACCCACAGGCGCCGACGGCGCTAGAAGGGAGAACCCGATGAACGGTTTGCAGTACCCCAAGAAATCCGCCGCCGACGCCACTAACGAGTTCGGTGACGGCGATTTGCGAAAGGTCGCCCCGGTCACCGGCGGCACCAGCACGAGTACCGGCCCCACTGTCTCGTCTCGGTTTTACCCCAAGGGCAAGGCACGGGTCATTGGCACGATGAATCCGCAGAAAGTGCCAGCGACGAAGATTTATGTCGGTGGGATTGACTGATGGCGAAGACCCGCCAACCCGCGATGGGGCCATACCTGCCGCCGAGTATGACCGGCGGCAATCTGCCCGGTTCGCCGCAGAAGGGGTTTCCCAACCCCATCGGCAAATCGCGCTCGATGCAGAACATGGGGAATTACACCGGGCAGCGGGCCGCCGGGATTACCCGCGACATCGGCGGGCCGGAGGCGCAGTTCCGCCGCGCCTTCGGCCACTATGGCAAACGCAAAGAGTCCGGCCTGGAAGGACTATGAGCGAAGCGAAAGCATGAGCTGGACGGACTGTAAATGGCACTGAATCTCGGTTCCAACGCCTTCGACGCTGGGCAGCGTCTGAAGCACACGGAAGACTGGAAAATCATTGTCGGTGCCTTGGAAGAACACATGGGCAAGCTGATGCACGCCGCTATTGAGACCGGCGCCGCCGATTCCTGCGGTTATGCTCGCGGCGTGCGCGACGTGTTCTGTGCCCTGTGGGTGATGGAAGCCGGCGCCGACGCGCCGCAGCGTTCCACTCAGAAGCCCAGCATTAAGGCCAAGTACTGATGTCTGACGTCGGCCAAGAGCATCGCGACCAGCAGGTTTCCGATACTCCCGGAGTAACCCCGGTGCCAAACGGCACCGACTATACGCCGCGCATGCCGGACGCGGTGCGCCGGGCCGCTGCGCGGGCAGAGGAACTCCAGCAACAGATGCTGGCGGATAACGAGTTAGAAGCCGCTGTGGTGGGGGGAACCGCGCCGGAGGGCACAGACCCACCCTTAACCGAACAACCCTACCAGCAGCCTCCAGAGGTGCCGTCACGGCAGGATGACGATTGGCAGAACCGTTACCGTACGCTACAAGGCAAGTACGATCACGAAATCCCGCAGATGCGGCAGCACATCCAGCAACTCGAGAACCTGCTGGCGACGATGCAGCAGGCACCTCGGCAAGAGGCGCCGCCTATGGCAGCCCAAAATCCCACGGAAGTCGAGATCCCGGAAGAGGATTACACCACGTACGGTCCAGATTTTGTCGAAAGCACAAGACGCTGGGCGCGCGCCGAGGTGCAGCGCGACTTTGAACGACAGCAACAGCAGATCGACGAACTGCGCCAATACCACCAGCAATTGGGCGGCGACCGTCTAAAAGACCGGGTCCGCATGGAATTGGACCGCGACCCCGAACTCCAGGGCCGCTGGCAGCAACTGGACACCGACGCTGGGTTTAATGCCTGGCTCAACGATATCGACCAATTCTCCGGAGCCCGTCGCTTGGACATGCTCCGGGAAGCCTATGCCGGCGGCGACGCGGTGCGCACCGGCAGATTTTTCAAAGCGTATCTCCACGAGCATACCGATTATTCGCGTATGCCGCAGGCTCAGCCTGCCCAGACGGCGTATCCCGTAACCCCTCGCAATGGTAATGGTGGGGGATACTACGGGAACGGTGCGGGCCAAGTTGATCTTGCGGCATACGCTGCCCCCGGCCGCGCTTCCAACGCGACACCGGGACCCGGCGCTCCGGAACGACGCCTCTGGACCAACCGCGACATCCAGTCGTTCTACGAGGGCCGATTAAAAGGCCGTTTCAAGGGCCGGGAGCAAGAAGCCGAGCGCCTTGAGCGGGATATTTTATTGGCGGCCCAAGAAGGACGAATTTCCCAATGATTCGTGTCTTCAGGAGCCCCCTAAATGGCAATTGCACAAGGTACACCATATAGCGGTAGTGCGGCCTCTCCCGCCTATTCCGGCGCAGCCGCCGGTGGTGTTTTTGTACCGGAAATCTGGTCGGGTAAACTGATCGAGAAGTTCTACGCGGCAACCGTCCTCGCGGCTATTTCCAATACCGACTACGAGGGCGAAATCCGCAATATGGGCGACAAGGTGAAAATCCGCACCAAGCCCACGATTGCGATTAAGGACTACACTCTAGACATGGCGCTGACGGTTGATCGCCCCTCTGGGACGACGGTCGAACTCACGATAGACAACGCCAAATACTTCAATCTGGTATTGGATGACGTGATGCGCCTGCAAGCCGACATGGAACTGTTGTCCATGTGGAGCGACGATGCCGCCGAGCAGATGAAGATCACGATTGATACTTCGGTGCTGGCTAGTATCTACGCCGATATTTCGGCTGATAACAAGGGCGCCACGTCAGGTATTATCAGCGATAACATCAACCTCGGGGTTTCTGGCACGCCGCTGGTGGTCAACGCCACCAATGTGGTCGATGTGATCGTCGACATGGGCACCGTGTTGGACGAGCAGAACATCCCCGAGTCGGGGCGCTGGCTGGTTATTCCGCCGTGGATCGGCGGTCTGATCAAGAAATCCGACCTGGCGAATGCCTCCATCTCAGGCGATGGCGTCAGCTTGGCGCGTAACGGCCGGCTTGGGATGATTGACCGGTTTACGTTGTACTCCAGCAACTTGCTGCCCAAGACCACCGATACCACCCACAAGGTGACTTATGTCATCGGTGGCCACCAGGCCGGGCTGACCTTTGCCAGCCAGCTCTCGAACGTCGAGACCATGCGGTCCGAACTGACCTTCGGCACGATCCTGCGCGGTCTGCACGTTTACGGCCATAAGGTCCTCAACGGCACCGCGCTGGTTTCCGCCTACGCGACGCCAATCTAGGGGCTTCCTACCCTCGCATAGAGGCTCGCACGGGAGTAACCCATGCCGACGCTGGCGACGCGGACGTTTGGGACGTTGCTGCACGAGGCACGAGGTCTTCTTAATGACCTCGTGCCCATTAGCGGCAGCCCCCGGTTTACCGACGACGATCTATTAGAGATCGTCAACGAGGCGTTGCTTCAGACTCGAAGTAAACGCCCCGACGCCTGGTTGACCTACGGGTTACGTAAGTCTTTGCCTGTTGCGACAGCGTCGAGCGTCTTGCCTATCGAGGATCAGTTCTACTCGGCGCTCCTTTTTTACACAGTCGGCCGGGCTGAGCTGATTGAGGACACTTTCGCCGATAATGGCCGCGCTATCACGTTGATGGGCAAGTTTAACACGTTGCTTTTGAAGAATAATGGCTAGTACGACCACCATCGGCGATACCCCGCCACCGTCGCCTGCTATTGGCGACGCCTGGTGGGATTCGGTCGGGGGCCAGCTCTACATCTGGTTTAACGACGGTTCGTCGAGTCAGTGGGTAGCGGCGACTAATCGGCCGGGCGCACAAGGAGAAGCAGGGCCGCCTGGCGGTAATATCCACGTCGGCGATCTGCCGCCGAACTACCCTGTAGTCGGCGACGCCTGGTTCGACAGTAGCGTGGGTGAGCTGTTTGTCTGGTACGACGACGGCTCCAGCGCACAGTGGGTCGTCGCGCATAATCAACCCGGCCGCGACGGGGCGCGCGGACCGCCTGGGCCTCCCGGTGTCGGGTTCTATGGTGGCGGGCCCGGCGGCCCGGCGCTTCCAACACCGGCGCCCACTTGCGACTTTCCGACCCACGGGTTGGAGAGCCTCTACGACCAGATTCAGCTGCAGATGCCGGGGTTAACGACCGACAACGCAGTGATTCAGGCATGGGCTTCTATTGACGAATTTTACGTCGCTTCGACCTATCGACGCGAATATGTCTACTGGCGGATGGACCCAGGTGTCGCGACGCTGTCTTTCGATCCGTGGGACGCGCACTGGCGAGTTTTTCGGTTTCTGGCGTTTCGCGGGCTGTCGCGTCCGCAGTTTATCGGGCCGGGACGGGTACGCGACCTGACCTGGCCATTGCCGGATACTACACGTAATGGCGAGGTGTTGTTGGCTTTGCGTCCTAACAACGCGAATGCCCCGCTGGGCGACGATTTTTGGGCAATGTGGTTCGACACGGTGCTGGCCGGTGCTATGGGTCGCTTGTATCTGCAGCCGGGCAAGCCCTATTCCGACCCCGCGATGGGGCGGGTGCAGCGGAATATGTTTTCTCAAGGCGTGGCGCAGGCCCGTGCCCACGCTCAGTCGATGTTTGTTACTGACGGCATTCCCTGGCGTTATCCATATTTTGCTTATGGCCGGTCTAAAAACGGCGGCTGGGGAGGATCCCATGAGTAAGAGCTACGCCAAGAGACCCGACCGAATGTTTCGGTTGACCCGCGACGTGGTGGTGCCAGCCGGTACCATGTTCTCCCGCGCATCCGACGAGCGCGGCGGATCTGCAAGCATGGAGGGGCTTGTCGGGCTGGGCCGGGATGCCACCGCCTGGATAGCGCTGCCGACATACATGGTCGAAATCGATGCGAAAGATTGGTTCGACGAGGTGATCGATGTCCGTGAAATTACTGACACTGCCGGAGATGGACCCGGCTGATGTACGAGTATTACTTTGCAGTGAATACCGACGACGACAAAGGTGTGCCGTTCGGCCCAGTTAACAAAGAGAATATGGACATTTCTAGGTTGCTGGTCGATTTTACTTGCTGGCTTGACCCCTCGGAATCAATCACTGCGATTGGTCACCTGGCGATAGAGCCCAACCCGCCGCAATCCGTGCCGCCCTGGCAATCCAACTACCCGCTCGACGAATTTAGCTCGGTGGTAATCCCGACCGATACCTACCCACTAGATTTTGTCCGACAGTCAGTTATCAACAGCGGTAAGGCGGTGGCGCTGGATATGTCCGCCGGCACGCCGGGGCTGACTTATGCCGTGTCGTTTTCCGCCACCGCTGGGGTATCGGTGCGACGGCGCCTGGTTTATATCCTGATGGCCATAGATATGCCGCTCAACCCCGCTATGGTAGCTGTCAGCGAGGGTGCGATGCCGACATACTCTTATCCGTTGATTATTAACGTTTCAACGGTATTGCCGTTTGGTTTTACCGGGACGGTTTATGTCGAGAATATTTCCGGGGCGGCACTCGCTATAACATTGCCGCAAGCACCGGTATTGGGTCACTCGGTTGCTATCAAGGATGTCACGGGTAACTCCGGCGAGTTCTGGATTACTATTACTGGAGCTGACGGGGCAACAATAGATAAGTCGCCGTCGCTGGTGCTGCGTGCGCCGTTTTCTGCCGCGACGTTGGAGTGGTCCGGGTCCGGGTGGAGTCAGATGTCATGATACGCAGGTTTCTGGCTGCCGCCGCTCTGGTGCTGTCTTTGGCTGGGTTTACCCCCGGTGAGCAATCAACCAATATCTATTACGCGACGCAGTTTGCCGGTGCTGTCAGTAAGCAGTTGTGCACTTGGGACGCGACGCACGATGTCGCTGATTGTATCAACGCTGCCATAGCAGCGGCGAACCAAGCGGGGGGCGGCATCGTCGAGTTGCCGGCTGGCACCTACGGCATGAGCGTGCCGATCCCGATAGCCGCTTCAAATATCGGGTTGCGGTGTAATCACACGGCGTTGAAGTGGCTCGGCGCCGCTGGTGCCCGGATGGTGTCGCTGATATCGCCCTATGGCGATACCACTAAGAAACGCCTAGTTGGCAACAGCATTGTTGGCTGTGAGTTCCAGGGCAATGGTGCGGCCGACGGGTTGTACATGTCGTCGATAACCGGCTGGGATTTGCGTAACCTGACGTTTCGCGGGCCATTTAACGGCGGTAAGGTAGTGGCGTTCGACGCTATACCGGCGCTGGAAGGGAGTACATTTGGCGAAACCACGTCTCTGCAAAACGGGACATTACGCGGGTTGTGGTTAGATAATAGTACCGGCACCAGTACGGGGATATACCTCGGCGCCTATATGACTGGGGTCGGTGCTCACGGTAACGCGAGCTATTTTCAAATTGACGATTACGTTGTTATCGGCAACACGAGTATGACGGGTATTCATGCCTGGGGAGCCGACAATATCCGGTTTGGCATGGGGCGGGTTTTTAACCACGGCGGTATCGGCGTCGATATGGACATCGGTGTTTTGACGACGCTGGTTACGACGGGTACCACCGACTCGACAATAAGCGTTAGCGTAGCTAGCACGGCTGGTTTGTCGATCGGGCAGGCGGTGTCCGGCATGGGTATCCCCAACGGTACTCACGTAGCCGCTATTGCTGGTTCGACGATTACGCTTTCCCAGGCCGCGACAGCGTCGGCGAGTGGGGTTGCACTGACATTCAAGCGGATGTTCGGGTCCGGCGATATTGTGTTCGAGCACCTTTCGACGCACGGGTCGAGGTTTATCGCCCGAGGGCAGACGACGCAGCCTAGTTGTGGGGCGTTTGCTTCGCCGATGCCGCCGAGTTGGTGTACCGCCGGCAACCGGATTATGGTGCTCGACCAAGGTAATGCGAGCCTTAACCCAGAGGTCGAGCCTGGCGCCAATTTACGGTGGGACAGCAGTATCGGCATCGCGGTATCGGCCGGCGGGTTTACCAGCGATGGTGCTAAGGTGCCGGGGTTTTTCGGGCTTGGCGGCTTTGGCATGGTTAATGTGTGCCGCGCTGCGTACCTGGCAAAATCGCAGAACACGATTGGGTATCTCTGCCCCGGTGACGGTGAGTTGTTTCAGTTCGATACGACATTTGGCGACCGCTATATTTTGCGGTTTAACGGTCCAAGTGGTTCTGCCGATTTGTTGATGTCGCAGCCGGAGGGGACTGGGCGTTTTTTTCTCATGCCAAAGCTTTTTGCTAATGGTGGGGTGATGGCAAACTTAGTAGGAAGTTGTACTGATCAGCCGGCCGGCACGCTGTGGAATAACGGCGGTGTGGTTAATGTATGCCCTTAATACCTTACTTCGGGAGTAACTCTTATGGCGTCTTACTCGAAAGAGAACACGGTCCACAACACCGGCGGCAGCGCCGGCCGGTCGTACCCGCAGCAGGCTATCGGCAAACCGACCAACCCCGGTCCGCCGCCGGCGATGCGTAAAGCGTTGGCTAAAAAGCCCTATCGCAGCAAGGGCACGAACTCGCCTGGTCTGGTTAAGTAGCCCCGACGAATCGTCGGGGCGAAAAACGTCAATGAAATCAAGGTGGGGTTGTGCCGGCTTGGGAAATTAAGGGCTTTGGCGGGATGATCCCGCTGATTGACCCCCGCTTATTGGGTGATAACATGGCGGAGGCGTCGGTCAATTGCGACCTGACATCGGGGCAGTTGCATGGGCTGTTTGCGCCGGTTCAGGTCTGGGACTTTACTGCGCACCCCGGACCGGTAGAGAAGGCGTATTTGTTCCCGGGGCCGCTGGTGGACGGGGTGTACGACCCGGTCTGGTTACCCCTGCCGCACCGGTTTGCCTCTGTCGTCCGCTCGCCCTTGGCCAACGACGACCATTACCGGCTGTACTGGACGGTGCCTGGCGAGATATCGCCGTTCTGGAGCACTTACGAAGATATCAAAAACGGGGTGCCGCCGTACAATCTCGGTACGCACCATCCACCGCTCCGGCCGGAACACATATCGGGTCCGTACCCGGGAGTGCCGCTTATTGTTGAGATAGTCGGCGGCACGACAACCATGCCGGCGGTTACTCGTGCTTATATCTACACCTGGGTCGATTCGTTTGGCCAGGAGAGCGCGCCCAGTACGCCTAGCAATATTATGGATGGGCCGCCGGACGCGACTTGGGTTGTTAAGCTGCCGGCGGATCAGCCGGATAATACCGATCGTAATTATCCGCCGATTACCGAGCTGGTGCTTTATCGCACAGTGACAGGGAATGATACTGGTACGCAGTATTATGAGGTAATCCGATGGACCTTTCCTATTCCGGGTACGGTGGTAGAAGGTTCGGGTCTTGTATTGCTTTACCCCGACGATGCTCTCGACGTTGATATTGTCGGTAATCTCCAACTGCCCAGCGCTGGTTGGAACAACCCGCCGGATTATCTCGATGGGTTGACTACGCTGCCTGGCGGAATGATGGTTGGGTGGACTAATAATACAATCCATTTCTGCGAGCCCAACCAACCACATGTGTGGCCTAGCCTCTACGATCAATCCCTGCATTACAACATCGTCAATCTAGCGGTGTGGCAGCAATTCCTGATCGTATTAACCACTGGATACCCGTCGACCGGGTCGGGCAACGCGCCGTCTAATTTTGTGTTTGCTCAGTCCAGAGTGCCGGAACCTTGTGTCTCCCGTGGCTCGGTGGTGACCGATTTGCTGGCGGTTTACTACGCCAGTCAGAATGGGCTGATCCAGATCAGCGGCTACGGCATGTCTAATCAGACCTTGCAGTTGGTCGATAAGGAGCGTTGGCAGGAGATATATAAAGCCGCCAATATTATTTGTTGCCGGCATCGTAGTCAGTATCTAGCAATCCGCTATGGTAGCAGCAGTGCGTTTGTTCTGGATTATGCTGACCAGCGGTTGGCTTTTGAAGATTTAACCACATTCAATAATGCAACGTGCATTTGGAACGACGAGTACTATGGCGATACGTATATCTGTTCCGATAAGAAAATCTACAAATGGGACGATACCAACCAGGCGCGGCTTCGCTATCGTTGGCGGTCTAAACGGTTTTATGCCCCGACGCCGATATCCCTTGGTGCTGTGCAGGTCACGCTTGGCCCAGAGGTTGAACTTCCGCACACGGGGCAATTCCCCCCGTCGATGCTCGACAATGGTGACCCGTCGCTGGCGCTCCCAGATGGAGCGTGGGGCGTCCTTCGGTATTATGCCGGCCCCGATTTCACGCTGATTATGGAGCACACGCTTACCAAGCAGCAGGACATCTTCCGGCTGCCCAAGGGGTTCCGGGCGTTCGACCATCAGATTGAGATCGTCTCGGTAGCGAGCATCTACTCGGTGCAGCTCGGCACCACGATGACCGAGCTGCGAGGCGTCTGATGCGACACTTTACCGGGTTTAACCCGACCCCGCGCCCTCTCAAGGCGCGGGTAGGCAGCCGTTCGGCTTCGTCGCCGACGGTGTCTGAAGCAGTTACCCAGTCGCCGGTAGCGCCTAATCCTTATGTGGGACCAATCCCCACGCCGGTAATCGGTCAAGGCGGGGAGTTCAAAAATCTCGGCGCTTGCGTTGTCGCGTTGAAGGACGCTGTCGAATCTCTGTCTGGGCAGCGTGGCGACCCGGCTAACCGGGCGGTTATTTTTAAGGATTTGGTCGACTATGGGATACTGTCAGAAGCGGCGCTCGGCAGCGCTAACGGCGTCCTTAGCGTAGCGCCGCGTTCGACTGTGGTGCCGTACGGTTTTACCCCGGCCGATCTTGCCGGCACAAATTCGACGACCGGTGTCATGCTGGGGCTCGGAATCACCGTGACGACGGGGCTCACCGGGTCGCTTTTAGTTGGGGTCACCGGCGCGATGCAGCTTACGGGTACGGTGGAAGCTAATACCGGGCGCGTTGAGGTGCGAGTCAGCTCCGATCTTGTGGCAGTCCCGGCTAATGGCGCGGCACCGAGCGGGGTAGTCGTTGGTACGCCTCTCGATATGACCGAGCTAGCGAACATCGCTAGACAACCCTTCGCTTATACCGCGGTTCATTACGGGTTTGACCCACTGACCCCAGTTTGGCTCGATCTCGTGCAGGCGGTAAGCGCCGGCGATGTGGCGTTGTTCGACCTCAATATTACTGTCTTAGGCGTATGATCATGCTAATACGTTTTATCCTCGTGTTGTGTCTGGGGCTTACTCCGGGAGTAACTCTGGCGCAGAATGCTTTTAATCCGAGCGGGCCGACGGTGAGCCTTGCCGTAACGGCAACGACTGGCCGGGTGCAGTATCAGCCGGGAACATCCGGGTCGGCTATTCGGATTTATAATGCTGGTACGGTGGCTGCATTTATTGTTTGCGGCGAAGCCACGGTCGTCGCAACAACTGCCGTCGGTATGCCTATAGCACCTAGTTCAGTTGAAGTTCTTGGTTGCCAGGGGGCGACTTATGTAGCGGCAATCACTGCTTCCGGTACCGCCACGATATACGTAACGCCAGGTGCTGGTATCTAGAATGCGCCGACGTAGTTTTCTCATAGGGGCGGCGGCTCTGCTGGTTACGGTCGGCGCGGCTGAGGCGCGGATGCACCATCCGTACCGGGGGCACCGGATCGTGCCGGTGGCGACGGGGGCGCTGGACAGTTTCACGACACCGGCCGGCGCGTACTCCTTTCGCAAGCTGAAGAGTAACTACGCCGGCAACGCGGTGCGGCTGCGGCGGACGACGGGCGGCGAGCAGGATTTCGGGTTTACTGCCGGCGGTGATTTCGACACGGTGGCGGCGGCGACCTTCTGCGCCGCGACCACCTGTTTCATCACCACTTGGTACGATCAGTCGGGCAACGTCCGCAACATGACGCAGGCGGTTGCGGCGGACCAGCCGGAGATGCGGTTCAACTGCATTGGCGCGCTGCCGTGTATGCGGAGCCTGGCCAGCGATTATCTCGGCAGCGCGAACTTCACTTCGACCGGGGTGACCAGCCACAACGCGGTATTCAACCGGGTGAGCGGGACGGCGGTGTGTCTGCTGTCGGCCAACGGCAATGTCAGCGGCAACCGGTTACAGACGCTGAACCTGGGCGTTGGGGCGACGTTACAGGCGACGGCAGGGGCGGCGACCGTGCCGAGCGCGGAGGGTGCTTGGCACAGTGCCACTGGGATCGTCAATGCGGCGGCCAGCGAGCTGAATGTCGACGGTGTGCGGGTAACCGGCAGCATCACGCCGAGCACGGCGGCGGCGCCGATTTATGTCAGCGGTGCGACGGCGACGGTGTGTGATCAGACGGAGGCGATTTTCTGGAACGCCACTGTGCTGACGGCGGGGGAGATTACGGCGCTGACCAACAATCAGCGGAACTACTGGGCGCCGTACACTTTGGATGCGTTTGCGGCGCCGACCGGGGCGTACAGCATGCGGCGGCTTAAGAGCAGCTACAGCGGGCCGGCGATCCGGCTCCGGCGGGCCAGCGACAACGCCGAGACGGACATAAATTTCCTGGGCTATGTGCCGGGGCTGGGCAGCCCCATCGATGTGGCGGCGGCGAACGCGCACTGTGCGGCGACTACATGCTTTGTTGGGACATGGTACGATCAGAGCGGCGGCGCGCGGCATATGACCCAGGCGACGGCGGCGAGCCAGCCGCCCTTGATCTTCAATTGTGTTGGCGCCTTGCCGTGTTTTGAGATGCTTTCCGGGGGGCACTCGTTGAGCACGGTCGACACGATCACGCCGGCCACGGGGACAGTAAGTTTCAGTGCGGTTGCGAACCGGGTGACGGGAACGGGCGCGTGTACCTGGCTGCGGGAGAACGGTGCGGCAAATCGGTTTGTTTCGCAGGCCGGGACAACCAATTGGACGATCATTGGCGGCTCCAGCGGGTCTGTGGTTCGGGCTGCGGCTGATGGGGCATGGCACGCGGGGCAGGGGGTGATGGCGGGCGCGGCGTCGGTCCTCAACATTGACGGTGCGGAGACCGCCGGCACGGCGACGGGGAGCACGGCGGCGGCGGCGGCGAGCCTGTTTGGTATTGCGGCGACGACGTGCCGGGAGGCCGAGGCGATCTTTTGGGACAATTACGCGCTGACGGCCGGCGAGCGGGCGGCGCTGACCGACAACCAGAAAAACTATTGGATGCCGCTACCGCTGGACAGTTTCAGGACACCGAGTGGCGCCTATTCCTTCCGCAAGCTGAAAAGCACTTATAGCGGCCCGGCGATCCGGATCCGGCGGGCGAGCGATAATGCGGAGGCGGACATCAATTTCCTGGGCTACGTGCCTGGCTTGGGCAGCCCGTGGGATGAAGCGGCGGCGAACGCGCACTGCGCGGCGACGACTTGCTTCATCCGCACTTGGTACGATCAGAGCGGGCTGGTGCGGCACCTCAATCAGACGACAGCAGCCAACCAGCCGGCGTTGATTTTCAACTGCCAGGGTACGCTGCCGTGCGCACGATTGATTGCGCCGCAGGCGATTACCGGAGCGAGTGTGACGCCGGCGACGGGATTGGTCTCGATCAGCGTGGTGGCCAACCGGCGCACTGGCACGGCGAACTGTCTTTTCATCGAGCAGAACGGTTTTGCCAACCGGATCACTGGCCAGAATACCGTGGCGAACTCATGGATATTGGCGGGCTCGACGGCGGCGTCTGTGGTGTTGGCGGACACTGCGTGGCACGCGGTGCAGGGGGTGATCAACGGCGCCTCCAGCGCGATAAATGCGGATGGGGTGGATGCGACGGTCAGTGTCACAGGGACGGTAACGGCGGGCCAGCCGACCATCAGTGCGGTGGGGGCCAGCACCTGCGACGTGGCGGAGGCGGCGGTTTGGGACAATTACGGGCTGACGCTGGCTGAGCGGGCGGTGCTGAGCAGCAATCAGCGCGGGTTCTGGGGGTTTTGATGCGGAAAGCGATCCTGGCCGCCGCGCTTCTGATCCCTGCCCTGGCCCATGCCGATATGTACCAGGACGGCAGCAACGCGGCGGTGAAGTCGCTGGGCAACATCAGCACGGCATCCGGCGGCGGCATCTATCCAGCCAAGGGCTACGGCTCCTGTACCTGGGAAGCGAGCAATGACGTCGGCGCCTGCATCAACGCCGCCGTAGCGGATACCACCGCTAAGGGTGGCGGCACGGTCATCGTGCCGGCCGGCACTTATGGGCTGACCCAGACGGTAAACCTGGCCGACAAGGTGCGCGTCGAGGGTGCCGGCGCGGCCAATTTTGGGCAGTGCGGCACGACCCTGAAGTGGCTTGGCGCGGCGGCTGGCACGATGGTCGCCGCCGGCAGTGATGCGGCCCAGGTGATGGCTGGGACCGGCTTTTCCGGCGCCTGTCTGGACGGCAACGGTTTGGCTGGCACCGGGATCAAGTGGCGCAGTGTCAATTACGGCATTTTTTCCCGGCTATACATTTACGGAGTGACAGCGAACGGCTGGGACATCGACATATCGGCGGCGGTCTCGGCTAAGGGCAATATGTTTAATGTCGTCGAGGACGCTTATACGGATCTGTTGGGCGCGCCGTCGTTGAACGCCAACGGCATGCTGATCGGGCCGGGCACCACGGTGAACACAAACCGCAATATCTTTCGCAATTTCACCGTCACCTATCAGAATGGGAAAGGGATCATTTGCGGCAATGCCGACAGCAATGTCTGGGATCCGGCGCATATCGAGAGCGTCAGCGCGACGCCGGGGCCGAGCGTTGACATGCTTGGTAGCGCAGTGGATGTATTTCGGCCTTGCCGGAGCAATCGGTTTGCCGGGGAGTTCGGCACCACCAATATTGCCGCCAGCCATCCGGTGGCGCGTGCTGGCACCTACCCCAGCCGCAACAATTGGTTATTTCAGAACCACGAGAGCGGGGCGCCGCCGCCGCTGATAGAGGCTGGCGCCACCTTGGCCTGGAGCAACAATCAGGGGCTGATGGATGTTGCCAGGATCGGATTGGGCGGCAACCCGGTAGGCGGCACCGGCACGATGAGCCTTTATGGTTCGACTAGCGGCACGATAACCGTGCAGCCCCCGGCGGTAGCCGGAACCAACACGCTGACCTTGCCGGCAGCCACCGGAACGCTTCTAACTGAGACAGCCTCTGCCTGGCAGCCTTATACGCCGGCAGTGTCTTGCGGTGTTGGCGCGGCGACACTGGGCACGATTGTCGGGCAGTACAAACAATATGGCAAGACGGTGCTGATGCAGGTCCAGGTGCCGATCACAACGGCTGGAACCTGTGATGGGCAGTTGGCGATAGACTTGCCGGTTTTCCCCGCCGCGGCAGTTGGCGAGTATTCGCTGCACGGACGGGTTGGCGTTGGGGCGTTCAGCGGCGCGGCGGTGTTTGGCATCATCAATGCGGTCATCGGCAACACAAATCGGGTGCTGGTTTACAAATATGATGGCACGACCGTGGCGGCGAGTGGAGTTGCGGTAAATGTCGGCGGGACATATCAGGTGCCATGATGCGCCGCCTCATCCTCGCCGCGATAGCTGTGCTGCTGGCGTCCCCCGTGTGGGCGCAGCAGGTGCCGAACCCGATGTCGAAGGACGGGGCGAATGCGCAGTTGCCGCAGGCCCTGAACAACCTAGCGGCCAACACGACGGCGCACACTTACTACGCGCAGGCATATGGCTCTTGCGCCTGGACGGCAGTCGGCGACACCGAGCCCTGCATCAGCGCGGCCATAGCGGCGGCCAAGGCGGCCGGGGGCGGGATTGTGGTGCTGCCTTCCGGCATTTCCGGCATTGCCAGTACGATTGCGCAGACGGGTCTTA
>Ga0137425_1000156_pt1 | contig 23062 bp, 24 predicted proteins | sample EasRivERMZT640_2_FD_102318 | JGI IMG/M metagenome (GOLD analysis project Ga0137425, IMG submission 102318) | Soil microbial communities from meander-bound floodplain in the East River, Colorado, USA - East River MetaG ERMZT640_2 | ecosystem: Environmental > Terrestrial > Soil > Floodplain ...
AAGCGAAGATCGAAATCGTGCCCCTCATCGACGTGGTCTTCTTCCTGCTGGCCACGTTCGTCATGGTCTCCCTTTCTATGACGCGCAGCCAGGGGATGCAGGTGCAGCTCCCCTCGGCCAGCACGTCACAGACCCAGGACAGCTCGGAAAAAGCCCTGACGCTCACGGTGATGGAGACCGGCGAGATTTTTTACAACAAGGAAAAAATCACCGCTGCCCAGCTCCCTTTCAAGCTGCAATCCTTCAAGGCATCCAGCAAGGATCCCAAGGTTGTCGTGAACGCTGCCTCGGATGCTGATTTCAAGCAGGTGGTGGCCGTGCTGGACGAGGCCCGCAGAATGGGCATCGTCAAGGTTGGCATCTCCACCACGAAGAAATGACACGACTCAAAGCGCTTCTGGCTGCGCTGCTCATCCACGCAGGCATACTGCTGTTCGGCGGGCTTCTCCTGTTTCGGCAGGCTCCCGCGAAGGTGAACGAGCGCGAAGTCGATCTGATCGGCGCAGAAACACCGGAAGAGAAGAAAGAGCCGGAAAAGGAAAAGCCCGCTCCCGAGCAGGAAGCCCAGAACGAGGAAGCGGAAGAAGCTCTGCAGGCCCCCAAAGAGACGGCTCCCGACATGCAGGAGGTGGCCCGCCTGGAAGGACCTGCCAGCGCCCCGGCCCTCTCGGCGTTGAGCCTGAGCGACCTGGAGAGCGTCCTTGGGTCGGAAGCCGGCGGCGGGGGAAGCCTCCAGGAGGCCATCTCGTTGAGCTCGGGCGGGAGGATTGGCGGAACCGGTGATCCGGCTTCGGCCTCGGAGCAGGGGCCCGCGAGCTTCGCCCTGTCGGAGCTGGACCAGCGGCCGCAGGCGCTCCAACAGGTATTGCCGCGCTATCCCAGCGAGCTTCGCCGGCGCAAGGTCCAGGGAACGGTGGAAGTGGTGTTTCTGGTCGACACCGATGGCCGGGTGATGGAGCCGAAAGTCGACAAGACCACCAACGAAGCATTCAACCAGCCGGCTCTTGAAGCGGTGCGCCAGTGGAAGTTCGAAGCGGGCACGAAGGAAGGCAAGAAGGTGCGCTTCAAGATGCGCGTTCCCATCACTTTTTCCGCGGGATGAGGCTCTGGGCCCTCCTGCTGCATCCAAGGAATATGACTCTCTTCAAGCAACTCACACTTACACTATTCGGGGTGGCGATGTTGATTCTCACTTCGAATAGCGGAGTCGCCCAGGAACCCGCCCAGACGGGAGGACAGGACTTCTGGAGCGACCCGGAGTTCCAGAAGCAATTTCTGGGCTCCTATGGGGTGCTCTCCGAGCTGGAGCCGCGGCTAAGCGCCGTGGAAAAGCAGCAGCTCGAGAAAATCATTCCGCTGCTGTCCAGCAACACGGCGGCCGCGAAGAAAGCCCTGGAGAAGGCGGCGACGCCCCAATCCAGCGCGCTGTTCGACTTCACCCTGGGAAACCTGGCATTTCAGGCGGGAAGCATGGATGAGGCGCGGCAGCGATTCAATACCGCGGTTGGAAAGTTTCCCAACTTCCGCAGGGCCCACAAAAATCTGGCGCTGGTCGAGGCGCGGACGGAGCACTACGAGGCGGCCATCCGGGAGTTCAGCCGGGTCGTCGAGCTGGGAGGGGGAGACGCCATCACCTATGGACTGCTGGGCCATGCCTACATGACGACTTCCCAGTACCTGTCGGCCGAATCGGCCTTCCGAAACGCCGCCTTGCTTCAGCCTGAGTCTCTCGACTGGAAAACCGGGCTCCTGCAGTGCCTCCTGCGCCAGCAGAAATTCGCGGAAACCGTGTCGCTTGCCGACGAGCTGCTGAAGAAGATGCCGGAGCGCGCCGATCTCTGGCTGATGCAGGCGGGGGCGTTGGTGGGAATGGGAGAGCCTCGCAAGGCCGCGGAAAACTACGAGATTGTCCGGCGCATGGGGAAGGCCTCGGTCGGCAATCTTAACGCGCTGGGAGATCTTTACGCCCATGAGGACCTCTGGGTTCTCTCAGAGAGCGCCTACCAGGAAGCGCTGGAAAAGGATCCCGCTCAGCCGCCACAGCGGCCCCTGCGCAATCTGGAAGTGCTGCTGCAGGGCGGAGCTAGCGACCAGGCGTCGGTTTTTCTCGCCAAGATTCGCGCCACCTACGGGAAGCAGCTGCCGGAGGCGGACGAGAAAAAGCTCCTGCGCCTGGAGGCGAGACTGTCCGCGGCGCAAGGTAAGGGCGAGGATGCGTCCAAGGCGCTGGAAGCCATCGTGGCCCTGGACCCGATGGACGGCGAGGCGTTATTGCTGCTGGGCCAGCACTATTCGCAGAGCAACGATACGGAGCGGGCGATCTTCTGCTACGAGCGGGCGGAAAGTCTCGAGGCGTTCGAAGCCGAGGCGCGACTGCGCCATGCGCGAATCCTGGCAACCCAGGGGCGCTATCGGGAAGCGGTGCCACTCTTGAAGCGGGTCCAGGAGATCAAGCCGCGGGATGACGTGGCGCGCTACCTGGAGCAGGTGGAGAAGCTTTCCCGCTCCCAGTAGTCCGTTCGACCCTGACACCACCCAACTTCCGAATCCCCGCAAACCATCGAACCACGGCCGAGAATTCCGGAGGGCGGTTGCGGCCTAGGCTTCCGAGCCCCGACCGGCGGGGGTGTGCCGGACGTCCTGGCCTTCGCACAGGAAGATGACCATCTGGGCGATGTTGGTGGCGTGATCGGCGATGCGCTCGAGGTACTTGGCGATGAAAGTGATGCGCAGCGCCCGGGCGACGTTCCTGGGCTCCTCGATCATGTAGGTGAGCAGCTCCCGGAACAGCTGGACGTTGAGCCGATCCACCGCATCGTCCTCCCCGAGCACCTCGCGCGCCAGAGACGGGTTGCGGTTCACGAAGGCATCCAGCGCCTGATGGACCATGCCGGCCACCTTGGAAGCCATGCGCGGAATGTCGATGTAGGGCTTGAGGGGAGGCTCCTCGTTCAGCTCGATGGAGCGCTCGGCGATATTGACGGTGAGGTCCCCGATCCGCTCGAGATCCGTGACGATCTTCAAGGCCGTGGTGATGAAGCGAAGATCGGAGGCCGCGGGCTGCCGGAGGGCCAGGAGGTTGACGCACAGGTGGTCGATGTCGAGCTCCATGGCGTCGACCTTCGGGTCCGAGGCGATGACGCTCTTCGCCAGATCCGAGTCGCGGCTCAACAGCGACTTCATGGAAGAAGCGATCATCAGCTCCACGGTGCCGCCCAGGAGCAGGATCTTCTCCTTGAGCTGCTGCAGCTCCCTTTCATATTGCCGGCTGGTATGCTCCAAGTCAGGCTCTCCTTCTATCCGTTGATCCCGCGAGATTAGCCGAACCGGCCGGTGATGTAGTCTTCGGTCCGGCGATCCGAGGGATTGGTGAATATCTTCTCGGTCTCGTCCACCTCCACCAGAATCCCGTTCAGCAGAAAGGCGGTGCGATCCGACACCCGCGCCGCCTGCTGCATGTTGTGGGTCACGATGACCACCGTGTAGCGGCTGCGCAGCTCCTCGATCAGCTCCTCGATGCGGGCGGTGGAGATGGGATCCAGCGCCGAGCAGGGCTCGTCCATGAGGATGACCTCCGGATCGACCGCCAGCACGCGGGCCAGGCAGACCCGCTGCTGCTGGCCTCCCGACAGGGCCATCGCCGAGGTGTGCAGCCGATCCTGGATCTCTTCCCACAAGGCCGCCTGCTTGAGGCTCTTTTCCACAATTGCCTCCAGCTCCGAGCGCTTCTGGGTGCCATGGATGCGCGGACCGAACGCCACGTTGTCGAAGATCGATTTGGGGAAAGGATTCGGCTTCTGGAAGACCATCCCGATGCGCCGCCGCAAGTCCACCAGGTCGGTGCCCGGGGCGTACACATTGCGTCCGTCGAACAGGACCTCTCCCCCCACCTGCACGTTCGTGCCGATCTCGGCAATCCGGTTGATGGACTTGATCAGGGTGGACTTGCCGCAGCCGGAGGGTCCGATGATGGCCGTCACCTGGCGCTCCGGAACACTCAGATTGACATCCTGGAGCGCCTGCCGACCCGGATAGTGGAAGCTCATCTTGCGCAGCTCCACCTTGGGCGAGAGGGAGGCGGGCGCCTCGGGGCGGCGCTCCCGCGCCTCGCTGAGCGCCTCCGGGCTGGAAGGCGTCATTTTTCCAGGGGCAAGGGTTCGGATCATGGGAGGTGCATCCGCTCCAAACGCCGTGTGGCCCAGCGCGACAGTATCGAGAATATCAGCACCGAGCCGATGAGGACCGTGGCCCCGGCCCAGGCCTGCCGGTGCCAATCATCGTAAGGGGAAATGGCGTAGGTGTAAACCTGGACCGTCAGGGAGGCCATTGGCTGATCCAGCCGGGTGGACCAGTAGCGGTTGCCGAACGAGGTGAACAACAGCGGTGCGGTCTCCCCGGCAATCCTCGCGAGTGCCACCAGGACCCCGGTGAGGATTCCCGGCAGTGCCGCGGGGAGGATGACCCGAAAAACCGTCCCGGCACGGGTCGCGCCCAGGGCCATGGAGCCTTCCCTGAGAGTGGCGGGGACCATGGCCAGAAGCTCTTCGGTGGTGCGGATGATGATCGGGATCATCATGATTCCCAGGGCCAGCGAACCGGCGAATGCCGAGAAGCGCTTGAACGGGAGCACTGCCAGGCTGTACGCGAAGATGCCGATCACGATGGAGGGCACTCCGTTCAGCACATCGGCGCAAAAGCGGACGGCGGAGGCCAGGGGGCTGCGTCGGTATTCCGAGACGTAAATTCCGGAGAGGATGCCCACGGGCACCGCCATCACGGCGGCCATCCCGATGAGGATCACGGTTCCCACCATGGCGTTGGCCATGCCGCCCCCCGGCTCCCCGACGGGCTTCGGAGTCTGGGTGAAGAAGGCCAGATCCAGGGCGGAGATGCCCCGGCTCACCACGAAAAAGAGGATGAAGCCCAGGGGCACCAGGGCAGCGACCACGGCCAGGGCACAGAAAGCCACGAAGGCTCCGGAAACGATCTTTCTGCGAAGGTGACCGCGGGGGTTCATGTCAACGCGCCACCGGGGCAGCCGGGAGCGCGGCTTTTTCGCCCCTCCCTCCGCCGACCCGCCAAATCAGGAGTCGTGACAGCGCGTTGATGAGGATCGTGACGACGAACAGGACGAGTCCGATCTCGACCAGGGCATGCAGGTAGAGATCATCCGCGGCCTCGGTGAACTCGTTGGCGATGACCGCCGCCATGGTGTACTGGGGAGCGAAGAGGGACAGGGATATCTGTGGGTTATTCCCGATTACCATGGTCACGGCCATGGTTTCACCGAGGGCCCTGCCCAGTCCCAGCATGATGGCGCCGATGATTCCGGTCCGGCCGTAATAGAGGGCCATCCGGATCGCCTCCCATCGGGTCGCTCCCAGCGCGTAGGCGGCTTCCCGCTGGGAGAAGGGCACCGATTTCAGTATCTCCCGCGCCACGCTGGCGCTGAAAGGGACGATCATCACCGCCAGCACCAGCGCCGCCGCGAGCAGGCCGATGCCCAGCGGCGGGCCCTTGAAGAAGGGCGTTGCCTTCAGCCATTCGGGGCACAGGCCCTGAAGCTGTCGCACGAGGGGGACCAGCACGAAAATGCCCCACATGCCATAGACGATCGAGGGAATGGCCGCGAGGAGCTCGGTCAGGAAGATCAGAGGGCGGCGCAGCACGAAGGGTGAGAGCTCCGACAGGAATACCGCGATCCCGAGGGCGACCGGAGTGGCGATCAGCAGCGCGAGGAAGGAGGAGTAGAGCGTGCCCCAGAGAAAGGGGAGCGCCCCAAACTCTCCTGCCACCGGATCCCACGTGGATGTCCGCCAGAAGCTCAGGCCGAACTTCTGGATCGAGAGCCAGGAGCCCTCGACCATCGTCAGGGCGATGCCCGCCACCAGCAGCACACTGAGAGATGCGACGAGACCCGTTCCGAATGGGAACCAGCGGCCTTCGTCGGATCGCGAGCGACTCGCCCGGATGGCGGGCATGGACGATTCAACCCCCACGCGCTATTTCACCTTGATTTTGGCCAGCGCCGGCAGCTCCAGGTCGATGACCCCTTGTGGGAGTGGAGCATAACCCAGCTCGGGTGCGAATTTCTGGCCGTCCGACAGGGCCCATTTCATGAAGTCCACCATAAGGCGCGAGCGCTGCTTGTCCTTGGGGTTTTCGAACAACAGCAGCCAGGTGAAAGAGGAGACGGGGTAGACCCCCTTCCCCGGCGCGTTGGTGATCGAGACCCGGAAATCGGCGGGCATCTTGCTGGCGGCGGAGCTCGCCGCGGCAGTCACCGCCTCGACCGTCGCCTTGACGAATTCCCCTTCCAGGTTCTTGACCGCGCCGTAGGAAATCTGATTATGCGAGGCGTAAATCAGCTCCACGTAGCCGAGGGAGCCCGGGGTCTGCTTTACCAGTCCGGCGACCCCTTCGTTCCCCTTGCCTCCCAGCCCGACGGGCCAGTTCACGGAAGTCGCCACCCCCACGGTCTTCTTGTAGTCGGGGGAGACCTTCGCGAGATAGTCGCACCAGATGTAGGAGGTGCCGGAGCCGTCCGAGCGATGCACCACAGTGATCTCGGCATCGGGCAGCGTGACGCCCGGATTGTCCTTGGCCAGGGCCGGATCGTTCCAGCGGGTAATCTTGCCGAGAAAGACGCCGGCAAGGGTCTCACCGCTGAATTTCAAGTCGGAGCCAATCTCGGAAAGGTTGTAGATCGGGACCACGGCGCCCAGGACCGTGGGGAAGTGCAGCACTTTGCCGGGGGCGGCCAGCAGCTGATCGGGGGTCATGGGGCCGTCGGTGGCGCCGAAGAAAACCGTCTGGTTGGTGAGCTGGCGGATTCCCCCTCCCGAGCCGATCGACTGATAGTTGATCTGAATGTTGGGGTGCAGCTTGTTGTACTCGGAAAACCACTTGGAATAGATCGGGTAGGGGAACGTCGCTCCGGCTCCGTTGATCTGGATGGTCTGCGAGAGAGCCGGCGAGGCCACCAGCAGCGTGGTCAGGGCGGCGCCGAGCAGAAAGCGTGCGATTCTCATGGTCCTTGCACCTCGAAGGGGTGGATTGAATTCCTCAGAAATTGAACAGTGAGTGCAGCGCGTAGCGCATCTCGTCCGGCTTGAGGGGATCGTCGAAAGTCACGAACTCGTAGTCCAGCATAAGCGAAACCGCGGCGGGTTTCTGGATGGGAAACCAGTAGGAGATGCCGGCAATCCGGCGCTCGGTTCGGACGTCCAAATCGGTGTCCCGCTTCAGGCTGTCGTAGCGCAGCAATCCCCCAATTCCAATCGTCGATTGGGGTGCTGCCCAAACCGAGTAGCCTTCTCCATGCACCTCGGGGGCGACCGCAGTGGGCTGGTCGTAGGCATTGAGGTACTCGATCGCCGCATTGATGTAGCGGTGCTCGAATGCGACGTTGGCGACGAAGCGTGTCTTCGCATCGTCCTTGGCGTAGTGGTCGGCATCGTAGAAGGCGGTCAGCCGGAGTCCTTTGATGATCCCGCCATTGGGGACGGGCCGAAAGGTGACCCGCATCTGCAGCGCCTTCTCATCGTTGGCGTCCGCCTTGGAATAGCCGTCACCGTTGTAGATGCCGCCATGGACGTCGCCGTAATTTCCCGGAAAGTTGTAGTGCAGGCTCAACCCGAAGTCGGAAGAGGTCAGATACTTCTCGACGTCCGTGAACGTGGGCCCCTGGTAGCGATAGCGGTAGATGCTCTCGTCGTAGTCGATGTAGGGGGTCTGCTGCAGCCCCAGACGGACCCACGATCCACGCGTCCAGGAATCGTCCAGGTTGAATTGCCCATAAGCGTACTTGAGCCGCACCAGCAGCGAGCCCACGACGTTCAGACCCGCGGCCGTCTCACGCAGGATGTCCGGGGTGATGCGGTAGCTCACCAGGTGGTGGATCGACCCGGTCACGTTGATGTAGGCCCGCGTGACGTCGAACGAGTTGGCATGGACGCTGTTGCCGTCGACGTCCGTGACCGTCGGCTCCTCGAGATAGGTATAGTTCGCGAAAATCGTTCCACCGACCTTGACGACGGGCGTGTCGTCGGCCGCTGCGTGGCCTTCGGCCGGAGTCACCTGCGCCCAGATCGAGGGTGCCAGGGAGACGGTGGCGAAGAGCGCAAGAGCCACACAGGCGCCGCGAGTCAGGTTTCGCAAGGCGATGGCAGATCTACGATTCCGGCCCGAGTCCAACGGCTCAAGTTTAGCGGGGGATGGTGACGACCGTGTACTGAACTTGTGGCTGGATGGTGAAAGGTCGATTCTGAGCCTGCGACCGGATGCGGCGAACGCTTCCCAATCCATCCTTCCTCCTTTGAGTGAAGGGTCACCCTCGCTGGGCGGCCCCAAAACAGACTCCGGGAGACCGGATATCCCCGAGCTCTCCGTCACAATGTCACGGACATGTGACGGTATGGGTGCGGCAAGGTGACGCTCGTGTGACGGGCAGGGTGGCAGAGTCGTTTCCGGCTGGTATCAGGCGGTGGGAAAGGTGAGCTGGAAGTCCGTCCCGCTCCCGGCGATGCTTTGCACCTCGATGGTGCCGCCCATGGCCTGAGTCAGGTGCTTGGCGATGGCCAGGCCCAGGCCGGTGCCCCCCTCACGGCGGTCCCGGGAGCGGTCCACACGGTAGAAGCGCTCGAAGATGCGCGGCAGGTCCTCGGGAGGGATTCCGACACCGGTATCCTTGACGTTGATAACGACCCGGCCAGGTCCGGCTTGCGCTTTCAGCACAATCGTGCCGCCCACGGGCGTGAATTTGACCGCATTGTCCAGGAGGTTGATCAGGACCTGAATCAGGCGATCTCGATCCGCCCGCATCCTGGGGAGGGTGGCCGGTACCGCAACACTCAGGACTTGGCTCTTGCCGGCGATCAGGGGACGCACCATCGCCTCCACCTGCGAGACGACTTCATGCAGGTGCATGGCGCCCACATCCATGCGCGATTGCCCTTGCTCGATGGAGGAGAGGTCCAGGAGGTCCTCGATCAGGGCTTGCAGGCGCTGGGCATGACGGTGAATGACGTCGGCGAATTCACGCACCCGTCCGGAATCCAGGAGGCCGCCGTCCCGCAGCGTCTCGGCATAGCCGCGGATGGCCGTGAGCGGGGTTCGCAGCTCGTGCGAAACGTTGGCCACGAATTCCCGTCGGACCTTCTCCAGTTTCTTCAGCTCCGTCACGTCGTGAAATACGACCACCGCCCCTACGGTGTTGGAGTTCTCCCGTATGGAGACCAGGCTGGCTCCCAGGATCTTCTCCTCGGGGCCGGGAAGGACGATTTCGCGCACGGAGGGACCGTTTCCGGAGAGCGCTGTCTCCACCGCCTCCTGGAGCGCCGGTACCCGCGCCGCTTCGAGGGGCCGGAGGCCCTGCAGGGGCGGCTTGGCCGCGAAGATCTGTTCGAAGGCGCGGTTGGCCAGAAGGATTCTCCCTGAGCCGTCGGTAAGCAGAACCCCTTCCACCATGGTATCCAGCAGCCCCAGCAGCTGATTGCGCTCCCGGGAGAGGAGCGAGAGGCGCTCCTCCAACTGGTCCGCCATCCGATTGAGCGAGCGTCCCAATCGGGCGATCTCGTCCTGGCCCGCGGGAATCACCCGTGCCGCGGTGTTGCCGGCGGCGATCTCGGAGGCGGTTCGAGACATTTCCTCGAGGCGTCCGGCCAGGCGACGGGCCACCAGCCGGCCCAAGGACCAGGCGACCAGGAGCGACAGCAGCGTCGCGATGAGCAGGGGAAGCCGGATCTCACGCTGGGCTCTCAAAACGCCCGCGAGCGGCACCGCCACTCGCACCACGCCGCGGGAGGGATCCGCTGGATCCACCCTCCGGGCGACATAGAGCATCTCCTCACCCAGCGTGGCGCTGCGGCGCGTGGAACGCCCCTGACCGCTGGCCAGAGCCTCGCGGATCTCCGGCCGTGTCGCGTGATTCTCCACCTGCGCCAGAGCGTCCCCATCCAGCTCGGTGTCCCCCAGGACCCTTCCCGTGGAATCCACAATCGTGAACCGGACGGCAAGGTCCTTCCCGAGTCGATCGGCGAGCGCATCGGCGTGGGCTTCGGGATCCGGATCGGAGGCGTAGTAGTCGACCGCCAGGATGGCGTCCTGGGTCAGCCGCTCCGCCACCTGATCGGCCACATCGCGCCCAATGGCCCAGTGCAGGAACCCTCCGGCGATGAGGCTGGAAACCCCTGCCACCAGGAGATATTGAAGCTTCAGGCGGTTCTGAACTCTCAGGCGGGACCTTTCCTCACTCGGAGGCTTCCACTCCGTCAGGACGGAAGCGATAGCCTACGCCCCTAACGGTCTGGATCCAATCGCCGACCCTCCCCAGCTTGGCCCGAAGCCGCTTCACGTGCGTATCCACCGTGCGGCTTTCCACGTCCTCGGTGTAACCCCAGACCTCGCTCAGGAGCTGGTCTCGACTGAACGCCCGCCCCGGACGGCGTGCCAAGCGATGCAGAAGCTTGAATTCGGTGCCGGTGAGATCCAGCTCCCGCCCCGAGATTTTCACGGAGTGGGCCGCCAGGTCGATCATCAACGGCGGGAAGGTAATCGGCTTCTCGGTCTCCTCGGCCACCTCGCGGCGGAGAATCGCCTGCACCCGGAGAATCAACTCGCGAGGAGAGAAGGGCTTGACCACATAATCATCGGCCCCCAGCTCGAAGCCGACCACCCGATCGACCTCCTCGCCCCGGGCCGTCAGCATCAGAATTGGGACCTTGCGAGTCTTTTCGTCGTTCCTCAAAGCTCGGGCGACCTCAGTGCCGGGCATGGCCGGGAGCATCAGATCGAGGATGATCAGATCGGGCGGATTTCGCCGGACCGTCTCCAGGGCCTGGCGGCCGTCGGTGGCGGTCAGGACTCGAAAGCCAGCCTGTGTCAGGTTAAAGCGCACCAATTCGAGGATATCCCGCTCATCATCCACCACCAGGACGGTTTGAGGCATCCGGGAAATCTCCTCCCCTCGAGAGCAGGTCATTCACAGGTCATGCAGATTATAGGTCACCAGACTAAATCAGTCTTGGGCAGTAGGTTTGCGCCTCCGTGACGAAACGGAGGCGTTTTGGTGACAGCTCCGGAGGCGTCGCGCCGGCCGGAATGGTGCTCTCAGGGCCGATCTTTCGCAGGATTGACACCTCCTGAGTGCTGCGGTACGATGCCGCCTCCTTCCGAAAATCCCCTGGAGGTGCGCCTTGCAGCAGGAGGCCCCCGGCCTTCGAACGACTCCTCTGATTGACGTCATCCGCAAAGCGGGTGCGAAGCTGGTGGACTTCGCCGGCTGGGAGATGCCGGTCCAGTTCCGCTCGGTTCTCGAGGAGCACCAGGCGGTGCGATCGCGCGCCGGGCTCTTTGACGTGAGTCACATGGGGGAGATCCGGGTCGAAGGGCGCGATGCCCTGGGACTGCTTCAGAAGGTCACTCCGAACGATGTCGGGAAGCTGGTCGCGGGACAAGCCCAATACACGGCGTTGCTGACCCCGCAGGCCACTTTTGTCGACGACATCCTCGTCTACCGGAGGGGCGAGGAGCGCTTCCTGCTCTGTGTCAATGCTTCCAACGTTGAAAAGGATTTTCGCTACGTTCGGGAGAATGCCCGGGGCGCGGTGCGCGTGGAAGATGCCAGCTCGGAGTACGCTCAGCTGGCGCTGCAGGGACCACGCGCCGCCGACATCCTCGGGCGGATCGCCGACCAGGAGGTGCGCTCGATTCCCAGCTATCACTTCATCGAAGGGAGCGTTCTGGGCTCACCCGCGATCCTGTCGCGCACCGGCTACACGGGGGAGGATGGCTTCGAGATCTACCTGGCGCCCGAAAGCGCCGAGAAGATCTGGCTGGCGCTCCTCGAGGCCGGCCGGGAAGACGGGCTCGTTCCCTGCGGGCTCGGGGCGCGGGACACGCTGCGGCTGGAAGCTCGCATGCCGCTGTATGGCAATGACATCGACGAGACCGCCACGCCGCTGGAAGCCGGATTGGGATTCATGGTCCACCTGGAGAAGGGGGACTTCCTGGGCGCCGCGATTCTGCGACGCCAGAAGGAACAGGGAGTCGAAAAGAAGCTCATGGGCTTCGAGCTCACGGATCGGGGCATCCCGCGGCATGGGTATCCATTGAGGGCGGGGGGGCGCGAGGTGGGCAGCGTCACCAGCGGCACTTTTTCCCCAAGCCTCAAGAAAAGCATCGGCCTGGGATATTTCCCGGCCGCGTCGGCGCGCATCGGCGAGACCATCGAAGTGGTGATCCGGGGAAACGCGGTGTCCGGACAAATCGTCAAGACTCCCTTCTACAAGAGGCCATCATGAGCGAGAGCAAGTCGGTATTTCCGGGCGACCTTCGCTACACCAAGGAGCATGAGTGGGTAAGGGTGGAGGGGACCGTGGGGACCGTGGGAATCACCGACTATGCCCAGTCGGAGCTGGGAGACGTGGTATTCGTGGATCTGCCGGAGAAGGGGCGGGCTCTGGTGGCAGGCGAGGAGCTGGGAACCATCGAGTCGGTCAAGGCGGTTTCCGAGATTTACGCGCCGCTCTCGGGTGAGGTGCTGGAAGTCAACGAGTCGTTGCGCGATCACCCCGAGAGGGTCAACGGAGATCCGTATGGCGAGGGATGGCTGCTTCGCGTGAAGCTCAGCCAGCCATCGGAGACCGAGAAGCTCCTGTCGGCGGAGGGGTACAAGAGCCACGTGGAGGAGGGAGGACACTAGCGTGCGCTACATTCCTTCCAGCCCGGCAGAGCGCCAGAAGCTCCTCAAGGTTCTCGGCCTGGAGAGCGTCGATCGGCTGTTCGACACCATCCCGGAGTCCTTCCGCCTGAAGCGCGCTCTCGATCTGCCTCCCGCATTGCCCGAGGCGGATCTGATCGAGCAAATGGGCGCACTTTCCCGGAAGAACCTGGATCCCCACGATTCCGCCCTCTTCCTCGGTGCAGGGGCCTACCGCCATTTCATTCCGGCGGTCGTGGACCATCTGATTTCGCGCGCGGAGTTTTATTCCTCCTACACTCCCTATCAACCCGAGTTCAGCCAGGGGACGCTGCAGAGCATCTTCGAGTTTCAGACCCTGATCTGCCAGTTGACGGGGCTGGATGCCGCCAACGCCTCCCTGTACGACGGCGCTTCCGCCCTGGCCGAGGGAATCCTCCTGGCCCACCGCGCCAAGCGCCGCAATCAGATCGTGGTGGCCGGGCCGGTGCATCCGGAATATCTGAAAGTCGTCCGGACCCTGGTCACCACGCTTGGAATCGAATTGAAGTCGATTCCCGCCGGAGAGAGCGGCGCCTGCGAGCCGGATCGTGTCGCCGCCCAGCTCTCTGCGCAGACCGCAGCCCTGGTAATTCAGCAGCCCAATTTCCTGGGCCGTCTCGAGGAGATCGCCCCCCTGGTGGAAGCGTCCCATCGGGCGGGCGCCGTGTGCATCGTGGTGGTGAATGAGGCGGTCAGCCTGGGGATGCTGAAGGCGCCCGGAAGTCTCGGCGCCGACGTGGTCCTGGGCGAGGCCCAGTCTCTCGGCGTGCCCCTGTCCTACGGCGGACCCTACCTCGGCTTCATGGCAGTGAAAATGGAATACGTCCGGGAGATCCCCGGGAGGCTGGTGGGGCAGGCCAAAGACGCGCAGGGGAGAACCGGCTACGTCCTGACGCTGGCCACGCGCGAGCAGCACATCCGCCGCGAGAAGGCCACCTCCAACATCTGCACGAATCAGGGGCTCTGCATGCTCGCGGCGACCATTTTCATGGCGACGCTGGGAAAACAGGGAATGCGCGAGCTGGCCCTGCAGAACCGCGCCCGGGCGGAGTATGCCAAGGCGGCTCTTCGGAAGATTCCCGGTTGCAAGCTGCCTCACCCCGGCCCGGGGTTCAACGAATTTGTCTTGGAGCTTCCGAGCCCGGCATCGGCCATACACCGTGAGCTTCTGGGTAAGGGCATCGTGGCGGGATTGCCGCTGGAGCAATATTTTCCGGACCGCAAGAACGATCTGCTGATCACGGTGACCGAAATGAACAGTCGAGCTCAAATCGAGCGATTGGCGAGAGAGCTGAGGGAAGCGCTGTGAGCATGGAGCGAAGTCCGGCGAAGCGCCGGGAGGGGTTGCTTTTCGAGAAGAGCGTGACCGGGAAGCGGGGAAGTGACGCACCCCTGTGGGACGGGCCGGAGCCGGAAGCTCTGGATGCGCGCTACCTGCGCGAGGAGATTGCCGGTTTTCCGGAGCTCTCCGAGCGGGAAGTGGTGCGCCACTTCACGCGCCTCTCCAAGCTGAACTATGCCAACGACGAAGGCCTCTATCCGCTGGGCTCCTGCACCATGAAATACAACCCGAAGGTGAACGAGAAGGTCGCACGCCTCGAGGGCTTTGCGGAGGCTCATCCCTTGCTGCCGCCGGAGGCCGCGCAAGGGTGCCTGCAGGTGATGGCCGATCTGGAACGATATCTATGCGAAATCACCGGAATGAGCGCCTTTACCCTCCAACCCGCGGCCGGAGCTCAAGGGGAGTTCACCGGCATCAGGATGGTGCGCTCCTATCACGAGAGCCGGGGCAATCCGCGGCAGGTGGTTCTCATTCCGGATTCCGCCCACGGCACCAATCCAGCCTCGGCGCACCTGTGCGGCTACCGGGTCGAGGAGATTGCCTCGGACGACAGGGGTTGCGTCGACCTGAAGGGCCTGAGGGAGCGCATGCGCGATGACGTGGCGGTCCTGATGCTGACCAATCCCAACACCCTCGGGGTCTTCGAGCGTGAGATTGGCGAAATCTGCGCGGTGGTGCACGAGAAAGGCGGTCTCGTCTACCTGGATGGCGCCAACCTGAATGCTTTCGTGGGTGTGGCCCGGCCGGGAGACATGGGGGTGGATGTCATGCACACCAATCTCCACAAGACCTTCTCCACGCCGCACGGCGGCGGTGGTCCGGGGAGCGGTCCGGTGGGCGTGAAGGATTTCCTGGCGCGCTTTCTCCCGGTTCCCCGGGTGGTTCGGGGCGAGTCAGGCTGGCGCTGGAGCGCCGATTTTCCGGAGAGCATCGGCAAGGTCCACTCGTTTTACGGCAACTTCGGGATGCATGCCCGGGCGGCGGCCTACATTCTCGCCAATGGTGCCGCAGGGCTGCGGGAAATGGCCGAGGCCGCCGTGCTCAACGCCAATTACCTGCGCAAGCGTCTCGAGGGGGTTTATCACCTGCCCTATGCTTCGCCCTCGCTCCATGAGGTCATCTTCTCGGACAAACATCTGGAGAAGCACGGGGTGAGAACTCTGGATGTGGCCAAGAGGCTCATGGACTATGGGTTTCACCCGCCCACGATCTACTTCCCGCTGATCGTGAAGGGGGCGCTGATGATCGAGCCCACCGAGAGCGAGGGCATTGAAGACCTGGACGCGTTCGTGGACGCGATGCTCCGGATTGCGAAGGAAGCGGAGGAGGATCCGGAGGTGGTCCGCACGGCCCCCCATACCACTCCCGTGGGCAGGCTCGATGAAGCGGCGGCGGCACGTCGTCCGGTGCTGCGCTGGAGCCCGGCTTCCGAACCGCCCCGCTCTTAGCGCCTCTCCTTCCGCAGTTTTTCAGCTTCGAGCGTGTCACGGATGAGCACAATCGCCTGAGGAGTGGGCTTGAACAGGCGACACGCAGCGGATCCCTCCAGCCGGATTCAGTTGAACTGGATGCCGTCGGGAAGGTGGGTGATTTCCATGCCTTCCGCGACCTTGACCCGGCAGGCGAGGGCTTTCTTCTCCTGCGCTCCGGCACGGTAGGCAAAAATGCAGTTGTGGCAGTCGCCGTTCCAGCAAAACCGGCTGTAGGAAATCTCACAGGCGAGATACTGGAGAATGCGCAGGAGTGTGTTGTTGTCCGGTACGAGAAATTCCCGGCCTCCAATCCGGACTCGAATCTCTTTGTCGTAGTCGTCCAACAGGGTGGAGTCCATGCTGAGTCTCCCAGGTGAATGTAGGGCTCCGGGAGCCGCACATGCAAGATCGTCGCGCTGGGTTCGACGGTTGGTGTCGGGAAAATGACAGGCGATCAGGCTTCGGGAAACCAGAGTCCCAGCTGGCGCAGGAGATGGGGAAAGAGATCCAGGGGGAGGCCAATCACATTCGTGGCGCTGCCTTCGATCCGATCGACGAAAAGGGCTGCCGCGCCCTGGAGCGCATAGGCGCCTGCCTTGTCACGGTACTCGTCGGTGTCCAGGTAACCCTCGACCGCCGCCGCCGGAAGGGGATGAAATCGAACCTGGGTCTCCGAGACCCCTGTGGCCCATTGATTCTCCGGCAGAAGGAGGAGGGCCAGCCCGCTCAAGACCAGGTGGGACCGTCCGGCGAGGGAATGGAGCATCTCACGTCCTGCAGCGCGATCCCTGGGCTTTCCCAGGATCCGGGACCCTGAGACCACCACGGTATCGCATCCCAGGACGAGGGAGCAGGACGGAGCCGTGGCCGCCCCTGCTGTCGCCTTCTCGATGGCCATGCGCAGGACGAACTGCTCGGGCCGCTCATCCGGGTAAATCTCCTCGGGGAGATTGGTCGCCAGCTGGGTGAAGGGCACCCCCAGCTTCCGGAGGATTTCGGCTCGTCGGGGGGAGCCCGATGCCAGGAGGAGAGGTCGATCCAAGGGCAGCATGCCAGCCTCAAACTGCTCGCGTTCCGTCAACAACAGGGGGGACTCACGGACCCGTCCGCGGACCCTGCGATCCTGCGATCTACGGTGAAATTCCATCCCAACTTCAAAGGACGCCTGTGAATCGGTCGTTGAACTGGTCGATTCGGGACATTATAATCGCCCCCAACCATGATGGCTTCGTCATTGAGGACCCTTTTTCGATCGCTCGTTCCCTGTCTCCTGCTTGTCGCGGCAGCGGTCGGAGGGTTCGTGGCCTTTGCACTTCCCGCGGCCGTCGCCGCTCAGGGGGCGAATCCCGCTCCGGCTTCCCCGGCTGCTCTCTCACCCGGGGTTCAACCGGGGGCTCCTCCCGCTCTGGCGATCCTGTTCACCGGCGAGGTCATTGGCTGGACCGAGCCCTGCGGCTGACCCAAGCACCCCGCCGGGGGACTCGCCCGTCGGGCGGGATATGAGAAGGCGTTGCTGAAGAGCTACCCAGGCACCTCGTTGCTGTGGCTCGATGCGGGAGACTTTTCCGGCGACAACACGCAGGCGGGGCTGCGCAACACTCAGACGCTGCTGGAGGGGATGGGACGGCTCGGTTACTCGGCCGCAAACCTGGGGGAGAGGGATCTGCTCCTCGGAATCGATCGCCTGCAGGAGTGGGCCAAGCAGGCCAAGGTGCCACTCCTCAGCTCCAATCTCGTCTACCAGGACAGCGGACTTCCCGCCTTTCCTGCTTCCATGCTCAAGACGGTGACTCTCGGTGGCCCCGCCGGCAAGCGCAAGCTCAAGGTCGGCATCCTGGGGCTGGCCCGGATGAATCCCGGGCTGTCGATTCCCACACCGGACGACCGCAGAATCGTCACGGCGGATCCCCTGGAAACCGCCAAGGCGCTCGTTGCCCCCTTGAGAAAGAAGTGCGACCTGCTCATCGTGCTGGCCACTCTGGAGCCCGCTCAAGCCAGGGATCTCGCCAAGCAGGTTGCAGGCATCGATTTGATCCTGGGTGGGTTTGGAGCCGTAGAGCTTTCCGAAGAGATCGCCGCGGTTCCAGGATCGCCGGGAGGCCGTCCGAGCCGGATCACTTACGTGGGCAATCAGGGCAAGAAGGTGGGGGAAATCCGGGTCCTGGCGGCGGAGCCCGGGGCGCTGGCGAGGCTCGAGAACAACACGGTCATCCTGGGAAGCCAGATTCCCGACGATCCCACCATCATGGATCTCGTGGAGAAAAACCGGATTGCCATCAATGAAATCCACAAGAATGAAGCCCCTCTCGTCGATGGGGAGAAGCTGCGCGCGGTGTGGGAGGGGGAGAGTTTCGTGATGGCACCGGCCTGCAAATCGTGCCACGAGGATGCCTTCCAAGCCTGGGAAGGAACCGTGCATGCCCGCGCGTTCCACATCCTCGAAGAAAAGCACCAGGACTATAACCCCGAGTGCGTCGGATGCCACACCACCGGCTTCCGGCGGCCGACGGGTTTCGTGAACGCCAAGTCCACTGCCGATCTGGAGAATGTCCAGTGCGAATCCTGTCACGGCCCGGGCAGTCGGCACCCCCATGTGATCGGGGCCGGTTATGGCAAGGTCGCCCAGGATTTCTGCGTCACTTGCCATACACCCGCGAACAGTCCTGATTTCAACGATGCCGCTTATCGGCTCAAGATTCGACACTGGCAGGAGAAGCCTGCGACGGACGGCGCTTCCGTTTCGTCCCGCTAGGCCGCTCGCTGCCCGTTTCCTCCCGCCGCTCGCCGAGGAATGCCTCCAGCTGATCCATCCTCCGGATGCCTCGCTCCGCCAGCTCACCCAGAAAGCGAATCAGGATCCAGGCGGTTGCCTGCGCATCCCCCAGCGCGCGGTGCCTCGCTTCGATGGATATCTTGTAGTGATCCGCCACCGTGTCCAGGCGCCGGTTGGGGAGGTGGGGAAGGAGGCGGCGGCCGAGGCGCACCGTGCACAGAGCGGAATGGGTGAGCACCACGCGGTGGCTGCGGGAGAATTCGCGGTTCAGAAAACCCAGATCAAACGGAAGATTGTGAGCGACCAGGACTGAATCGCCCACGAATTCCAGGAATTGCTCGGCGATCTGCTGAAAGCTGGGGGCATCCGCCACCATCGCATCCCGAATGCCGGTCATGGAGGAAATGAAGGGCGGGATGGGAATGCCAGGATTCAGGAGAGTTGTGAATTCCCGGGTCGGGCGACTTTGCTCCACGCGGACGGCGCCCACCTCGAGGATGCGATCCGCGGCGGATCCCCCCGTCGTCTCCAGGTCCACCACGGTGAACGATCCCTGGTCCAGGTCCCAGGAGGGAAACGCTGCGGGAGGCGCCAGGCAAACCGATCCATCCTCCAGCAGGGAAAACCTGCGATCTCCCTCCAGCGCCGCCTCCAGGAGCCTTCGGGCTATCCCGGGGTGGACACGGTCCGTTTTGAAAAGGAGGCGGCACGCCTCTTCGCCGCAGAGCGAGCCGTTGCCGCGAAGCGCGTCTTGAAGCGACGCAAGCAGTACGGAAAGTTTTTCGTGGGGAGCCTGGCGCGCTCGCAGAATCATGGCGAGATTCTAGCCTGACGCTTCAGCCTGTCAAGAAGGGTGGAGGTTGGGTCATAATGCGGGTGTCGAATTCCGCACGCCGCAGCGTAGGAGGAGATCGATGGAGCGGTGCCTGGGGCTGGACCTGGGTGAGAAGCGCATCGGGGTTTCCCTCAGTGACGCTCTGGGGTGGACCGCAGGGCCGCTTTCGGCCCTGCAGAGGATCGGCTGGAAGAAGGATCTGGCGGCGCTGCGCTCCCTCATCGCCGCGCACGAGGTCCAGCGCGTCGTGGTCGGGCTCCCCATCCAGATGGATGGCACCGAGGGAGAAATGGCGCGTCGCACCCAGGAATTCGTGGCGCGTTTTCGCATGACCGTCTCCATCCCCGTGGAGACCTGGGACGAGAGGCTCAGCACGGTGCAGGCCGAGAGAATCCTCGTGGAGGCCGACTTGCGACGCGATAAGAGACGCCAGGTCATCGATTCCATGGCCGCCTGTCTCATTCTGCAGGGCTACCTGGACTACCGCAATGCCGGAGGTGCCCCCCGATGAGCCGCCCGGCTGCCCCGAAGAGGAGAATGCCCAGGGAGCGATCCAAGGGCAGCTCCTGGCTCAAGACCTCCCTCATTTTCATCGGCATCGTGCTCTGGGTCCCTGTGGTGATGGGGCTGGTGCTGTACTACCTGTGGGCGGAAGTGCCCTACCGCGGCTATCAAGGGTCGAGCATCATCGTGGAGGTTCCTCACCGGTCTGTCCAGGAAATCCTGACCCTGCTTCAGGAAAAGGGAGTCTTGCGCGAGGGTCCGTTTGGACGCGTCTACCTGGCCGTCACTCGCCGTGCGACCAAGCTCCAGGCGGGGGAGTACCTGTTCGAAGAGCCGATGACCGCTCCCCAGGTGTTCCGGAAGCTGGTCAAGGGAGACATTTACTATCACCGCGTCACCGTCCCCGAGGGGCTGCGCAGCGGGCAGATTTTCAACCTGTTCGTCAAGGAAGGCTTCGGTTCGGAAGCGGAGTTTCAGCAGGAATTCCTGAACGTGTCACGGATCGCCGACCTGGACCCGGAAGCGGCCGACCTGGAGGGCTATCTCTTCCCGGACACGTACGCCCTGGCTCGGGGTACCACCGCGGCAAAGATCGTCGACCAGATGGTGCAGAACCATCGTCACCTCTGGGGGGACGAGTGGCTGAAAGAGGGCCACGCACAGGGTTTCAACGTCCGGCAGGTCGTCACCCTGGCATCGCTCATCGAAAAGGAGACGGGACAGGGCGAAGAGCGGGGGCTGATCTCCTCGGTCTTCCATAACCGGCTGCGCGAAGGCATGAAGCTGCAGTGTGATCCGACGATCATTTACGCTCTGGTCATGCGCGACCGTTACCGCGGCGTCATCACGCGCAGCGACCTGCGGCTGGACTCGCGCTACAACACCTATGCCTACGGCGGGCTTCCTCCCGGACCCATCGCCAATCCGGGCCGCGAGGCGCTCCAGGCGGCGCTGTTTCCGGAGAAGTCCGACTATCTCTTTTTCGTCTCCATGAACAATGGAAGACACACCTTCTCCACTAATCTTAGGGAGCACAACCAGGCGGTGGATCGATATCAGCGATGAAAGGGATCGTGATTGGCGGCCGGCTCGAGGGGAATCCCGTGATAGTTCAGAGAACGCCGGCGATCCTGATCGGTGAGCCGCTCACTCAGCTGTCCGTTGACGAGCACTTCTCCCCGGAGGAAGGCCTCGAAGTGGAAATGGCAGAATCCTTCCCGGTAGACCGGGTCCGGACAATGGTGGACGCCTCCAAGGCTGGAAAGGAAGCGGCAGCGATCTGCGGCACTCGGTTCGGATGTCATGTCTCCTCCAGGGAGCTAGGCGGAGGGGATCATGGGATCGATGCCCCCCTCCCGTCAAGGCGCCATCGAGGCGAGGGTTCGGCTCGTTGACAGGCAGGGTGTCGATTCATAGACTCTGGAGCGGTCGGATTGCGAGCGGGAGACGGGGTGCAACGGTCGAGAATCCATGAAGAGCCCGATCCGGTGGCGGTGGTGCGCGCCTGGTGTAATGCCGCGGGGCCTGCGATGTCACGCGCCGCCTTCCCCGCGAGCTATCAGGATGGGTGCCTGGAGTTGGTCGTGCCGGATCGCGCCTGGCTGCAGGAGCTGGAATCCCGGCGGGAGGAGTTGATGCAGCGGCTGCGCCGCGAGAGACGCATGGATCAGCTCCGGGAGATCACCCTGGTGATGGAGCCCGCGCCGCCCCGAGTGAAGGATCCGACGCCCTTCCACCCCCGGCAGCCCGACTCCCCGGAGCTTCCTCCCGAGATTCTGCAGGCGTCCAGCGCCATCGGCGACGATGCGCTGGCCCGGCGCTGGACAGCCGCGATTTCGCGCCTGCTCGGCGTGGCGCGTCGCGTTCCTCCCGGCCGATGATCCTGCTGACCCCCAGTCGGCTGACCTTCATCGGTGCCCTGCTGTTCCTTCCCGGAATCTACTTCACCCTCAGGTTCTTCTCCGGCTTCCTTCGCCTGGTCTATCGGAAACTTCGCAAGAATCGTCCCTATCTCAAGGGATCCGCCTCGGATTACCTCTGGTTTGCGCTGGGCAGCCTGGCGGTGACGCTAGCGGGCGCCCTGCTCTTGATGGGGGCGATTCTGCAAAGCGGCCTGCAGGAATTTCACGGGACGAGAGTCGTCGGAACGGTCCTGGCGGAGTCCCCGTCGGAGGGTCGGATCCATCTCACGCTCGATCTCGGAGAGACGCATCCGACGCGCCGCAGGACGGAAGTGGATCTGCCGGGGGTTCGCTGGGCCCTGGAAGGGGAGTATCTCCACTGGCAGGGAGCGCCCGGCTGGCTCGGCTTCGCCGATGGCCATCGCGTGACGGCGGCGCTCGGATCGGCCCAGGAGACCGGAGACCCTGATCGCCCGGGGGACAGCCGGGCCCTGGTGGCGGGAACCTATGCGCCCTGGTATCTGGTTCACCAGCATTCCGCATGGGCCCCCATGGCTCGGACCGCCCTGCGAACCTCCCCCTGGCTTGCCGCACAGGGAGACACCTATCAGCTGATGGTCACCGATGCCGGTTACGTCCTGGTGTCCGGGGGAAAAGAGACGGAAGAAAAAACACCATGAGATCCCACCCGCGGGCTGCTCAGGAGATCATCGAGCGGGAGCTCTGCCGTCGTCCTCTGAGAAGTATCTGTGCGCCTAGTACGATGATCAGGACCGGCCAGAAGCGCTCGAAGATCTCGCCGAAGTGAAGCATTTCGAACTGGTCCAGGAGGAAGAGAAACCCGACCCCGATCAGGATGCCTCCCCAGAGCGGGGAGTCTTTGTCGTTGCGCGTGGCAGGCGGCGCTTCGGCAGGCTCCAGCGAACTTTCGCGGTTGAGGCGTCGGGCCTCCTGGATCGTGTAAAAGAGCTGACCGAACCAAACCATCGGGATTAAGAAGCCTCCCACCTCGGAATGGTCGGCGGCATGGATGGCCCCAATGAATATCAAAGCCACGGTCAGGGCCTTCAGATACTCCCCCAGATATGCCAGTCCCAGTCCCGGCATCATGGACAGCCATCCCGCGGCCTTTACCGATCGCGTATCCGGGCGCGGTGCTGGCGTCGGAGCGGTGAGCGGTTGCTCGACGCGGCTCTGCAGGCACTCACGGCAGTAAGGAACTCCCTTGATTTCAACGGCGCATGAGGCGCACAGGGAATGGCCGCAAAGCCTGCAGTCCGACAGGCCGTCGATCTCGGGGTGGTAGTGGCATTTCATCCGTTTCTCCTCTGGATGGTTTCCATGGTTCCGGCGGCTCAGGCGGCGGAGCCTGCTTCAGGCGTCGAGCCGCTGCTCTGAGTTCCTTGCGGCTGCGCAGGACGGGGCTCGCTTGCAGGCTGCTTCTCGAGCCGTTGGCGAATCCAGTCCATGGACCCTTCCAGCCGCCCGGGAAT
>Ga0137425_1000158_pt1 | contig 23030 bp, 19 predicted proteins | sample EasRivERMZT640_2_FD_102318 | JGI IMG/M metagenome (GOLD analysis project Ga0137425, IMG submission 102318) | Soil microbial communities from meander-bound floodplain in the East River, Colorado, USA - East River MetaG ERMZT640_2 | ecosystem: Environmental > Terrestrial > Soil > Floodplain ...
GCCGGCACGTACACGGCCTGCACCGAGGTGATGGCCCCTTTGCTCGTCGAGGCGATCCGCTCTTGCAAGGCGCCCATCTCCGTGGCCAGCGTCGGCTGGTAGCCCACGGCCGAAGGCATGCGGCCCAGCAGCGCCGACACTTCCGAGCCGGCCTGCGTGAAACGGAAAATGTTAGCGATAAACAGCAGCACGTCCTGGCCTTCCTTGTCCCGGAAGTACTCCGCCACGGTGAGCCCCGTGAGACCGACCCGCAGGCGTGCTCCCGGGGGCTCGGTCATCTGGCCGTAGATCAGCGCCGCTTTGGACTTTTCCGGGTTCCCCGGCACGATGACGCCCGATTCCTGGAACTCCAGCCACAGGTCGTTTCCTTCGCGGGTGCGCTCCCCGACTCCGGCGAACACCGAAAAGCCACCGTGCTTCATGGCCACGTTGTTGATCAGCTCCATGATCAGCACGGTCTTTCCCACGCCCGCGCCCCCGAACAGACCGGTCTTGCCTCCCTTCATGTAGGGCTCGAGGAGATCGATGACCTTGATCCCGGTTTCGAACATGGTGATGCCGGTCGCTTGCTCTTCGAAGCTCGGGGGCTCCCGGTGGATCGGCCACTTCTCGGCGGAGTTGATGGGGCCCCTCTCATCCACCGGCTTCCCCACCACGTTCATGACCCGGCCCAGGGTCTCCCGACCGACGGGCACCGATATGGGTCCGCCCGTGTCGACGGCATCCATGCCTCGAACCATTCCTTCCGTAGGCTCCATCGCCACGCAGCGGACGCGGTTTTCGCCCAGGTGCTGGGCGACCTCGGCGGTGATGTCGATCTCCGGAGCATCCGGACCCGATTTTCCCTGGATTTGTACAGCGTTCAGGATGGCCGGAAGATGGTCCTCGGGAAACTCCGCGTCGATGACCGGCCCGATGATGCGAACGACTTTTCCCTTGCTCATGCTCGGTTTCTCCATGGATCCCTCGGGATTATTCCAGCGCCGCCGCGCCGGATACGACTTCCAGGATCTCCTTGGTGATCCCGGCCTGGCGGACCTTGTTCATGTTCAGAGTGAGGCTGTCGATGAGGTCGCCGGCGTTGCGTGTGGCTGAGTCCATGGCGGACATTCGGGCGCCGTGCTCCGCGGCCGCCGATTCCAGAAGCGCCCGGAATACCTGCACCTCGACGTGTTTCGGAAGCAGCTGCTCGAAAATCTCCTGCTGCGTCGGCTCGTAGAGGTAGTCCACCGCGAGCAGCTTTCCCTCATCGGGAAGCTTTTCGATGGGGAGTAGCTTCTCCACCGTGATGCGCTGCTGGATGGCCGATTTGAATTCATTGTAGACGAGGTAGATGGCGTCCCGTTCGCCCGAGACATAGCGCCGTATGAGGTCCTGCGCCAAGTCCGCCGCGTGGGCGTAGGAGACCTTGCGAAACACGTCCACCATCTCACGGCGCATCGTGACCCCGCGGCGACGGAAGAAGTCGCGTGCCTTTTTTCCGACGGCGGTCACCGCCAGGTCGGTGCCCTCCCTTTTCCGGATCTCCGCGAGGGTCGCCTTGAGAATGTTCGCATTGAATCCACCGCACAAGCCGCGATCCGCGGTGATCACCACGAGCTCGGCGTTTCCCGCCTCGCGCCGTGTCAGCAGGGGGTGGCTCTCGGGGTGGGCCCGGGTGGCCAGGCTGTTGAGCACCTGAAGCATGCGCCGGGCGTAGGGGCGTGCCGCCAGGATCTGCTCCTGGGCCCGTCGCAGCTTGGTGGCCGACACCAGCTTCATGGTGTAGGTGAGCTGCTGGGTGTTCTTGACGCTCCGGATTCGGGTCCGGATATCTCGGAGGTTGGGCATTTCCCCTTCGCTCTATCTCAACCGGCGACGGCCACCGCGCTTCGGGCGGCGAAGGCGTCGCGATACTGTTCGAGGAGTGACTTGAGCTCCGTCTTGATCTCGTCGTCCAGGGTCTTCTTCTCCGTGATCTTGCGCAGGGTGGCGGCCCCGGCCGTGTCCATGTACTGGTAGAGGCCCTTCTCGAACTCCAATCCCTGGGAAATCTCGAATCCGTCCAGGTAGCCGTTCACCGCGGCGAAGATGATGAGGAGCTGCTTTTCCACGGGAATCGGTTGGTATTGTCCCTGTTTCAGAATCTCCACCAGTCGTCCTCCCCGGGCCAGCTGGTCCCGGGTGGCCTTGTCCAGATCGCTGCCGAACTGGGCGAAGGCCGCGAGCTCTCGATACTGGGCCAGATCCAGCCGGAGGGTTCCGGCAATCTGTTTCATCGCCTTGATCTGGGCGTTGCCGCCGACCCGGGATACCGACAGTCCCACGTTGATCGCGGGCCGCACGCCCGAATAGAAGAGATCCGCCTCCAGGAATATCTGCCCGTCGGTGATGGAAATGACGTTGGTGGGGATGTACGCCGAGATGTCCCCCGCCTGGGTCTCGATGATCGGCAGCGCGGTGAGCGAGCCGCCGCCCAGCTTGTCGCTGAGCTTCGCAGCCCGCTCCAGCAGGCGCGAGTGCAGGTAGAAAACGTCGCCCGGGAAGGCCTCGCGGCCCGGGGGCCGGCGCAGCAGCAGCGAGATCTCCCGGTACGCCGCCGCGTGCTTGGAGAAATCGTCGTAGATCACCAGGGCGTGCTTGCCCCGGTCGCGGAAATACTCGCCCAGGGTGCAGCCGGCATACGGGGCTACATATTGCATCGTGGCCGGCTCCGAGGCGGAAGCAGAGACGATGATGCTGTGGTCCATGGCGCCGTACTCCTCCAGCGTCCGGACCACCTGCGCGACCGTTGATTTCTTCTGCCCGATGGCCACGTAGATACAGATGACGCCGGTGCCCTTCTGATTGATGATGGTGTCGAGGGCCACCGCGGTCTTTCCGGTCTGTCGATCACCGATGATCAGCTCGCGCTGCCCGCGGCCGATGGGGATCATCGCGTCAATCGCTTTGATGCCTGTCTGCAGCGGCTCCCTCACCGGTTGGCGATCCACGACTCCCGGGGCGAGCCGCTCGATCGGCATGCTTTCCTTGGTGGCGATGGGGCCTTTCCCGTCGAGGGGCTGGCCCAGCCCGTTGACGACGCGTCCGACCATCGCCTCCCCCACCGGCACCTGCATGAGCTTTCCGGTGCGGCGTGCCTGGTCCCCTTCCTTGATCTTGCTGGTCTCGCCCAGAAGGACGGCTCCGACGCTGTCTTCCTCCAGGTTCAGCGCGATGCCGTACACGCCGTGCGGCAGCTCCAACAGCTCTCCGGACATGGCGCGTTCCAGGCCGTACAGGCGCGCGATGCCATCGCCCACCGACAGGACGGTCCCGACTTCGGTCAGGTCGATGCCGGAGGAGAAGCCTTCGATCTCCTGCCGGATGATCTTGCTGATTTCATCCGCCTTGATTTCCATCAATGCTCTCCGATGAGTAGCAGTTTCAGCTTTGCCAGCCGGGTCGCCAGTGTGCCGTCATAGACGACCGATCCGATCCGGGTCCGCGCCCCTCCCAGCACCGTGGGATCCACGACCTGGGTCAGGCGCACCTTCTTGCCGGTGAATTTTTCCAGCGAGGCCATCATGCTCTTTTCCATCGCGGGGTCCAGTTGACGGGCAGTCGTCAGTTCGACTGCAACTCCCCCGAGCATTTTCTCTTCGATCTTCCTGAACTCCTTGGCCAGCTCCGGCGCCAGTTCGACACGCCCACGCTCCAGCAGAATCTCCAACAGTCGCGCCGCGTGCGCCGGCATGCGCAGGCGCTTCGACAGGGTGGCGAGGCCTTTTTTTCTTGCCGGCAACGGGTAGGCGGGGTTACGAAGGAAGTCTCGCAGCTCTTTGGAATCGTGATAGAGCTGCGAGAACTTATCCAGATGCTCCGTCGTCGTTTCCATAGCGGCTTTTTCCTGGACGACTTCGGCAAGGGCCCGCGCGTAGCGCGCGGCCAGGCTGCTCTGCTTCATGGTGCTGCGATCCTCGACGCACAAGTGCCCCCGCCGGGTCGGTGTGCCCGGCGAAGGGCCAATGGGTGTGCACGACGCTTCTGAGGAGCTTAAACTCCCGCAGAACCCCGCCGCTTGGGAGCGGAAAAGAGGGGCTTAAATATCACTTCCAGAAGGGATTGTCAACGGAATCGAGGGTACGGAACTCAGGATTCGCCGACGGAGCTTCCCCTTACCTCTTTGAGCTCTCGTTTGCGCTCACTACTCATTTCGATGGTCCCCTCGAACACCCCTCCCTCTTCGATGATGAGGCCAGGCTTATCCATGATGACCTCTCCCCTGACCTGTCCCCGCGGGTGCACTGTTAGTCTATCCCGCACCCGGATGGTCCCGGAGACCCGGCCGTTCACCGAAAGGACGCCCACATCGATGTCGGCCTCCACCTCTCCCGTCTCTCCTACCACCAGCTCCTTCTCTGAGGTGATCTTCCCGGTCACCTTTCCGTCCACGCGCAGGATGTCCGGAAATCGGAGGTCACCGCTGATCACCGTCCCCTCTCCAAGAAAACCGCTGAGATCGGAGGCGCCTGCTTTCGAATCTTTCATGCGATCATCTCCCATGGCCCCGCTGCTTGGAAGGGGCCGCAACATTAGTGGCTGCGGGTCACCAGGAGGCTGAAGAGCCGGTCCAGCTCGTCCTCGGAGAAATAATCGATTTCGATCTTGCCACTTCCCTTCTTCTTGCCGCGCACGATGCGCACTTTCGTGCCCAGAGATTTCGTCAATCTTTCCTCGGCCGCCTCCACATTGGGATCCGAGACCGTCGGCGTCCTCGGCGTGGAAGTCTTGCGCACGCCGACATTGCGGACCATCTCCTCCGTCTCCCTCACAGTCAGCAGTCCTGAGGCCACTCTTTCCGCAGCCTCGATCTGCCTGACGGGATCGTTCAGTCCGAGCAAGGCCCGGGCGTGACCACCATCGAGGATGCCATCGGCAAGCATATCCTGTATTTTTTGAGGCAGTTTTAATAACCGTAGTTGATTTGCGATGGTAGAACGGTCCTTACCGACCCGCTTCGCCACCTCTTCCTGGGTCAGCTGTAGGTCGGAGAGCAACAGCTCATAGGCTTTCGCTTCTTCCAGCGGGTTGAGCTCCTGTCTCTGGATGTTTTCAACCAGAGCCATTTCGAGCTTTCGGTCATCGGAGACATTCCGGAGGATCGCCGGGATCTTATCAATACCAGCCAGCTGGGCCGCCCGCCAGCGCCGCTCGCCGGCCACCAGCTGATAGGCGCCCTGATCCTCGGTGATGATGATCGGTTGGATGACGCCGTTCTCCTTGATGGAAGCTGCCAGCCCCTCCAGATCCTTGAACTGACTTCTAGGCTGGAATCTATTCGGGGTAATGCGGTCCACTTCCACCATCAAAAGCCCCTCCCTCGATTCGGGGGGCGGTTCGGGAATCAGGGAGCTGAGGCCTCGGCCGAGTGCTTTCCTCTTTCCGTTCATGGCTGATGATTTCCCTCGCGAGGTTGAGATAGCTTTCGGAGCCCTTGCTACGAATGTCGTAAAGCATGATCGGTTTCCCAAAACTGGGTGCTTCACCCAGCCGGACATTTCTCGGTACGATGGTCTCGAACACCTTCTGCTTGAAGTGAGCTTTGATTTCGTCGACGACCTGACGGGACAGGTTGGTCCGGTCGTCATACATGGTCAACAAAATACCCTCTATCTCGAGTGCCGGATTCAGGGAGGCTCGAATTCTGTCCAACGTTTTCATCAGCTCAGAAACCCCCTCCAGCGCCATGTATTCGCACTGAACTGGAATCAGAATAGCCTGTGCTGCAACCAGGGTATTGAGAGTCAAGATCCCCAGAGAGGGAGGAGAGTCCAGAAGGATATAGTCGTACTGCTCGACCAGGGGTCCGAGACAGTCACGAAGCCGGTACTCTCGTCGCTCCAGGTCGACAAGCTCGATTTCGGCTCCTCCCAAGTCCCGATTGGCGGGAGCGACCATCAGGAAGGGGAGCTCGGTCTTGACGAGAGCCTCTTGCAGCGGGAAGGTTCCAATGAGCGCCCCATAGGTGCCGCCACCACCCCCCTCGGTTTTCAAGCCGAGGGCTCGAGTGCAGCTTCCCTGGGGATCGACGTCAACGAGAAGCACCTTCCGCTCGGCAATGGCCAGTCCTGCGGCGAGGTTCACAGCCGTTGTGGTTTTGCCAACTCCACCCTTTTGGTTTGCGACTGCGATGATGCGGCCCATCGAGAGACTCCTCTGTGCACCGGGTCCGGCGTAGCCTAGCACAGGTGAGCGAGCTTCCAGCCGGGGGGAACACCGCTTTTCAGTCGAAATGTTTCACGTGAAACATTTCAGCCGGGCTGGGAGGCCTCCCAGGATTTTTGGAGAATCAGAATTGCAGTCTCGCGGTGGGGAAGTGGAACCTCCTCCTGCAACGAGAGGCATGGCGAGCGCTTATCCAAATCCTTCTCCAGTTCTCCGCGCAAACCGAACAGCACGCACCAGCCACCCGCCTCCAGGAAGGGGAGACCCTCGCGGAGCAGATGCGAAATCGCTACCCCTCTGGAGGTGAAGACTCGGCATCGAAGATCATCGAGATTGGAGCTTCTCGCCACGTGCCGAACTTCGACACGTGCATCCTTCCACCCCAGATCGCGAATCAAAGCTCGCAGAAACGCCGCCTTTTTCTCCGAGGATTCGAGCAGAATCAGGGGTCTGGCATCGCGGCAGACCACGCCCATCGGCACTCCGGGAAAACCGTTCCCCGAGCCAAGGTCGAGCATCGGGCCCTCTGCACGGCGCTGCCGGAGCTTTTCCCCCGCAAGGATGGCCTCGAGAAAGTGTCTTTGTGCGATTTCTGATGGATCCTCGATGGCAGTGAGATTCATTTTCCTGCCCCATGTTTCGAGCAGACAGCCATGCGACTTCAGTTCACATAACTGCTTATTATTCAATACTATGCGCAGATTTATAGCGATGTTATTTATTTCTTCGTCGAGGGAAGATGGCATATTAAGTCTTTTTGGAGAATGGTGGCGTTGGGTGAGGAGCCTAGGCTCGATCCGCCCCGGCAAGCAGGGGATATGAGGGCTCAGGAATTCCGCGGACGGGGATGGATGACCACGCGCTTCTCGAAGCCCTCGCCCTCACTCTGCGTCTCCACGTCAGGATCATCTTTGAGTGCGATGTGAACGAGTCGCCTTTCGTAGGGATCCATGGGGCGCAATTTCTGGGGCTCATTCATTTTCTTGACCCGCTCGGCGGCCAGAATCGCAATCTCCGCTATCTCTTCCTCTCTTCCTTGTCGGAAACCCTCGGAGTCCACGAATACTGGCTTGGCAATCCCACTCTGCGCCGCAATCCTTCCAAGGAGCACTTGAAGCGAGAGGAGACCCTCACCACGTCGCTCCAGAAACATCTCCCGATCGGGCCCCTCGATTTCCACGCAGATGCGCTCCTCTTCGCCCGTAACCTGAAACTGGATGTCGAAGGGGGAGGATTCTACGAGACGGGAGAGGAATTCCGCCAGATGGCTGGCTTCATCTTGCGGGGATGATGGGGAAGGTGGATCGGAGGGCGCCGGCCGATCTTCCATGGTCAATCCCTTCCTGCTCAGGTTCCGGCGGCGACCCTGCTGCCGGAATCTTCTCGTGCGACCTGTCGATTGATCAGGTACTGCTGAGCGATACCCAGGATGTTATTCACCAGCCAGTATAGCACCAGGCCACTGGGCAAATCCTTGAAGAACCAGGTGAACATGATGGGCATGGCCATCATGATCTTGCGCTGTGTCGGATCGGGAATGGCAGATCCCGTCATGACCTGCTGAATCAGCATCGTGATGCCCATGACGATAGGGGTGATGTAGTAGGGATCCTTCTTGGAAAGATCCGTGATCCACAATCCGAACGGCGCATGACGCAGCTCGAACGCGTTGACCAGCAGGTTGTAGAAACCCCACAGGATGGGAAGCTGGAGCAGCAGCGGGAAGCATCCAGTCATCCCGGCGAGAGGATTCATGCCCTCCTTGGAGTAGAGGGCCATGATGTCCTCGTTCATCTTCTGCCGGTTCGCCATGTCCTTCTTCATCGAGTGGTATTTTTTCTTGATGGCCTCGATGCGCGGCTGAATCTTCTTCATCTTCTCCTGGGTGCGCCGCATGGAAATGGAGCTCTTGTGAGTCAGGGGGAAGAAAGCCAGTCGGATGATGAAGGTCAGGATGATGATGGAGAGGCCCCAGTTCATGGTGACCTCATTGATATGGCGCAGCAGAAAGAAGAGGGCCTGGGCGATTTCGGGCAGGAATCCATAGTCGACAATTCTTTCCAGTCCCAAGTGCAGCTTCCCCAGTAGCTCCCGATCTTTGGGGCCGACGTAGAGCTTGTAATCGGCTCCTTCCTGCGGACCCAACACGGCCGTGAGGAACTGCTTCTCCCTGCCTTCCTCGATGAGGGGATCCCGGCGGAGCTGAATGCCATCCGATCCTCCCGCCGGCAGGATGAGCGCCGTGAAGTAGTGATCCTCCAGGCCCCCCCACAGGATGCGTCCCGCCTCCCTCAGCTCCGGCGCATCTTTGAGGGCATCAAGACCTTTGTGGATGACCTTGCCTTCGCGCGAGAAGGCGACTTGGGTGATGTCGTTTTGATCGCCATTGGAGGAAGGCAGCCCAGTCTCGGTAGCGAAGCCCGCACCCCAGATCACCTTGGGGTGTAGCGGCTGGCCTGCGCGCTGAGCCTGCACGACCATGGGCACGACATAGGAAGAGGAGGAAAACAGCAGCTCCTTCCTGATTTCCAGCCCGGATCCATCGGAGTAGCGGAAGGCGACCTGGGTCTGTCCCTCTCCCTGGACCGGCGAGATCTCGACGATGAACAGCGCGCTCTGGATTGCTTTCGAGAGAGTTGGCTCATCGAACTCCAGGTCGAGGGGAAAGCGCTTCAGCTTGGCAGAGGCGAAATTGACCAGCTCCAGGGGCTGGCCCGCATCGTCCTTGAACGGCTTCAGCTGCCAGCTGAGAATCCGCGCGCCCCGGTTGTCGAAGCGGACTCGAAACAGATCTGTCTCGATGGTTCTCTCTTCGGCGACGGCCGCCTCTTGCTTCGGCGGAGCTTCCGAGGGAGCTACCCCTTCTGAAGGCGCTGACGCCAGCTCGGCGCCTCCCGCCTGGGGAGGAGTCTCTTGGGAGACCACCGGCGCCGGAGTGCTTTGGCTCTGACTGGTTTTTCCGGAAGCGGGGTCGGGGGCCTTGGCTGGAGGCATGACGAACTGCATCCAGATCAGGATGATGCCCATGGAGAGGGCCAGCGCTAGCAGGTATCGCTTATTGTCCATGGTCGGGGAGGGTTTACCTCAGGGGATCCAGGCCGCCTTCAACGAAGGGGTGGCAACGAACCAGACGCCGGATGGCCAAGGCGCCACCGCGGCGCAAACCATATCGCTCGACGGCCTGACGCGCATACTCCGAGCACGTCGGGGTAAATCGACAGGCCGGTGGCAGCAGGGGAGACAGCACGCGCTGGTGGATCAACAGAAGCACCGCCACCGCACGCCGGGGCCAGGTCATGACCGACTCTCGCGCGCCGCGACTCGGCGAAACACGTCCCGCAGCTCTCGGGAAAGCGCCTCCTGGGTCATGCGGTGAATTCCTTCCCGGGCGTTGATGACGATGTCGAGGGCAGGCAACTCCGGTCTGCTTTGCCGGAACCATTCTCTCAGAAGTCTCTTGGTCCGATTGCGCTGGACGGCTCCCCCCGTGCGTCGAGTGACCGTCATTCCCATTCGCGGGCGCTCCAGGCCGTTCTCAAGGTAGAAGAGCACGAGGTTCTTCGAGGAGATCTTCTGGCCGTTGGCGTAGATGCGCTGATACTCGCTTCTCTTGCGGACGCGATCGGCAAGGGTGAAGCACCGCCGGGATGTCACACGGCGAGCCTTCTCCGTCCCTTTCGGCGACGGCGCTTCAAGACCTCGCGGCCGTCCTGGGTGCTCATGCGCTTGAGAAATCCGTGGGTCTTCTTGCGGCGACGATTATTGGGCTGAAACGTGCGCTTCATTCTGTCTCCTGCGCGCTCATTCGGGTCGATCTGGATCTGAACTGAACCGGAGATGCTAACCGACGCTCTCCAGCAGTGTCAAGGCTTTCGGGGATTACGAATCGTCGACGCGTAAGAATTTTTCCTGTGGAACTCCGAAAATCCGTGTGCTATAGTCCGCCGCCTCAACAAGCGATTCTCAATACACCGATGGTTACTGCCCCGGTGGGAAACTCTTTCGAGCGTCTCAAAATGATGGATGCTCGGTAGGGGATTTGTGTTGCTCGAACACGACTCATGGCCTGACAACGAACCAGCCCCAACAAGATGTTCCTCCCAAAGGAGGGACACCACCAGATCTTGCGGTTGGGCCGGCTTGGTTGACATAAGTGAGCGAGCCCTTGCGCCGGTGTCGCGACAACCCATTACCAATCAAATACTTGCAAAGGAGAATCTTTTCCACACCTGTGGAAATCCTGTGGAAGCGTCCCGGGCGCTTCTTCCGTAGATCCGGCAAATGAAGGTCTTATCCACTGTTCATTGCATCCTATTTCAATCTTACCGGAAGGCCCTATGAACCTCTGGGAACAGGTGCTCAGGAAAGTAGAGCCAAAACTGAACGGCCAGGTCTTCGACACCTGGTTGAAGCCCACGCAGCAAATTTCCATGTCGGGAGACACACTCGAGGTCGAAGTACCCAGCTCGTTCTTCGTCGAGTGGATCAGCCAGCATTACCTCCCCTTGCTGCGGGACTCGCTCAACGAGATCCATGAAGGGGACCTGGCGATTCGCTTCAAAGCCAGACCCGAGGCGGCGGAAGATGCGACCCTCGCGCTTCCCTCCGAGAGATTCCTTCGCAGGCGCTCGAATCCTCCCCCGCCCCCGGGCCCGGGTTCTTTGAATCCGCGCTACACATTCGAATCCTTCGTGGTCAGCTCTTCCAATCAGTTTGCCCATGCGGCGGCCAAGGCGGTCGCGGAGCAGCCCGGGATGCACTACAACCCTCTGTACATTTACGGTGGAGTCGGGTTGGGCAAGACCCACATGATGCACGCCGTGGGGAACCACCTGGCGCGGATTCGGCCGGATCTCCGCCAGCGATATCTTTCCACCGAGAACTTCATGAATGAGCTGATCAATGCCATCCGGTTCGAGAAGACCCTGGATTTCAAGGAAAAGTACCGGAGTGTCGATCTCCTCCTGATCGATGACATCCAGTTCCTCGCCGGTAAGGAAAGGACCCAGGAGGAGTTCTTCCACACCTTCAACGCGCTCTACGAATCCCAGAAACAGATCGTGATCACTTCGGACTGCCCGCCGCGGCAAATCCCAACTCTGGAGGAGCGCCTCAGGTCCCGCTTTGAATGGGGACTCATGGCGGACATCCAGCCGCCGGATCTGGAGACCAAGATCGCCATCCTGAGAAAAAAGGCCGAGGCGGAGCGCGTGGAGCTTCCCCAGGATGTGGCCTTCTTCATCTCGAGCAAGATCAAGTCGAATATTCGAGAGTTGGAAGGCTCCCTGGTCAGGCTGGTTGCCTATTCCTCGCTGACCCGTCGCCCCATCGACCTGGACATGGCGAAAGAGACCCTGAAGGACCTCCTCGAGGACAAGGGTCCGGCGGTCACTCTCGATTCCATCCAGAAGCTCGTGGCCGGGTATTTCAATATCAAGGTCGTTGACCTCAAGTCCAAGAACAACTCCAGAAACATCTCATTCCCCAGACAGGTTGCGATGTACCTTTGCAAAAAACTTACGGAGAGCTCGCTTCCTTCAATCGGGCAGCTTTTTGGGGGAAAGCATCACTCCACCGTCATCCACGCCATCAAGAAGGTTGACGAAAAGCGAAGGGTCGACAAGGATTTCGACAGGTTGGTTCGCAGCTTCATCGAGTCCTTTGAGTGAATTCCAGGAGTTGTGGGAAAAGGTGCTGTGCGGATCCTGTGCGTGGAAATGGCGCGAGCGCTTTCATCGCTGATTCACCATTCGCCCACTTTCCACGCACACGATTCTCCACGCCGCTTTCTCACCCAAGTCATGGACCCGTAGCCGCTTTCGGGATTGACTGCCACGGCCCACACCCCCTACTGCATCTGTACTTTTTGTGATATATGAAGAAAGAGAGATCTAAGGAGAATCTATGGAGTTCATGATCCAGCGCGGGGACCTGCTGAAAGAGTTGCAGCGCCTCCAGGGAGTCGTGGAGAAGAAAAATACCATTCCCATTCTCTCCAACACCTTCCTCTCGGCAGGCAAAGATGATCTGGAGCTGGTGGCCACGGATTTGGAGCTGGGAATTCGCACTTCGACACCCGCAAAGGTCACGAAGCAGGGAGCGATTACCCTTTCGTCCAAGAAGCTCTATGAAATCGTGCGATTGCTTCCGGAGGATCAGGTCTCGTTCAAGCAGGAAGACAACAACTGGGTCCAGGTTTCCTGCGCCCGTTCCAGATTTCGCATGGTGGGACTCCCCAAGGACGATTTTCCCCCCCTCCCAAAATATGATTTCAGCAATGCCATCCCCTTGGACTTGAAGTCTTTCCGGAGCATGGTCGCACGGGTTCTATTCGCCAGCACGGCGGATGACGCGCGTTACCCGCTGCAAGGGGTCCTGACGATTCTGGCCAAGGGCCAGCTCACGCTGGTGGCAACCGACGGGCACCGTCTGGCTTTTGTCAGCGGCAAGGCTCCCGGGAAAACCACGGAGAAGGAAATACGGGTCATCGTGCCCCGCAAGACCCTCTCGGAGATGTCCCGCATCGACTGGGATGGCTCCGACGAGCTCCTGTTCGGAGTGCACGAGAATCGTGCCTTCTTCAAATCGGGAGGGCTGTTGCTGGCTTCCTCGACGGTGGAAGGGGTTTTTCCCGCCTACGAGAAGGTGATCCCGAAAGAGAGCGACAAGATTCTTGAGCTGGGGGTCGGGGAGTTCGGTGATGCGGTCCGGCGCGTGTCTTTGCTCTCGAACGAGCGTTCCAGGGCGGTAAAGATATCCCTGCACCCCGGCCGAATCGAAATATTCTCCAGCAATCCGGAAATGGGAGAAGCTCGAGAGATGGTGGAAGTGGCCTACCGCGGGCCGGATATGGAAATCGGCTTCAATGCCCGATACCTGCTGGATTTCCTGGGCGCCGTCGGGGAAGAGAGATTCGCCCTGCACCTCAAGGACGAGCAGACTCAAGGTATGCTCACGCCCCTCAAATCCGGGGACTTGGAGTACCGCTACGTCGTCATGCCGATGCGCATCTGAGGCTCATTTTCCAGCCCTTTCCAGGTTGTGGCCGACCTCGCGCGTGTGCTAGAATTCACGCGCTAGAAGAGGTGGTGCGGGATTGCCATTCGGACTGGAAAGCGAATCGGTGATCCATCAGGGAAGTGCCATTTAACATCAAGAATCAAGGCAACTTGTAAGGCACGCACCAGGCCAGAGCCTCCGGGCACATCGTCCTGCCACCTCTTCCCCAACCCCAAGCCCGGGGCCAGCCGGACAATGTCGGAAAACTTGAAGCACGAAGCCCCAGACTTCTCCGCGAGAATGAGGTTCAACATGACCCTTGGGGCGCATCCGTCTCCAGCCCGCGGAGAACTCTGTATGTTGTTCGATACCCCGGCATCCGAAGAGCGAATCTGGGAGCTCGGATCAGCTCAGGAGAACTGATGGAGCAGCAAATCCGCAGGGTGGGAACGGAGGACCGGTACGACGCCAGCAACATCAAGGTTCTGGAGGGCCTCGAGGCCGTCCGGAAGCGGCCGGCCATGTACATCGGCAACACCTCCGTGGAGGGCCTCCACCAGCTGGTCTACGAGGTCGTGGACAACAGCATCGATGAATCCCTGGCCGGCTACTGCAATCAGATCTCGGTCAACATTCACCTGGACAACTCCGTCACGGTCATCGACAACGGTCGGGGAATTCCCGTGGAGGAGCATGAGCAGGAGAAGCGGCCAGCCGCCGAAGTGGTGATGACCAAGCTGCACGCCGGTGGAAAGTTCGACAACGACACGTACAAAGTCTCCGGGGGTCTTCACGGAGTGGGTGTTTCGGTGGTCAACGCCCTGTCGGAGTCTCTGGAGCTCGAAATCTGGCGCGACGGCAAGGTCTACCAGCAGCGCTACGAGCGCGGCAAGCCCGGGGAGTTCCGGCAGACGGGAACCACCAAGCGCCGGGGCACCAAAGTCACGTTCAAGCCGGACCGGGAGATTTTCGAGGAGATTCAATACTCCTTCGACATCCTCTCGCAGCGCCTGAGAGAGCTGGCTTTTCTCAACGAAGGGGTGGAGATTTCCATCGAAGATGAGAGAAACGAGAAAAAGCACAGCTTCAACTACCAGGGCGGCATCGTTTCCTTCGTTTCCCACCTGAACAAGAACAAGACCTGCATCCACCCCGATCCCCTCTTTCTGAAGGGGGAGAAGGACGGGGTCATTGCGGAGATCGCTCTGCAGTACAACGATGGCTACAACGAAAACATCTTCAGCTTCGCGAATTCCATCAATACCCATGAGGGCGGCAGCCACCTCAGCGGCTTCAAGTCGGCCCTGACCCGGACCATCAACAACTTCCTGAATCGGATGAACAACAAGGACAAGATGACCCTCAGCGGTGAGGACGTGAGGGAAGGGCTCACGGCGGTGCTCAGCGTGCGCCTGCCGCAGCCCCAGTTCGAAGGACAGACCAAGACGAAGCTGGGAAACAGCGAGGTCAAGGGAATCGTCGAGACGCTGGTCAACGATCGCTTATCGGCGTATTTCGAGGAAAACCCGTCGCTCACCCGCAAGATCGTGGAAAAAACGATGGAAGCGGCCCGGGCGCGGGAAGCGGCGCGCAAGGCCCGCGATCTCACCCGGCGCAAGGGGGCGTTGGACGCCTGGTCCCTTCCGGGAAAGCTTGCCGACTGCCAGGAGCGCGATCCGGCGCTGGCGGAGATCTATCTGGTAGAGGGGGATTCGGCGGGAGGATCAGCCAAGCAGGGACGGGATCGGCGCTACCAGGCGATCCTGCCGCTGCGCGGAAAGATCCTGAACGTGGAAAAGGCTCGCTTCGACAAGATGCTCGGCAGCCAGGAAATCCGCACCATCATCACCGCGCTGGGCACCGGCATCGGCGAGGATGATTACGACGTCTCCAAGCTGCGGTATCACAAGGTCATCATCATGACCGACGCCGACGTGGATGGAGCCCACATCCGGACGTTGCTGCTCACCTTCTTCTACCGGCAGATGCGAGACGTGATCGAGCGGGGACATCTGTGCATCGCGCAGCCCCCCCTCTACAAGGTGAAGAAAGGGAAGACGGAAAAGTATCTGGCAAACGACAAGGAGCTGAGCCATTTCCTCATGACCAAGGCGGCGGAAGAGGTCACGGTGCGCGTACCCGGCGCCAAGGGAGGCGAGATCAAAGGTAAGGCGCTGAGCCGGACCCTGGAGAGGCTGGCCGAGTACAAGCATCTGATGGAGCTGCTCTCCCGGAAGGGGCTCGAGGAGCCCGTGCTCGAGATCCTGATGGACGAGAACGTCCACGACGTGGCCACCTTTCAGACGCAGGAGTCCCTGGAGAAGATCCGGAAGCGGATCATCGAAGCGGGTCGGAGCGCCGAGGAGATCGAGAAGGACGAAGAGCACAACCTCTTCCAGTTCTCCTACAAGACCCAGATCCGAAGCATCCCGGAGGTCACCCTTTCCTTGGAGCTGGTTTCCTCCATCGAATACAAGAGCCTGCGGCAGATGAGCGCCGAGATGGTGGAGCTGGCGAAGCCTCCGTTCCTGGTGTCGCTGGACGGCAAGGAAACCGCCATCGAGAGCAAGCGGGCGCTGTTGGAGCATCTGCTGGAGGAAGGAAAGAAGGGCCTGACCATCCAGCGCTACAAGGGTTTGGGCGAGATGAACCCGGGCCAGCTCTGGGAGACGACCATGAACCCTGAGACGCGCAAGCTGCTCAAGGTGGATATTCTGGATGCGGTGGAGGCGGACTCCATCTTCACCGTGCTCATGGGAGATCAGGTGGAGCCCCGCCGGAAGTTCATCGAGGAAAACGCCCTGGACGCGCGAAACCTGGACATCTAACCCACCATGGACGAGACCACAGCCCCGCCCCAGGCGCCAGACGAGAAAATCCCGGTCAACATCGAAGACGAGATGCGGCGTTCGTATCTGGACTACGCCATGTCCGTCATCATCGGACGGGCGCTCCCCGACATCCGGGACGGCTTCAAGCCGGTGCACCGGCGCGTGCTTTTCGCCATGCACGAGCTCAATAACGGCTACGACAAGCCCTACAAGAAATCGGCTCGCGTGGTGGGAGACGTAATCGGCAAATTTCACCCTCACGGCGAGGCCGCCGTGTACGACACCATCGTCCGCATGGCCCAGGATTTCTCCCTGCGCTACCCCCTGGTGGACGGACAGGGGAACTTCGGATCGATCGACGGCGATCCGCCGGCAGCGATGCGCTACACCGAAGTCCGTATGTCGAAGCTGGCCCACGAGATGATGGCGGAGATTGAGAAGAACACTGTCGACTTCGGCCCCAACTACGACGGGTCGCTCACCGAGCCGCTGGTCCTGCCGTCTCGCTTCCCCAATCTGCTGGTGAACGGCTCATCGGGAATCGCGGTGGGCATGGCCACCAACATCCCGCCCCACAATCTGGGGGAAGTGTGTGACGCGGTTATCGCCACCATCAAGAATCCCGACATCACTCTGGATGAGCTGATGGAGCACATTCCGGGCCCCGACTTTCCCACCGCCGGGTTCATCTGCGGGCGCAACGGAATCCGCCAGGCCTACCAGACGGGCCGCGGGATTCTCCGGATGCGAGCCCGGGCTGGCGTCGAGGAAGGGAAAAAGGACAAGACCCGGATCGTCATCAACGAGATTCCCTACCAGGTGAACAAGACCCGCCTCATCGAGCAGATCGCCGCCCTGGTGACCGAAAAGCGCATCGAGGGGATCGCGGACATCCGTGACGAATCGGATCGGGACGGGATTCGCATCGTGCTGGATCTGAAAAGGGGAGAGATTGCCGACGTCATTTTGAACAACCTGTACAAGTTCACCCAGATGCAGGAGACGTTCGGGGTGATCTTCCTGGCCATCGTCCACAACCAGCCCCGGGTCCTGACGCTGAGAGAGCTCATCGATCATTTTATCGAGCACCGGCGTGAGGTCATCATCCGGCGCACGCGGCACGACCTCACGCGGGCCGAGGAGCGGGCCCACATCCTGGAAGGGCTCAAGATCGCCCTGGATAATCTGGACGCGATCATCGCGCTGGTCCGCTCCGCCAAGACGCCGGGAGAGGCCAAGGAGGCGATGCGCCTGAGGTTCAAGCTCTCCGACGTCCAGGCCCAGGCGATTCTCGATCTGCGCCTGCAGAAGCTGACCTCGCTGGAGCGCCAGAAGGTGCTGGATGAATACGCCGAGGTGCTGAAGCTCATCGCCCGATTCCGCGAAATTCTTGGGAATGAGCAGCTGGTCCGGGAGTTGATTGTCGAGGAAATCCGGGAGATCCGCAAGAACTTCGCCGACGAGCGCCGAACTCAGATCCTGGATCAGGCGGACGAGATCTCGGTGGAAGCGCTCATCCCCGAAGAGGAAATGGTGGTGACGCTGACCCACACGGGCTACATCAAGAGGAGTCCCCTGGCGGTCTACCGCTCGCAGCACCGGGGGGGGAAGGGCCGCACCGGAATGACGGTTCGGGACGAAGACTTCGTGGAGCACCTCTTCGTCGCTTCCACCCACGATTACTTCCTGATCTTCACCAACAAGGGAAGGGTTCACTGGCTCAAGGTCCATGAGATTCCCCACGTCGGGGCCGCCGCCAAGGGTAAGGCCCTGGTGAATTTCATCGGGATGGGAGAGGGCGAAAAGATGGCGGCTCTCATCGCCACGCGGGATTTCCCGGACGACAAATACGTCGTCCTGGCTACGACGCGTGGAACGGTGAAGAAGACCGCCCTCTCGGCATTTTCCCATCCACGCAGCGGCGGCATCATCGCGCTCTCCATCGACGAAGGAGACCTGCTCCTGGATGCGAGGATCACCGGCGGGACTTCGGATCTCTTCCTGGCCAGCCACCAGGGCAAGGCCATACGATTCTCCGAATCGGAGGTGAGGCCCATGGGTCGCGGCGCTTATGGCGTCCGCGGCATGCAGATGCGCCCCGATGACTTCCTGGTGGAGATGGACGCCCTTTCGAGTAAGGGCCACATCCTGACGGTAACGGAGCGCGGCCTGGGGAAGCGAACCCCGGTGGACGAATACCGAGTCCAGGGACGCGGAGGCATGGGGATCATCAACATCCGCACCACCGAAAAGGGCGGCAACGTCATCGGCGTGTGCGAGGTGCAGGATGACGATCAAATCATGGTCGTCACCCAGTTCGGGATGGTGATCCGGATGGCGGTCAACGGCATTTCCATTCATGGCCGGGACACGCAGGGGGTGCGTCTCATCAACCTCGAGGAAGGGGATGTCGTGGTGGCGGTGGCCAAGGTGGTCGAGAAGGAAGAGGCCTGAAATCTGGGATATCCCCCGTGACAAAGGGGGAGGGAAGGGTGCCATGAAATTTTTCATCGATACAGCCAATGTGCAGGACATCAAGAAGGCCGCCAGCTGGGGAATCCTGGACGGAGTGACCACGAACCCCTCGCTGGCCGCGAAGGAGGGGAGGAACTTCATCGAGCTCCTCAAGGAAATCTGTGCGGTGGTTCCGGGCCCCGTGAGCGCCGAGGTCGTGAGCACCAGCACCGAGGAGATGGTGAAGGAGGGCAGAGAGCTGTCGCGAATCGCCAAGAACATCACGGTGAAAATCCCCTGCATCCCGGCGGGCATCCCGGCCATCAAGGCGCTCTCGTCGGAGGGAATCCCCATCAACACGACGCTCATCTTTTCCTCCACTCAGGCGCTCATCGCGGCGAAAGCCGGGGCCACCTACGTCAGCCCGTTCGTCGGCCGATTGGATGACATCAGCACCGTGGGCATGGATGTGGTGCGGCAGATCCGGACCATCTTCGACAATTATGACTTCCCCACCCAAATCCTCGCGGCGAGCATCCGGAACCCCGTGCACGTGGTGGAAGCGGCCATGGCGGGGGCGGACATTGCGACGATGCCATTCGCCGTGATCGAAGCGCTGCTCAAGCACCCCTTGACCGACCTTGGCCTCAAGAAGTTTCTGGACGACTGGCAGAAGCTCTCCCAGCCCGCACACCGCGGCTGAGCCGCCAAGCGCCCCAGCCTCTTTCCCTCTCTGCGGCTCGTCCGCCCGTCTGGAGATCGGAGATGTCCTCACATCAGCTCGAGGAGTTGCGAAAGAGAAACCGCGAGGCGGAGTCGGGGGGAGGCGAGGAGCGGATCCAGCGGCAACACAAGGAAGGGAAGCTTACGGCGCGCGAGCGCGTCGAGCTGCTGGTGGACCCCGGAAGCTTCGAGGAGTTCGACAAGTTCGTCACCCACCGTTGCCTGGACTTCGGCATGGAGAAGAGTCTCGTCCCCGGGGATGGAGTGATCACGGGGCACGGGCTGGTGGAGGGACGCCCGGTGTTTCTCTTCGCGCAGGACTTCACCGTCTTCGGCGGATCGCTTTCCGAGACCTACGCGGCCAAGATCTGCAAGATCATGGACATGGCCATGCGAGTCGGGGCCCCCATCGTGGGCCTGAACGACTCGGGCGGCGCCCGAATCCAGGAGGGTGTGGTGAGTCTGGCGGGATACGCCGACATCTTCCTGCGCAACACCCTGGCTTCAGGGGTCGTGCCGCAGATCTCCGCCATCATGGGTCCCTGCGCCGGTGGTGCCGTCTACTCTCCGGCAATCACCGATTTCAACGTGATGGTGGACGGAACCAGCTACATGTTCATTACCGGACCCGATGTGATCCGGACGGTCACCCACGAAGAGGTGACCAAGGAGAAGCTGGGAGGCGCCATGACCCATAACCAGGTCAGCGGCGTGGCCCACTTCGCGGCCCGGGACGACAAGGCGTGCCTGGCCCTCATCCGGGAGCTGCTGGGATACCTTCCCTCCAACAACATGGCCGACCCTCCGTTTCGAGAGACGGGAGACGATCCGCGACGCGAGGACCCGGAGCTGGATCGGTTGATTCCCGAGAGCCCGAATCAACCCTATGATATGAAGGACCTCATTCATCGAGTCCTCGATCAGAAGAAGTTCCTGGAGGTGCACGAGCACTTCGCCGGCAACCTCGTGGTGGGTTTCGGGCGGCTGGCGGGGCGCGTCGTCGGGGTTGTGGCCAACCAGCCCGCGGTGCTCGCGGGAACGCTGAACATCGACGCCTCGGTGAAGGGGGCGCGATTCGTCCGTTTCTGCGACGCGTTCAACATCCCGCTCATCGTGTTCGAGGACGTGCCCGGATTCCTGCCCGGCACGGCGCAGGAGTTCGGGGGAATCATCCGGCACGGCGCAAAGCTCCTCTACGCCTTTGCCGAGGCCACCGTGCCCAAGATCACGGTCATTACCCGCAAGTCGTACGGCGGTGCCTACTGCGTCATGGCGAGCAAGCAGATTCGCACCGATCTCAATTTCGCCTTTCCCAGCGCGGAAATCGCCGTGATGGGCCCGGAGGGAGCGGTGAACATCATCTACCGGAGGGAATTGGACTCGGCCGCGGATGCCGAGAAGTTCCGCCGGGAGAAGGTCGAAGAGTTCCGGGAAAAGTTCGCGAACCCCTACGTGGCCGCGGCGCGGGGTTTCGTCGATGAAGTCATCGAGCCCAGAATGACGCGGTGCAAGCTCATCTCCTCACTCCAGCTGCTCTCCACCAAGCGCGATCAGAACCCCCCCAAGAAGCACGGCAACATCCCGCTCTGATGGCCGCTCAACCGATTCGCGTCAGGAAATCCGCCCGCCCGCCGTTTCGCAAGGTTCTCATCGCGAACCGGGGAGAAATCGCCGCGCGGGTGATTCGGACCTGCCGGAGGATGGGCATCGGGTCGGTGGCGATCTGCTCGGAAGCGGATCGCGGGGCGCTGCATGCCCGCATGGCCGACGAGGCCCGGGTCGTGGGGCCGGCGCCCTCCTCGCAGAGCTATCTCAACATGGAGGCGATCCTCCTGGCCGCGAAGCAATCGGGGGCCGATGCCATCCATCCAGGCTACGGGTTCCTGTCGGAGAATCCCGAATTCGCCGAGGCCTGCCGTCGGGCCGGACTGGTCTTCATCGGCCCTGGCCCCTCCTCCATGAGGAAGCTTGGAAACAAGATTCAGGGCCGGCGAAGGATGGCAGCAGCAGGCGTTCCCGTGGTGCCCGGGCTGGAGAGAAAAGGGCTTCAGGAGAAGCAGGTCCGGGACTGGGCAGCCCAAGCCGGCTATCCCATTCTGCTGAAGGCCGCCGCCGGCGGAGGCGGGAGGGGAATGAGAATCGTTCGCCGCCCCGAGGAGATCGGGCCGGCGCTGGCTACCGCACGAAGCGAGGCGCGCACCGCCTTCGGTGACGACACGATCTTCGTTGAGCGTTATCTGGAGCCCTCGCGGCACATCGAGGTCCAGGTGCTGGTGGACTCGCGGGGAAACGGGATTGCCCTGGGAGAGCGGGAATGCTCCCTGCAGCGACGGCACCAGAAGCTGGTCGAGGAGACACCCTCCCCGGTCGTGAACGAAGCGACCCGCCGGAAACTCGGACGCTGGGCCCTTTCCGCATGCCGTGCCGCGGGATATACGAACGCCGGCACCGTGGAATTCATCCGCGACTCCGAGGGCCGGTTCTATTTTCTGGAGATCAACGCGCGCCTTCAGGTGGAGCACCCTGTCACCGAGATGGTCATGGGGGTGGATCTGGTGGAGTCGCAGATCCGCATCGCGGCGGGTGAGCCGCTCTCCATGCCTCGCCGCGGCCTGCGTCCGCGCGGGTGGGCCCTGGAGTGCCGCATCCAGGCGGAAGACCCGGAGAACGGATTTCGTCCCTCTCCAGGGCGGATTCGGCTGTACCGTCCGCCGGAAGGGCCCCGGATCCGGGTCGATTCCGGCGTGGCTGAAGGAGATGAGGTGTCACTCTTCTACGATTCGCTCCTCGCCAAGCTGATTGTCTGGGGGCGGGATCGGGAATCGGCCATACGGACCATGGCGAGCTCCCTCGCCGAGTTCCGGATTCTCGGCGTCGCCACCACGCTCGGGTTTCATCGCCGGGTGATGGCCGATGGGGAATTCCACCGCGGCGAGATCGACACCGGCTATGTGGAGCGTCTCCTGCGTCAGGAGCCCCCGGCGCTGGATGACGAATTGGAGGCGGCTGCGATGGTGGCCGCGGCACACTTGCGGCGCCGCAGCGAGCAACCCCTTCTGCCCGGAGGCCCGTCATCGGGAGCATGGACCCTCAGCGGCAGGCAAGGGCAGCAGGCGCGCGGGGGCTTTAGAAATCCCTGGGGGCAGAGTTGAGCTTGGAAGTCAGGATTGGAGGACGGAGCCGCCGGGTGGATCTGCGCCGGGAGGGGGATCGCTACAAGGGACAGGCGGGAGAGCAATCCGTGGAGGCGGAGGTCACGGAGCGCGGACCCTACTCGTTGCTCATTCGCATGGGAAAGCGGAGTTTTGACGTCACCTTCGACGCCGATGGCACGACCTTCCTGCTGGATTTCGGAAGCCGTCAGGTTTCGGTGGAGATTCTCGATCCCCTGGGGACCCCGGCCGAGGGGCCGGGATTCGGCCTGGGGATGGGGCGCCGGGAAATCCGTGCGTCGATGCCCGGCAAAGTGGTGGCGGTCAAAGTCAAAGTCGGAGATGAAGTGGCCAAAGGGCAGGGACTAATCATCCTGGAGGCGATGAAAATGGAAAACGAGGTCGCCTCGCCCTGTGCGGGAAAGGTGACCGCGCTCGGTGTGACCCCGGGGCAGACGGTGGAGACCGGGTCGCTCCTGGTCGCCGTGGAGTGAGGATGCCGAGCGGAGAGGAAATGAAAAAGGGCGGCCCCAGCCGCCCTTTTTGACGCAATCGCTGAAACGGAGCTACTTGATGGAGGCGGCCAGCTCCTTGCCAGGGCGGAAGCGGGCCACTCTGCGTGCCTTGATCTGGATGGTCTCGCCGGTCTGCGGGTTGCGCCCCACCCTGGCCTTCCTCTTGGAGA
>Ga0137425_1000159_pt1 | contig 22989 bp, 17 predicted proteins | sample EasRivERMZT640_2_FD_102318 | JGI IMG/M metagenome (GOLD analysis project Ga0137425, IMG submission 102318) | Soil microbial communities from meander-bound floodplain in the East River, Colorado, USA - East River MetaG ERMZT640_2 | ecosystem: Environmental > Terrestrial > Soil > Floodplain ...
CGGCCGTTCTTCGGGAAGGCCGGAGGGGTTTTTTCTTTGAGACGAGTTTGGGGGCTGAGGGCGGGATTTAGCGGCTCTGGCTGGATCCACTGAATCCGGAAAAGGTGCTGCTGATCTGGACGTCCTTGGGAATGTCGACGTCGAACCTGCCCTCGGCGATCTCGGGGTTGAGCCGGATATTCGCGAAGGAGAGGAGGGTGGAATCACCGTCCGATTCCAGGTACTCCAACTTTCTGGGAAGATAGGTCTTGCTGTCCACCCAGAATCGAACCAGTTGCAGGCGGTCCTTGACACGGCGTCGCTTCGGGGTCAGAACGAGCAAGTAGCAGTCCTTTTCGTCTCCCGGCTCAGCCTGTGAGATGTCAAAGAATTTTTGCAGGTCTTCGGAGGTCTGCCCGATCCCGAAAACTCGGAAAACTCTTCTTCCCGCCAGCTTGCTCAGCGGTACTTCCTCGGCCCTCTTCTGATTCGGATAATAGGCCAAGAACCGATCCTCCGTGATCAGGAATACCCTCGGCTCGGGAGCCGAGTATTCCCACTTGATTCTCGCCGGCTTGGCATAGAGAAAGGTTCCGTTCGAAACCACGGGCTTCGCCAGTAGGCTCAGGTCTTTCCGCTCCGTAAAGGCCGCCGTAAGGCTCTGGACGGCTTGCTGGCGCTCATTAAATTTCTGGAGCAGCTCCGGGAGAGGGAGTTTAGGCGCCGCCGCGTCCTCAGAGCGGGAGAGAGTCGCAGTCGGCAGGCTTGCCAGCGACAACAGAATTACCAGGAGTGCGCGCTTCTTCATAGGAGGGTTTCTCAGCCTTTCCTTGAACCGGGCCATCAACGCTCGCCGCCTTGACCTGCTATTCTACGTCTCAGCCGGCCGGGAATATAAAGAATCTGCTCGGTGGAGTCAAGAATACGAGGTGTAAGTCTCCCCTGTCGGTACCTATGCTATGATTCGCGCGCTTTTCTCCCGGTGTCGGCAGCCTTGAGATCCTTCCTGCTTCGCAGATTCCTCCTTGTGCTCCCGGTGCTGCTGGGAGTGTGTACGCTCGTATTCGCCCTCATCCATCTCATCCCCGGCGATCCGGTTCAGGTCATGCTGGGAGAGGGCGCCACCGCCGCCGACCTTGCCGATCTCCGGACCCGACTCGGCTTGAATCAGCCGCTACTCGACCAGTATGCCCACTTTCTGAGGCATCTCGTCATAGGAGACCTGGGGACCTCCTTCCGCTACCGGGAGCCGGTCCGCGAGCTCATACTCGACCGCTATCCTGCCACCATCCTCCTGGCTGGATCGAGCATGCTTCTGGCGTGTCTCATCGCTTTCCCCGCCGGTGTTCTCGCAGCGGTTCACCGGGGTAAATCCGGTGATCGGATCGCAACCACCCTGTCACTGCTGGGCCTGTCCCTTCCCAGCTTCTGGGTTGGTCCAATCCTGATCCTCATTTTCTCGGTCCGCCTGGACTGGTTCCCCGTTTCTGGGATGGAGGAGCCTCGAGCCATCGTTCTTCCTTCGATCGCCCTGGGGACGGCGCTGGCGGCCATTTTGACCCGAATGATTCGCGCCAGCCTGGCTGAAGAGATTTCCAGCCCCTATTGTGTCGCGGCCGCCGCCCGTGGCCTCGGAAGGTGGGAGGTCGTCTTGCGCCATTCCCTCAAGAACGCGTTCGTTCCCGTCGTGACGGTGCTGGGGCTGCAAGCGGGAGTCCTGCTGACGGGAGCCGTGATTACCGAGACGGTCTTCGGCTGGCCCGGCCTCGGACGACTTACGATTCAGGCGATAGAGACCCGTGACTACCCCCTTGTACAAGGGTGCATTCTGATGATTGCCCTCACCTACTTGCTGGTGAATCTAATGACCGACCTCGCATACGCGGTCCTGGATCCGCGGATCCGTTATGGTTGAGGCCCGCCGGTCTCCCCAGGCGGGCGGCTTGGTTGCGCTCTTCCGGCACCTTTGGAAAGACCCTCTCGGTCTGATCGGGATGGCCATCCTTCTCCTCCTCTCCTTCCTGGCACTGGCGGCACCCTTTCTGGCCCCTTATTCTGTCGGAGCCCAGGACCTGAGCCAGCGCTTTGCAGCGCCCACGCCCCTGCATCCCCTTGGGCTGGATGAGCTAGGGCGGGACATTCTCTCCCGGCTCATGTTCGGCGCCCGCATCTCCCTCTTCCTGAGCTGCCTTGTGGTGTCGTTCTCCGCGTTGGTTGGACTGACGGTAGGAACGGTGGCAGGGTTCGTGGGCGGCTGGATGGACGACCTTGTCATGCGCGGCATCGATATTCTGATGGCCTTCCCGGGCATTCTGCTGGCCATCTCCCTGGTGGCCGTGCTCGGTCCGGGGTTGGGAAACCTGGTGCTCGCCCTTTGCCTGATCGGGTGGGTCGGCTATGCCCGGCTGGCCCGGGCCCAGATTCTCCGTGCCAGGGAGATGGAATATGTTCTCTCTGCGCGGGCAGCGGGGGCCCGATCCGAGCGCATCTTGCTTCTCCACCTCATTCCCAACATCTCAGGCCCGATCATCATCCAGGCCACGGTCGGCATGGCCGGCGTCATTTTGGCGGAGGCAGGGTTGAGCTTCCTGGGGCTCGGACTTCCGCCTCCAAGCCCCAGCTGGGGCAGCATGCTGCGCAGTGGGAGCCAGCATCTTTTCGACGCTCCCCATCTCATTGTCTATCCCGGGGTCGCCATCATGCTGGCCGTGCTGAGCTTCAATTTTCTGGGAGATTCCATTCGAGATTGGCTGGACCCGAAGCTGCAGAAGAGCCTCGAGCCTGGACGCGGCTAGCGGACGCGGGTGGGGTCGCGCCTGTCGGGATTTCGACGGTGCATGGCCTTCCACTCTTCCGGCGGAATCGAAAGGAATACCTGAACGACATCGGGATCGAACTGGATCCCGGAGTTCCGAATTATCTCCTCCCTGGCGTCTTCGTAGGGAAGGGCCTTGCGGTAGGGGCGGTCCGAAGTCATGGCATCCAGAGTGTCCACCACCGCAAAGATCCTGGCGCCGAGCGGAATCTCCTCCCTTCGAAGCCCTCTCGGGTAACCCGACCCATCGAATCGCTCCTGGTGGGCGATCACGATGGGAAGCGACGGCTCCAAAAACTTGATCCCCGAGAGAATGCGATAGCCGATTTCGGGGTGCCTTCTCATCTCTTCCCACTCTTCCGGCGTCAGCTTCCCAGGCTTGCGCAACACCGCGTCGGGAATGCCAATTTTGCCTACATCGTGGAGCAGGGCTCCTCGGCGGATCTCCGTCAACTCCGGGTCTTTCACTCCCATTCGCCGGGCGATGACGGTCGTGTATTCCGAGACGCGCATGGAATGCCCCTGAGTCTCCGTGTCCCGGGTGTCCAGCGCGGCGGCCAGAGCTTCCAGGGTGGTTTCGTAGGAGAATTGGAGCTTCTCGAACAGCTCCTCGATCTCCCGGCGCTTGAGCACCAACTCCACGGTGCGCTCGGCCACCTTGGATTCCAGGTCCCTCTGGTACTCCCGGTTTTCCAGAACCAAACGCCTCTTTTCCAGCGCCTTCTCCACCGTGAGCCGGACTTCCTCCAGGTTGAAGGGCTTCGTCAGGTAATCATTGGCCCCCATTCGCATGGCCCGCAGCGCCACTTCTACATCCACAACGCCCGTGATCATGACCACCTCGACATCCGGGTGCGCATCCTTGACGCGCTGCAGCAACCGCACGCCATCCATGGTGGGCATGTCGATGTCGCTGAGAACCAGCGAGCATTGCTGTCGCTTGAGATGATCGAGGGCCTCGTGTCCATTGGACGCAACGCTGCAATGATATCCCTGTCCCTTCAGGCCTTCGCAAAGCAGATCCCGAATGGCGGGCTCGTCATCGACCACGAGGATTCCCGGAGGGACGCCCCAATCCAGTGCGGACGGGGCGGCAGGGGGGTGACCCTTTTTGTCAGTCACCTGGGACAAGGCGGCTCCTTTCACAGGGCCGGGAATGCGGCGCTTGGGGATAATCTAGATCCTGGCAGGCCGGAGTCAATCGATCTCGCCGCCCGTGAGGGATTTCCCGCTATTTTGTCTCGAGCCAGCTCACCCCCGAGCGAACCTCGGCCACCAGGGGAACGTCCAGCGGGTAACATCCTTCCATGGACTCGCGCACGACCTTGGAAGCCCGCTCCACTTCATCTTCGGGGGACTCCAGCACGAGCTCATCGTGCACCTGAATCAGCAGGCGGCTGCGCAATGCCTCCTCCCGCAAGCGTGTGTCGAGCAGCACCATCGCCGCCTTGATCAGATCGGCTGCACTTCCCTGCACCGTCGTGTTGACGGCCACCCGGATTCCCAGGTTGCGCTGGTTCATGTTGCGGCTGCGAATCTCCGGCACCATGCGAATTCGACCGAAGAGTGTCGACACTTGTCCCGTCCGCTCAGCCGATTCGATCACCTGATCGCGGTATCGCCGAACGCCGGGGAATCGCTGAAGGTATTCCTCGATGTACTGCTTGGCTGAAGCCAACGGCACTCCCAGCTCACGGGAGAGGCGGAAAGCCCCCATTCCATACAGGATGCCGAAATTGATGGCCTTCGCTTGATGCCGCATCGCCTGGGTGACGAGCTCGGGGGCCACGCCGAAGACCTGCGCCGCGGTGCGCTGGTGGATGTCCTCACCATTTCGAAAGGCCCGAATCATCTCCCCATCCTGCGCAAGATGTGCCAAGACGCGGAGCTCGATCTGCGAGTAGTCGGCGGTCAGGATTCGCCATCCCTCCTGCGCGATGAAGGCTTTGCGAATCTGCCGGCCCCTCTCAGTTCGGATGGGGATGTTCTGCAGATTCGGGTCGCTGCTCGACAGCCGGCCGGTGGCCGCTGCCGCTTGATTGAATGACGCGTGAACGCGGCCGGTCTCGGGGTTCACCAGGCCCGGAAGGGACTCTACATAGGTGGAAAGCAGCTTCGCGAGGCTGCGGTACTCCAGGATCGCGGCGGGAAGTGGATGGGACGACGCCAGGCTTTCCAAGACGTCCACGCCGGTGGAGAACGACTTGTCCTTCTCAGTCTTCCGCCCGGGTGCCAACCCCAGCTTTTGAAAGAGAACCTGACCGAGCTGCTTGGGAGACTGAATATTGAATTCCTCGCCCGCCAACGCGTAGATTTTCACCTCCAAATCCCGCAGCTCACGGGTCCACTGGCCGGACAGCTCCTTCAGGAATTGGGAATTGATCCGGACCCCCGTGAACTCCATCTTTGCCAGGATGGACATGAGAGGGAGCTCGAGTTCCCGGTAAAGCCGTTCGAGGCCGTTCCCCCGAAGGCGATCCTTCAAGGGCGCCTCGAGCTCCAGGAGCCTACGGCAGTCGAGACACGCTTTCATTCCGCCGCCCCCCACCGGGGACAGGCGCTCTCCGCCACCCGCCGCGGAGGAGCGCCCCGTAAAGGCGACCTCCAGCTTTTCCAGGCTGTAGTCCCTTCTCTCCGGGTCCAGCAAGTAGGCGACGAGCGTGCTATCCAGATCTGCGCCCTGCAGCGTTTTCCCATGGCGTCGTAGATAGACTTCCAGGGACTTGAAATCTCCCGACAGCTTCGCGATGGAATCGTCCGCCAGTACGCTTTCAATCTCCTGCCGCAGTTCTGCCTCCCCCAGGACATCTGGTGTGCTCTCCACCGCAGTTTGAAAATCGGCGACGTGCACCTCTCCTGGCGACAGGCCCATGGCCACCCCCTGCAGACGGGCACGCATCGGCTCCGAGTCCGAAAACCAGGGAATGACGGCCACCCTTGGACGGACTTGGAGGGTCTCCCGGAAACTCCTCCACTCGCTCCTGCCTCGCAGGGGCTTGACCGGCATTGCAAGGTCCATGAGAGCCGGCGCCCCGGCTGCGTCGATTTCCTCCACGATGCGGTTGAATCCCAAATCGGAGAAATGCTTGCGGGCTCGATCCGTCTGCAGCTCACCCCTGCGGAACACTTCAGCCTGCCATTCCACGGGAGCATCGCCGTGGATCGTCACCAGCTCCCGAGATAGTCGAGCCTGGTCGCCGTGCTTGATGAGGTTCTCGCGATAGGTCTTCCGGGAGATCTCCGCGGCGTGACGGAGGCACTCTTCCAGACTGCCGTAGGTCGTCACGAGTTCCCTGGCCCCCTTTTCGCCGATTCCGGGGACGCCGGGCACGTTGTCGCTGGAATCGCCCATGAGCGCCAGCACATCCACCACCTGCTCCGGATAAACACCAAAACTCCGCTTCACCCCATCCCGATCCAGCAGCTCGCCACGGGAGGGATGCAGAACCTGCACCGATTCATTGACCAGCTGGAGCAGGTCCTTGTCGGAGGAGACGAGGATGACTCTAAAGCCCTCTGCCACCGCCTTTCGTGCCAGGGTTCCCATCAAGTCGTCAGCCTCGAATCCGGCCAATTCCACCTGGGGAACCCCCAGGACGCGGCAGACTTCCTTGATGTCCGGGATCTGCTCGACTAAATCCTCGGGCGGCGACTGGCGATTGGCCTTGTAGGAGGGGAAGACCAGGTGACGATGGGTCGGCTCGGGACGATCGAAGGTGACTGCGATAAAGGCCGGATGCTTGTCCTGCAGCAGCTTCCGGAGCATCTGGGTGAAGCCGAAGGTCGCATTGGTGGGGCGGCCGGAGGGGTCGCTCAGGCCGCGGATCGCAAAAAAAGCGCGGAAGATGTTGGAAGTCCCGTCGACGAGATAGAGGACTTTTTCAGAGCTCGCTTCAGTCACGGGCCCCTGGACCCGCTTCCTGATATCCGGATCGGCTGACCAGACTCCGGTAGAAGGGAAACCGGGAGCAGAGAGCCGACACTTCCGCTTTCGCCTGCTCGACGATTTCAGGAGCCCCGGCGCTTTCCAGGACGTCCGCGAGGAGCTTGCCGATCTGCCTCATCTCAGCTTCACCCATGCCGCGCGTGGTGACGCAGGGTGTCCCGATGCGCAGTCCACTGGCTTTCAGCGGGGGATTCGTGTCGAAGGGAATGGTGTTCTTGTTGACGGCGATACCGGCCTTCTCGAGGATGGATTCCGCTTGTTGCCCCGTCATCCCCTTCTGGTAGACATCGGTCATGAACAGGTGGCAGTCCGTCCCTCCCGAAATAATGCGAAAGCCGCGCTCCCCAAGAACTCCGGCGAGCACTCTGGCATTGCTTACCGTCGCCGCCTGATCGCTCCGGAAGCGCCCGGAGAAGGCCTCCTGGAAGGCCACCGCCTTGGCCGCAATCATGTGAACCAGCGGGCCACCCTGGATCCCCGGAAAGACCGCGCGATCGACGTCGCGAGCGAAGCGCTCCCGGCAGAGAATCATCCCGCCGCGCGGGCCACGCAGGGTCTTGTGGGTGGTCAGGGTCACGAATTCGGCGTATGGCACGGGGCTAGGGTATTCTCCCGCGGCGATGAGCCCCGCGTAGTGAGCCACATCTGCCAGGACCATCGCGCCGCACTCATCCGCAATGCGCCGTATCCTGGGAAAGTCGATGATCCTCGAATAGGCACTGGCCCCCACGACGATGAGCCGGGGTCGATGATCCCTAGCGGCGCGTTCCATCTCTTCATAGTCCAGCAGCTCCGTCTCCCTGGTAACGCCGTAGGGAATTACCTTGAAATAACTGCCTGAAAAATTCAGGGCGTGTCCATGGGTCAGGTGGCCTCCATGTGGAAGGCTCATCCCCAGCACCGTGTCCCCCGGTTTCAGTACCGCGAAATACACCGCCATGTTCGCCTGGGCACCCGAGTGCGGCTGAACATTCGCGTGCTCGGCACCAAAGAGCCGTTTGGCACGATCCCGTGCCAGCGATTCCGCGATGTCGGCGAAGTGGCAGCCTCCGTAATAGCGCTTCCCCGGGTAGCCTTCCGCATATTTGTTCGTGAATACAGAGCCCATGACCTGGAGAACCGACGAACTCACGTAGTTTTCCGAGGCGATGAGATTGAGGCTCTGTTCCTGTCGAAGAATCTCGCCCTGCAGCGCGCGATGGATTTCCGGATCGATCTCGAGCAGCGAGGCGAACGGTGCCGCTTCTTTGTCGAGGTTCGCGGCCCCGGGCGGATTCCGGGTTGCGGGAGTGTTCAAGGTTGGTGGGACTCCTGTTCGGGAGGTGGCATCGTATTACATCGGACTCGGGGGATCAAGGAGCAATGAAAAGCGGCCTCAGAATGATATTGACAATGTTGCACTCAACATTTATATTGTAGTTTGACTAAACTACATCAAACGAGGTAACTCTTTGATAAATCTAGACAAGTTTACCAACAAGGCCAGAGAAGCTATCCAGTCGAGTCAGGAGCTTGCCGGCTCCATGAACCACCCGACGGTCACTCCCGAGCATCTGGTGCTGGCTCTCGTCACCCAGGGCGAAGGGGTGGTCCCTTCTCTGCTCGATCAGATGGAGGTGAATCGTCGCGCCCTGGAGAACGATCTCCGGCTGGCGCTGGGTAAATTTCCACGCATCTCGGGTGAAACCAGCGAGCCCAGGATTTCACCGGCCTTCCAACGGATTCTGGAGTCTGCGGTCCAGGCTGCGTCACAGTTCTCCGACGATTTCGTCAGCTCCGAGCATCTTTTCATGGCGGTGGTGCAGTCGCCCGGCGGTCCCAGCACGGTCCTCAGGGACCACCGGATCGATCCGACGCGATTGCTGGCCTCTCTGAAAGCGGTGCGCGGATCGCAGCGCGTGTCGGACCCGGATCCTGAAGGGAAGTATCAGGCGCTGGTGCGCTACGGCAAGGACCTCACCGCCCTCGCCAAACAGCGCAAGCTGGATCCCGTCATCGGGCGGGACGATGAGATCCGCCGGGTCATTCAGGTGCTCTCCAGAAGGACCAAGAACAACCCGGTTCTCATCGGCGAGCCTGGAGTCGGCAAGACCGCCATCGTCGAAGGACTGGCGCTGCGAATCGTCAACGGAGACGTTCCAGAATCGCTTAAGAATAAGAGCCTGATAGCGCTGGATCTGGGGGCGCTCATCGCCGGTGCCAAGTATCGCGGCGAGTTTGAGGACCGTCTCAAAGCGGTGTTGAAGGAGATTCACGGGGCCGAGGGGTCCGTCATTCTCTTCATTGACGAGCTGCACACCCTCGTGGGGGCTGGCGCCGCAGAGGGGGCCGTGGATGCCTCCAACATGCTCAAACCCGCGCTGGCGCGCGGAGAGCTGCGTTGTGTGGGAGCGACCACCCTCGACGAATACCGCAAGCACATCGAAAAGGACGCCGCCCTGGAACGGCGTTTCCAGCCGGTCCTGGTGAAGGAGCCGTCCGTCGAGGACACCATCACCATCCTGCGGGGGCTCAAGGAGCGCTACGAGGTGCACCATGGCGTGCGCATCCGGGACTCGGCCCTGCTGGCCGCCGCAACGCTCTCCCATCGATACATCACGGACAGATTCTTGCCCGACAAGGCCATCGATCTCATGGACGAGTCTGCTTCGCGTCTGCGCATCGAGATCGATTCCGTGCCCACCGAGATCGACGAAATCCAGAGGCGCATGGTGCAGATGGAGATCGAGCGGGAGGCGCTGAAGAAGGAAAAGGACTCCGCCTCCCGGGAGCGCCTGGAGAGGCTTGCGGCCGAGCTGGCCCACCTCAAGGAGCAACGTGACCGGATGCGGGCCCATTGGGAGGCGGAAAAGAAGATCATTCAGGAGATTCGCGCCCTGAAGGAGGAAGCCGAGAGCACCCGCACGGCTGCCGAAAAGGCGGAACGGGAAGGTGATCTGGGGAAGGCGGCCCAGCTGCGCTACGGAACCCTACAAGAGCTGCAGAAGAAGCTGGAAGAGGCCAATCAGAGATTCTCAAGCCTCCAGAAGGAGCAGAAGATGCTCAAGGAGGAGGTGGACGAAGAGGACATCGCGGAGATTGTCGCCAAGTGGACCGGCATACCGGTCTCGCGGCTGCTGCAAGGCGACGTGGAGCGGTTGCTCGGCCTTGAGGAACGGCTGTCCCGCCGCGTGGTGGCCCAGACGGAGGCCATCCAGGCGGTCTCCAATGCCGTCCGTCGCGCGCGCGCCGGCATCCAGGACCCCAACCGACCCATCGGCTCGTTCATTTTCATCGGCCCAACCGGCGTGGGCAAGACAGAGCTGGCTCGCGCCCTCGCGGAAAACCTGTTCGACGATGAGCGCGCCATGATCCGCATCGACATGTCTGAGTACTCGGAGCGTCATTCCGTCGCACGTCTCATCGGCGCCCCTCCCGGGTATGTCGGCTACGAAGAGGGCGGGCAGCTTACCGAAGCCGTGCGCCGCCGCCCTTACTCCGTGATCCTTTTCGATGAAATCGAGAAAGCCCATCCGGAAGTCTTCAACGTTTTTCTCCAACTTCTGGATGACGGGCGGTTGACCGACGGCCAGGGGCGGATGGTGGATTTCAGGAACTGCCTCGTGATCCTGACTTCCAACATCCCCCTTCCCTCCCCGGAGGGGAATCGTGGTGACGGGGTCGATCCCAGGGTGCTGGCAGAGTTGCAGAAGTATTTTCGTCCCGAGTTCCTGAACCGAATCGATGAGATCGTCAGGTTCCACCCCCTGACACGCGACGACTTGAGCCGCATTGTGGATATCCAGCTCGCCCGGGTGAGGCAATCACTGGCGGAGCGAAAACTCAGCCTCTCGGTGACTGAAAGGGCCAAGGAGCACCTGGCGAAGCTGGGTTACGACCCGGACTTCGGCGCCCGGCCCTTGAAGCGGGTCATTCAACGCTCCATTTTGAATCCGCTTTCCGTGGAGCTGCTCTCGGGCAAGCTCGGGTCCGGGGACCACATTGAGGTGGATATCGACCCCAAGAAGGGTGAATTCACCTTCGCGAAGGCCGCAGGAGGGCATACCCGGCTGCACACGGTTTGACCCTCCTCCTGCAGGTCGATACACTGCTTGGGTCCCAGGAGACTGAGAATCATCGAGGCTTCTATCCGTCAGGAGGAGTTCCGTGAGCACGACCCGCGATTGGGTGGGTGAGAAGAGGAGGTCCCAGGAAGGGATGGCTCGATCCTTCCAGCCGTCTCCCGCCAGCGGCGCCTCCCCCGAGGCGAAGGCACCGTCGGGCGTCTGGTCGCCTCCCGTGGACATTTACGAGACGGAGGACCGCATTTTTCTGCGAGCCGATCTCCCGGGCGTTTCCATCGCGCAAATCGAGGTCAAGATCGAGAACGATCGGATTATTCTCAAAGGAGAGAGATCCATGGCTACTCCGGGCCTGCGGGGAGACTTTCGCCGCACCGAACGGCCGCACGGGAGATTCCTTCGGACCTTCGTCCTTCCAAAGTCCATCCTTCAGTCGGAAATCCGGGCCGTGATGGAAAACGGCGTGCTGGAAGTGGTCCTTCCCAAGCACACGGGGGAGCGATCCAAGCCAATCAAGGTGGAGGTGCGCTGAAGGTGCCCTCGACCATTTTGGGGAGCAAAATCGAATGATGAACCTGATCAAGACCGCCTTCCTTCTCGGATTGCTCACGATGCTGATCGTGGCCGTGGGGGGCTATTTTGGCGGAAGAGGAGGAGCCGCGGTGGCGCTGCTCCTCGCCGCCGGCATGAACTTCTTCTCCTACTGGTTTTCGGACAAGATTGTTCTGGCGGCGACACGGGCCAAACCGGTAACCCGGGAAGGCGCCCCCCGGCTCTACGCCATCGTGGAAAGGCTCTGCGGTCGCACCGGAATGCCGCTCCCGCGGCTCTACGTGCTACCCGAACAGGCACCCAATGCCTTTGCCACCGGAAGAAATCCGCAGCATGCCGCCGTCGCCGTGACCCAGGGAATCCTGGCATTGCTGGACGACGAAGAGATGGAAGGCGTGCTGGCGCATGAGCTCAGCCACGTAAAAAACCGCGATATCCTCATCAGCTCTGTGGCCGCCACACTGGCTGGAGCCGTCATGTTCCTGTCCAGCATGGCGAGGTGGGCCGCACTGTTCGGAGGTCTTGGAGACCGGCGGGACGGTGAGCGCGGAGGCGGGGCTTTGGGTCTGCTGGTGGGCGCTCTGGTGGCACCCATCGCGGCAATGCTCATTCAGATGGCGGTTTCGCGCTCGCGCGAGTACCAGGCCGATGCCACCGGTGCCGAAATGGTGGGGCATCCTCAGGGATTGGCGCGAGCCCTGGAAAAACTCGATCTCTACTCGAAGCGCGTACCCATGCTGGCGGCGGGAGGACCCACGACCAGCCACCTGTTCATCGTGAAGCCGTTCTCCGGAACGAGCATGATGAGCCTGTTCAGTACGCATCCTCCCATCCCGGAGAGGATTCGCAGGCTTCTGGGGCGCTGATGAAGGACGCGTACGCCAAGGGCAAGGAGAATCCCGGCCGGGCCGACCCTGCTTCGACGATCCGGGTTACGGACCGGCGGCACCGTTTCGACCAAGACACGGCCGCCGACGCTACCGAGCCGTCTCCCCGATATCCGGGCCTGGTGACGGAGCTGAAGGAGAGAGCCCTGGCTGCGGAGTCGAAGCTCAGCGAGGCACTCAACCTGCTCCGCAAACGAGAGGCGGAGGCCGACGATTTTCGCGCCCGGCTGCGCCGCGAAATGGAGCGTCGAACGCGGACAGAAATGGAAGGCTGGCTGAAGGAGCTCCTGGAGGTCCTCGATTCCCTGGACCGGGGGATTGGCGCTGCCGACCCGAGCGGTCCGTCGGTCCTGCGGGATGGCCTGGTGAAGATCCGAAACCAGTTTCTTTCCATCCTCTCCCGGCACGGGGTGCAGCCCATGGCGCTCACCGGAACGCCCTACGATCCGCACCTGGCCGAAGCGGTTGCCCTCTCCCCTGCCGCCGCTCCCGAGGACGACTCGAAGATTCTCGAGGAGCTCCGCCCGGGCTATTGGCTGGGAGACCAGGTATTGCGGCCGGCCCAGGTGCGAGTGGCGCGCAGCTCCGCTGCAGTCGTCAGCGAGCCGGGTTCCGGAAAGGCTCCTCCCTCCGGGTCTTGAGCATGCCAGCGGGAAGCGAGCCCTGAGCACGGGCGGAGGGTCGGATTCCCAGAATCGCGCAGGCAAGCGAGTAGACGTTGACGGCCTCGATGCTTGCAGCTCTGATTCCGGCGCGAAATGCCGGTCCTCTGCCGTAGAAGATTCCTCCCATGAGCTCCTCCGTCCCGCGGTAGCCGTGCACGCCACCGCCTCTCTCACCCGGCCTATCGGGATTGCGACCCAGTTCGACCCCCACGGGAGCCACGAGGACCAGGTCGCCGGTTCTTCCCGGGTATCCGTAATGTAGATTTGCGGGAAGGTCGTCAGCCGGGAAGACTTCGAGTCCGGTGAGGCCCGAGAGGGCGCGCATCGCCCGGGCTCGATCCGAGCGATTCGCCAGATAGACGTTGGCCGTGCCGCCGGAAGCAAAGCTGCGGGCGCGGATGTGCTGGCGAAACAGCGTGCTCTGGAAATCCAGCCACTCCCGTCTCGCAGCCATGCCGTGGTCGCTGACCAAGATGAGATTGACGCCTGCGGCGTCGGGAAGCCTGTCGAGGCTGTCCAGAAAGCCATTCAGCTGCTCATCGAGAAACTTGATCTTGCGCTCCATCGCAGGCGAGTCGGGGCCGGTCTCGTGACCTGCATGATCGACACCTGCGAGATAGGCCATCACCAGTCTGGGTCGACGGGAGGGGGACCTCCGGAGCAGCTCCAGCACTTCCCTCAGTGACTCGCGGTCACCCCTCGGAGTGAACCCGCTCAAGTGCACCGCGGCCTCCACTCCTTCCCATTTCCCAAACGAACCCAACCAGTTCAGGACCGCCGTGGAAAGTTGTGCCCGCTCGGCATTCACCCAAAGCGGCTCACAAGCAAGCCACTCCGGATCGTTCTCCCGGTCGTAGGCTCCCCTGCGGGAGTCCAGGAACCGGCTATTGAGAATCCCATGCCGCTCGGGGAAGCAGCCCGTCGCCAGGGTCGCGTGAGCAGGGAACGTCGAAGCCGGAAAAGGAGGAATCAGCCGATCGGCGCGAACTCCTTCCTTCTCCAGCCTCTGGAAGGCCCCCCCCTTCACCCGATCGGGATAGTCGTGGCGGACCCCATCGAGAGAGAGGATGACCAGGGTCGACTGCGCCGGATCCTGCCGGGGCGGTCCACCCGTCACCAGGAGGAATAACAGGACGCCGAAGAGAGGAGCGCGAGGCTGACGACGTGAAGACTGCGCTGAGGTGCGAGGCTCAAAAAAGGTAGGCAACCGCGAATCCCACCTGCGCCGACATCATCATCAGATACATGTGGGTCCAGGACGGATGGTTTTCCGTGGTTGCCAGCTCCTCCGGACGCCGGATGACCAGGTAGGAGGTGAACGCTCCCCACAGAGTCAGAACGAATCCGACGACGCTGAGTATCACGGGGCTCCCGGTGAGAAGCCGCTGCCCCGGGTGCATGGGATCGGGCAGAACCGCGCCCAGCGGCATCAATAGCCATGGGAAGATGAAGAACGGAGTGATCATCCAGGCTGCTTTCCTCACGCCGTAGCGGATGGGCAGCGTGAGGCACCCGTGGGCCCGGTCGCCTTCCATGTCCGAGAAGTCCTTGGTCGTGCTGGCCCCCAGCAGAAACAACAGGAAGATAGTGCCGATGTACCAGGGCTCCAGGTGAAGGACACTGGCCACCATCGACCAGCCTGCTACTTTGAGCAGGCATCCACGAGGTACGGCGATAGTGACATTGGCCCAAAACCCGTTGCGCTTCGTCCTGCCGAACTGGGGCACCGAATACACCAGCGTCAGGAGCAGTCCGCAGAGATAAATGTAGAAACATTCATGCCGATTCCAGGGCGCCAGGAGCTTTTCGGCGAAGCTGCGCTGCGGATAGACCACCACGAGCCAGGTCGGGACGATGGCCAGTAGGTAGAGGATGACGGAGAACCACCACGCCTCCGACAGCCGGATCGCCCCAGATACCAGGGGTCTCCCGGGCTTGTTTTTGCGATCGATCTCCAGGTCGTAGACCTGGTTGATTCCGTTGGAGGCCGCATTGAGCAAGGCTGCGCAAAGCGAGCCCAGCACCACCGTGGCCAAGAGGCTCAGGTCGATCCGTCGTTCCGGGTCCGGATTATGCGCCGAGCCGAATGCGGTCAGGGCGCCTGAAATGACTCCCAGCAGCGGAGGCAGGAGCGTGAATGGCCGGGTGAACGCCAGAAACGTCCGCCAGCGAGACAGCGGGCTTTCGAATGCGGATTTGGTTGGAGTTCCTTCGCCCAGAGTGTCCGACGGTTTCAAAGCCAGCTCCCCACGAGCCGGAGGAGCGCCAGTGCCGCCAGCGCTCCCGCCAGGGTATTGATGAAATTGATCGTCTCGCTATCCACCAAGTCCAGCGGTTCCAACGCCGCGCCTAGAAAGGATTCCAAAAAGGTTCCGAAGAGGGCCGCGACCGGAATCAAGGCCACCGCGTGATAGGAAATCACCTCCAACTGGGCGGCCACCATGCCCAGGAAAAGCGCTCCCAGCGCCCCGGCCACAGTTCCCAGCAACGAGACTGCCCCCGGGGTTCCTGCGGGGACCCTGCGCATGCGGGTGATGAGAAAGGGCTGTCCCGAGCCGAGCGGACCTATTTCTGAGCCCAAGGTGTCGCACGCGGCCGTGGCCAGCGAGGCGACAAACGCCAGCCACAATCCTGCCTGCAGATCGGGCGGAACGGAACCGGCCAGGAACGCCAGGTAGGCCGGCACGGAGCAGTTGGCGAGCGCATGCACCGCGCCTCTGGCCCCGCCTCGTTCCTGGGCGATCCCGCGCCTTGCTTTGCCGGCGTATCCCAACCTGGTGGCAGCGCTTCCCAGCAAGAAAAAGAAGGCCAGTACTCCGAATGCCGAAAGTCCCCCGAAGGTGGCGATGGTAATCCCCACCAGCAATCCGCCCGCGACTCCCGACCAACTGACCGCTCCCAGCGCCCGCGCCGTGAGAGCGAATGCGAGATTGACCGCGAGTCCGACGAGGAAGTCGTGCCGGAGCTGCTCCGACGATGCCTGCCAGAGTGCCGGATCCACCAGCTGGAGCGAGTAGAGCAGACCGGCGGCGAGAAACGGGACGGAAAGGTTGTCGTTCAGCTTCAGGGAAAGGCTCTCGACGACGGCGCAGGCCGCGGCGGCACACCCGGAAATCAACAACATCTTCCTGAAGGAGGGGGTTGGAGACTGCGTGCCCGAGGCGACCCACCACCAGAAAGCCGCCCCGCCCAGTGTGCCAGCGCCGAAGAATACCGTCGATCCCACCCAGGTTTTTCGAGAGCTCCAGGGCAGCTTGGGCCCTCCGATCCCCTTGCCGGCGAGCGTGGCGAATCCATCGCCTAAAGCCAGGACTCCCCACGCGCCGGCGACCACCTCCAGCCGGCGCGGGAAAATCAGCAGGAGCATGAGGATGGAAAAGGAGTAAAGCCACACGCCCGAGCGGAGCAGTGACTCCGTTTCGAATTCACGCATCAGGGCGCCGCCTCGCAGCTTTGGAATCCACGTGGCGTTGGAAATGACCGCACCCGCCGCAAGAAGAGCGGCGCCCCACCACGGAAGGTACCGAAGCAGAAGGGCGAACCCCCCCATCAGAATGTGGACCGACTTGCGCCATTCCTCGGAAAAGGTTCCCTCCCTCACGATTTCCCCTGCCGCAGGAAGACCACCGTATCCTCCAATCCCCGGGCGAAGGGCGTGATGCTGTAGCCGAGGGCCCCCTGTGCCTTCCGGCTGGAATAGGCCCACTCGTGACGATAGATGCGAACCACTTCATCGGTGATTTCCGGCTGAATTCCCACAATCTGGGCCCGCCAGCGCTGCACGCGCCCCACCAGCTCGGCCGCCCAGTAGGGAACTTTTCTCTTCGGAGCCGGCAGTGAAGTCAGCTTTTCCAGATGGGCGAACAGCTCCAGCATGGTCCGGTTCTCCCCTCCCAGAATGAAACGATCTCCATCCTTGGCATGCCGCATCGCCTGGAGGTGGCCCATGACCACGTCGGAGGCCAGGGCATAACAGAATCGCCGGTCACCGTCGCCCAGCAATCCCGGCAGTCGACGGGACAGGAAGTCCAGGACGGTTTTTCCCACGAGATTGCCGGCGGTCACGGGGCCGGGTCCGTAAACGACTCCCGGGTAGACGATAATCAGGGGCGCTCCCCGCTGCGCCTCTTCCCGGGCCAGCCGATCCGCGACGGCTTTGGTTCTCTCGTACTCGTTGTAATAGGTGCGCCCGGGCGGCTGCCAGTCCTCGTCTCCGATCGCACCGTCGGTAGGACCCAGGGCAATGAAGGAGCTGGTGTACACGACCCGCGAGACCCCCCCCTCCTCCGCGGCCTGCAGGATATTCCTCAGGCCGCCCACGTTGATGGCCTCGAACCGGGCAGGATTCGGGTCCCACATGCGGACGTGCGCCGCCGCATGAAACACCCGATCGCAACCCGCCATGCCGCGGCGCAGCGACTCGAGGTCGAGGACGTCACCTTGAACCATGCGGACGGAGGGATCTGAAACTCCTTGAAGAGTGGGATTGCGGGCCAGAATCACCACCTGTTCCCCTTCTTCGCGCAGCTTCGCCACCAGGCTCGACCCCAGGTAGCCGGTGCCCCCCGTGACGAATATCGACTCCACCTTAGCGTTTCTCCTCCTGGAGTCTCATGGCCTCCAACGCCTGCCGCCAATCGCGCAGGCGACGACCGCTCAAGCGGATGAAGCGGGTGGTGTCCAATGCGGCGTTGCGGCCGGAGCCCTCCCAGAAGGAAGCCGGTCCGACGCCGCCGGTGAATTCGGGCACACTCGGCGATTCCAGCAACCGGGCCATTTCACCCGCCAGCTCCGAAAGCAGGCAGGAGCCGCCGTTGCCCAGATGCAGCACACCTCTCCAATCGGTTCGGAGAGTGGTCAGCAGGGCGGCGATGAAATCCTCCATCCAGAGCGGGGTGACCCGTCGATCGTACCAGGGCAGGGATTGCCCGCTCTGAATGGCCTCCCGCATCGTCGTCAAGGGGTCTCCCGCCGCCATGTCTCCACACAGCATCGACACTCTCACGATCAAGTGATCGGGGTTTTCCTCGGCCGCTGCGAGCTCTCCCAGATGGCGAAGCTTGCCATACTGGCTCGAAGCGTCGGAAACCGCTTCTTCGGCGTAGGGGGCCAGCGCATTTCCAGAGAACACATCCACGGTGGAGAGGTGAATCAACCGGCACCCCAGCTCCCGGCAGGCGCGGGACAGGGCGGCCACCCCGGTTCGGTTGACCTCCAGGTATTCCCCCGGCTGCAACTCGGCGGCGAGTGGATCGGTCAGAGCGGCGCAATTGATGGTTACTCTGGGTGCCGGATCGAATCGTTCCATCTCCATCGCCAGGCGCGCCGAATCCCTGAGGTCCAGCTCTTCCCGGGTCGCCGCCACCACCCGGTCGGGAAAGCGCTCCTGAAGCGCCGCCTCCAGGCTGCGGCCCACCCGACCCGCAGCGCCGGTAATCAGGATCATCATGGAGCCATCTCGAGGACGCTCGGCATCATGCACCAATCGTCTCACTCAAAAAGTGTACGGAACCCCGGGGATGGGCGAGCCTCCGCTGTTCAAGTCCAGGACGTTTCCGATCCCCTTCAGGTTGATCATCAGCCGGAATTCCTGCTGGCTCACCCCCACGTAGTTCCGATCCAGGTATTCGAAGCTGAAGCCGCAGCACTGCGTGTTGTAGCCGACCGTGATCCGGTGGTCCTGGAGCTGCTTCAAGACCAGATCGTAGTGACCCTGGAACCCCAGCAGCACCCGATGATCGAGCACCGAGGTCTGGGCAAGAAGCGTTAGCTGCTGGTTGTCCACGCCGAAGCTGCCGAGCTGCTTCTGGAAGAACCAGGAAAAATCGATGAATCCCCAGTCTGGATTCCGATAGTGCGCGCTCAGATTTCCCGAGCGCACCTCGTTGCGCAGGATGTCATAGCTGGCCTTGGCATCGAGACTCGTAAAAAGCGTCGGATTGTATCTCAGGTTCGCGTCCACAGCGGAGAACTGGCTGGTTTCGCACCCCGGACTGCTCTGCGTCGCACCGTCCGCCACGACGCAGGCGCCTTCCACCACGATGCCGTTGATCTCGATGGGGATGCTGCGCGTGCTCAGCGGGCCCAGGAAGGAGTAAGCCTGGCTCAGTGTGAAGGATGCGATCTCGACAGGACTCAGATTCGGTTCTTCCACCTTCGGGTTCGTGGCAGGCGCCTGCAGCTCCTGGCCCTCCGCCACCCCGGCTACCACTGGGCGGGTCAGTGAAAAGGCCCCGGTCTCGGTGACGGCGGGCCGCGGCGACGTCCCGGGGCGCTTGGCAAACAATCTCGTCGTCAGCGAGTAGGACATGAGGTTGATGTTGCCGGCGAGCACGTCCTTTTCGTCGAATCGGATGATTTCCTCGGGATCGTCAACCTTGGATTGGTAGAGATAGAAGACCCTGGGCTCGATGCTGTGCTTGAAAGCCGGCGAGAACTTGCTGTCCGGCGTCAGGTAGACGCGGGAAAACTGCGGACCGATGATTTCCACCGAACCCTGCACGTTTTTTCGGACGAAGTCCTCATCCAGCACCTCCTGCTGCGTATCCAGCACGCCATTTGCCTCGCCGGAATCCCCGGTTCCCGCCACGCCGTCCAATCCGACATCCTCTTCCTGGTCCAGAAGACCGTTCAAGTTGCGGTCCTCCGAGTCGAGCGTGCCATTGCCATTGAGATCCTCACCCGGATCCAAAATGCCATTGCCGTTGGCGTCTTCGCGATCGAGCGTGTTGTTGCCTTCCCCCAGATCGCCGGTTCCCGGAATGCCGTCCAACCCGGTATCTTCGGCATGATCCGGGGCCGCGTTGCCATTCAGATCCTCCGTCAATATCGATCCCAGCCTTTTGGAATAGTAGGTGCCCCTCAACCCTATCGAGGGATTCACGTCAATCCATGACGCGAGGCGCAGCGGCGCGGAGAAAGTCGGGAAGAAATCGACGCGCTGGTAGGTGGCGCTGAACTGGGCGGTCTCTTTGTGGAAATTGTCCACCGAGCTCTCGAAGGCGAAGTAGAGGGGCGATTGACCGAGCCGCTGCTTGCTTCCGCGCAATTCCACGGTCGGCTCGATGAGGTTGGTGAACGGCTCCTCGCAAACCACCAGTCCGGCGTTGCTCCCGGAAATCCCAACGCCGCAAATCTCCGATGGCGCCGGAAATCCGGGCAGCGGCGCGAACACACTTTTGGAGACCAGGTAGAGCTGCTCCCGGCTTTCGGCCCGGACGTTGAAGCTGTAATTGGACCAGTTTTTCGTCAGGTAGGCGAAGGAGAGGATGAGCGGGTTGGTGGCCGTGCGGTAGTCTCTCTGGAAATCAAGGTTGTACTCGAAATCGCTGAGCCGGTTGAGGCTCGCCAGCAGATTGAAGTCGTTGGGCAGCCGCTGCCGATGAACCAGGTTGAGGGAATAGCGATCCGCATCCACCACCTGATCGTGAATGTAGGCTCCGGTGAACTGCCCTTTGCCTCCGGGCGAGGGGACATAACGGTATTCCAGTCCATAGCCGAGCCCCGCCTTGGAGTAATAGTCCAGGAAGAAGGTCGCATCCATGTTCCTGCGCATGGCCCAATATAACGCGTTGGTGAAAACGAACCCGCGGGTCTGGGAATATCCGAACTCGGGAAAGAGCAGCCCCGTGGCCCGATCCTCCTTGATGGGCCACACCAGGTAAGGGGAGTAAAAGATCGGCAGCTTTTCCGCCCTGAAGGAGACGTGGTGGAGGTAGGCATAATTGTCCAGGTGAATGGTCCCCCGGGCCACCTTGAAGGACCAATAGGGAATCGGCTGGGTGCAGGTGGTGAATTGAGCATCTGTGATGACGTACCGGTCGCCATCGATCTTCTGGATTTCCGCCGCTTCGAAATAGAAAGAGGGCTCCATGTATCCGCGCGCGACGAAAAAGGTGCCGGTCTGGGAATCCAGGTTGTACTCGACACGTTCGGCGGTCAGCCGGGTCGGACCGCTGTCCAGCAGGACATTGCCCTCGGCGAAGCAATCCTTGGTCGCCGGCACGTAGCGGATGGTGTCGGCCTGCAGCCGCATGTCTCCGTAGTGAATGTCGACGTAACCCTTGAGGAGCAGCTCATCTTTTCCGAAAATCGAGCCCGCCCCGGCGGTGAGTTCCAGCACTTTCTCTCCCTCTGCACCGGCCTGACTATATTTTTTTCTCTCCGGCGGGGGTGAGACGGGGGCACCGGTGTCCTGGGCCAGCAGGCTCGCGGGGAGCGAGCCGAGACACACCGCCATCAGCAGTGCGGCCGGAGCGAGACGGGGTCGGACCGAGCGCCTGCCGCTCGGTCCGGATGCGAATGGGCGGACCGCCCTCACGAAAAGACCATTCCGGCGTATCCGACGACTGAGGTGGAATCGCCACTCACTTCCCCCGAATGCGAGTAGCGAATCAGGCGGCCGTGGCGGGCGCCCAGCTCGTGGCCGGCCAGGAGCCCAGCCACCGCCGGTGCGTAGCCGCACATGGAGATGCCTTCGTGGCGCACCACGCGATAGAGCTCCTCCGCATTGACGGCTTCCATCGCCGCCACCGCCAGTTGATCTTTCTGCGCCGCCACTGCGGCGGGCTCGTAATGCGTCATGTCGCTGCTGATGACAATCAGAACGTCATCCCGGACCCTGCGAATGGCCTCGGCAAGGCCGCTGGCCAGTGCTTTGAGTAAATCGAGTTGGGAGCTGCCCACCACCACCGGGGTAATCCGGAGGTCGGACGCGCGGGCCTTCAAGAAGGGGATCTGTACCTCCAGGCAGTGCTCGTAGCGGTGCGCCGACGGATCCGGGATGATCTCCGGGCACGAGCTCTTCAGGGCCCTCGCCAATTCCTCATCCACCTGGACCCTGGCGCCGGGGTATTCCCAGACTCCGCGATCCCACAAGGAGAATGGCGGCCCCATGCCCGTATGGTTGGGGCCCAGAAGCACGACTCGATCCGGAACCATGACTCTGGAGTACACGGCGCCAGCCACCGCTCCGGAAAAGACCCATCCCGCGTGCGGCGCTAGAAGCGCGATGGCACGTTGGGGTTCTTCGGCGCCGGTGTTGACGAGAAGTTTCGCCACCAGCCTTTCGAGGACTTCCGGCTCACCGGGGTAGAAGCGGCCGGCTACGGCGGGGGCGCGGACCAAAAGGCTCTCCGCAAGTGTGTGGCACACAGGTAAGAGACCGCCGCGGATTATAACTCAAGCGGTCCTCTTCGCCGAACCAGAATGCCAGCTATCCTATGGTAGAATTTGGGCTTGGCAAATCAGCCTGGTATTCCAGCGTGCCTCCCCGAGGATGAAACATGCGAGTCGCTTTAGCCCAGATGGCCCCCATGCTGGGTAAGGTGAAGTCGAATGTGCAGACTCACCTCGAGATCGCCCGGAAGGCGAAGCGCGCCGGGGCCGACCTGGTGGTGTTTCCGGAGTTGAGTCTGACCGGATACCTGCTGCAGGACCTGGTGCCCGAGGTTGCACTGCCCCTGCGAGGCTCCCCGGAGATCCGCGAGCTGCTGGCGCTCTCCCGCCGCATCGGATTGGTGCTGGGTCTGGTCGAAGAGTCGGAGGATCATCGCTTCTACAACAGCGTACTTTTCCTATGCGGAGGGAAAATTCTCCACCGCCATCGCAAGGTTTACCTGCCGACCTACGGGATGTTCGACGAGGGGCGCGAGTTCGCCGCCGGAGACAGCCTGAGAGCCTTTTCCACGCCCCTCGGCCGCTTCGGGATGCTGATCTGCGAGGACGCCTGGCACACTTCCTCCTCCTACCTGCTGGGACTGGACGGCGCCGATAACCTCCTGGTGGTTTCCAGCGGCCCGAGCCGGGGCATCGGCGCCGGAAGCGAGCCGGCCAGCCTCGGTGACTGGCAAGATCTCTGTCGAGTCACCGCCCGCTATCAAACGGCGTACGTGATCTATGTGAATCGAGTGGGGGTGGAAGACGGCATCCACTTTGGCGGCGGCTCACTCGTGGTGGATCCTCATGGACGGATCATCCGCCAGGCCCCGGCCGTAAAGGAGACACTCCTGCTCGCGACACTTTCCCGGGCGCCGCTGCGGCGCGCCCGGACGGCATTCCCTCTGCGCCGTGACGAGCGACCCCA
>Ga0137425_1000161_pt1 | contig 22913 bp, 18 predicted proteins | sample EasRivERMZT640_2_FD_102318 | JGI IMG/M metagenome (GOLD analysis project Ga0137425, IMG submission 102318) | Soil microbial communities from meander-bound floodplain in the East River, Colorado, USA - East River MetaG ERMZT640_2 | ecosystem: Environmental > Terrestrial > Soil > Floodplain ...
CCACGTGAGGATGCCGATTCGCTTCGGCAACCAAAGCAGAGACCTTTCTGCCTGACGACTCTCGGGACCCCGAAAAATATTCGCGTGCGTGGATGGAGGGCTTTGGGGAACGCAAATTCATTCGCCCGATGCTATGCTCCGGCGCCAATCGAGTCCGCGTGGGGGAGGTCGCGTGCGCGCAAGCCATCGGTTCCAAGCTCTGGCAGCTGCAGCACTCCTGGGGGTGATGGCGTTGCTCTTGGTGGGCTTCCGTCTGGGTCGAACCGGGCTCTGGACGGACGAGTCGATCTACGCCCAGACGGCTCGCGAGATGGCCCGCAGCGGCGACTGGATCACCCCGACCCTGTGCCATCGCCCCTACCTGATCAAGCCGCCCTTGTATCACTGGCTGGCCGCTTCCGCATTCCACGTGCTCGGCGAGAACGAGCTGGCGGCCAGGCTTCCCCAGGCGCTCCTCGGCATCGCGACGATCCTGTCAGTGGGCTGGCTGGCAACCGGACTTTTTCCGAAGAAGTCGGGCTGGCTCGCCGGAGTCGCACTGCTCACCTCGCCCGGCTTCCTCATCGGGGCGCGCGTCGCCGGCATGGATGTGCTGTTGCTGCTCTGCATCACCCTGTCGCTCATCTCCTTTTTCAAGGGCTATCGCCGCAGCGCGACCCGCAGGCCCTGGTTTCTGGCGTCGGGGTTCTTCGCCGGACTCGGGATGCTCGCCAAGGGCCCCTTGGGTCTGTTCATCCCGGCGATGGTGATCCTGCTCTTCCTGGGAATGAGGCGCGATCCCGGCTTGATCGTTTCACGCGCCGCTCTCGAAAGCGGTGCGATCGCGCTGCTGACGGCGGCCGTCTGGTATGCGCCGGTCTGGCTGCGGCACGGGCGGGATTTCACCAGGGTCTTCTGGGTGGGGAACAATCTGGCGCGGATCACCGAGCCCGTGTCGGATCACGCGGGACCTCCCGGCTTTTACCTGCCGGTCTTCCTCCTCGCTTTCCTCCCCTGGAGCTTCCCTTTCATCATCGCCCTCGGCCGCGCCTCGCGGCGCGTCTGGAAGGAAGGGCTGAGAGCTTCCGCGCCCGAGGACCTGTTCCTCTTGATCTGGTTCATTGCGCCCTTCCTGTTCTACTCCGCCATCGCCACGAAGCTTCCGGGCTACCTGCTTCCGGTGTTTCCGGCGGCGGCGCTGCTGCTCTCCAGGGAGTGGGATCTGGAGGAGGGCGTGGCGAGGCGGCGCGCCGGAGGTCCCTTCCGGATCGCCTGTGCCCTGGGAGCCCTGGCGCTTCCGGGCGTGGCTCTCGCGGTGCCTTTTCTTCTCCAATATCGCTACGAGATCCGGCCGGGGCGTATCTGGCTGTTTCCGGCGGCGGCTTTTGTCGTCGCCCTTGCCGCGGCGCTGAGCGCATTGCTGCCGCGGGCGAGATTTCGAGGCGTCCTGATGACGGCCGCGGCGGCCGTCTTCGCCGTGGGGCTCCTGCAGTTCGTGGTGATTCCGATCGAGCCCTTTGAATCGATGAAGGGGATGACCGTGAAGCTTCTGAAGTGCCGGCAGTCGGGCTTTCCCGTGGCCCTCTCCGGGCCCCATCTGAAGGGAACGCTCTTCTATACCGGATGCTCCGTTCCCAACCCGAGAGATCTCAAGGATCTTCCGCGCCCCGGGCGGGGACTGCCCCTTTACTGCCTGGTGAAGGATCGCTTTCGTGGTGATTTGGAGAGCTGGGCGGGCCGCGGGCGCTTCAACCTGCGCGAGGTCCGGCGCTCCGGCCACCTCGCCCTGGTGGAAGTCTCCTGGGAGTAGCGGGGGCTAGCTCTTCATCGCGGCTTCGATGAGCGGCTTGAGCTCGCCCTTCGAGTCCATCTCGCGCACGATGTCACAGCCGCCGATGAGCTTTCCCTGGATGAACAGCTGCGGGATGGTCGGCCAGTTGGAGTAGGCCGAGAGGACCTGCCGGATGCGTGGATCGGGCAGGACGTCCATGGCGGCGAAGGGGGCGTTGTGCTTCCTGAGCACCTCCACCACACCCGCTGAAAAGCCGCAGCGCGGCATTTCGGGGGTCCCCTTCATGAACAGGGCGATGCGGTTCGAGTCGATCAGCTTCTTGATTTCGTCGTGAATGGGATCGGACATGGGGCTCCTTCCTGGCTGATTGATTAGGGCGCCGAGGTCTTCAGCGACAGCGCATGAATGATGTTCCTGGCCATCAAATCCCGCAGCGGCGCGTAAACCATCTGGTGCTGCTCGACCAGCGTCTTGCCGCGGAATTGCTCCGCCGTCACCGTGGCCTGGAAATGATCGCCGGTCCCGGTCGTGTCGGTGACCGTCACTTTCGATCCCGGCAGTGCCGCCGCGATCAGGCCTTCGACTTCCTTTTCCGAGATCATCGCTGCGGTCCGTCCCTCAATGAGTTACAATTCGCGCGTTGTTTGGGAGGTTCCGGTTCATGGCCGAAGAGCAACGCTGGTCCATCTGTCCCGTCGAAGATTGCGAATTCGCCCAGGAATTCGACCCCAATGCAGCCGCCTTTTGCCCGGATTGCGGGATGGAGCTGATCTCCGAATGCCCCTCCTGCAAGAGCCCCGTCAGGCTCGAGAGCCAGGTCAACTGCAACGAATGCGGGCTCCCCTTCAAGGAGTGAACCCCCGCTCCTAGGGGTAAATTCCCCTCACCCGCGTCGCCTCCGCCACCCGACCCACCGCCAGGATGTAAGCGGCCGTTCGCATGTGCACCTTGTACTGCGTGGCCACCGAGTGGACCTCACGGAACGACTGGGTCATCTTGCGCTCCAGGTGCTTGTTCACCTCGTTCTCGTCCCAGAAGAACGAGTAGAGCCCCTGCACCCACTCGAAGTAGGAGACGGTGACGCCGCCCGCATTGGCGAGAATGTCGGGGATCAGGAAGACCCCGTTCTCGTGCAGCACGTCGTCGGCCCCCGGCGTGGTCGGCCCGTTGGCCGCCTCCGCCACGATCTTCGCCTTGATGCGCGCGGCATTTTGCAGCGTTATCTGATTCTCCAACGCCGCGGGAATCAGCACCTCGCACTCGGTCTCCAGGAGCTGCGCGTTGGTGATGTTCTCCGATTCGGTATAGCCCTGCACTGTACCGGTCCTTTCCTTGTGGGCCATCACCTTCACGGGATCGAGCCCCGCGGGGTTGCGGATGCCGCCCGTGGAATCGGACATGGCGATGATCTTCGTCCCATCGCCATGGAGCAGCCGCGCCACGATGCTGCCGGCGTTGCCCGCCCCCTGCACCACCACCCGGGCGCCCTTGAGAGGCAGCTTGAGCACCTTGGCGGCTTCGCGGATCACAAACTGGCATCCGCGCGCCGTGGCTTCATTGCGCCCCTCCGAGCCGCCGATCGACAGAGGCTTCCCGGTGACCACTCCCAGCGCCGAGTAGCCTTTGGTCATGCTGTACGTGTCCATGATCCAGGCCATGGTCTGGGAATTGGTGTAGACGTCAGGAGCCGGGATGTCCAGCTCCGGGCCGATGATGATGCTGATTTCGGAAGTGAACCGTCGCGTCATCCGCTCCAGCTCGTTCTGCGACATCGCCTTCGGATTGCAGATGACTCCCCCCTTGGCGCCGCCGAAAGGAATGCTGACCGTGGCGCACTTCCAGGTCATCCACGAAGCCAGCGCTTTCACCTCATCCAGCGTGACGTCCGGATGATAGCGGATGCCTCCCTTGCCGGGGCCGCGGGCGATGCTGTGCTGCACCCGGTAACCCTCGAAGACATTGAAGCTGCCATCGTCCATGCGGGTGGGAATGGAGACGATGAGCTGCCGCTTCGGAGTCTTCAGGACTTTGCTAAGTCCACTGTCCAGCTTCAGGAATTCAGCAGCCGTATCGAACTGCTTCTGGGCGATTTCGAACGCATTCAGGCTTTCCATGACCGTGGCCATGCGGGGCTCCTCCTAGTCGCGCGAAGGGCGGTGATTATAGCGCAATCGCCACCGGCGCCCTACTGGTTGGACGGGTTGGGACGGGCGAGGACGTTCTCCGCCGAGGTCACTTTCAGGGTCTGGGCCACGTGCTTGGCGTTGAAATGACACCCGTCCACCCGGTCGTTGGGCCGCAGCGCTTTGAGGTCGGCCGGCCTGCCATCCCGGGTGATCTGGGTCTGGGCAGTGACGTGGATCTGGTACTGCTTGACGTCGGTTTGAATGATGACCGCTTTCTGCTCGGCCTGGACGGCCATGATGCGCCCGTGCACCGTGGTCCAGCCCGCCTGCTTGGGATCTTTGGCTGCGTTGCCTTTCGCGTCCGCGGACTTGCCTGCGGAGGGGGCCGTCTGGGTCTGGGTGGAGGGGGCCGTCTGAGTCGCCGCCTCGGGGGTCCGGGTGGGTTTTTTCGTTTTCGGCTGGGTTGCTCCCGATTCCTGCGCCACGGCGGCCGCACCGATGGCGAACAGAACCGTCAAGCTGATGACAAAGAATCTCGTAAGCGAATGCCTTCGCATGGATGCCTCCGGATGCTGATTTGAGACGGCTATTCTAGCACCCAAGGCCCCAGGCCGGTAATCGGGGTTCGGGACGAGGACCGGTGCGTTGTCCCCGGGTTCAGCACCGGGTGCGCATCGATTCGCGCGTCCGCTCATGCGCCGCGGGACTCGCGAAGCCCTTCGAAGTGGAGTGAGTCCACGACTTGTCGATGTGCTGCATGGCGTCGGGCGTCTTACAGTCCGTGTCGCCGTATTCCACTTCGAGCTTGCCAATCCGTTTCGCGACGGCGGTGGCCTGCTTGCGCAGCGCCGCGCTCCTGCAGCCAATGGCGATGACCACGCGGTTCATCGCATCGCGCTGCTCGTTGGGCGCCTTGTGGATGGTCTTTTCGATGTCAGCGAGTCGCTGGGCGAACCAGGCGTCGGGAGCGGCCTCGTCGAGCATCGCCAGGGCGCCGACGAGCCCCCAACCCACGCACCGCTGCGTGTTGTCGCGTGCGGCCAGCCACTGATCGGCCTTGGCCCGGGCGTGCGGGCTCTCGGCGGCAAGGTGCGCGACATAGCCGCCGCACATCCGTGCCGTAGGCTCCTGCGCCCAGCGGTCCAGATCGGCGGGGTTGATCCTCGCCGGATCGGCCACCTTGAGCGCCAGGGTGCGGGCGTCGTGATTCCCCGTGTCCCACAGCTCCAGAGCCAGCTGGTGATCCACTCCGATGCGCTTCACGAGCGTTTTCAGAGCGGCGAAGCTGACACCGAACATCGGCTCGACGGCGCCGTGCCGGGCGTAAGTCTTGCGCGTTTGCGCCGAGCCGGCCTTCTCGAGGGCCGACATGGTCCTCGCGAGGGTCATCCTCGTCCGCGGCGCCTTGGCCGACTTTGATGTGGCCGCTGATTTCCGTTTGACTGGCATTTTCGACTCCTCCTGTTGTCCCTTCGGCTATTGCGCGGCCCCTTCACGGCGCAGAATCTTAAGCTCCGTCAGTTTCTTCACCACGTCATCACCGGCCGAGGCAGCATTCACGGCGCGATCGATGAACAAGATACGCCCATCGGCGCCGATGTAGAAAGTGAACCGGGAGGCATAGCCGGATTTCAGGACGCCATAGGCCTCCGCCGTCTTCTTGTCGGGGTCGCTGAAAATCGGATAGTCCAGGCCCAGCGATTCTGCGAACTTACGGTTGGTTTCGGCGTCATCCACGCTGGCAGCGAAGTAGGCTACCTGGAAATCCCGGATCTTCGGCCCGCTCGCCCGGAGCGACTTGCATTCCGCCGTTCATCCGCCCGTGAACGCCTTGGGAAACCAGGCGACGACGACCGCCTCCTTTCCCCGGAACTCCGCTAGGGTGTACGTCTTGCCGTCTGAGCCGGCCAGCGAGAAGGCGGGAGCCAGGTCTCCCGTGTCGAGCACCTTGCCGCCGCTTGCAGCTGCCAGCCCAAGTGCCAGTAGAGTGAAATTCAACAGTTTCATGCGCGACCTCTTGAGGTAGTTTTGAGCTTCGACCTTAGCATATTCCCCTCTGGCTCTGAAGCCTCAGCGCGGCGGCAGGCGCAGGCGGGCTTCGCCGGCGCCGCAACATTCACTGCAAGAAGTGTCGGGAGCTTCGCGATGGCAGGATGAAACGGTCTCAGCTTGCCCAGGGAGGGATGCGGGCCTATGCGCCCACCTCTCGAGCCAGCTGCGGGAAATAGGGCTCGCCGCCGTAGATGGCGCTCAATGCCTCGATCAGCCGTCCGTCGGTTTCGGACTTGGAGAGGTAACCGCGCGCACCCGCTTCCCTGGCCGCCAGGATCAGCTCGCGAGAATCGTGCATGCTCACAATCAACACCCCCGTCTGGGGGAGGGCTTCGCGAACCTCGCGCGTCGCATCCAGCCCGCTCGGACCCGGCATGCTGATGTCCATGATGATGACATCTGGAAGCATCTCCTTCGCCTTCCTGACGGCCTCCGGCCCGTTCGAGGCCTCTCCGCAAACCTCCCAATCCGGGTACATCTCGAGGATGGCGCGCATTCCGCGCCGCACCAAGGTGTGATCGTCCGCGATCAGGACTCGCGCCTTCATGCGTTGTTTGACTCCCTGACGGCCATTCCCCAGAGCGATAGGACCCCTTCAATGAAATATAAGGTGGCATCCATCTGCGCCCGAGTCAATACGGAGAATCCTGTAGGCCTTACGGGAGGATCCTTGAGGCGACACGGAAGCGGGAGTGGCCGAGGCAGTGGGCCGGGGTGGATCGGAGGCCTCAGGGCGTGCTGGATGACAAGGGCAGCACGGCCAGCACCCGGGTGCCCGAAGGGCTCGAATGGATTTCCAGGTAACCGCCGAGCTGCCCCGCGCGCTCCCTCATGGCCTGGATGCCGATGCCGTGCCCTTCCCGCTCGCCGACCGAGCCCGTGGAAAACCCGCGGCCTGAGTCGCGGACCTCGAGTCGGACCTCGGAATCGGTCTTTTCGAGCCGGATGTGCGCGGTGGTGCTTCCGGAATGCCGATGGACGTTGGTGAGGCATTCCTGCGCCAGCCGGAAGCACGCGATCTCCAGCTCCTGTGCAACTCGACCGAAATCCCCGGGGATCTCCATCTCCACCGCAACACCGCTGCGTTCACTGTACCCCTCGGCATAGAGCCGCAAGGCGAATGCCAGCCCCCGCTCATCCAGCAGGGGAGGGTGCAGCAGGTAAGAGAGGGTTCGCACTTCGCGGATGCACAGTTCGGCAAGCTCATGGCTTTCCGACAGGGCTTTTCGGACCCTCGGGTCCATGGTGGCCGGGCTATTCTGCACGGCACCCAGATTCATTTTCAACGCCGCGAGATTTTGTCCGGTTGTGTCGTGCAGCTCCCGGGCAAGCCGGCGCCTCTCGTCGTCCTGCAGGCGCGTCAAGCGGGCCGAGACATCGCGGCGCTCCTGCTCGACTCTCTTGCGCTCCGTGATGTCCCGGGCGATGCACTGCACGCCCACCGGCCGGCCGTTCTCGCGGATCCATCGGCTCCGGATCTCCAGCGGAATCGAGCGACCGTCCCTGGCCCGGACGGACAGCTCGTGCTCTTTCCCGCCCCCCTCGGCCTCCTGCCTCAAGATTTGCACCGCGACCTCATGCTGCCAGGGGAGCGTGAGCCGGGTGAGATTCAGCTGCGGGGCCGCTTCGCGGGGATAGCCGAGCACCTGCTCGGCGGTGCGGTTGAGGGAGGTGAAGTTTCCTTCGAAGTCCAGCGTAAACAACAGGTCGTTGGCGTTCTCGAACAGGTCGCGGTACCGGCGCTCACTCGTCCGCAGCGCCTCCTCGAAATGCCAGCGCCGCGACATCTGATGATTCAGCTGCTCGACGGCTTCCCTCAGCTGCGCTGTCCGCGACTGCACGCGGAGCTCGAGCTCCTCGTGCACCTTGCGCAGCGCCTCCTCGGCCCGCTTGCGCTCGCTGATATCCACGATGGCGCCCAGCACCCAGATCCCCTCCTCCGTCTCGATGGGGTTGAGGCCGATCTCCACGGGAAACTCGGCGCCGTCCTTGCTGAGAGCATAGAGGTCCCGGCCCCCGCCCATCGGCCTCGCCTGGGGCCCGCCGAAGAACCCCTCGCGGAACCCTGCGTGCTTGGCGCGGAACCGCTCGGGCACCAATCGATCGACCGACATCCCGAGCAGCTCGTCACGGCTGTAGCCGAACAACCTCTCCATTTGCTTGTTCACGAACAGGATCTTCCCTTCCTGATTCACCATCACCATGGCATTTGGCGCCGCCTCGACAGCCAAGTGGAATCTCCGGTCGGCCTTCTTGCGATCGGTGATGTCTCGAGCCACCATGAACAGGGATGCTTCTCCGTCGAAGCGCAGGCTGGTCACGCCGACCTCGACCGGGAACGTGGTGCCGTCCTTCCGCCGCCTCAGGCTCTCGAACTGACCAGCTTTTTCCTTCTCCAGCCGTTGAAACAGCTCCCGGACCCGCTCTTTCGAAAACAACGGATCGATGTCCGGCAGGGTCATCTGCAGCATCTCGGCCTCCGAGTACCCCAGCCGCTGGCAGGCTCTCTGATTGACATAGAGGAGACGCCCGTCCCGGTCGATCAGGTCATGGCCGTCGCTGGCGTTGTCGCTGATGAACTTGAAGCGCTGCAATTCCTTCAGGAGCTGCTTGTGATCTTCGATTTCCGTTTCCAGCTCCGCTTTCGCGGCGGCGAGCTCCGCCGTCTGCGCCTTGAACGGATGGATGTCCACGAGGGCCAGCGCCACTCCGTCGATCTGGTCGGCGCCGCTCCTGCGGGGACTAACCCACAGGGAATACCAGCGTCCCTGACGGTCCTGGACTTCGAGCTGCAGGTCGCGCTCGGCGCCAATCGCTTCGAGGATCCGCTCGTGCAAGTTCGGAAGGTCGAGGTTGAGCTGGAGGTCGCTGATGAGCCGGCCCACATCGCGGGAGCCGAGGTTCAGCACCTTTTCGGCCTGGGGCGTGAAGCGCCGGATGCGCAAGTCGGGGCCCAGCATCACCACGCCGATATTGATGCTACTGAGCAAATCGAGCAGGTTGTGGTTCAGGTCGCTCAGCTCGGGGTCGAGGCCGTGCCGCTCAGCGCTGGCCTGGGCCGGCGCTTCTCTGCCGGAGCCAAGCTCCTCGGATCGGCGGGAGGCTTCGGCCTGCTTCGGCTTATGCCGCACGAGGCACCCTTTACAGGCAAGGTTATGAGTTTAGGCTGGTTATCGTACGCTCCTGCCATCAGGACGTCAATCCGCTCCAGGGACAAGGGCTTCTACTGTCTTTTCACCTGCAAAATACTCGATTGTACCGATAGCCTGTGCCTTCGCCGGGCGTCTACCCTGAGCGCTCGAGCGAGCCCGACATCCACTCAACCTCTTCTCTTCCTTGGGGGTACCCTGGTCATGTTGATCACCGCGCAGCCCTTGGGAGCAAAGACCCGTTTCGCCAAGCTGATCGGCGATCTCCTCGCCCGGGCGGGCAGGGCAACACGAAGCGCTACACCGCCTCATGACGGCGGCTCGGCACACCAACCCGGTCGATTTCTGACAGCCGACCTGGCGAAGACCTCCACATTGAAGCTCTACTACCGATCGAATTCTCCAGACAGCATGAAAGTGTGCATCGCCTTGAACTACAAGAACCTTCCTTTCGAGAAGGTGCTGGTGGATTCCCCGGACCGATCCGAGCTGATCCAGATCTCGGGACAATCGCTGGCGCCGGTGCTCTGGCACGATGGGACGGTGGCCGCCGAAGCGGGGACCATCCTGCGCTACCTCGATGCCAATTTTCGAGACACCCCTCCACTCTTCTCCTCCGACCGGGCCACGATGAAGGAAATCGAGCGGTGGGAGAACCTCGGGCGGGTCGACTTGAAGCGCTGTGTCAGGATCCTCCTGGGCAATTCCCTCTCGGCCAGTCCCGATATGGAAGAGATGGAATCAGCCTCGAAGGAGTTCCACGAAATCACCCAGGCCTTTGAGCAGCGCCTCGAGCGGAGCCCCTGGCTCGTGGAGGATCGGTTCACGGCCGCCGATGCGATCACCGGGCCAGCCGTCTGCTACGGCATGATCCTGCCCTCATTCTCCACGCTCCGCTCACTGGGAGAGTCAATCGCCGAGCGCTTCAAGCTGGGTGTGGAGCGGGCCAGGACGGAGGAATGGATGATGCGGGTGATGGCTTACGACCGCTGAGTGGATCGCGATCGCATCATTTCGGCTGCCCGGAAGCCGCTCGGGCTTGTTACCGTTAATCAACAATTGCCACACCTCCACATTCAACTGGCTGCGAGGCAGGACCTTGCCCCAGCCCACGGCAATGCCTTGGTCGTTGTAGACGGGCTGGATCCACTCTCTCTGCTCGACCCAAATCAGGATCGCTTCCACACTGTCGAAATTCTGCAAGCCCTCTTCGACGACGGCTCGAGTAACACCACCACAGCTGAACCACCAGGTATTTCCAGGACCCGGATAGTAGAGTCCGAGGCTTCCATGCCACCGTTCCACGCGGGGCCAGAGGGTCACTGAACCCTCACAATCGCTGTCCCAGAAGTAGGTCCGCTTGAAACCGGGCCCGGCACGAATACCAATCTTTCCATTGGGGGTCTGCGCCCGGATTTCCATCCCCGGCGTCATTACAGTCTCCACCTGTGGACTTTGCTCCACCCCGCCACCCGAGCAACCCGCAAGGCACGCCAGCAGCGAAAGCAGGCAGAGCTCAGTCGCAGCCCTTGACATTTTGAAGTGAGTCATCCGATGAGCGCTCGTTTCCTGTCCCATCCAGGGATCGGCAGCACGCAGGAGAGACGAACCTCAGCGCAGCGGCAGGCGCAGGTGGGCTTCGCTCCTTCGTAGATGAGGGTTCGCTCAAGCCCGAATCGTGATGATGCCTGGCAATCTACCCGCCTGCGCAAGTCAGATCTGGCTACCTTTTCAGCTCCTGGCATCCATTTGCTTGCGCAGGCTCAGAGGGCGCATGTCGGTCCACACTACTTTTATGTGCTCCAGGCATTCCGACTTCGTTCCGCTCTTTCCTTCGTCGCGCCATCCGGCCGGGTTCTCGCGGTCGGCGGGCCAGATCGAGTATTGCTCCTCGTGGTTCAACACCACCTTGTAGATCGTCGTGTCTTCGGTGTCGTCTTCGAACATGAAGCATCCTCCTTTTTGAACGATTCTAACCATCCACGTACGCCGGCACCGCGGCAGGCGCCGGCACCGCCGCTTCGTCCAGGCGCCGCAGGGGTCTGAAGAGCCCCGCCGCCAGGGCCGCGAGAATACTGAGCACTCCTGCCACGACCAGAATCAAAGCGATGCCGCGCCCGCGGCCGGTGCCGAGAACGGGCCCCAGAGTGCCCGCCAGGAAACCTCCCGGTGCCATGGCCGGCTCGCACACGCCGTCCGCCAGCGGGCCGGCCAAGAGCGACGCGAGCGGCACCGCCGACAGCGCCACCGTGGCCCGCACGGAGAAGACGCGTCCCTGCAGCTCCGGGGGAACGATACGCTGCCACAGGACCTGGCTCGACCCGGCCGTCAGCGGCAGGCAAAACAAAAATGCAAAAGCCGCCACCGCAAGCAACGGCACCGATACGGTCAGTCCCGCCGCGAACACCGCGACGCCCCCCAGAGCCGCGAACGTCACCGCTCCGAGCGCGGGACGCCGGGGCCCTCCCCACACGCTCATGAGAGCGCTTCCCCCCATCATCCCGAGACCGCCCACCGCGAGAATCGAGCCGAGCGCCGCGGGCGTCGACAGGTTCAGCACGAGCGGCGTGAACAGCACCGTGGCCAGCTCGGAAAGGAAATTGATCGCCGCGAACATCAAGAGTAGCGCCGCCAGCCCCGCCGAGCCGAAGATGTAGCGCCAGCCGAAAGGGATGTCCCGCAAGTAGCCGGGCCGCACGCTGCCACCCGCCGTCCCCGACGGAATCCGCGCGGCGAGCAGGGTGGCGACAGAGAAGAGGAAGGTGCAGAAGTCCAGAACGGTCACGCCGACCAGGCCGATGAGCGTGATGAGCGCGCCCGCCAAGAGCGGGGCGAGAACTTGCGGCACGGCAAAAGCCAGCTGCGTCATCCCGCTGGCCCGGCCGAGCTGCTCTTTGGGCACCAGGAGCGTGACGGTCGCCGACCAGGTCGGCCACTGCAGCGCCGTCGCGGCCGCCGTGACCGCCACGATGACGCAGGCATACGGGAGCGAAAGGCGGTCCAGCCAGGCCAGAAGGCCCACCGCGGCGGTGGCGGCGGCGGCCACGAGATCGCAGGCGAGAAGAAGGCGCTTGCGATCCCAGCGATCGATCAGCGGCCCGGCGAGCGGCAGGATGAGCAGGGGGGGCGCGGCGGCGCAGAAGGTCACCAGCGCGTACTGCGTGGTGGAGGCGGACTTCTGATAGATCCAGACACCCAGAGCGAAAGCGGTCAGCCCCGATCCGATCAGCGAGACGAACTGACCGACCCAGACCAGGAGAAAGGCCCGGATTCCGGCATGACGGCGCAGATCCGCCATGGCTCAACCCGCCGCGGCGGCGCGCCGGGCGCCCGAGTCCGTGAGGACCGGAAGGGTGCCGAGGCCGTTGGGAAGGAGGTAGCCGCGCTCCGCTGGAACCGCGGCGAGCGCCTCCTCCAGGGAGGCGTGCGGGATCATCCCCATGCGCCGCACCGCTTCGGAATCGAGCGCGGAGACGAGATGCACGCGGTAGCGCTCCGATTTCCACCGGATCCCCCAGGCGGTCTGCCCGTTGATCCGGTAGTCCTTCAGGAGCATCTCGGCGGTGGCCCGGGCCCCGCCCGGGACGAACCAGTCGAGAAAATCGGCACGGCCCAGCCCTTCGGTGCACCGGGCCAGCAGGACGAGGTCGCCACCGTCTTCCAGGACGACGCGGGCGTGCTCCAGCGCCTTGTGGGACTGGATCATGTTGACGTCCCGAGGAGCGCCGCCGCAGCTCACCACCACGACCTTGCGCCGCTGGGCCACGGCCACCGAATGGGCTTCCAGGTACTCGGCGCAGCCGCGGCGGTGCGCGGCGAACCAGTCCCCCGCGTACAGCGCCGCGATCCGGTTCCCGTCCCCGACAACGGTGTTGACCGAGAAGGTGGGAGCGAAGATGCGCGCGGCCTCCTCCAGATCCTCGTTCACCGGGTTCCCGTCGAGACGGCCCGATTCCACCCCCGCGGCCCTCGACAGGGTCGTCCGATCGAACGCCAGGAGATGGTTCGTCTGGATGGCGCGCTCCGACCCGCAGCCGGGAAGCAGCCCTTTGCGCCCGCCGCTGAAGCCGGCGAAGTAGTGGAAGCCGATGGCGCCGACGAGCACGACGCGGTCGGCCTCCAGGAGGCGGCGGTTCACCTCCACCGGCGTCCCCCGCGAGGTGGTGCCGACGCGCGCCTGGGAGGACGCGTCATGGGCATCGTGAGGGTGCACCACGACGCGCCGGAAGCATTCGGGACCGACGATCCGCTCGATCTCGCCTTCCGTCGGAGCGCGGTGGGTCCCGGCGCCGACGAGGAATTCGATCTGTCGGTCGGTGACGCCGAGCGCCGTGAGCCGGTCGAGGAGCAGGGCGGCGACGCGCGCCGATCCGGAGGCGCGGGTGGCGTCGGGGACGACGATGCAGACGCGCTCTCCGGCGCCGACGAGACCTTCCAGCTCCGCCGATCCGATGGCCGAACCGAGCCTCGCCGACAGCGCCTCGTCCGACAGCTCCGGTGAATCCGCCGCGCCGGGCGCGAGAAGGTCGAAGCGCTCCGGGTCGTAGGCGAAATCGATCCGTTCGGGGCCGTAGCCCAGCGATACGCTGGCGCGGCCGGCGGAGGAATCACGCATCGCGTCCCGTCCCGGCGCGCCGCGAACTCATCGCCTCCAGGGCACGGGCGATGCGCGCCACCCCTTCCTCGATCGCCTCGGGCGGAGGGAAGCTGAAGTTCAGGCGCAGCGCCGAGCGCGCCGGGACGGCGCCCTCCACGGCGAACGCCACCCCGGGGACGAACGCCACGCGCTCGCGCTCGAGAGCCACTTCGAACAGGCGGCCGGCGTCGACGCCCTCCGGCAGCTCGACCCAGATGAAGAAGCCGGAGCGCGGGTGGGACCAGCGCGCTCCCGTTCCGAAGCAGCGCTGCAGCGCGGCGAACATGGCGTTGCGGCGACGGGCATATTCGGTCCGCAGCCGCGCGACGTGCTCCTCGAACGCCCCCGACGCGACGAAGGCCGCGACGGCGCGCTGGCCGAGGGTGGCGGTGTCGATGTCGCTCGATTCCTTGAGCGACGCCAGCGGACCGAGGAAACGCTCCGGCGCCACGATCCATCCGGTGCGCAGCGCGGGCGCCAGGGTCTTCGAGAACGAGCCGACATGGAAGACCCAATCGGCGTCGAAGGCGCGCAGCGCCGGCGGCTCCTCACCGTCGTAGCTCATCATCCCGTAGGCGTCGTCCTCCAGGATCGGCACGCCATACGAGCGCGCCAGGCCAACCAGCCGCTTGCGCTCCTCCACCGGCATCGACGCGCCGAGTGGATTGTGGCCGTCCGCCATGGCGTACAGCAGCGCCGGGCGGACTCCTGCCTGCAGCGCCCGCTCCACGGCGCCCACGTCCAGGCCGGTCTCGAGACGGGTCGGCATTGCCACGAGCCGGACCGCATGGGGGGCTAGCACCTGCTGGAAGCCGGTGTAGCAGTGGTCCTCCAGCATCACCGTCGAGCCGGGCTCCAGAAGGAGCCGCGCCAGCAGCGACATTCCCTGCTGGGCACCGGCCGTCAGGAACACCTGCTCCCGGGCGCAGGCGACGCCGCGCCGTCGCATGAGCGCCACGACGAAGTCGCGCAGCTCCGAGGAAGGAGGGCCGTACTGCAGCGCCCGCGGATCGCGATCCAGCAGGCGCGTGACGGCGGCACCTAGGGCCGCCCCGGGGAAGAGATCGGCCGCGGGGAGCCCCAACGCCAGCGAGATGACGTCCTCCGACGCTGTGGCAACCAGCAGATCCTGAAGGGCGGAGCGGCGGATCGCCCGCGTCCAGGCGGCCAGGCTCGGTCCCGCGGCGGGCGCCGTCATCGATCCTCTCCCATGGGAATGCATCGCACGCCGTTCACCTCAGAGGTTGCCCCGGGCGGCCTGCTCCCGCTCCACCGCCTCGAAGAGGGCGCGGACGTTCCCCGCGCCGAAGCCGCGGGCGCCGCGGCGCTGCACGACCTCGAGGAAGCCGGTGGGTCTTCCGGTCACCGGCTTGGAGAAGACCTGGAGAAGGTAGCCCCAGCGGTCTCGGTCCACCAGAACGTTCAGCTCGCGCAGCTCCCGGATGTTCTCCTGGATCTCGCCGACGCGGCCGGGAAGGGCGTCGTAGTAGGTTCCCGGCGTCTGAAGGAACGCGACGCCTCCTTCGCGCCAGACCCGCACGGTGGCGACGATGTCGCCCGAGAGCATGGCGAGGTGCTGGGCCCCGGGGCCGTGGTGGTAGTCGAGGTACTCCTCGATCTGGGACTTTCCGCGGCCGGGCGCCGGCTCCATGATCGGGAACTTGATGGCGCCGTTCTCGCTCTCCATCACCTTGGAGTTCATGGCGCTGCGCTCGGTGACGATATCCTCGTGGTGCGCTTCGTGGAAGCCGAAGACCCGGCGGTAGAACTCGACCCACTGCGACAGCGTGCCCGCATCGACGCAGACGGCCACGTGATCGATGGCGGTGAGGCTGGCGCCGCGCCCGGCGGCGGGCGAGCGGGTCGGGCGGAAGCCCGGCAGGAAGGCGGCCGCGGCGTTTCCGTCGCGCTGCACCAGCGAATGGACGCTCCCGCCAAAGGAGCGGACCGCGGCGCGGCGCACCCGGCCGGTGTCGCCGGAGGCGTCGTGCGGCTCGGCGACCGGCTCGGCCCCCAGCTCGACGGCGCGCCGGAAGGCGCGCTCCGCGTCGTCCACCGCCAGCGCCACGTCGTAGATGCCGTCGCCGTGGACGCGGGTGTGCTCCGCGATGGGGCCGTCCGGCGTGAGGGCGTTGGTGAAGACGATCCGGATCTCACCCTGCTCGACGGCGAAGGACTGCCGGTCGCGCAAGCCGGTCTCGAGCCCCGCCTCCGCCAGCGGGCGGAAGCCCAGGGCCCGGGTGAAGAAATAGGCCGAAGCGAAGGCGTTGCCAACGTAAAACTCGATGTGATCGATTCCACGAAGCATCTTGACCTCCCAGTCGATTATGAATTCAGGATCTCGTTGCCCGCGGCGGGGCGGGCGGCGTGGCGCTCGACGATGGCCGCGACCGCGCGGGCGCCTTCGCCGCGCACCACGGAATGGTGCGACCCGGGCGCCCACTCCAGCGCCAGGTTTCCCGTCACCAGCCGGCGCCACCCCAACGCGTCGTCGCGCGACCGGCCGGCGATCGATTCGGTCCCGCGAACCAGGACGACGTCCCCTCCGTAAATCCTGGGGTGATAGGCCTCCGCCGCCTCCATGCGGGAAGCGACGCCGGCGAGCCACGCCCGCGCCTCCTCGCCTTCCAGGTCGGAGGGGATCGCTCCCGCGGCTCGGGCCGCCTTCAGGGCTTCGTCGGCATCGCCGTCCCCAACCTCGACTCCCCAGAGCATCGACGCCGCACGGGCCAGCGCGGGACCGCCCTCCGGCTTCCCTTCCGGCGCGGGCGCGTCCAGAAGCACCAGCGTCCGGACTTCGCGACCAGCCTCTCGAAGCCGCAGCGCCGTCTCGTAGGCGACGAGCCCCCCGTAGGACCAGCCGAGCAGATCGACGGGACCCTCGGGCACTTCGCGCGCGATGGCGGCGGCGTATTCGGCCGCCGCCCCCTCCACGCCTCCCTCCGGCGCGCCGAGAAGCGCCTGGATGCCCAGGACGGGTCGCCGGGGGTTGAGATGGGCCGCCAGCGCCGAGAAGGCGGAGACGCCCCCGCCGATCTCGTGAAGGCACACGAGCGGCGGCAGTCCCGTACCCGGGCGCAGCAGGACTAGCGGCGATGCGGCGGGAGTCGCGCCACCCATGAGGCGTGCGAGGCCGGCGATGGTCGGCTCACGGAAAATCGAGGCGACCGGAATCTCTGCGCCGAGCTTGCGGCGGATGGCCGCGACGATCCTCACGGCAAGCAGCGAATTGCCACCCGCTTCGAAAAAGTTCTCCTCGACATCGCTCCCGCCGCCCCCCAGCGCCTCGGCCCACACCAGGGCCACTTGACGCTCGAGCTCGTCGCGTGGCGCGACGGCTGCGCGACGGGAGCCGCCTCGACCGGGTGCGGGGAGCGCCCGGCGGTCGATTTTGTCAGTCCTCGTGAGCGGCATCCGATCCAGCGCAACGAAGGCCCCCGGCACCATGTAGTCGGGGAGTGTCTCGCGAAGCGAGTCCCGGATCCGATCGGGCTCCGCCTCGACCCCCTCGGCGGGCACGAAATAGGCGGCAAGGTAATCCCCCGCCCCGTCGTCTCGCAGGGTGACCACCGCTTCGCGCACCTCCTTGAGACGGACGAGCGCCGCTTCGATCTCGGCCAGCTCGATGCGAAAACCGCGCAGCTTCACCTGAGAGTCTCGCCGGCCGAGGAACACCAGCTCGCCGTTCTCGAGGCGCCTCGCCAAATCACCCGTCCGGTAGAGCCGCGCGCCCGGCGCCCCGCTGAACGGGTCGGGGATGAAGGCCGCCGCGGTCTCCGGCGCCATGCCCGCGTAGCCGCGGGCGAGCGTGAATCCTCCGAGGAAGATCTCTCCCACCGCCCCCAGCGGCACCGGTCGGAGGGTCGCATCGAGAAGGTGGGCGGTCGTGTTCGCGAGCGGCAGACCCATGGGAAGGGGATCGAGGGCCGGTGCCTCCGAGGTGACCTGGTGCAGCGTCGCCGTGACGACGGCTTCCGTCGGGCCGTAGGCGTTCGTCACCTCCAATTGTCCTCGCGAGGCCTCGACGAGGCTGGCGATGCGCGACCCGCTCGGGCTCTCACCGCCGGTGACGACGAGCCGCAGCGACTCGGGAATCGCGGCTTCGCTCCGCGCGACGTCGTTCGCCAGCTCATTGAGGAACCCGACCGGCAGGCTTGCCACCGTCCATCCCCCCCGGGCCACCCGCTGAAGGAATCCCTGCGGCGTCTCACCCCTCGGATCGGGGTGCACCACGAGCGTCGCACCGGCCACCAGCGGGGTGAGGATTTCCTCGAGCCCCGCATCGAATGACGGGGACAGGAAGTGCACCGCTCGATCTCCCGGCTGGAGACGCTCCTGCCCCGCCCGGGTGAGCATCCGCTCCGCGATGGCGCGATGCTCCACCACCACCCCCTTCGGCTCTCCCGTCGAGCCGGAGGTGAAGATCACGTAGGCCGCGTTGGCGGGGCGCGCCAGGGGCTCGAGGGGATCCGGGCTCTCGGAAATCAGGTCCTCCGCGTCGAGCTGCACCACGCAGAGATCCGCCACAGGCAGGGCCCGGTGAAGTCCCCGCTCGGTGACGACGGCGCCGACTCCGGCGGCAGCGAGCATCGCGGCGAGCCGCGGGGCGGGAAGCGACGCATCCAGGGGGACCAGTACGCCGCCCGACTTGGAGATGCCCAGCAGGCCGGCGATCGACGCGGCGGTGCGCCCCGCCAGCAGGCCGACGCCGACTTCCGGAGCAACACCGGCCCGGCGGAGCCGGCGGGCGATGCGATTCGAGAACGACTCGAGCTCGGCGTAGGTAAGCTCCAGGTCCTCACCGAGCACCGCGAGGTCGCTCCCAACCCAATCCGGCCGGTCCCGGGCCAGCTCGTGCATGAGGCGCTCCGGTCGCACGACGGCGGTGGAATTCGTCGATTCCACCAATGCCCGTTCTCCCGTTGTGCGCAGATCCAGCTCCTCGAGGCGGGCATCGGGATTGCGGGCCAGGGTGGCGGCGAGTCCGGCGAAATAGGCCAGAAAACGTCGGGCCGTTGCCTCGTGAAACAGGTCGGAATCGTAGAGAAGCGATCCGAAGATCTTGCCTCCCGATTCGGCCATCACCAGAGTCAGATCGAAAGGCGTCGCGCCGGTGTCGGCGGGAAGCGTCTCAACGGTGAGGTCGCCGGTCATTCCTCCCGGTGGACCCGGGTGGTGGAGCACGAACATGGCGTCGAACAGGGGATTGCGGCTCAGGTCGCGCTTCAGGTTCAGCGCATCGACGATCGCTTCGAAGGGGACGTCCTGGTGCGCGTAGGCATCGAGTGTCTTCCCCCGAACGTGCCGCACGAGGCCGGCCATTCCGAGGCGGGGCTCCACCCGGATCCGCACCGGCAGCGTGTTCGCGAAGAAGCCGACCAGCGGCTCTGCCGCCTCGAGGGTTCGGTTGGCCACCGGCGTGCCGACGACCACGTCTTCATTCCCCGCGTACCGGGCCAGAAGCGCCGCGAAGCACGCCATCAGGACGTGGAAAAGGGTGGCGCCCTCGGCTCGGGCGAAGCGGATGAGGGCGGCCGCATCCTCGTCTTCCAGCTCGAAGCCGACCTTCGCTCCACGCAGCGACCGGCGGGAGGGCCGGGGACCGTCGGTGGGAATCTGCAGCGGCACGATGTCTTCCAGCTCGCGCCGCCAGTAGGCGAGCTGGCGATCCAGCTCCCCACCTTCGAGCCAGCCCCGCTGCCACACCGCCCAGTCCGCATACTGGATCGGCAAGTCGGTGAGGGGATTCTCCCTCCCTTCGGCGAACGCGTCGTACAGGGCCGCCAGCTCCCTAACGATCACGTCCATCGACCATCCGTCGGTGACGGCGTGATGGAAAACCAGCGACATCACATGCTCGCTTGTGCTCAGGCGAAGGAGCCTCACGCGCCAGAGCGGGCCTTGCTCCAGATCGAACGGCGCGCTCGCTTCCTCGTCGATGCGCCGCCGCAAATCACGCCACCCATCTTCCGAGGCGGTCAAATCCTCGAGCTCCAGAACCCTACTCCGGGGTGAAGAGAAATCCTGCTCCGGCCCGTCCGGCCCGGGCACGAAGCGGGTTCGCAGGGCTTCGTGCCGCCGCTCGATCTCGGCGAGGGCCCGACCCAGCGCGCCAGCGTCGAGATCCCCCGAGAGCCGCAGCGCATTCGCAATGTTGTAGGCGGCGCTTTCCGGCTCGAGCCGATCCAGGAACCAGAGCCGACTCTGCGCGAAGGAGAGCTTGCGCCGCTCCGGCTCGGAAGCCCGCTCGACGCGGAGCGAGGGCGCCGCTCCCTGCCTCCTCGCCGCGGCGACCAGGCGGGCGAGGTCGGCCGGAGTGGGCGCCTCGAAGAGCGCGCGCAGGGAAACCTCGGCACCCATCGCCGAGCGGACCCGCGACACGAGGCGGGTTGCGAGGAGCGAGTGGCCGCCCAGGTCGAAGAAGCTTTCGGCTGGACCGACCTGCTCGATACCCAGCACCTGGGCGAACAAAGCGCACGCCATCTCCTCGTCAGGCGTCCGCGGCGTGGCGCGGGGGACGCCAGCTCTCCATGCAGGAGCGGGCAGGGCCCGGCGATCGAGCTTCCCGTTCGGGGTGAGCGGAAGCTCGGGCAGGACGACCACGGCGGATGGGACCATGTAATCGGGAAGCCGGGTGCGGGTCCCCTCGCGCACCGCCGCCGGATCCAGGAACAGCCCCCTCTGCGGCGTTACGTAGGCGATCAGGCGGCCCTCCCCATCGAGCAGAGCGGCGGCGTCCCGCACCCCGAGCTGCGCCGCCAGCGCGGATTCGACCTCGCCGAGCTCGACGCGGTAGCCCCGGATGTTGGCCTGATCGTCCCGGCGTCCCGCGACGGTGACGACACCACCGGGCAAGTACCGCCCCCAATCGCCAGTCCGGTAAGATCGATCCGGCCCGTCACCGACGAACCGCTTGCGGGTGAGGGATTCGTCCAGGTATCCGAGCGCCAGGTGCGGGCTGCGGATCCAGATCTCTCCGAGCTCGCCCAAGCCCGCCTCCCGGCCGCCGTCGCGGCGGATGAGGAGCTGCACGTCCTCCATCCCCACTCCGGCCGGGATCGTCTCGCACCGCACCGGCGCACCGTCTTCACCGCGAAGCGGCTCCCCTGGGGGCATGACGAAGTAGCCGAGGGCGCGCTGAGTCTCCGTCGTTCCGTAGAGATTGACGATCGTCGCACCCGGCGCCAGGTTGCGGAGTCTCTCGACGTCGTATCGGGTGAGCTGCTCGCCCACCAGGAAGACGACCCGCAGCTCCGGCAGGAATCCGGGAGCGTGAGGACCTCCCGTGAGCACCTTCGCCATCGCGGGCGTCAGGTTCATCACCGTCACCCGCTCGCGCGCGGCCCACGACGCCATCCGGGACGGATCGATCTCCACGGGGTCGGGCACGCACACGCAGGCGCCCGCCATCAGCGCCGTGAAGACGTCGCGCTGGATCGGATCGTGCGCTAGGCCCGAGAGCATCGAGAACCGGTCGCCGGGGCCGATTCGAAACCGCCGCTCCAGGAAAGGCTGGAAGTGAGAGAGGGAGCCGTGTCGCCCGCGCACCCCCTTGGGAGGACCGGTAGAACCCGACGTGAAGACGATGCATGCGAGGTCGTCGGGCCCGATGGGGAGATCCAGGGGAGCCGCTGCGACGCCCTGGAAGGGATCGGCACCGGCCGCAGCGCCCAGGCGCGGGAGCGAAACGCGCCCGGCTCCGAGGCCCTCACTGAGGAAGTCGGACAGCTCGCGCGGCAAGCCGCCCGCCGCCTCGATCTCCACCAGAGCCCGGGGGCGCGCCTCCTCGAGGCAGGCGAGCAGCCGCGGGGTCGGATGGGAAGGGTCCAGCATCGTGAGGGCCGCCCCCGACTTCAGCACGCCGAGCATTCCCCAGAGTGTCGATGCGCTGCGGTGCGCGTAGAGCGCTACGGCATCGCCCGAACCGGCACCCTGCTCAGCGAGCCAGCGGGCGAGCTGGTTCGTCCGGGCCTCGAGATGGCCGTAGGTCGCGGTGTCGCCGGGATCCGCGACCGCCAGCGCCGAGAGATCGGCTTCGGCCCGCCGCGCGAACAGGTCGTGGACGGCGCCATGCCACGCCTCCGAAAGGGGCGCGTCCGGTTTCGGCAGGGTGGCCCGGGCTCCCGGGGTGACCAGCGAAATCGCTTGCAGGGAGCACTCCGGCGCCCGGGACGCCTGTTCGAGAACGAGCACGAGCTGATCCAGGAACTCCTGGATTCGCCACGTGTCGAAGAGGTCCGCGTCGTAGACTGCGTTGAGGGTGATGGCGGGCCCCGCTTCGAACGCGTAGAGGCTCAGATCAAATAGCGCTTCGACGGCATCCGCACCGAGCGGCGTGGCAACGAGCCGGCTGAAGTGCGGTTCCTCCTCGGGAACGTTCACGAGGTTGAACCAGACCTGGAAGATCGGAGACCGCGACAGCTCGCGCGGTGGCCGCAACTCTTCGACGATGGTTTCGAACGGGACGTCCTGGTGTGAATAGGCCCCGAGCGCCTCTTCGCGGATCCGCGCGAGCAGGTCGCGGAACGTCACAACCTCTCCCGCGAGGCGCAGCCGCAGGACGAGCGTATTGACGAAGAAACCGATCAGCCCCTCCGTCTCCTCGCGCGTGCGGTTGGCTACGGGGGTCCCAACGGCGAAGTCTTCCGCATCGGCCCACCGTGCGAGCACCAGGGCATAGGCGGCGAGAAGCACCATGTAGAGGGTCACTCCTTCCGAACGCGCCAGCACACGGAGCCGCTCCGCGAGCCACGGCTCGATGGCGCCTCGGAGCCGCGCGCCGCGACGCCTCGGCACGCCAGAATGGGGCCTGTCGGCCGGCAGGTCGAGCGGCGCGGGCAGCGGCAGGAGCCGTTCGCGCCAGTAGGCCAGTTCGCGATCGAGGCGCTCCCCCGTCAGCGTTGCCCGCTGCCACGCGGCGAAGTCGGCGTATTGGATCGGCAGCTCCGGAAGCGGTGAGGGGCGGCCGGCCGAGAACGCTTCGTAGAGCGTGGCCACCTCGCGCACGAGCACGCCCATGGACCAGCCGTCCGACACGATGTGGTGCATGGTGAGGAGGAAGAGGTGGTCTTGGGGGGCGAGCCGGATGAGGCGCGCGCGGAGGAGCGACCCGAGGGTCAGATCGAAAGGTCGCAGCGCCTCGCTGGCCAAGGTCCGGCTTGCCTCGGCTTCGGGATCGG
>Ga0137425_1000162_pt1 | contig 22817 bp, 16 predicted proteins | sample EasRivERMZT640_2_FD_102318 | JGI IMG/M metagenome (GOLD analysis project Ga0137425, IMG submission 102318) | Soil microbial communities from meander-bound floodplain in the East River, Colorado, USA - East River MetaG ERMZT640_2 | ecosystem: Environmental > Terrestrial > Soil > Floodplain ...
GGAGTGGACTCGGGTTGACGGTCCTTCGGAGGGTGAAGAAGAATTCGTCCGGAGCGTCGTGGATTTCCTCTCCACGAAGGAACAGGGACCTCAGTCAGGAGGAGGGGCCGCTTGAAAATCATCTGTGTGGTTGGAGCCAGGCCCAACTTCATGAAAATTGCGCCGCTGATGCGCGAAATGTTGCGCTACCCGGAGATTCGCCCCGTGTTGGTTCACACGGGACAGCACTACGATCCTGAAATGTCGGATGTGTTTTTCCGCGACCTGGAGATTCCGCCCCCCGACCTGCACCTGGGAGTGGGTTCCGGAACCCAGGCCGAGCAGACCGGAAAAGTCATGGTGGCGTTCGAGGCGGTTCTCGAGAAGGGAGGCGCCGACCTGGTCCTGGTCGTGGGGGATGTGAACTCCACGCTGGCCTGCAGCGTCGTCAGTGCCAAGCAGGGGATTGCCGTGGCCCACGTGGAGGCGGGCTTGCGGAGCTTCGACCGATCCATGCCCGAGGAAATCAACCGCATCGTGACGGACGCTCTTTCCACCTACCACTTCACGACATCCCGCGACGCCGATCTGAACCTCTTACGTGAGGGAGCCAGACAGGAAGGAGTTTTTTTCGTCGGCAATGTGATGATCGACACGCTTTTGCGGTTCAGCGCCAAGGCGGAAGCCTCTCCCATTCGACGAGCCCTGGGCCTGAACGGGGATTACGCCCTCCTCACGCTCCATCGCCCCAGCAACGTGGACCAGGCTGAACCCCTCCGCAGGATCTTCAGGGCTCTGGAGGTGGTGGGTGAGAGTGTGCCGATCCTCTTCCCGGTCCACCCCCGGACCAGAAAAATGCTGGAGGAGTACGGCGTTTCCACGACCCAGACGGGACTGAGGATGGTCGAACCGCTGGGTTATCTTGACTTCATCCACCTGGAGACGCACGCCCGACTGGTGCTCACCGACTCCGGGGGGATTCAGGAGGAAACCACGGTGCTGGGAGTTCCCTGCCTGACCCTGCGGGCGAATACCGAGCGCCCAGTCACCCTCACCGAGGGGACCAATGTGCTCGTAGGGAACGATACGGAGCGCATCCTGGAGGAAGCCACGCGGGTTTTGCATGGGACCAACAGTGCCAAGAAGGTGCCCGAGCTGTGGGACGGAAAGGCCTCCGAGAGGATCGTCGCCAGGCTGCGGGCGATTGGCGGGCTCGCGTGACCTTACCTGTCCTACAGGGATGAGGCGTGTCCAGGCGCAAGACTCTGCTATTCACGTTCCTGGGAATCATCCTCTCTAACGCGCTCGCCGTGGGAGTTTTGGAGCTCCTGCTCAGGCTCTTCTACCCTCAGGAAACACTTTACCCTCGCTGGGCTTTCTCTCCCCAGTACTGTTCAACCGTCTACCCGAAGGTGCGGATGGTCCATGAGCGACCGGGCCGGTGGCGATTCGTCTATACGATCAACGAGCTGCAGTATCGGGGGAATGCGTACACCCCTTTCGACAATGAAGCGCACCCGAGCGTCGTCGTCCTGGGAGACTCCTACACCTTCGGGGCGGGAGTCGACGACGGAGAGGAGTACGCATCCATTCTGGAGCGCGAGCTGGGAGGCTCCGAGCGCGTGATCAATCTGGGAATCGGGGGCTGGGGACTGACTCAGGAGATCCGCCGGTACTTTGACTTCGGCGCACGGTACCGCCCCAGGGCGGTCATCCTGCAGTTCTCGGCGAATGATCCCAGGGACAATCTGAAGTGCGCGATAACGGAGGTGCGCGATGGAAAATTCCAGTTCCATGATTCCGGCGAAGGCATCTATCGCATCAAGGATCTGCTGTCGCGCTCCTGGATTCAGAAAAGCCAGATCTACAACCTGTTTCGCGATCGCATCTACCGGTTGATGGAATCGAGGGTGGTGGAGAAGGAGCGAGCAACCCTGGACAGCGGAAGATCAGGGACGGCGGAATCCGCCGAGGAGCGTGTCTACGTTGAGCTGCTCACACACTTCGCGGAGAGCCTCCATGGCAGCGGGGTCAAACTGGTCTTCCTTTCCGTTAACGGGCAGCTTGAAGGATTTCCCGAGATCGCCGCGGAGGTGAGACAGCTCCAGGAGGCGGGTCTCCTGCGATATGTTGATGCGGCAGAGTGGTTGGAAGGTGAGAGCGATTACTCGTCCCCGGAGGGCCACCTCTGGGGAGTCAAGGCCCACCGCATCATCGGAGAGCGGCTCGCGGAGCTTGTTCGTGAAGATTGGTCCCGCGAATCTCAAGCCGCTCGAATACCGTGAGCCCGCATCCGCAGTGGAAACTCCGCCTCCTCGCCCTTTCGCTGGCAGGCGTCTGCTTCCTTCTCCTCACCGAAGCTGCGTTTCGCGTCTTTCTGCCGGTGAGCGACATCCCGTATTGGGAAACCGACCCCGTCGTGGGGTATCGCCATGCCCCTGGGCTGCAGGGGCGGTTTGTCTCGAGGCTGTACAATGTGCGCTTCCGTATCAACAACCGGGGCTGGAACAGCCTGACGGACTATACGCCAAGCAAGGGCCCAGGCGTTCGGAGGGTCGCCATCGTGGGCGATTCCTTCGTGGAAGCGCTGCAGGTGGATGTGGGGAAAGCCCTCGGCCCGGATCTCGAGAGACTTCTGAGAGAAGAGGGACAACCCGTGGAGGTTCATACCTACGGCATCAGCGGCGCCTCCACCGCCTACGCGCACGACCTCCTGCCCCTCGAGGTCCTGCGGGACCGGCCCGATTGCGTCATCTACCTCTTCATCGACAACGACTTGAAGGACAGCGTTCCCTTTCTGGGGAGCTACCATCGGTGGGGACCGCTCTATGACCTCGATCCAGCAGGCGCCCTGCAGCGTCTGCCCTTGCGCATGTACGAGCCTCGTATGCTCAGCCGGACCCTCAGGCACCTGGCCCTGTTCCGCTATTTCTGGGTCAATCGAGGCTTGGGAACCTTCGGGCAAAGGGGAGGCGGTTGGGGCCGAAGGCAGGGTGCGAGGTCGTCACGAGAGGAAGGTCTGAAGGGGATTTCGCCTGAATCCCCAGAGTGGCAGCGAGGCTGGCAAGTGGTCGGGGAACTGGTGGGCGAGATGGCTGCCGCCTCCCGTGCTGCGGGTGCGGATTTTCTGGTGGTCAATCGCCCTGATTCCGCAAATTTCTATCCGACGGGCTCTTCAGGGGAAATCAACTTGCCCGAGAAACTACTCGCTGAGCTGGCGGCGACGCACAATTTTTCGTTCGTGGATCTCCGACCCTGGTTTTCCCGGGATTGGGAGGCGAAGCATGAGCCGTTCGAATTCGCCGATGATTCCCACTGGAACCGGCACGGGCATGAAGTGGCCGCGCGAGCTCTCAAGGACCTCCTGCTGGAGCGATGCCCGAAAATTCTGGATTCAACCCGTGGTTTCGAAGGAAACGAGACGCCATGAGTCGCAATCAGGTGCCCGCCGCCATCCCGCGGTTCCATCGGGTGAGACAGCATTTCGAGGGGCAGCCGGTGGAGGCCGATCCTTCGGTGGCCATGGAGCGCGAGCTGGAAAAAATGGGCAGGGTGCCGGCGGGAAGGATTGTGCCGGGCGCGTCGGTCGCAATCGCAGTGGGGAGCCGGGGGACGCGATCTTTCCCCGGAGACGGGAGGCAACGCCCACGGCATGGGTCTGGCGGATTTCATCTCGCGGCGCCTGGCTGAAAAAATCGACCCGGCGTCGACTTTGGCCAACGGCCTGTCGGCCTGCGCTCCACAGCGGGGGAAGCGTCCTCCCGAAGTTGCTTGCGATCGGGAGGGGCTTGCCCTGGGTCTGTCCGGATGTGACGATCCGGCGCAGGCGCGCATCGTGCGGATTGCCAACACGCGAGAGCTGGAACAGCTGTGGATTTCTGAGCCCCTACGTGACGAGGCGGAGCGGGCGGGATTGCTGATCGAGTCGGGTCCCGCGCCACTTTCCTTCGATGTGGACGGAAATTTGTCGGCGTCCTTCTGATCTGCTCGGCACGTCGCTCGGTCACATGGATCTCAACTCTAGTTCGCGACGCAAGACCGATCCTCTTCGCAGACCATCACGAATCCCTCGCGAACTTTTTCCGACAAAGCTCTTGACAACGAGCTTTGATTCGCTCACAGTACGCGCGCGAATGATTCGGGGCACCCAACCTTCCCGGAAGATTCGCAGGCTGACCGACCGCTGCAAGGCACCAAACTCTGGGGGAATCTGCTGAGTTTGCCTGGTGCGGTAACACCGATCAGGTTGGGAAGAAAACGAGCCGCTTACAGCCTTCTGGGACCGATCCTCCTGGTAGGCATTCTGGCTCCGTTTTTCATCCCAATCGCGCTTGCCTACCTGGAGCAACCGTATCTCCGGAACGGCCGCCAATTCAGGCTCCATCCGTCTTCTCTTCCACCTCAATGAATCATCGGGCACCAGTGCCGCCGACGCTTCCAGCTACGGCAACGCCGGCACCCTGACCAACTTTCCGGCAAGTCCCTGGTCCGGCACCGCGTTGAACTTCGACGGGGTGAACGATTTCATCAGCGTCACTTCCTCGCCGAGCCTCGATCTGGCGGGTGGGATTTCGCTGGAGGCATGGGTCAATATCACGGATAACAATCCGGCGAATCCCTTGACGATCGTTTCGAAGTGGGACGATACGAACGGCCGGCGCGCCTACTTGCTCCAACTGGGAACCAACCGCAAGGTCCAATTTCTCCTCAGCTCCGACGGGACGGCCAATCTTGGAAGCCTGTTCACCGCCGCCTCGGCAGCCGCGCTCACCATCAACACCTGGTACCACGTCTCCGCCACCTACGACGGGACCACCATGCGAATCTTGATCAATGGGGTCCAGGATGGGACGCTGGCCGGCCCGGCCTCGGTGTTCGTTTCCCCGGCGCTGCTGCGGGTGGGAGCGCGCGGCAATGCCGTCTCGTCCGCGGAGAATTTCTTCCAAGGGGCGATGGACGAGCCGCGTGTGCTGGACTACGCCCGCTCCGATTACGGGCAGCTGCACATCTATCACTTCAACGAGAGTGGCACGACTCCGCCGGGAGACGTCAGCGGCTACAACAATGCGGCGGCGCTGGTGGCCGGTCCCGTGTACACCTCCACCGGCGCCCGGTTCGGAAACGGCTTGTCGTTCAACGGGACGACGCAGCATGCCGAGTCCCTGTACGTCGTCCCCGACGACAATGCTGCGGCCTTGACGCTGGAAGCCTGGATCACGACGAACACCGTGGCCGCGGGTGCCAGGACCATCATGACCTCCGAGACCGGCGGCTCGACGCGCATGAAGCTCCGGCTCTCCGGCGCCAACGTGCAATTCAGCATCAAGACGAACTCGACCACGACGCTCACCTCCGCGGGGACCGTTCCGGCCGGGGTCCTGACTCACGTGGCGGCCACCTGGGACGGGGCCACCATGAGGATCTTCATCAACGGCATTCAGGACCCCACCACGGCCGCCAAGGCGGGTGCGCTGTCGATCGTCAACCGGACGCTTCTGGTGGGCGCGGGGAACGGCCCGACGGAGTTCTTCAACGGAACCATCGACGAGGTTCGGCTCCTGAAATCCGCTCGCACGGCCTTCAACGCCGGAGCGGTGGTCAACGAGATCGCCTTGAGCCCTCCATCCGGGAACCAGTGGATCGAGATTTACAACGGCGGCGGCGCCACGTTGAATCTCGCGGGATGGGTTTTCAAGAACACGTCGGACGCCAGCACTTACACCGTCCCCGCCTCCGGCACCCGCACCATCGTGCCCGGAGCCTTCGTGGTCATCGAGCTGGGGAGCGGGACCGACACGGCCACGACCTACTTCACCGCCAACGATCCCGGGAACTCGCTCTTGAGCGGGGATCTGGCTCCAGGCGGAGACTCGCTATCGGTCTATGCCAATGCGACCATCAATGCAGCCAACCTCATCGACTTCGCGGCCTGGGGCACGGCGCCGGCGAATGCGGCCGACGGGGTGAGCGCAGGCTCGTGGGCCCGGGGGACCTTCGTGGGGGTTGCGCCCACCGCGCAGACCATCGGGCTTCTCGCCGACGGCAACGACGACGAGGGGTGGAAAGACTGGGGCGGCCTGACGCCGATGACCAGAGGAGCGAGCAACGTCACGGCCACCGCGGCGGGTGTGATGGCGCTGCACGCCAAGCCAGTGGAAGGCGGAGTGCTGGTCGGCTGGGCGACCGCGCTGGAGCCGGGGCACGTCGGCTTCAATCTCTACCGGGCTGGTTCGCAAGCAGGACCCTTCGAGAAGGTCAATGCGGGGCTCATTCTCGGGCGGATGGGATCCCCCTTCGGTGGGACCTACTCGTTCCGCGACCCACAGGGGAGCCGGGGAGACTGGTACCAGCTGGAGGATCTGGATACGGCCGGAATGCCGACGCGTCACCCGCCGGTGCAGGCGGGAGCGCCGGCTGCCACGGCGCAGGCGCTCCTGGATCGTCTGAGCGCGCCCGCAAAGGTCTCCGCTCCGCTGCCACGCGCCGCGCGTGCCGATTCGCAGGCGGTCGTCGCGGACTCGGCGAGCCTGCCGTCCCACCTGAATCTCCCCATTTCCGCCACCGGCCTCTACCGGCTGGGTGTGGATCATCTCCGAGCCGCCTTGGGCGTGACCCGCGTGAAAGCCGCGGATTTCCTCATCAGCGATTCCGGCGTCGCGGTTCCAGTGCGCATCACGGGTGGAACCGGAGCGCAGGCCCTCGAGTTCTACGCCACCGCTGCGGAGGGGAAGTACTCCACCGAGCACGTCTATCAGGTCCGGCTGCGCGCCGGCGCGGGCCGCGCCCGCCCGATGAGGGAGCGCCCGGCACGGGTGGTTTCGCATACAGCTCCCCTGGAGAAATTCGCGGGAGTCGCCCGCGCCGACGAGAATCGCATCTATTTCGTCGGATCTCCCGAACCGGACCTGTACTTCCGGGACATCGTGTTCAGCGAAAAGCCGGCGATCGCCATTCCGCTGAGCACCGCGGGCCTTCCGGGTCCGGCGAGGCTGAGGGGCGATCTGGTGGGGATGACGGAAACGCCCGACGTCCCGCGAAACCACCACGTTCGCATCCGAGTGAACGGCGTCCAGGTTTACGACGGGTACTTCGCCGGGGTCGAGTCGCACCGTTTCGACGTTCCGCTGAGCGAGGGGTTGCTGAGCAAGGAGAACAGCGTCGAATTCGAGGCCGTGGCCGATGTCGGCTCGCCGGGGGACGTCTTCCTGGTGAATTGGGTCGAGCTGGAATCGCCCCAACCCCTGCAGGCCAGGGCGAACCGCCTCGAGTTCAGCGCACCCGGCGGTGCCCCCGTGCGCCTGAAGGGATTCACCCAGCCGGAAGTCCGGGTTCTGGACGTGACCCGGCCGCGGGTGCCGGTGGCTCTCACCCGCATCGAAATGCATCCCGAGCCGGATGGCACTTACTCGGCGCTCTTTCAGGATGGTGCTGCGGCCTCGGGCCCGAGGCGCTACCTGGCCGTGGCGGGCGAAGCCATTTCCGCCGCGCCACTGCGGCTGCCGCCGCCCGGCCCGAGCCTGAAGGAAGCCTCCCGTCGGGCCGATTACCTGGTGCTCACGCTGCCCGAATTCGCCCCAGCGCTGGCTCCGTTGCTCGAGCTGCGCAGCGCGGAAGGGCTCGAGACCATGCTGGTCGATGTCGAGGCGGTTTACGACCAGTTCGGGTTCGGCAACAAGTCGCCGGAAGCGATTCGGGATTTCATCAAGGCCACGGCATCCTGGTCGGCGCCCCCCCGCTACCTGCTCCTGGCGGGAGGCGCCAGCTTCGATCCGAAGGGATTCCTGGGTACCGGGTGGAACGATCTGGTGCCCACGAAGCTTTTCCGGACACGGCGCTATCACTATGAAGCGGCGGATGACGGCTTCTTCGCCTCGACGCTTCCGGCAAAAGCGGAGCGGGTCGCCATCGGCCGGCTTCCCGCGCAGAGCGCCTCGGAGCTTGCCGCCGCGGTGGCGAAGATCGTGGAGTTCGAGACGCTTCAATCCTCGCGGCCGCAGGGTCGCGCGCTGTTCGTTTCCGACGACAGGAATGCCCGCAGCGGCCTCGACGATCCGACCTTCGAGCAGACCAGCGCCCAGCTCGCCGCGGGCCTGCACGACACGGGTGTGGACATCCGCAGTCTTGCCCTGAGCGCCTCGCCGGATCCTCGCGCCGATCTCCTGGAGGCGATGCGCGGTGGCGTGGACCTCATCAACTTCCTGGGGCACGGCGGGGTGCAGGCCTGGACCTCCCAGGGGATCTTGACCAGCTCCGATGCCGGAGCGCTGCCGAACGGGCCCGGAAGCTACTTCACCGTCTTCAGCATGACCTGCTTCGATGGTGCGTTCACCTATCCCTACGGAGATTCCCTGGCCTGGAGCCTGGTGAAAGTGCCGGGTAGGGGAGCGGTAGCGGCCTATTCCCCCTCCACCATGCTGGATCCCCTGCGGCACGCCGATCTGGACCGAATGCTGTTGGAGGGAGGCCTTCGGGATGGCGGCGAAATCCGGCTGGGTCAGCTCATCCGGCGGGTGGAGAGCGCGATGGCGGGAGGAGACGCCGGCGCTGCGGATGCTGCGGAATCCTTCAACCTGATCGGCGATCCGGCCCTGCGACTCAAATGGAGCGAGCGGTGATGGAAGACGCGAAGTCAACGACCCAGACCACGCCCGTGGCAGGACCTAAGAAGCCCTACACGGCCCCCGCCATTCTCTTCACCACCAAGGTGGAGGCACGGGCGGTGCTGTGCAGCAAGGCCGATGGCAACTGCACGCTGGGCCCCGTCAGCTCCTGAGAGCCGCAAGGCTCAGGGGAGCGAGCAGGTGGCCGAGCGCAGGTAGGCGCCGGTTTTCGGGTCGCGCTCGGCCAGGTTGATCAGCTTCAGGCGCTCTCCCTCCGAAGCGGATCCCTCCACCAGACGCACGATGGGCCGGTAAGGGTCATCGGGATTGGCCTTCAGTGACATGGCCTCTTCTCCCGTGTCCAGCCTGACGCGGGTCCCCGGCGGATAGGCCCCCATCATCCGGATGAAGGCGCGCACCAGAACCGGGTCGAACATTTTCCCCGATTGCTGCCGGAGTATCTGAAGTGCCTGCTCGGGGGGTACCTCGCGCTGGTAGCTGCGATTGCTGCGCATGGCATCGTAGGCATCGGCCAGCGTCACGACCCGGGTGGCGAAGTGCTGCGGCAGGGGCGCCGGCAGCGCCGGATAGCCGGTGAGATCGAACCGCCGGTGGTGCTCGAACGCCACGATCATCGCCAGGTCGCTCACGCCGGGCGAATCCCGGAGCAGGTGGAGCGACTCGATGGGGTGGCGCCGGATCAGCTCGAAATCGGCATCGGTGAGCTTGGCACGGCTGTCCAGGATCTCCTGCGGGATCTTCACCTTGCCCATGTCGTGCATCATGGCGGCGATGCCGTACTCGCGGACGATTTCCGGGTCGTCCGTCAACGACTGAGCCTGGGCGATGGTCAGGATGGTGACGTTGACGATGTGCGTGTAGGTGTACTCGCTGTGACCCCGCAGAGTCGAGAGCATGAGCAGGGGAGCGGGATCCCGGGCCAGGTGCTCCATGAGGCTCTCCACCAGCGTGATGATTTGCCGGGTGCGGAGGAGCCTCCCGCCACGGGCGCAATCCATCGCTTCCGCCAGTCCCGAGACGGCATCTTCGTAAGCGCCGCGCTCGGATGGATCGGCGGTCGCGAGGGCTGCGGCTTCCTCCTCTTTCAGATTTAGGTGTCCGACCCGGATGCGGCTGACGCCCCGGCCGGCCAGCATATCGGCCAGCGAAACCACCTCCGAATGCACCGCCCCGGGCGAGGCCTGATCGCCCGCAAGGACCTCCAGCAGACTGACCAGGTCGGCGCGAGTGAAACCGCGCTGAAAGGTCAGCTTGTCGATCTTCCGGGAGCGCAGCTCCTGGGAGAGGAGCGACAGGGGCTCTTCCTGCTCCTCCCACGGGAGCCCGTCCACCAGGAGATGATTTCCCAGCACGCCGAGCTGCACTTCATCCCGGCTCACCATGAGATGGTGCAGGACCTGCTCGATGCGCGCCAGGGCGCGGTCCAGCGCCGGGTGATGCGGCGGGTAGACGCGCCGCCCGTTCACCGCGGTCATCAGATGGCGCACCAGCTCGAGATATTCGGAAGCCGTGCTCATGCCGCCGCCTGCGAGGAAGGTGGTGACTCGGGGTCGCCCATGAGAGGAGCCTGCCGGGAGAGGCTCAGGCAGGTGTCCCGCACCACTCTTCGGATGCTGTGCGTCCCGTGCTCGATGGCCTCCAGGGCCTCAGGGGTGCCGATGCGGCTCAACGCCTGGGCCGCCTGGGTGCGCAGTGTGTCTCCGGCGGAAATCGGAATCCACAGGCCGCGTCGCAGGACCCGGGACAGGGCCGGGACCGCTTCGGTGGCTTCCATCTCTCCGAGGATGGTGATGGCCTCGCGGGCGCTACGCTCGTCGGGCACCAGGCCGCCGGTTTTCGCCAGTTGCTTGGCGAACAGCGCCACGGTGTTCTCCCGGTCCAGCTCTCCCAGGACGCGCGCCGCGATGGTGCCCACTTCCGGGTCCAGGATTGCCTGGCGCAGCTGGGCTACTGCCCGGGAGCCGCCGATTTTCCCCAGGGCGCTGGCGGCCTCGCGGCGCACCTGCGGCTCGGGATGCGCGAGCAGGCCGGCCAGCGGCTCCACCAGACTCTGACCGCCGAGTTCCCCCAGCAGCATGGCGATGTTGCGAACCATGAACCAGGAGGGGTCGTCCAGCCGTTGGAGGAGCACCGGCATGGCCGTGCGTCCCATGGAGGTCAGCACGGTGATCAGGCCCTTGCGGACTTCCCAGTTCTCCTCTTCCGCCAGGGCGTCGGCCAGCGCCGGAGCGGCGATTCCCCCCAGCTCCTTGAACTCGGCGCCGGCAAGTCCACGCTCAGCTTCGGTGAGATGGTCGAAATCGCTCCGGAAGATGCGGACCATCTGCTCGGCCACCGAGCGAACGCGCTTGTCCATGGCGCCGCGTCCTGAGCCCTTCAAATCGTCTCCCCGGGGCTTGGAAATGGCGCGCACGGTGTCGGCGAGCAGGGGCATGCGTTCCCGCCCCGCCATGCGCCGGGCCCGACGTTCCAGATCGTCGCGCAGCTCCTCTACGCGCCTCGAATCGATCTCCACATCCAAGGCCGCCATCATGACGCGGCAGGCATGCTCCGAGACGGCATCGGGCAGGAAGGCGGTGGAGTAGCCCTCGCCGGAAAGGATCTCCCGAAGCTCCCGATCCGCCTGGGTGCCGTAATCGGATATGGCCTCCAGAGTGGCTTTGTAGTTCTCCGAAAGATAATCCTGGTCCGTCTCCACCAGGAGACCCTGCAGAGACTGCCAGATGCGTCCCAGGTCCGATGCTTCGCCGCCCCGCTCGGCCAGCCGCGCGGTGATGCCTCCGAAGTAAGGGGCGCTCTTTCCCCGAGTCGCGAAAACCTTGGCGCAGACCGAGAACAGCCGAGGGGAAAGTTGCTGCTCGGACTCGACGAAAGAGCTGATCAAGTCCACGATCGCCGCATCTCCCAAAGAGACTGCGACGCGATCCATCAGATCGCCCGACCCGTCGGGGTGGGGGATTTTCTGCAGGACGAGGTCCATGCGCAGCTTGGCGGGAATCCGGAGAAGCGCCTCCCCCAGGCGGACTGGGAAGCCATCCAGGCAATCGGGGGCCTCCTTGCGGATTTCCTCAGTCAGGCGGACCACCAGCTTCGACAGCTCTTTTCCCGCCGAGCCGCCGGCCTCTTCCATCCACTCGCTCAGCCGTGCGGGCTCGGTCGCCAGGCTCCTGAGCAGCGCCCGCATCCCCGCCGGCGAGGAGTTCCCTGGATCCCGCAGGTAGGTCGTCACCAGTCGCTTCCAGATTCCCGATTCGGGGGAGCCGGCGAGGCTGTCGCCGGGGACCGGCTCGGCTTCCGAGGCGAGAATCTTCTCCAGGTCTATTTCGGCAATGGCGATGGTCCTGAATTTTTGCTGCGCGAACTGCCGTGCCAGACCTCCCTGGGCGGCCAGTTGGCGTGGATCCGATCCCAGCAAGCGGAGGAACTCGGTCAGCGTCGTGGCATCCAGCCCCCTTCGAAGAGTGAGGCGGGCGACACAGCGATTCAGCAGAAAGGAGGCGAACGCCTTGAGCGCCCGATCCGGATCGGGGAGGTAGTCGCCCTGGTGCAGAATTCCCGCCTCGCCGAATGCGAGCTCCACCTCGGGACTGCGATTGAGCAGGCCGCCGATAGTGCTCAGGACGCGATCCACCGCCACCCGGATCGCCGGGTGTTGCGGTGGATAGAAGGCGACGACCTTGGCGGCAGTTGAAAGCTCTCGGATCGCCCGGATGACCAGATCGACCGGTTCCTGAACACTGAAAGGCATCGACTTAGAGACTCCCGCACGACCGGGAAAATATAGGTCCGGGGGAGAGGGGAAGCTACCGTTCTGGGGCGGGATGCCGGGGGGTGACGGAGATTTGACACCCGCCATCATCCAGGCAGTTCCGCTATGATGGGGCTGCACCGGCCGGAGGGGGCCGGTGCGGAGTTCCGCCGGATGGACCGGTCGGCAGCCTTGGGAGGCCGTATGAGGGTGAAGCGATGGAACCTGGCCCGGATCGTCCTGGCCGCGGCTCTGGTCGGCGCGGCAGGCCTCGGCTGCGGCAAGAGGGCCCAGGCTCCCCGTCCCGCTCTGGATCTGTCCTATTTCCCCCCCAACGTGTTCTTCATCGCCTATGCCGATACCCTGCGACTGAAGGAATCGTCGCTGTATCGCGACTGGGACCTCCGTGCACCGGAACGGAAGGGTCACCTCAACGAAGCGAAGATTTTTCTGGAGCGCCTGGGAATCGAGTCCGACAAGGACCTGGATGGGGTGGCGGTGGCCTACCTGGCGTCCCCCGGCTCGGGGGAATGGCTGGCCCTGCTGCGGGGGCGCTTCGATCTGGACCGAATCAAGAAGGGCCTGGAGGATCCCTCTGCGAGGATGTCCGAGGAGCCCTACGGGAAATGGAGCGTCTATAACCTGGTTCTGGTTCCGGAGCTGGGGGACCTTTCCGTGGTGTTGGTGGACCCCAGCGCCGTGGCGATGGGACGATCGGAGACTCTTCGGAGGATTCTGGACGCCCGGGACCATCCCGAAAAATCGCTGGCGCGAAGCAAGGTGATGAAGCAACTGATTCCCACCCTGGAGCCGCAGGCGCAGATTTGGGCGCTGCTGGACGGGCAGGCGCTGTGGCGCGGTCTGGGCAATCGCCAGGGGGGATCTTCCGGCTCGACGGAAGTGCCCGGACTGGGGAACCTCTCCACCGTACGCTCCGCCAGTCTCTCCGCCGCATTCAGCGCCGATCTTTCGCTGCACCTGGAGATCGGCAGCGACTCACCGACGCACGCGCAGAGCCTCTCCGATGCCCTGAAGGGAATCATCGGATTCGCCAGGCTGGGTACCGGCGCGAAAGACCCGGAGGTCGGGCAGCTGCTGGATGCCATTCGAGTGGATGGGACTGGGGAGCGCGTGATATTGCGTGCGGATCTGCCGGGAGAGGTGGCGATGAAGCTGGGGACGAAGCTGGAGGCTAGTCGCTAAGGTCCGGCGACCGGCTGAACAGGAGTCGCATCTTGTGCCGGAGAACGCCGAACATGTGATTCAGGAAATGTCCCCGGGGAAGAAAGTGGAAGACCCGTGAATCCCGCCGCTCCAGTCGGGAAAGCTCTTCCAGAATGCGCCGGTGCCTCGGCATCAAGACCAGTCCCTTCCGGAATGCCTCGAAAGCCGGCCCTTTCTGGCGGCTCCTCATCAGGGCGATTCCCAGATTGCAGAAAATATCGGCATCGAAGAAATCGCGCTTGCTGGCCTGATCGCAGAGCTTCAGCCCCTCCTCGGATCGGCCGTTGGCCAGAACCAGAGCGAGTCCCAAAAATGACAGGCGCCGCATGGAGGTGCCCTTGTTGGCGCCGTCCTGTTTGTCCTGCTCCATCGCTGCCTGAATCAGCTTGATGGACTGTTGGTATTGTTTGTGCTCCAGATGGTTGAGTCCCCTCTGGAACAGGTCGTCGGCACTCTGGGGGAGGGTGTTGGGCAGCATGGTTTCCCCTGGCAAAACGGGCCTTCCGGTTATCCCGGTTCAATATAGGTCGCCAAGCCCCGAAGTCAACCGATCCCATGGAGGAATCAGGGCTTCCGGCCATAACCCTCAGTCAAACAGGGTCTTGAGATCTTCGATGAGGGGGGTGAAGTCGTACTCGCGGCCGCCCAGGCGCTCCAGGGCGTCGGAGTGGGAAATCCTTCCGCCGCCTTTCCAGAGATCGCGCACGAAGCCACCCGCTTCCTTGCGCAGGCGCCACTTTTCACCGAAGCGCTCCTTCAGCCGGCGTCGCAGGAGGGACTCCAGGATCATGCCTCTCAGGTAGACCGCCGAATGGAAGTGAAAATCGGTGAAAAACAGGTAGGCCTCGGGGGCGAAGCGCACGCAGCAGTGCTCCTGAATCATGTCGGAGAAGATCACGTCCTTGTGCTCGAACGACTCGTCCGAGTGCAGGATCAGCTCGTAGCGGAACTGGGTCGCCAGCAGCCGGATGAAGTAAATCTCCTTCAGTGCCAGGGACTGCCTGAGCGCGTCCAGGCTGGAGGAGAGGGAAGGCTGAGCCGCGAGATACTCCTTGTCCAGGAGCACTCGTCCGAGGAGATGTCCCGAGCTCTGAATGACCGAGGGAGCCACGAGGCTGCGGAACTCGAAGGGGAGCGAGGCGTCGGTGTAAGCCCGATGCATGCCCTCGCCGACCTGCTGCAGGAACTGGCGCAGCGCCGAATGCCCCGCTTTGGGCCGCAGCGCCACGACGATCTCCTCGGGTACCCGGATGGGATAGGCGCAGGAGCGGTGGGATTTCCCTTCCCGATCCTCCAGATCATAGGCGATACGCCCTCCCGCGGTGGGATCGAATCCCAGGCCGCGTTGAATCGCCTCGGCCGTGGCGGCCATGCTGGAGTCGGGAAACAGGGAATCGAACTCGGCGCCTCCCAGGAGGAAGGCCGTGTCCTCGCGCCGCAGATCGTCCAGCGCGAGTCCCAGGCGCTGGCGCGCCGCACGCTCCATCGACTCCAGATAGATCTCGCGGGTCTGCGCCAGCAGCTTGTCCGCCGCCTCCCCGAGCCCCTTGAGATCGACGCCCAGCCGGCGGCTGCACAACGCCACGTGCCCGCCCTTGTTGAGCTTCGACGCGAGATCGTGCGTGGTGCGCAGGCCCTCCAGCAGCACGGGGTTCAGGCGCGCGAAGACCCGGTGCTGCTCGCTGCCGATGAGCAGTCGTACCAGCCGGTCGGGCTCCGAAGCCAGGGCGGCCTGGCTCTTGCGGAAAGGCAGCGTTTTTTTCTGAATCTTGAGATTGGCCTTGCCCTGCATCGCATAGAAGCGGTTCTGAATGGGGGCGACGTGCGCTTCCATGAGCAGGTCGATGAGGAAATTGAGCAGGTTCAGCTGGCGCAGCGCCGCCTCGCCGGTGGATTTTTCGAGGGCCTTGCGCACCGCCATGACCGACTCGGGGGACGCCAGGTCGGCGTACTCGGCCTCGATGTCGGGGAGGTCGGTTTCCTGCTTGAGGCCCGAGGCGAAGAGGTACTCCTCGCGGTTCAACGCCTCCAGATACGCCTCGCAGCGCTTGGCGAGCTCCTCGGTGACCAGGGGCGCTGAACGGCGTTTCATTCACTCCGCCTTCTCTGCAGCTCCTCGGCGATGCGAAAAATCCGCTCCACCTGCCGGTCCAGCTCATGCAGGGTGGCGTCCACGCTCTGGGCCGGCGAGGAGAGCTGGACCGCTTTGCGGGACAGGGCCCTGGCGATGGTGAGCGGCTGGCTCAGATCGTGGAAGCCCTTGCGGAAGACCCGGATGAGCCCTTCGCGGATGAGCCCCTGGGTGCGGGCCGTGACCTCACCCGGATCGGCGGAAAGCCGGATCTCCTCCACCGGCTCATCCAGCTCCGGCTGGGGAATCGGCGTAACCCCCTCGGGGCGCATGAGCAGAATCGGCACGTGAGCGTCCATGTCCCGGTCCTCCCAGAAAGGCTCCAGGGCGGGCGCTTCGTCGGTGGCGCATTCCAGCAGGAGCACCCGAGGCGACAGCTCGCGAATCTTCTCCGGACGAGCTTCGCCCGGGGCGATGTGGATGACTTGAAGCCCGGCGCCGCGCAGGGAGGGGAGAAGCTTTTCGCAAAGGGCGTCGGAAGCCGCCAGGACGACGTTGACCGGGCTCATGGCGCTTCCTCCTCGGCAGGCAGGTGGAGCAGCTCGATGCCGATCTGGGCGGCGATGCGGATGCTCTTCTCATCCCGGTAGAACTCGCCGAAGTAGATGCGCCGGATCCCTGCGTTGGCGATGAGCTTGAAGCAATTCCAGCAGGGGCTGGCGGTGGTGTAAATCTCCGAACCGCTGATGTTCACTCCGTTCTTGGCGGCCTGCAGGATGGCATTCGCCTCGGCATGGATGGTGGCGACGCAGTGCGAGTTCTCCAGATCATGCCCGACCTCGTCGCAGTGGGGCATTCCACGGATGGAGCCGTTGTAGCCGGTGGAGAGAATTGTCCGGTCGCGGACGATGACCGCCCCGACAAACTTGCGGTCGCAGGTGGAGCGGCTCGCCGCCTGCCGGGCGATGTTCATGAAGTAATGGTCCCAGCCAACCCGTTTGCGCGCGGTCAATGCGCCCTCCCTCGGCCGAAGCCTACTCGGTCCCGGTGGTGACCTTCTCGATGGTCACGTGCTCCAGCGGCCGGTCGGAAGCGTCCCGCGGCGTGGTGGCAATCGCGTCCACCACCTCCAATCCGGTCAGCACCTTTCCGAAGATCGAATACTGGCCGTCCAGGAACGGTGAGTCGCCGTGGACGATGAAGAACTGGCAAGAGGCGGAATTCGGGTTGGAGGAGCGCGCCATGGAGACCGCGCCGCGCACGTGGCTCGCCTTCTCGGCCGGGCTGAATTCCGCCTTGAGCTGGCGCGGGCCGTTGCCGGTGCCCCAGCCCATCGTGTTGGAGGATTTGGTGTTGGGATCTCCCCCCTGAATCATGAACTTGGGGATGACCCGGTGGAACTTGGTGCCGTTGTAAAAGCCGCTTCCGGCCAGCTCGACGAAATTCTGCACGTGCTGCGGAGCCAGCTCCGGCAGCAGCTCCAAGGTGATGGTTCCCTTGTTGGTGACCAGCGTCGCCACCGGGTGGGGCGTTTTGGATTCCATGATGCAGGCTCCCAGGGTGTTCGAAGGTTGGGCGGGAATTAAGGGCTCGATACCGGCTCGAAGCCGGACGCCTACTATAGCAAAACGGGCACGCGCGGAATAGCCGAGCCCCACCCTCACCGGGCTCCCACCCGCGTGGGGCGGGTGGGGCCGCGGCAGGGAAGACTCTGGCGATTCGAGCTATTTGGCCGGCTGGGTCGATGTCGCTTTCTTGGCCTCGGCCGGCATGATGGTGGCCTTCTTGATGTAGTCCAGGTTCGGAAAGCTCTTGGTGAGGTAGGCGTTTCCCTCGCTCTGGGAGCGACCCTGTTCCGGCCCCATCCCCTGCGGGGCACCCTCGCCGTAGTCGGCGTACAGCGCGTCCACGACCTCCATCCCCTCCACCACCTTGCCGAAGGGGGCGAAGCCCTGGCCGTCCAGACCCGCGTTGCGATCGGCGTAATTGATGAACACCTGGGTGGTCCGCGTACCCGGTCCGGCGGTGGCGAAGCTCACCATGCCGCGCGTGTTGCTCTGCTGGACGGGGTCATCGGGAATCCTGGCCTCGTGCCAGACCGTGTTGACAGCGGGATCGCCGTTGATCCCGAACTGAACCATGAAATCCTTGATGACGCGAAAGAAGCGGGCGTCGTCGTAATAGCCGTTCTTCACCAGGTTGTAGAACCGGTCGGCGCCATTGGGCGCCCAGGCGCGCGTCACTTCAATCACGAAATCACCCTTCGAGGTCTGGAATTTGACCTTGTAGGTTGCCGGGGCCTGAGCGTTCAGAGCTGCGGGATTCAGAAGCTTTTGATTGGCGGCCGTGGGTGCTGTGGGTGCCTTGGGAGCCGGGGCGGGCGCGGCGGCCAGAAAGATGGCGGCCACCAAGGCCGACGTCAGTGCTTTCGCGGTGCGCATTATTCCTCTCCGATGAAGGGTCCAAGCCATTTACGTGTTGAGAGCGACGGCTACTCTAGGCCAAGACTCCTGGAGGGTCAAATCGCGCGCGTCTGGGGCCGGGTCCGAGCCCACTGGGCGGTCTCACCTATAATGTTCCGCATGACGAAACGCCTAGACGCGGCACTTCACCCTGGAGTTCATCCGCTCATCCTGGAGGTCGCCCGAGCGCTGCAAGGCGCCGGCGGACGTGCCTTTCTGGTGGGCGGGTGGGTACGCGATCGGGTGCTCGGCCGGCTGCCGGGGGAGAAGCCGCCCGCCGATTCGACGGAATACGACCTGGAGGTCTATCACCTCCCGGCGGAAAAGCTCTCCGAGGTCCTGGGGCGGTTCGGACCTGTCAACCTGGTTGGCGAGTCCTTTGCGGTCTACCGAGTCTCGCCGCCCCTCCCGCCCGGCGCGACGCCACTCACCCTGGACGTGAGCCTGCCCAGGCGTGACAGCAAGGTGGCGGCCGGCCATCGCGGCTTCGCCGTGACCGGCGAGCCGGATCTCCCGTTTCAGGAGGCGACCCGGCGGCGCGATTTCACCGTGAACGCCATGCTGTGGGATCCCCTCGCTTCGCAGCTGCTGGATTTCTGGGGAGGCGAAGCGGATCTGAGAGCGCGGGTCCTGCGTGCCGTGGATCCGGCGACTTTCGTGGAGGACAGCCTGCGGGTGCTGCGGGGAATTCAGCTCGCGGCCCGGCTGGAGTTCGAGATCGAGCCCGGCACCGTCGAGCTGTGCCGCCGGATGGAGCTGGGGGATCTTCCGGCGGAGCGGATCTGGGGAGAGATGGAAAAGCTATTGTTGAGGTCGAGGCGCCCCTCCCTCGGGTTGGAGTGGGCCGATCGGATGGGAGTCGTCGACAAGCTCTTTCCGGAGCTGGCCGCTCTGAAGGACTGCCCCCAGGATCCCGAGTGGCATCCTGAAGGGGACGTCTGGGTGCACACCTTGCTGTGCCTGGATCGGGCCGCCGAGGAGCTGCAGGGGCTGGATTCGGAAAGGCGCATTGCCGTGATGCTGGCGGAGCTGTGCCACGATCTTGGAAAGCCCGCCACCACGGCGGTCGTGGACGGACGGATTCGCTCCCACGACCATGAATCGGCGGGAGTCGCCCCCACCCTCTCCATGCTGGACCGGCTGAACATCCACACGCTCAACGGCTACGATTTGCGCGCCCAGGTGGTGCAGCTGGTTGCGCACCACCTCACCCCGAGCCACTTTCACAAGAACCGGGAGCGCGTGGGAGACGGGGCCTTCCGCCGCCTGGCCCGCAAGCTGGAGCCGGAGCTGCTGTACCGCGTCTCCCGTGCCGATTGCCGCGGACGCACCGGCGAATTCTCCACCGAGGCGCAGGAATGGTTCATCGAGAAGGTGCGCTCGCTGGGAGTGCAGCGCAAGCCTCCGGCACCGCTCCTGATGGGCCGGCACCTGCTGGCGATGGGGATCGCACCGGGTCCACGCGTCGGGGAAATCACCCGGGCCGTCTACGAAATGCAGCTGGACGGGCGGGTCACCAACCTGGAAGAGGCCACCACGCAGGCCCGCGTCCTGCTCTCGAACGGCGTCGATCACCAGGGCTCGTAGATCCGGTGTCCGGCGCCGTCCCATCCTTGTCACTCGGTAAGCCGTGAGCTATCATCGCCCCCCGGTGAATGCAGACGTGGCTCACGAAAACATCCCGCGCCATCCGAGATTCCGCTGGCTGCTCGTCCCGCTCGTCGGGATCCTCCTGGCTGGCATTGGAATCTGCCTCTACCTGACCCGCTTTCACGACATCCAGATGTACGGCGATCAGTCCGCCTCGCTGAGCAACTGCCCCCAGACTGAGACCACCAACTGCGAGGTGGTCAACACCAGCGGCTACGCCGAGATCCTGGGGGTTCCCATCTCGGCGCTGGGAATTCCGACCTATCTGCTGCTTCTGCTTCTCTCGATCGGAGCGTGGCGTTCCCCGCGCCTCCTGGGCTACGGGTTCGCCATCGGGCTTCTGACCGTGGCCTACTCGGCCTACCTCTATTACGTCTCCATCGTGAAAATCGGCTACCTGTGTGTCTGGTGCTTCCGGCTTTATTGCATCAATGCCGGCATTCCGCTGCTGAGCGGCATCGCAGCCTGGCGCCATCCGCTGGACCTGCTGAGCGACACTTTCGCCGATCTCCGGCGCCCGCCGCGGCAGATGCGTCGGGCGGCCGCGGCCTTCGCCGGCCTGCTGATTCTCACCGTCGTGGGCGAGCGGGCCTACCGATCGGTCCTGACGAAATCCCCCTCACCCGAAGCGGTTTCGAACGTCCCTGCCTCCTCCTCTGCCATGGCGGCCACGAGCCCGAATGCCGGGGCACCCGGGGCCACGCCCTTCGAGGCGTCGGGCACCCTCTCGCAATTCACCGAGCAGGATGGGAAGCTTCGGCTGGAGCCCTTCGATCTCGCAGCCCGGCTCGGGTCGGGAAAGCCGGTGGCGCTGATTTTCTGGCAGCCGGGCGTGCGGACTTCCGAGGAGGGGCTGGTCCAGTTCGCCCGCTTCCTGAAGGAGCAGGTCCCTCAAATGGAGGCCTTTGCGGTGGCCGGAACAGGCGCTGAGGACCGTGCCGAGATCGCCTGGGAGTCGTTTTGCCTGCTGCAAGTTCCCCCCGATTTCCCCCTGTTGCGCGACGCGGATTTCGCCCTCTCCAAACAGCTCGCTCTTCCGGGCTTCCCGGCGCTCGCTTTGTTCGATGCGCGGGGTGTGCTGGTGAACGCGCGCATCCAGGGACTCAAGCAATCCGTTGGCGGAGCCCATGGCACGGAGGATGCCGAAACGCTGATTCGTCAGGTCGCCAATGGCGCGGCGCCTGGGGCGGTTCCGGTCACGAAGCCCTATTTCCCGAGCAGCGAGCTGTTCGGCCATTGCGCGCCATCCTTCCACCTGCCCGAGCTGTTTACGGGAAAGGACCGGACGTTTTCACCCCGTTCGGAGAACGGCAAGCCGACGCTGCTGATGTTCTGGTCCTCCACCTGCAAGCACTGCCAGATAGAGATTCCCCAGCTGGTCCAGTACGTCAAGGGCCACCCCGGAGAGTTCAACCTCATCTCCGTGGCGATTATCCATCCCGATGCCGGCGACTTTTCGCACCGCAAGGTCACCGAGGCCTATGTCCGGACCCATCAGATTTCCTGGCCGGTCTTGGACGATTCCAGCGGCTTCGCTTCCGATCTCTACCGGGTCACGACGACCCCCACGACTTTTCTGATCACGGCCGGCGGTGAAATCGCCGGCGCCTGGTACCACGCTCACGAGAAACTGGAAACCGCCATGGGCTCCCTGCTTACGCGGCTGGCGCAGAGGACGGGGGGCTGCACGGCCGCCGTCCCCGAGTCGACCAAGCGCGCCTCCTTCTCCGTGGCGTCTCCGAATGGGAGCCAGGTCAGCATCGACACGCTGGCGACGCGGCCCACGGTATTGCACTTCTGGGCGACCTGGTGCGCTCCCTGCCAGGCGGAGCTGCCGAGCTTGCTGAAATTCCGCCAGGCGCTGGAGCGGCAAGGGGGGCAGGTCGTCCTGGTTTCGGTGGAGGATGCCGAGGCCGCGGATCGGGTGATGCAATACGGCACCGGTCTCGGGAGCGGATTCAAGAGCTTTCTGGCGCCGCAGGGGGGATTGGCTCAGCGGCTCGACCTGAGCTACTCCGTCCCGCGCACCTACCTGCTCGCGGCAGGAGGTGAGGTGCTGAAGACCTACCGCGGGGCGCAGCCCTGGTCCGACCCGCAATTCGAGCGCTCCGTCATGACCTTGCTGCAGCTACCGGCGCGCTAGCTGGTGTCGCGTCTCCGAAATCATGTTACATTCGGCCGCCGATCCATCCCGGCTCGCTGCGTTACGCCTCGCTTACGTACCGCTTTGGGTACGCTGCACTTCGGCGTGCCTTGCGATCCGGGCGCCTCGACGGCCTCGATGCTAACCTGATTTCTGAAACGCAACACTGGCCTCCGCAACCCACCCGGCGCTGAACTCAGATGGGCCCATCCTGCAACGGCAGGAGCGTGGCGCGATTCAGGGACCAGTCATAGTCCATGAACGCCAGCGGCGGATCCCCACCGGCATTGTCCAGGAAGCGGGCCACCTCCTCGGAGGCGTACTTGCGCAGGTAGCGGGGCAGTGACTTCTCCGCGCCATGAAATCCTGACGTGGTGAAATCTTCCGAGAACCAATCCAGCAGCTTCGTGACCAGCAGGCGGTCGCCGTCCACCCGGACATAATCGGGGGAGGACAGGGTCCGCCGGGCGGCGTATTCCAGCTGTGATTCGAGGCTGGCGCCGGTGAGGGCCTGCGGCGGCAGGGGAGCGCAGCTGACCGAGGCGCAGTTCACCACGAAATGGGCCCGGGGATCCTTGAAGAGTGGCCGGATCAACCCATGCTCCAGGTTGTCCAGGCTGAGGAGATAGCCTCCGATCCGGTGGGTCTTGCGGGTGAACACCTCGGGGATGTCGCGGATGCTGCTCACTCCGGAAGGGTGAGCCGGGTCCATGCTCTCCAGGACCGACTGGAGCGTGGCGGCGTTGTAGGCATTGATGAGCAACGCCAGCAGCTCGTCGCGCGACAGAGTCGAGAGTTCGACCTGGCCCACCGCTTCGAGGTAGGCGTTCAGGTCCTCGGGATGGGCTTTGAGCCCCGCGTAGTCGAAGCGTGTGCCCATCTCGCGGTTGAAAGTCTCGAGCACTCGGCTGAAGCGCGA
>Ga0137425_1000163_pt1 | contig 22777 bp, 15 predicted proteins | sample EasRivERMZT640_2_FD_102318 | JGI IMG/M metagenome (GOLD analysis project Ga0137425, IMG submission 102318) | Soil microbial communities from meander-bound floodplain in the East River, Colorado, USA - East River MetaG ERMZT640_2 | ecosystem: Environmental > Terrestrial > Soil > Floodplain ...
CGTTCCGCGAAGGCTCCGAAATCCGGGTCAACCCGGAGCGGCTTTTCGACGCGGACCTGGATCGTTGGCCCTACCCTGATCGCGAAGTCGTTCCCATCGAAAAATACCAGACGGCCCAGTACCAGGGGAAGAAGGGGACCTTCATGCTCTCCAGCCGGGGCTGTCCCTACCGCTGCACCTTCTGCCTCTGGCCGGGGACGATGGTGGGGCGGGATTTTCGCGCCCGGGACGCCAAAGCGGTGGTTGATGAGATGGAGTATCTGGTCCAGCAGCACGGGGTGGACGACATCTACTTCGACGATGACACCATGACCATCGACCGCGAGCGGCTGCTGAAGATTTGCCGCCTGATTCAGGAGCGCGAGCTGAAGGTGCACTGGATTTCCATGGGACGGGTGGACACGGTGGACGAGGAGCTGCTCACCGAGATGCGCAAAGCCGGCTGCGACAATGTCTACCTGGGGGTCGAGTCGGGCTCGGAGGAGATCCTGCAGCGCCTGAAGAAGGGAATCACTCTGGACCAGGTGATGAAGGCGTTTCAGCAGGCCCGCCGCGCCGGTATCAAGACCCAGGCCTTTTTCATGCTGGGCGGACCTGGAGAGACCAAGGAGACCTTGAAGGAGACCATCGACTTTGCCGTGCGGCTCGATCCCGACAATGCTCAGTTCGCCGCAGCGGTGCCCTATCCTGGCACCGAGATGTACGAGGAGTCCCTGCGCAAGGGGTATCTCCGGGCTCAGACCTGGGAGGACTACGCTGCCAAAGACATCGTCCTGGAGACGGAGACCCTTACCAGGCTGGATCTGGAGAAGGCCAGGCTGGAGGCCTACCGCCGTTTCTACCTCCGCCCGCGCTTCATCCTCCGAACCGCAACGCGGCTCACCAGTGCCAGGGAATTCCGCCGGGTCTGGCGAGGAACGCTGTCCATCGTGAGCCGGCTGGTCTACTTCTCCCAGAACGTCCGGAGAAAAACCCGCAAATCCCCGCAGGGCGCCCTGGCAATCGGCTTGAAATGAGGGTCTGTTACTGGGGAACCTACGACCGGGACTATCCCCGGAACCGGATTCTCATGGAAGGGCTTCGGCGCAACGGAGTGGAAGTGAGCGAAATCCACTTCCCGCTGTGGGGAAGCCCGATGGAGAAGGTACGCCGGGCCAGGGGGGGGTGGCTCCAGCCGTTGCTCCTCCTGCGCTGGGCTTGGGCCTACGTGAGCCTCAGCGTAAGATTCCTGTTCTCCGACAGGCCGGATTTCCTGTTCGTCGGTTACTCGGGGCATTTCGACGTATTCCCCGCCTGGTGCTTGAGTCGGCTCCGGCGCGTGCCCCTGGTGTTCGATGCGTTTCTATCCCTTTATGACTCCATGGTGCTGGATCGGGGCGCCATGGGCCGGCGGAGCGTGAGGGCCCGGGTCCTGGCCTGGGTGGATCGGAACTCCTGCCGTCTGGCGGACAGAGTCCTTCTAGACACTTCAGCGCACGTCGTGTTTTTCTGCGAGCAATTTGGATTGCCTCGAGACAAGTTCTGGGTTCTGCCTATCGGAGCCGACGACACGATCTTCACGCCTTCTCCGTTGCGCGAAAGCAATGGGCATGTTTACACCGTTCTTCATTTTGGCCGATACATTCCTCTGCACGGTTTGGAGACGATCGTCCGCGCCGCGGCAGCACTGGAGACCGCGGGTGAGAAATGCCGGTTCCTCCTGGTAGGGGATGGGGAGGAGAGGGAAGGCATCACGAATCTCGTGAGGAGCCTTGACGTCCGCAGCGTGGAGTTCATGGAGAATCAGCCTCCTTCCCGAATCGCGAAGATTCTCGAGGAGGCGGACCTCGCCTTAGGAATTTTCGGCACGACCGGTAAAGCGTCCCGAGTCGTACCGAACAAGGTCTACGAGGCCTTGGCATCCGGCCGTCCCGTCATTACGGGCGACTCGCCGGCAGCGAGGGAGTTCCTCAAGGACGGGGAGAATTGTCTCCTCTGTGAGGCTGGGAACCCACAGGCTCTTGCCGCCGCCATCCGAAGAATGCGACGGGACCTGCCGCTCTCTGCCAAATTAGCCAAAGGGGGGCATGAAACCTTCGAAGAGAAGGCAGCGCCCGCGGTGATCGGAAAAGCTCTGTGCCAGAACCTGGCTTCCTGGGATACGGGACATGGCCGCGTGGCGTGAGAGGCTGGCCGCCGACGAATGGAAGTGGGTTCTCGCCCTGACCCTCCTCGCTCTGGGTCTCAGAGCTGGATACGTCTTGTGTCAGCAGCGCGGTTTCTATTTCGAGGACTCGCTGGATTACGACCGGGCAGCTAAGGCGTTTCTTGAGACTGGACATTTTGATCGCAGGTACTATCGATTCCCTCTCTACCCGCTCTTCATGGCGGCAAGTTACAAAATATTTGGCACCGGATTGGCTCCATTCCGACTCCTCCAGGCGCTGCTAGGAACGGGTGTCTGTCTGGCGGTGTGGGCTATCGCCCGACGGCTCTTTGGCACCACCACAGGACTTCTGGCGCTTTTCGCCGCATCGGTTTTCCCGGTTCATATCGTCTTGGCGGGTATCGAGTATCCGGTGTCACCGGGCACTTTCTTGATCTGGTTAATCCTCTGGATCCTGGTTGTCCGAAACCAGTCAGATACAAAGTCCACTGCGCTGCTAGCCATCGCGGGCCTTGGAGCGGGCCTGTGCGCGATGTTGTTCGAGGGGGGGCTCGCCCTGTGTCTTTTCATATTGCTAAGCATCGGAATCCGCGAAGTGTCGTGGCGATCGCGGCTGGGCGATTTTGCGGTCCTGGGGCTGGGAGCCCTGCTCTTGGTGGGCCCCTGGGCCTATTCGATGATTCGAACCGGCGATTATCGTCCCCTGGTTTTGAAGGCGGGCATACACCTTCCCACCGCGCCCGGTGTGAATCCGCCCCTCTGGGCGGGAAGTGGAGAGAATCTCTTGGAGTCCAAACTGGCAGGGTTGGTCCAACATCCGGGATGGACAGTCCGGCACTTCGCGTGGGAATTCCTTCATTTTTGGAATCCTTACCCGGATCGACTTGCCTCCGCCGATGAAAAATCCCGCGCGCAGGTTCACGGTAGGGACTCGAGGATGGTCGTCAATAATGCGTTGGTTGGAGATCTTGCGCGGATTCTTTACGCTTTCGGTTATGGCATTCTGCTCATGGCGGCCGCTGCAGGAGCCATCGCCGCCAACCGATCGGATCGCGGAGTGATGATTCTCGTCCTATGGCCCGTAGTCTTGGGTTTGTGCTATGCCCCGTTTTTCACGCAAATGCGCTATCGGATCCCAGCGGATCCGGCCTTCATCATCTTGGGAGCCTACGCAGTGGAATCAGCCATGCAGAAGACCCTGTTGAATCGAATCATCACCTTTTTCAAGGCCCTCTGGGCAGGATGGAAGAAGATCGCCGAGAAACTCATGATCTTCTGGACCTTCATGCTGCTCCTGCTTTTGTTTGCCCTCGTGGTGGGGCCCATCGCGATCCTCATGAGGATTTTCCGCAAGGACCCGATGTACGCCCCCATGGCACCCGGCTCCTTTTGGGCGCTGCGAGATCGGACTCGCGAAGGAATGGAAGAATGTATCAGACAATTTTGAACGGGAGGAAGTTTTGAACATCCTGGGTATTTCCTGTTTCTACCATGATTCGGCCGCTTGCCTCATCCAGGACGGCCACGTGGTGGCTGCCGCGTCGGAGGAGCGCTTTACGCGCAAAAAGCACGATGAGGGCTTCCCCCACAAGGCCGTCGAGTACTGCCTCAAGGCCGGGAGAATCGAAGCCAAGGACCTGGACTACGTGGGCTTTTACGATAAGCCGGTCCTCAAGTTCGAGCGGCTCATCTCGACTTACGTCTCCACTTTTCCCAGAGGCTTCTTCTCCTACTCCAAGGCCATGCCGGTCTGGCTCAAGGAAAAGCTGTGGATTCCCTCGATGATCCGCAAGGAGCTGAATTACAAAGGAAAGATTCTGTTCACCGAGCACCATATGTCCCATGCGGCCAGCGCCTTTTTGGTTTCCCCTTTCAAGGAGGCGGCCATTTTGACCGTGGACGGCGTCGGGGAGTGGGCCACCGCGAGCTACGGCGTGGGCAAGGATCGGCAGATTGATCTCTTCAGGGAGATCCGATTCCCTCATTCCCTCGGTCTGCTGTACAGCGCCTTTACCTACTACCTGGGCTTTAAAGTCAACAGCGCCGAGTACAAGGTGATGGGGCTGGCCCCCTATGGCGAGCCCAAATATGTAGATCAGGTCAAGCAGCTCATCGACATCAAAGATGATGGCAGTTTCGTGATGGACATGAGCTACTTTTCCTACCACTACGGGCTGAGGATGGTGAACGGAAAATTCTCGAAGCTCTTCGGCGGCCCTCCGAGGGAGGGCGAGTCCAAGCTGGATCAACGCCACAAGGACATCGCTGCCTCGGTGCAGAAGGTCACCGAGGAAGTGATGCTCAAGATGGCGAGCTATCTGCACCGCGAGACCGGGCTGGAAAACCTGTGTCTGGCGGGCGGAGTGGCGTTGAACTGCGTAGCCAACGGCCGCGTCCTGCGGGAGGGGCCCTTCAAAGATATCTTCATTCAGCCTGCGGCGGGGGATGCCGGAGGCGCCCTGGGAGTCGCCGCCTACATCTACCACAGCGTCCTGGACAACCCGCGCATCGAGTCCATGGAGCATGCCTACCTCGGTCCCGAATACTCCGAGGCAGAAATCCAGACGATGCTGAAAGATTACGCGGCGCCGGCAAAGCGACTGGAGCGAGACGATCTCGTGCGGGAGGTCGCTGAGCTCATCGACGGCCAGACCGTCATTGGCTGGTTCCAGGGGCGCATGGAATTCGGCCCTAGGGCGCTGGGCGGCCGGAGCATCATCGCCGATGCCCGCAATCCCAAGAATAAAGACGTGGTGAACCTCAAAATCAAGTTTCGCGAGAGTTTTCGTCCCTTCGCCCCGACGGTGCTGGAAGAGCGAATCTCGGAATACTTCGAGATCGATCGCCCGAGCCCCTACATGCTTCTGGTGGCGCCGGTGCGGGAAGGCAAGCGGGTGATTCCCTCGGTGACCCACGTGGATCATTCGGCCAGGATCCAAAGCATCAACCGCAGCCAGAACTCCCTCTACTACGACCTCATCAAGGAGTTCGACCGCAGGACGGGTGTGCCGGTGATTATCAACACGTCCTTCAACGTGAGAGGCGAGCCCATCGTCTGCACCCCTGAGGATGCCTATCGCTGTTTTATGCGCACCCACATGGACTACTTGGTGCTTGGGCCCTATCTTTTGGACAAGAAGAATCAGCCCGCTTTCAGGGAAGACAAGGACTGGCGAGAGGAGTTCCAGCTCGACTGAATCGTACCCGGCGTAAATCCTCCGGGAAATCAACGGGCAACCGGATGCCAAGCCGGGAGCCATGGGAAGGAAATCATGACTTTCAAGGAATCGGTAAGGGAAAAAGTGCAATTCTGGCAGGAATTCTGGGCTTTCCTGAGGGTCAGGAAGAAGTGGTGGCTGGCGCCCATCATCGTTCTTAGCGCGCTGCTGGGGATTCTGATTGTCCTCACGGCTGGATCGGCGCTGGCGCCGTTCATCTACACAATCTTCTAGAATCCGATGGCCAGCGAATTGCGTGGGGGAAATATCAGCCCATTCGGCGTAGTCGTCATCGCCAGGAACGAGGCTCTGACGATCGGCTCTTGCCTCGAGGTGGCCCTACGCGCCGTTCAAAGCCTTGGGGGCGGACCTGTCGTCCTGGTTGACTCGGTCTCTTCGGACGGGACTGCCGGGTTCGGTGTCCGGGCAGGAGTTCGGGTCATTCGCGTTCGCAGAGCCTCGAAAATCTGCCCATCCGCGATGCGCCGAATCGGTGCGGAAGCCATCAACTCGCAATACATCATGTTTCTCGATGGAGATTGCGAGCTCGTGGATGGTTTCCTCGATGTAGCGATACGGCGCATGGAGGATCAACCCGACTTGGGAGTCCTGGCGGGAACCAGAAGGGATTATTACCGAACTTCTGCCGGAATCACCGCTGCGCCTGAGAATTACTATGAACGTCGTAAGGTCAATGCTGTGGGACAGCCGGCCTATGGTGGTTGCGCACTGTATCGTGCCGAGGCGCTTCGTCGCTCGGGGTCGTTCGACCCGTTTCTCGGGGCTAGCGAGGAAGAGGAGCTCTCCTTTCGTATCCGCAAGGCTGGTTTCAAGATCGAGGTCATGGACGCTCCGATGATCCGGCACATCACGGTTCCTCGCGAGAGCTCTGGCAGATTGCTTCGCACTCTCAGACACGGCTTCTTCACGGGACGGGGGCAGGCGGCCCGACTGTTCCTTTCCAGAGGGCTGATTGGCTCAGCATTGCACGGTCTTGATCGACCACTCGCCACTCTCCTGCACTTGATCCTCGGACTGATTTCACTGGCGGCATGGGGCCTGGGGACCCGATGGCCCCTTACGCTCTGGCTCGCTCTCTCGGCGATAGCAGCCTTAGCTTTTCTCGTAAGAACAAAGAGTCCGCGACGCGTGGTCTACTACGTCGCTGAATGGCTCGTCCAGGGGGCCTTTCTTATCGTCGGATTCCTCGCACCTCGGCGACGGTCCTCCGAGTTCAAGTGGGAAGGAGAGGTCTACGAACCCGATGAGTCGCCAAGTGCAAGGCTCCCGCGGGTGCTGCTGGTGGGACCCTGCCCGCCGCCGCCACTCCGGGGTGGCGTGGAGAAAGGCGTGGCACTTCTTCTCGAGAGTCCCACGGGAAAAGGGACTTCGATGCGCGTGTTCAACAACTTCCGACCCCGGGTTCCAGGCCGGATGGCATTGGAGCGCGTCCATTACCAGTGGGGAAAGGTAAAATCCTTTTATTCCGAGCTTCACGACCACCCTGTGGATCTGGTACATGTCAAGACGAGCAGTGGGATTAATTTTCATCAAAACGCGCTTTTTTGCCTCGTCTCCCGGTTGAGCGGCGTTCCGGTATTGCTGCAAATTCATTGTGGAAAGTTTGAGGCCTTTTACAATCGCAGCGGGCGTGCCGCAAAGGCCTGGATACGATGGCACCTGTCCAAGGCAACACGCGTCGCCGTTCTCTCCGATGCATGGCGACAGCGAATCCTGGGGATCGCCCCCCATAGCGCTGTCACGGTCGTTCCGAACGGCCTCAGTGAATCAGAAATGCGGTCGCTCATGGAACACGGACCCCGAAGCAAGGCGCAGATCCTCTTCTTGGGCACAGGCAATGAGGATTTGGATCGGGAGAAGGGTCTTGAGGACCTGGTATTCGCTCTCCCCAGGGTCATGCGCGAGCGACCGGAGGCCTCGTGGGTGCTCGCAGGGCTGGGCGATCCGGAAAAAGTACAAGCTGCAATCACCCGAGATTGTCCCTCGGCAGCGCTGGCGCGCGAGCGAGTTTCTTGCATGGGCATTGTCACCGACGAGGAGAGGCTCAAATACTTCAGGCAGAGCTCGATACTCGTGCTTCCCTCCTATTTTGAGAACATGCCGAACGTCCTGCTGGAAGCCATGGCGGCTGGAATGGGGATCATTGCGACGGATGTGGGAGCAGTACGGGAGATGCTCCAGGGGGGAAGGGGAGGCTTGCTCATCACCCCGGGTGACCGGGAGGCCCTGGAAAAGGCCCTGATGCAGATTCTGGAGAACAAATGCCTGGCGGAAGAGCAAGGAGAAATCAATCTCAGGGCGGTTCAAACGGAGTACACCATGTCGGTGGTTCAGCAGCGCCTTGAAGGGATATACAGGGAATTGGCGCGCTGGCCGAAGCCCTTCCTGCCCGCTTCGCCGATGGATGTCTCGACGGAAACTACTGGCCGCGCCCTCCCCTCGCGCACGGCCCCGCCCCTGGGAGCTCAGTCATGAGCTTAGCAACATCCGAAGTGTCGAAGGGGGTGGTAGCGAAGGGCACCATCCACGGGAGATCGGGTATGCAGTGCGGATGGATCTTCATTACCTGGTATCCCTACTGCAGGAGAAGTGATGCTTTGGGGGCCAAACTCAATGCCCGCTCCTACTTGATCCACTACCTTCGATTCAAGGATCCGCGAGTAGCGCCAATCAAGTACCTGCTTCAAGCCGTGAAAACGGCCCAGGTCCTATTGAAGCACTGCCCGAAAGGCGTGCTGGTGGCGACTCCACCCGTCGTAGCGCCCCTGGTCGTGTGGCTCGGGTCCGTTTTGCTCAGGTATCAGTTCGTCGTCGATGCCCATTCGGGCGCGTTCCAGCACTCGCGGTGGAGCTGGGCTCTTCCCTTGCAGCGATTCCTCTCGAAGCGGGCCTCGCTCACCTTGGTGACCAACGAGCACATGGCCACGCAGGTTCGTGCCTGGGGGGCGAGGGTGCACCTCGTTCAAGATCTGGCGCTGGAGCTGGATACGCAGGGGCCGGCTGTAACTCAGGAGAGGTTCCACGTTGTGTTCATATGCACTTACTCGGGAGATGAGCCGATCGAGTCGGTCAAGGAAGCGGCACGGTGCCTTCCCGAGATCGATTTTTCCTTCACAGGCGACCCATCTTATGCCGCTCCCGGGTTCAAGCAAGGCCTCAGCTCCAATGTCCATCTCAAAGGATTCATGCGGGATGAAGACTATCTGTCGCTTCTGAGGGGTGCCGATGCGGTATTGGTTCTGACCCGGGAGAATCACACCATGCAGCGAGGCGGTTACGAGGCGATGGCGCTCGAAAAGCCGCTGGTGACCTCTCGTTGGCCCCTCCTCCAAGAGGTGTTTTCCAAAGGTACGGAGCATGTGGACAATTCCCCTCAGGAAATTGTCGCCGCCATACAGCGAATTCGACGCGACCCCTCTGAATACCGAGTGAAAATGGCGCAGCTGAGAAAAGAGCGTGCAGCAGTCAGCGAACTACAACTGAGTGTTCTTCGGGCCGTGACCCAGAGCACCGTCCTGGAGGACACCGGAGCATGAGAGTCGGAGTATTGGGTCTGGGTTACGTCGGGACGGTGTGCGCCGCGTGTCTGGCGAGAGACGGACACGATGTCCTGGGTGTCGACACCAATGAATCGAAGGTGAATGCCATGGAGGCCGGCGAAAGCCCTGTCCTGGAGCAAGGGCTGGGCGAGCTCGTCAAGGCGGGCAGAGATTCGGGCCTGCTCCGGGCGACGATGTCACTGACGGGAAAGGCCGAGAACATCGACGTCTTCCTCGTTTCCGTGGGGACGCCATCGGCGTCCAACGGCTCTACGGACCTGAGCCACTTGCTGCAAGCGGTGTCGGACCTGGGCGGATCCCTGCGGAATGGAAAGCGATACCAAGTGGTGACCGTCAGAAGCACCGTTCCGCCAGGTACAGTGAGAGAGCAGGTCCTGCCCATCCTGGAGGCGCAGAGCAACCGGAGAATGGGCACGGACCTTGGCCTCGCCATGAACCCTGAGTTTCTCCGGGAGGGCAGCTCGATTCGAGACTACGACTCGGCGTCCTTCGACCTTTGTGGAGCTTATGACGAGCGCAGTGCGGCCGTGGTGAAGCAGCTCTATTCCAAGAGGGCGAGGCCCTTCGAGATTACGAGCCTGGAAACGGCTGAAATGGTGAAGTATGTCAACAATGCCTTCCATGCCTTGAAGATATCATTCGCCAACGAAGTCGGACGACTCGCCAAGGCGAAGGGAATTGATAGTCTTCAGATCATGCGCATGTTGTGTGAAGATCGGCGGCTAAACATCTCGCCCGCATACCTGAAACCGGGAATGGCTTTCGGAGGCTCCTGTTTGCCCAAAGATCTGCGGGCTCTGCTTTATGAAGCGACTCAATGTGGTGTGAGTGCCCCCGTTCTGAGCGCCGTGATCGAAAGCAATGAGACCCACCTCAATGAGGCCATCAAGAAGGTGCTCCAGCATGGCCGTCCACGCACGGCGGTCATTGGCTTGAGCTTCAAGGCGGGGACCGACGATCTCCGCGAGAGTCCCATGGTGCGATTGGTCGAAACCCTGATTGGGAAGGGCCTTCCAATCAAGGTGTTCGATCGGAACGTGCGGCTCGCTTCCCTGGTCGGGGCCAATCGGGAGTACATTCGGCGCGAAATCCCGCACCTCAGCAAGCTGCTGGTCGAGCGTCTGGAGGATGCGCTCGAGGACGTGGATCTGGTCGTGGTAGGAAGCGACGATCCGGAGGTGGAGCGCATCCCTGCGCTGCTTCAAAAAGGCCAGGCATTGGTGGATTTGTGCGGACGGCTGGTCGGAAAATCCGCAGCCAAGGTCGGAGGAATCTGCTGGTGAAAGCCAGAATTCTGCGACTTCCGTCATTCAGCTCGGTGGACCTGCTCCCTGTGAGGAGCATGTGGTTCGCCTATGGAGTGACTGTGGTAATTGCGGCGGCGTTTCTTTACGTCGCAAACACCATGATCGTGCGCTCTCGGACGCTGAAATACGCGGCTGCGCTGCTGGCCGTAGGAGTGATGCTCGATGTCTTCTTGAGCTTCAAGGCCAGATACTCGCTCATGGTCTTCTTGGCAGGCTTCACGATGCCGTTTTACGTGGAGTTTATCTTGATAGAGCGGGATAGCTCTCTTCTAGCATTGACTGGAACCTTTCTGGTGACCGTCGGACTCGCAACGGTGGCGTTGAGCACCGGTGCATGGTCGAAGAATCCCTTTACATTCGTGCCCCTGGTGTCCATTCCAGCCCTCGCGTCGATCTGTGCCGGGTTTCTGTCGCTAATAACCACCACGGATCGGACCATCACTTTCATTTCCTTGATCCAGGCTTTCGAGATGTTGGCCGTCTTTCTGGTGCTCGTCAATTCCGCCCGATCGTCCATTAATACACACTTGTTTCTCCGCGGGACATTCATAGCGTTCACCATTGAGTGTGGGATTTACGTCCTGCAAAATATCCTAGGCTACTCCTTCGACATCATGGGAAATGTCAAGATGGATGGAGGTAGGTCTCTTGAGGAGGGTCGCCTCGGATTCATGCGGGGTACCTTCGGAACTCCACACGTCGCGGGCACCTACTTTGCTGCCTGGACACTGTTACTGATCGGGTTTTACCTCTGTTCAAAACGCATCAAGATTGCTCTCAATCCCGTCTTGGGAATACTCATCGGCGGCGGATGCTTAATTCTCAACGCCAAACGTGGCCCCTGGCTCGGATTCGCTATCGGCCTTGTATTCATGGTGGTGATGCTCCCACGTGTTGCTCCGAGATCGATCAAGAAGCTCGTTGCAGTCGGGGTGGCGCTTGGATTGGCGCTGGTCGTTCTGCTTCCAGTCTTTCTAGTGAGGGCGGACGCCAATCATGAGAGTGCCCTCGAAGAGCGTCTGAACCTGAATCGCGTTGCCTGGCAGATGTTCCATGCCCATCCCATTGTCGGGGTAGGACTTGGGACGTACGACACCGTGAAGAAGGACTATCTCCCTGAAGATTGGAGCGGATGGCTCTACGAGGTTCACAATCAGTACATGCTGACCATTGCGGAAACAGGAACGGTGGGGTTCATTGCGGCAGCATCCCTATACCTGTGTATCATTCTGGCAGCATGGCGTGGAGTTCGGATGATCGACCATCCTTACAAGCCATTGCAAGTCTCCGTTATTGCTGCGCTCCTGGTCGTCTTCTGGGAGATGTTCTGGAATATGTGGGATGGTAGAAACTGTCAATACCTCCTCTGGTTTCTCGCTGCCACAGCAATCATCCTGCCGAATGCCCTCCCTGCCAAGGAAGACCTCTCGCAGAAGGCCGAGCAGCGCGCTCAATGAGCATCACCGGCCGAAAAGCCTTTCGCAATACCGTTTTGCTCTCCGCATTCGAGGTGGCGAATCCTCTTATCTCGCTCGCTCTCGTAGGGACCATCACTCGGCGTTTGGGTGCGGAGGGACTGGGCAGCTACAATCTCGTGCTCAGTTTCTTCTTCATCGCCCATGCCTTTACCTCGCTGGGACTCAGCCCGCTTGTCACGAGAGAGATAGCGCGACAACGAGATTCAGCGGGACGGGTGTTCACCACTGCCGCAATTCTCGGCCTTCCGGTCTCGCTGTTGATCGCGGGCGGCCTGTTCGCCATCGTTCGGATCGGAGGGTACGGCCCGGAAATCGGCTACGCTGCACTTGTAGCGTCTATCGCACTGATTCCGTCCATCATCTACCTGCATGCCGAGTCCATGTTCATTGCCATGGAACGAGTGGACGTCATGGTAGTTGTGGCCGTCCTCGAAAACATTCTCCGGGTCGCTGCCGGTCTTCTGCTCCTGCTCAATGGATTCGGCGTCGTAGCGCTAGTTGGCTCATTCGCGGCCTGCCGTGTACTAGCCATGATCGGGATGCTTGCATATATCCACAGGACCTGCCGGCTGGCCCGCTGGGAACTCGATCGTGACGTGTTGAAGCAATTGATTCAGAGCGTTCCGGTTTTCGGGGGAATTCTTCTCACGTCAACGCTCTACCAAAGCGTCGACGTCCTCATCCTTTCGAGACTGGGAACCATCGAGGCGGTGGGATTCTATACGGCCGCATATCGGTTGATGACCATTGCGATGGTCGTTCCGAAGAGTTTCAACACGACCATCTATCCGGTCCTCTCCAGACTTTTTCGAGAATCCTCCCAGACATTCCATAGAGCCAACAGCCTGTCCTTACGCTACCTGCTCCTATTACTGCTTCCCGTGGCAGTGTCGATTGATGGGACCGCAGATACTCTGGTACCGCTACTGTTCGGCCGAACGATGGCTCCGGCGGCGAGTGCCCTGCGCATCCTTATCTGGACGCTGGTTCCCTATGGAATCGCCCGGGTGCTCGCCTCACTGCTGGTGGCTTCCGACAGGCAGCGCATCGACTTGGCTGTGAACGGTATTGGTCTGGTGGCGAACGTGGGACTGAATGTTCTGCTCATTCCGCGGTACGGGTTTATCGGATGCTCGTGGGCGAATCTCCTTTCGATGCTGGTATTTTTGGGTACCCAATGCTGTTTCCTCCGGCGGGAGATCCTGGGGGTCATCAAGGACGCCCAAATCCTACGGCCACTGGTGGTGACCGGAGTTCTGTGGGGTTGGTTTCAACTCACCGCGCCGTTGCATCTGGCAATTCGGCTGGCTGGCGGGGGTGCCTTGTTTGGTCTGCTAGTGATTCTCTTGCGCGCCGTGCCACTAAGCGAACTCAGGATGGTCCTTCCTGCACGTCTAGCATCAGTATTGCCTCAGGACAGACGGCAATGACTCAGAGTCAGTCGCTGGCTGCCAAAGCAAGCCAACACCCAGTGGGTCAGAGAGCCGAACAGGTCCGCCTGCTCGGTGTTCGATTCGATCGGTTGGACCGGAAACGGGCGCTCGAAACCATGACCTCCGCTTTCGGTCAAGGGAAGGCCAGAAAGGTATACATTATCAATGCACACGCGCTTAACTTGGCTTGCGCCGACGAGCAGTTTCGCTCCGTCCTGAATCAGGCGGATATTCTCCTAAACGACGGAAGTGGCGTTCAGTTTGCGAGTCGACTCGCCGGGAAACCATTTCCTGACAATCTGGTTGGGACGGACCTAACTCCCCAGCTTTGTCAAAAGGCGGCGGAAATGGGCGTCGGGGTATATCTTCTGGGGGGACTTCAAGGCGTTCCGGAGAGGGCTGCACAACGGTTGAAAGAGATTGTCCCCAGGGTGATTATATCCGGCGTTCATCACGGCTTTTTCGAGCGATCGGAAACGCAGGAAGTCATCGGGTCCATAAACGCCTCGGGTGCCGGGATACTTTTGGTAGCGTTCGGAAACCCGTTACAGGAGCGCTGGATCCATGAGAATGCCTCATCCCTTCGCTGTGATGTGTGCATTGGCGTGGGCGGTCTGTTCGATCACTGGAGCGGCAGGCTTCGCAGGGCTCCGCTTTGGATGCGCCGGTTGGGCATCGAATGGGTTCAGATCCTCCTGCAACAACCATCGAAATGGCAGCGATACCTACTCGGCAATCCGATTTTCGTGTTCCGGGCCCTAAGGGAGCGACTAGGATGGTCGAGGTAACCGTTCGTTCATCCCAGCTAAAGCGATTCGTCAAGCGGTGGGCCAGGCGGGCCTTCGCGGCGACCAACAGAGCGATACCCAGGCGCGGTGCATGCGTTCCATCACCCGGCATGCGGATTCTGACCTATCACCGGGTGGTGAATGACGTCACGGATCCCTTTGCCGTGGCTCCCAAGGATTTTGCGAAACAACTGGAGCTCCTCGCGGCTCTTCGAATCGTGCATCCCATGAATTCGGCCATCGATTCCCTCACCTGCCCGGGACCGGCGCAGCCGATGCTCGTGCTGACTTTTGATGATGGTACTCGAGATTTCTTGGAAAACGCCTGGCCGGTCCTGGACAGCATGGCTCTCCCTGCGGTGGTCTATGTGAACCCTTCGCGCGTCGGGAGAGATGGGTTCTTGAGTTGGGCTGAGCTGCGAGAACTTTCACTGAGGGGAGTGGGCATTGAATCCCACGGCATGGAGCATTGCTCGCTTGGACGGCTGGAGCGCACGGAAGCGCGAAGGCAGTTGGTGGATTCGAAGCTGGCCCTCGAGGATCAATTGGGAAAGCCAGTCACCTCATTTGCATACCCGTTCGGCACATTGAGGGACTTTAACCAAGCCACACGGGAGGAAATACAGTCGGCGGGATATCGTACGGCCTGCACTTCCGTGAACGGAGTCAATTCCTCGGAGACTGATCCGCTTGAGCTTCATCGAACAAAGATTGAACAGGGAGATGGCCCGATTTTCCTGTGGATTCTCGCGGGATGCCTGGATCGGTGGGAATGGATTGACAGGAACTTGTCGGGCTTTCAAAACCGCTATCTGCCCGGGAAATAGGGACACGCGAAAGCCATGTGTGGTATCTCGGGGATTGTAAGCAGGGACAGGGAGCATCCACTTCCATCGGAGTGGGTTGAAGGGATGATGAGTGTCCAGGCCCACCGAGGGCCCGATGACGCATGCTTCCTGCGCATGCCCGGTTGTCTGCTGGGCTTCAACCGGCTGAGCATCTTGGATGTTTCGCCGAAAGGGCGCCAGCCGATGGCAGCGGACGACTCCGGATCCGCATTAGTCTTTAATGGAGAGATCTATAACTACCTCGAACTGGCAGAGGAATTGAAGGGAAAGGGCGTCCAGTTCAAATCGCGCTCGGATTCCGAAGTTCTTCTCACCGGGCTAGAGGCAAAGGCCGAAGGGTACCTGAACGCCCTCAACGGGATGTTTGCTTTCGCCTTTTACCGGCCGAGGAAGGGTGAGCTTCTCGCCGCAAGAGATCGGTTTGGGGTGAAGCCCTTTTACTACTATATGGACAGCCGTTTTCTCTGTTTCTCCTCAGAGATAAAGGCGTTGCTGAGTTTGCCCTTCGTCACTCGGAGCCCAAATCTGGCCATTCTATTTGGCTCCACCTTCGAGCGTAGAAACGATCGATCGGAAGAGACCTCCTTCAAGGGCATCCAGCAGCTGCGCCCTTCGCACTGGCTGAAATTGAAGCGAGATACTTGGAAGCTGGAAGTTGGCAAGTACTTTTCGTTAGACGGGTTGGAGCCAATGTCGCACGAAGCGGCGGAAGGAATGTCGGCTCAGCTCGAAGAGCAGCTGCGTGAGCTAATATTTTCGGCAGTACAGCTAAGGTTGCGCAGCGACCGCCCGATGGGTCTGCTACTGAGTGGAGGCATGGATTCCTCAAGCATAGCGGTCGCGCTCGCTGCGCTGAAGAACACACGCCCACCAAATGATCCCCTCCCGATGCCTAGGCTGTTCACGATGTCTCTACCGGGGGAGTCGATGGACGAGGCGGAAGTTGCGGTCCGCACGGCCAAGGAATTGGGACTGCAGGTTGACAGGATTCGTTGTAATGAGCCGGATTTCGAGCGCTTGGTACCGCTCACTCTCTGGCACAATGATGAGCCGCTCCCTCTTTTGAACCGTTGCATTCACTACCAGATGATGGAGGCAATTGCTTCCGAGAATGTCATAGTGATTCTTAATGGCCAGGGTGGCGACGAGACAACCGGAGGTTATTTCGACAGATTGATTGGTGCGACCTTGATTATGGCGCTCAAGGAATCTGGGCCGCGGGGCTTCAACGGGGAGTGGAAGGGGGCTCGAGCCTTATGTGGATTTCAGCCTGCCTGGATGCTCTCTCAGATGCTCAAGCACATTCTGGGGCAGCGGTGGGTGCGGACTTGGCGCGGCCTAACACGGGAGCGTGCGCTTGCCCTCGCCACTCGGGGATTCCTGGGGCATGGAGTTTTGAGAGATGACGGGGCCAAACTCGTAAAGGGCGACTGTGTGAATGACCAGTTGATGCGGTGGCTCACTCGGGATTGCGTGCCAGATTTGTGCCACTATGAGGACAGGAACGCGGCAGCGCACGGGCTCGAGGAGCGGTTCCCATTTCTGGACTTTCGAGTGAGCGAGTTCATGTTCCGGCTTCCATGGAGCTTCAAAACCAGGAATGGAATTAGTAAGTTCTTGCTGAGAAAATCGATGCGGGGACGGATTCCTGAATTCATTTTGGACTCGTATCGAAAAATAGGGCTGGGAGTGCCTGAAGACAAGTGGGTGCGAGGACCGTTACGCGATATCGTTCAGCGGGTCGTCTCCTCGCAATCCTTCCGGGAGCGCGGCCTGTGGCGCGCTTCAAACGTTCAATCCTTGGTCGAACGGCAAAGGACGGGGAAGGTTGAAGCGGGTGGTCTGATTTGGAGGATTGTCTCGACCGAGTTATGGTTTCAAATGTTCATAGATTCCGACGGGAGGCCTCCGGTCGCCCATCGAAGGGTCCAGTCGAAGCTTTTCGACACCCCGATTAGCGCGGCTCCGATTTCATTACTGTGATGAGAATGCCACATATGAACTTACCGATCTTGGGATTTAGCTTGCAGCTCCCCAGAATTCGGCCTAAACTCTTTGCCAGCAGCCAGTAGCTGAATGGTATGGTAATTGCACGAGAAGGGGCGGAATGGCTCAAGAGGGTGATGAGGGGAAGGAGGCTCGTGAATCATAGGCCCAGAATTGCCAAGGCCAATCCTGGAGCATGGAGATCCATGGGCGAAGAACTGTTCGGTCTCCCATTGTTCCGGGCATGGCCCGCAATCCTGGTCGGATTGCTGGCTTTCGCAGCCCTTTCATCTGCGTACGGGGCCACCTACTACGTGGACGGCAACTGTCCTGGGGCCGGTAGCGGGACCAATCCGGCTTGCGGGTCGAGTGGTCCCAAGAAACTGCTGTCCGACGGTGTTGCCCTCCTGAGCGCTCCGGGCGATACCCTGATCGTCCGCGGAGTCCATCCGGCTCACAATGGGGAATCCGCGGCTTTTGACGGCAGGTATTTCGACGACTGGATCTTGATCAGCGGGAAGAACGGTAGCGCAAGCGCGAATATCAAGATTCAACCCTACGGATACACTGGCCCTGGTACGGGCGAAGTAGTTTATATCGACGGCACGAAATCCCCCTCCTCCGGCTGGACAAAGTGCTCCAGTTGCGGAACCGGCAGCGGCACTTGTGGCACGGTGCCCGTGGCCGCCTGCGGGGAAACCTGGTACGCCACGGACACCACGACAGCCAAAAAGGTTGTCGGTGCCCAGAAGGACGATGGAACACCCACGTATCGAGTCTCCTCGGCAGCCAATCTGACAAACAGCCACACGGGATATACTGGGACCACGCCGGAGATTGACTCTTACAGTCCGCAAAACGGCGTGGGGCCGATTCTGGTTCGCTGGGGGACTTCACTTCCGAGCAAACCGTTCGTCTTTCACGACAACAATGGGATGGGATTCTTCGTCAGCAACAGTTCACACATCACGGTCCAAGGCTTCACGATTCGATGTCATGTGCGGCCGGGGCTTCTGGCTGCGGACAATTACGGACCGCCGACGAACATAACTTTCAAGGACAATCGAGTTCTCTACGGCTCCTACATGACTCTGAGCGGCCCGGACTATGGAATCGCGTCGTATTCGGGAAACAATATCTCAATCCTGGGGAACGAGATCGGGTGGACCACCAGCGAGGGAATCCATACTCGTTCAAAGGGAGTCGGGCCCACCGTGGTGACCATCGCAGGTAACTGGATCCACCACACCGGCGACCAGGGTGTCCTCGGACCCGCGAGCGTTGGCACACCCAGCGGAATGATTCTCACGAGCGATTACACCGCCACGGATGGCAATTATGCTGGCTCAGTCATCGAGAATAATTTCATCGAAGGGCAGGCGAATCACACCCCGACGGGAGGCTCGCAGGGCCGTGGGATCATCATCGAAGATAACAGCAACAACTGGATCATTCGAAATAACGTGTTTTTCCGCAGCACGGCGGAGTGTCTGAAGTTCGATGGCACCGGGGTGTCCGCCAGCGGCAACCAGGTTTACAACAACCTCTTTGTTGAGTGTGGTCAGGATCCTGGTCCGGCCGGTGGTGGAGGTCCGGGGCTCTATATTGTGTCCAGTGGAGCGGCTGCCTCCAGCAACAACAAGATTTACAACAATACCTTCGTTGGAAACCGCAGTGGCGCCATCGTCGGAGAATGCGGAGGCCCCTGTACGGGAAACGAGTTCCGCAACAACGTCATGTATGACAGCACCGCGAAGCGCATGGTCAATTGGGCGCCCGCCGGATCCTTTCAGAACAATATTGTTTACGCAGCGGGCACCGGTACCCTCGTTACTTTCAATGGGGGCTCATTCACTTGCACTCAGCTTGTGTCCGCCGCCGATGTTGATCGAAATGGCACCGGTAACGACAAGGTGCAATGTGTGGACCCGAGATTCGTGTCCTCAGCCGGCAGGGATTTCCATCTGCAGGCTGGCTCTCCTGCCATCGACACGGGAACCATCACCGGGTTGCCGGCGGGGAGGACAGCCAGCATCCAAAACACGTTGGCACAGGCCCACGGGCTTCCCAACTACAATGATAATCTGGCCATGGGGGGGACTGCCTGGGACGTTGGAGCCGCGGAGGTTGGGACTGCAGGCCCGCCGACAGCTGTACTCACCCTAACACCTTCCCTGCCGGCCTACAGCAATGGAACCTACACCCTAACCCTGTCCGCATCAAGAACACTCGTGGCTCTTCCAGGACCCTTGACCCTTCTCGAGAGTGATTCCTCCACCCAAATCGTCACGATCACAGGTTCGGTCCCTGGAACAGTCTTCACGGGAACGCTGGTAATAGGCAGCGGCGTGGCCGAGGGAATGGGGACCTTCACACTGCCTTTGAATAACCTGGTGGATGGGTCAGGACTGAAAGGAAATCAGCTAACCAGCGGAAGCCAGGTATTGATTGACCGCTCACCTCCATCAACACCCGTCAACTTTAGGTTCGGAAGCTGAATTAAGCGACCCGCGCCGTTTCACAGAACGGCGCGATCCGTTCGAATCCTTCCCTCCAAAACCCAAGGGTGTTATCCGCAAGTCCTCTCTTTCCAGCAGTGCCGTGTCGATTCCGGCTCCAAACGCCCTTGCTGAACCAGCTGCCATTGGTGACCCTAGGCTCGCCAGGATTCGCCCGTTTGAAACGCACGTCATGCAACTCAACTTAGTGACCACGAAGGGAAATCGACCCCGATGAACGCCGCAAAGCCGGGAGGCGAATTCGTCCAGAAAGCCTTTCTCATGTCGGGCAGTATTGTATTTGTCCTGATGCTGGGTGAGGTTGCAGCCAGGATTTGCCTACCCGCGCCTCTCCCGTGGCTCTCTCCGCAGCTCCGGTACCGCCCTGATCCTGCGCTCATCTTCACCCTCATTCCCGGGCAGCACTCCTTCTCTGCAAACATTCCAGTCGCCATCAACGAACGGGGACTTCGCGGTCCGCTGGTATCTCATGGAAGTGAGGAAGGCGCACCTCGCTTGCTCATGCTGGGCGATTCGATCGTTTTCGGTTACGGAGTGACCGACGAGGAAACTGTCAGCTCTCGAGTTCAGGCAGCCCTGCTCTCTAAGAACCCGAAGACCCAGATTGTCAACGCAGGCGTACCCTCCTACAACACCGAACAAGAGGTGGAATTCCTTCGAACCGAAGGACTTCAATACCACCCGAGTTGGGTAATCGTCGGATTCTGTTGGAACGACTTGAGTGACAAGTCGGGTGTGACCGTCGATCACAATGGAATGCTGGTCTCCGCGGGCAGCGCGGAACCGGGTCGACTGCAACGGTTCATGCAATCCAAAATGGGCTATGAGCTGCGCAACACTTCCAAGAAATCCCGACTCCTTTACGCGCTCACGATGGTGACCGGAATGCTGGGAGCCGGCGGAGAGCAGGGAAGGGCAACGAGCCTTCGAGCGGAAATCCTCGACGGAGCTCCGTCAGCGAGAGTAGCGGCGGGGTGGAAACGAGTCACGGTGGCATTAGGCCGATTGTCAGATCTTTCGAAGCAGCATGATTTCAGGGTCCTTGTGGTCGCTTTTCCCATGCTTTTGTCCCTGGAGGAGTCCCATCCGAGGAGCAGCTATCCCAGAGCTCTAGAAACCATCGCTTCGCAGCACAGTTTGGATTTCATTGACCTTGAGCCAATTTTCAAGAGTCGATATCGAGGCCGCGAATCACTGTTTCTTGCTTATGATCCCGATCACCCTAACGCGGCTGGCCACGCCCTGGCAGCCGAGGCGATCGGAAGTTTCATCATGGAACATACCACCTCCGACTCGCTTCAGCGCTGAGATGGTCGATTCCCAATTCGACAGACGGGGCACATGTATCCAGAGTGGCTGTTCTGGCGTGGAAGCCTCGTCATCGTCGGGCATTTGATCGGGATTCAAGTTGAACGGTTCGTTAGATTAGGTCGGGAAAACCCGCTCCTAAGTCGAACCTTGAACATTCTCGGCTTCAGGATTGAGTCAATGGCCATCGCCGGCCCGTAAGTTCAGCACCAACCCCTTCATCTACTTTCAGTTCTAGTTCCACTTGGATTCCTCGGCTAGGTGCGACCCTCGCTCGCAGACAGACTTCCCCAGTGGCACCGGGGAACGAGCCAGTACACAGTCTTGAAGGCCCTCTCAGATTCCAACCCGACGGATCCAGCTCAAGCTACCCTTCCCATCAACCTTCCCATTCAGTGCCGCCAGAAGCCCCTCTCCGTACTCTTGGACGGGGAGGGGTGTATCAACCGAAAGTGGGTCAAAAGCCCAGCAAATCCCAGCTTTTCCTTGACTGGCTGTGTTTCTGCCCTTATATTACAAATCCGTAACTCATCCACAGCTTTGGATCGATCGGGGGGCCGGATGCAGGCCAACTTCTATCGGGAGATTTTCGAGAGCCTCAGGTGCGGCATCCTCACCATTGACGAGGAGGGCCGGGTCACGACCGTCAACCAGGTCGCGCGGCAGATTCTCGATCTCCAGGAGCAGAGCTCCGAGAGGCTTCCCTGCAAGCAGGTACTGGCAGATTACCCGGAGATTTGCCGAATTCTCCTTGAATCCCGGCGCATGGAAAACCCGCCAATCCGGTTCGAGCTGGACCTCAAAGCTCCCGGTCGGCCAAAGCGGGTCATCGGGGGGAGCATCTCCCATGTCAGGGGCGCCGACGGGTCCCGGGATGGCTCGGTGCTCTTCTTCAAAGACCTCACGACGATTGAGCAGGGGGAGGAGCAGGAGCGCCTCAAGGACCGGCTCGCGGCCCTGGGACACATGGCTGCTGGATTGGCCCATGAGATTCGGAATCCGCTGGGCAACATCGGCACGACGGCCAGCCTGCTCAAGCGAAAGCTAAGTGGCAACGACTCGGGAATCATCGCCCTCGACAACATTGTCCAGGAAGTGAGGCGGCTCAATCACACGGTGACTCAATGCCTGGAATACGCCAAGCCAATCCACTTGCGCCCCCGTCCAGTGGACCTACCGGTTCTGCTGGCTGAGGCGCTTCAGGAGGTTCGAGCAAAATGGCCTGCGGGGCGCGTGGAGGTTCAGGAAAGCCATGATCCCGGGGTGTCCGGCCTCTGTGCGGACGGAATCCAGCTTCGGCAGGTGCTTCACAATCTCATCTCCAACGCCTTTGACGCCATGGGGGGAAAGGGGAGTCTGCACATCGAGACCTTCCTGGAGCCGGCCACTTCGAGCTCGGCAAACGAAGGTGAGCGCTTCGCCGTCATCCGCATTCGGGACACCGGCCGCGGGATTACGCCGGAAGTCCGGGAGCGTCTTTTCTTTCCCTTCTTCACCACCAAGTCCTCCGGTTCGGGGATCGGTCTCGCCATCGCCAAGAAAATTGTCGATTCGCATCAGGGGATGATCGACGTCGAGAGCGAGTCAGGCCACGGGGCCACCTTTTCCGTCAAGTTGCCTTATCCAGGCTCTTCCCAGGCAGCTGTGGTGCAGGTCTACTCATGAAGCGCCTTCTTATTGTCGAAGACGAGAAAATCCTGCGCGAAAACCTCCAGACCATGTTCAGCGAGCATGGCTACCACACTGAGGTGGCGCCCAACGGCGGGGAAGCGATCCGCCGTCTAGACCAAGACCACTTCGATCTGGTGATTACTGACATGCGGATGCCCGAGGCGGACGGGCTGGAAGTTCTCCGCAAGGCCCAGCAGGTGGACGAGAGCACCTTGGTGCTGGTCATGACGGCCTATGGTTCGGTTGAATCCGCGGTCAATGCCATGCGCTTCGGTGCCTACGACTATATCCAGAAGCCCTTCGAGCTGGACGAGCTGGAGCTGAAGATCATGAGGGCCTTCGACCACCAGCGAGAATCCCGCCATTTCGAGGCGCTGAAGGTCAAAGAAGATCTGGAATCCGGCATCGTGGCCGAAAGCGAAGAGATGAAGCAGGTCCTCGAGGTCGTGCGCAAGGTCGCCCGCAGCAAGGCCACCGTCCTCATCACCGGGGAA